>Ga0137376_10002650_pt1 | contig 10803 bp, 13 predicted proteins | sample SagtaG_23_FD_104814 | JGI IMG/M metagenome (GOLD analysis project Ga0137376, IMG submission 104814) | Vadose zone soil microbial communities from Sagehorn Ranch, Mendocino, California, USA - Sage2_L_20_16 metaG | ecosystem: Environmental > Terrestrial > Soil > Vadose zone | place: USA... | reverse complement strand
AGTAAATACTCTGCGCAATGTGTATCATGTACTTGAGAAGAAGTCAAAAAGCACATCTTTTGTCTCTGAAGCCAACAACTACCATACCCTCTTCAAATTGATGACAATTACGTTTACTCGACGCTCTGATTTTTTAGAACACTCGTTCTACGATACGAAATAGCTAGCGTGACCTATTTTTCGTTGGACTCTGTTTTTCTCCATCTGCGTTTCGACTAACGTCCTCTTAATTTTCGCACATCATTCAATAGTATACAAAGCCTTTTCTGATGATTCATTGTACAAAAGAGCTACGTGTAAATCGGTTTGCCAGCGTCTGCTCGTACCTGTGCAAGCATTTAGCGATTCAATGTAAAACCATGTATGCTCATCGTACAGCCTCTTCACTCATCGTGGGATTCTCTGGCAGCGTCTTATTCTTCTTATGAACCTGGGCTTTGTCTTCTTCCTCAATCGTTTCGCGAACCATCGTATCTCCTCCGGCGCTGAATGTTTCCACGGTAGAGCGCTGCTTGTGGGTTGAATACGCCTCCATGTCGTCCGCGTCGGTATTAGTATCCTCCCTGCCTTCAGCGCCTGAAAGCGGACCTATCACCTCTTCACGTGCATATTCCGCCATGATCGATCCGGTTCTGTCGTCTGCTGAATGTCGAGATTTGAGGTACTCGACCGTTTTCGCTTGCAGCTCGCCATCCGTCTCTGACGACTTGTCAGCCTGTCCGGTCAATGACGTCACTATATGCGGTACACTAAAGAGTATACTCACTTTGACGTATGCCTCTGACACTGTAGCAAGTGGCTCATTCCACCCAGGCGCATTGGAAAGGGGCGTTGAAGTGTGATGTTGAGTTTTGGACAAATTTCGCCGTTTTTCCATCTCCAGAATCTTTACCATCGTGAGCGAGGTCCTCCGCGATACGAATAAATTCTTCTTTCACCTCTGGATCATCGCCAGACATAGTACTGATAGAAAAATCAGAAAAAAGAAGTATAGACGCAGAAGGACTATATATACCTTGTCGTCGAACGGCACCTGACAGCACTAAAAGATGACTTTTGTGCCGCGCGGGTCCCCGCCACGGCTGCTGAGCGGTAAATAGGGCGAGAAATCATGGGTAACATGGTGAGCGGTGTGGTTATCGTTGAGTGGGAGCGCGAGTCTCGTATTTCAATGGGGCCGCTCGTCCGCTGATCGTCACCCGGTGACGTCAGGTGATATAGACTGTAATGCTTATCTGTTTTTAGAACCGAAGACCCCGATCACCGAAGGAGATTTATTGTATCTGACATGGTTCTCGGTTGACAATAAACCTCGTTTTCCCTCTCCACTCTTCACGTTTCTCCATATCCAAAAGTCTACACCGTTCGGTCTACCGGTTTCTTAGCAGTTTCCATATAACGTCGTGGGCAGTATTGTCATGTGGGGCTATTTTCGCACCACTGTCAAGTACAGCCTTGACGTACCGATCATGGCATGCTAGATATTGTTCCCGGGTTGATTCTATTTCCCATTCAATTTTTTTCCACATATTCGGGACGATGGTAATCTTTGGGTTCTTGACTTCGCAAAGTTTGCTGAGCTGTCCCAAGGTCCATTGAAAGTCGCCTTGCGGGAGGACATCGGTGACTTTGTGGAGATAGATGATACCTTCCAATTTCGTATCGTCCTCGAACCTGTGTCGTGGGATAAGGAATGGACAACAGATTCCACGATGACACTTACACATTCCCTAACCAAGTAGAAATTCGTTGTGAGATTTCCGCACCGCTTTGCAAATCGCCAATGCCAGGGGTGTCAAGAAGGACAATTACACGCCCATCGAGATGAAAGACCGAATGTTGAATGTCGGTGGTATGAGCTTCTGGCCCCTGACTTGCACGCAGGCCAGCATTGAAGGCCCTGTTAATGAACTAGCGTCACGAGTGTGTAAGTTTCAAAAGAAGCTTGACATTGATTACCGCATACCGTCGTTTTTCCGCTCTCTGTGTTGCCCAATACGCTGAAGTCAGAATTTAGCCACATCGTAATTTATATTTTGAACAGGTTTACATACGCGATTGTGATTAGAAAGGGTTGTAGGATGTCAGACCGACCCTTTATCAATTGTCGCAAAAGCTGGCGAGCAGAGTCTGTTGTGTTATAGATCCTGAACAACATGGGACCATTGTCAAGTGCTGGTTTGAACGTCTTATTGTCAGATGCCAGCTCCTGTTTTTGCACTAGGCCTGTCTCCGGTTGCCACATGTTCGTGGCGATTACAATGTTTTTCCAGTTACCATCATTACACCATTTTCTAAACCGTCCAAAGCTCCTTTGGGAGGCATCGCTCCTTGGATCCGGGATTCTGCGCAGATAGATTACACCACCCAGCTTTGCGCCGTGGCGATACCTTTTCCATGGTGTAAGTAGTTTACGCACAAATAATAGAACATCATACATAGTGGAGATATAAGTTGTGACGAGTTGTAAGATCTCCATGTCGTTCCGGGGAATGCCGTCGAATCCAGGTGTGTCAATAAGAGTGATGATATGCCGATCAAATTCGAATGTTACGGGTTGTATATCGTTGGTACACGGTTCCGGTCCACGGCCAACAGGTAATTTCGCATTACTAGCGTTATTAATGAACTGATTTAAACATAGAAGTTAATTTGATGTGACAGAGAATAGAAGAACTCACAGTAGTTTTTCCGCTGCCTGTAGGACCCATGACGCTGAAAATGTAGTTGCATTAACACTCTTCAAGATAGGTATTTGGTTGACATACGGGATAACAACCGAACGTAGAAGACTCGATCCATAATCTTTTTTTCTCGTGATTCTGAGCGGTAAAACCTACGCATGTCCTCAACCCCATACACAACGTTACTGGATCAATTCATACAATTGAGTCAACAGGAGCAGCATTCTCTGGATGCTTTGGAACGCTGGAACTAGTGACAGGGACGTTGATGGAACATCCAGTCTCGGGACAATTTGTCACGTATATGTTGACAATTTGATTGATGATTTCGAACATCTAAGATTGTTTTCCTTCACCAGCAAGGTATCGAAGAAGGTGAACTGACATTCTGGTGTCTCCGGACCTCGTTAGGCTTGGGGCCCTGGGAGCCATTTGCAGACATGGGCTTCAGAAACGATGTTGAACATTCTTCAGATGCGACCGTGAGATATACAGACTGACCGACAATAGCACAACGATTCGTTCAGACGGTTATTGGAACGTTCCTAGAATGAGGAACTACCGGGCGAGACGGCGATTGGAAATCGATAATCGCTAAAGCCGATCGGCCGGAGAAGGTATGAAGCTTGAAGCTAAAAGCTTGAAGGTTCAAGGAGTGCCTAATCTGAAATGGTTAGACCAGCTTCAAGTGGGTTGAATCGGGGAACAGGTAATTGATACCGTTAATCGTTCCCCACCGATACTTACAGGTTTTAAGCTTGCTAAGGTGGGGTCCAAGAGTTCCTTGTCCGGGAAGTTGGCGGAGCGCGCGAAGAAGCGCCGGTTGTAGGTCTGGCATTATCTCGGTTCATTGATGTTACAACTCTGTAGCCTGGATGCGCGTGTAGATGAGAGTCGAATATGATTTATTCCAGACGAGAGAGTTCACGTTCTGGAAATATCCATATTCCGTAACCCGTCTGGACGTAATTCCTCGGTACCCCGATGTTCTTCGTCTTCACCACGATTACCCTTTCCAATTCGTAACGCGCCTGGAGCGCATTGGAACCCGCCCTTACTGTTTCCTCGTTTACGTACTCCGACCAGCCATGGAAGGCGCCGACGGAAGCGGAGTTCAGGAAAATCAACAATTGATGGAAAATGGCACCACTGTGACATTGCTGGCGGTGGAAACGTCGTCGGAACTGGAAGCAGGCGAGGTCAAAGAGAACCGGACGAGCGGGGAGATGAAAAATGGTTTACCCGAGCCAAGTCAGTGAGTGCTCGCACCGGAGACCCATACCATTCACGCTCTCATATGTTACAACAGTGGCCTTAAAATGGCAGTGAACGTCGATTCCCCTAGCGTCCCTCAATCCGTGGTATCACCGACCAGCATCTCTCATCCCCAGCTTGGGATCATACCTAGCGCGTCGGAAGTGCGACGCATTTTGGGTCCTTTAATCACACACAACTCCCTAGCACGGAATGGCACGCTTGAAAAGGAAACATCTTCTGCAGAGCCTCGCGGCGATATACAAAATCTTTTGACCGATGAGATTTGCAACAAATTTGCTGGTCAGATGCGGGTCGTTGAGGAGCAGAGAGGGACACTACCTTTAAACGGTGCGTATATCATCTCCATTTATGCGCATGAAAGCTGACTCGGATCAATGCATAATAAGGGACATCTAATGCGGATAATGATAAGGTACCCAAAGCACCACGCGCCATGTTGATAAGTGAAAAGGTGCGTGTGCTAGAAGACTACCTTCTCTTACAGGATCACAATAAGGACCTGAACGTTAACAATCCGGATCTTGATATGCGGGTTCCAATTCCTTCGTCCGCCATTGGCACTGCTCCCCCAATCGTTCACGAAGCCGCACCATCTAATTCATCGTCTACTTCCGATGAAGGCATAGCTATCCCATTGGATACTAGATTTTTCACCCATGCCAAGAACCTGGACCGAGAAGAAGGGGAGATTACAAGCAGCAGGCCACCGTCAGTAGCATCAGATGTTGCTCGCAAGGCATCGCCTGTGAAAAGATATTCCATCGACGGAGGAAGATATCCTCGTCGTTCGGCGAGTCCCGAACCCGCGCGACACCGTCTGCCTGCAACCAGGACGTATCGCAATCGGTCTCCAGAGCGCTTAGTGCGACCATCCTCGCGACGTTCTCGGTCACCTAGCTACCCCAGGCGCCCAAATTCTCCGGACGACAGGACTAGTCGCCCATCCCGTTCACCCGGAGGGCCTCGACGGCGACGGTCAAGCCCCAACCCAAGGATACCCCATGCATTTGATCGGCCTCCCCTCATTTCGCCACTCTCTGCCACGCACAGACGGGGAGGCAGCAACGATGATACGCGACGTGGCAAATATACCGATGGCGAACCATACCCTTCAAGGGACAAGGACAACTACTACAGCGAGTCGCCAACTTCGCGCTACCCCGAGGGACAGGAAGACGCATTCAGCGTCCGTGATGGAATGACATCGTCTGATCGCAGCGCGTCCAATCATGACCGGCAACGAGGATCAACGCAGGAGCGTGGCTCTGACGCCGAGTCCTCGCGTCCTTTGGCACCCATCCGATCAATGTCCATCAATCACAAGGTTGATGACCCACTTGAACGCCATAGTCCCTCTGGCGGGCCCACCACACCCTCTCCATCTTCAACAGTTGGACCACTACCGGACACTACCGCACAGGGCGATTTCAGTCCTCCACCGCAAACAGTCAAAGCTTGTCATAGCGTTCCTGGACTATGGATGGTCAAATCTGGGCAGAGTAGCATCGAGATCGTGAGTTGTGAATTTGAGATCGACACGGTGACAGCAGAGAAGTGGGGCATTCGAGGCCCGTCGAGGTATGTATAATCAGGTTGACTACAAAATGGTTGCTCAAGGTTCTCTCGTCAGACACGGCAAAGAAAAGGCACATGATGCATTGTCTTTGTCGCTTGCATGTGTACCACTTTCTGAAGTCGTTGCAGTACGAGGAAAGCTTGACTTGACAACGGCAACTCCGCAAGAAATCGCTAACGAAATGACGCGGATTGAGACTGTTTGGCCACCTGCTGGTCAATTAGTCATACAAATTAACCCTGACCAAGAGTGGGGCGGATCATGGCTGTCCAAACACCTGGTAAGAGTTTACACTCCGAGGACCTTGAAACTGGAACCAACGATGTACATCCAGGGAGAAGGTCATTCGTCTATTGATATTGTAAATCATGTTCATGAGGGAACAAACGTCATTCGTTTTATTCAGTTAGCCAATTTAGCAGACCGCATGTTCCTTGTGTTAGCCAAGGAAAAGCCGCCAGACATTGATACAATGGACCTTGAGCCAGAACCAGATGTGGCAGCGGCGGAAGCAGTGGAAGAGGGGCTCGAGACGACCGAACAATTGTTAAAATCCTTTATAGCAACAACACAAATAATATATTCTTAATGCCTATGCCTGTCGTCTTGTAAATCGTAAATCCTCTAGGTAGATCTATTGTGAAGGCTCGGGGACCAAGAAGCCAACTAAACATGCTTGAAGCATAAAATCTACGTTGACCCATGCATGTGTCAGGCCTAAGGAAGGATAAGCACATCAATCGGTAACAGAAAGTGCATTCATACCAAAAAGTTTAGTTCCATCTCGCCCTGCTACTCTCATCAGCTCTTTCTCCCCTCCAGGATGAAACGATAGATATGGCGTAATATTATACACTTTACCGTTAAACGCCGCCCACGCGTCGTCACGTTTGTTATGCTGCTTCAGCAGTGAAGGTGGTATCCGTAAAAGGGTATCAACGCCCTTGAAGTATCCATGTCCATCAATGGGGCTTTTACAAGGGGAAACGATATCAAACCACATACACGCAAATCTTTGCCTGACGATGTAAGATTTGCCCAGTCCAAAGGGCTATGACCTGGGGCGAGGGCAACCTTCCCCCGTTTCTTGGAACTGGTAGGGGGTTTCGTCGTTGTAGGTGGGACAGCCAACGTAGATTTCGATTGCGAACCTACGCCTGCCGAACGGTTGGCAAGATTCGGCAGTGGAGGTGGAGGCATCAGCTCCGCATCCGTCAGCTGCACACGAGGCACCGAGAGACTCGGGGCGGCAGTGGCTGACGATGTCTTTACCCTCTGTGCACTGGAGAAACTGGGAAATGCAGGGGGTCGGTCGTCATCTGGATGGTGTTCCGTCTCAGTTTCAGAACCGTCGTCACCACCCTCATCGTCGACGCCGGCAGAGGGAGGAGACACCTGTATTGTAAGACCGGACGAACTGGATGTGCTCGTCTCTGGCACGGTTGCGGCGGGCGTCCCAGTCGACAGCCAGTATCTGAGGAGTGAAGTCATTTCAGAGGCAGGACAAATATGTCAAAATAGCAACGCACGTAGTCACAAACGTCACATTTCTGTGGCTGTGCTGATTCAGTCTTGACCGCGACTCTGATGAATCAAATGGATGTCGACCTCGCTTCCTCTAGTTTAAAACGCCCTGCCGATTTCCCTCCCGCCTCCTCTTCCGCCGACAAACGCGCCAAAATTCTTCTGCCAGATGGACAATTGACTAAGCTGAACTCCAACATGAATAACCGTCAACCGATGTATAAACTTTGGGTCGATGCAGCCGAGGCTAACGAATCCGTGTGGCAGAACACACTCTCGACTTTTTTTATGGTCCTCACGCTGGAATTGGCGTCCACAGACATGAGAGACAGCGTGATCGCAAATCTGACCCCTGAGCGCGCGGATGACATTGTAAAGAATTTCAACAAAGACCAGTTAGAAGAGTGGAAGGCTGGTGTGCGGAATGGTGTCAAAAGCAAGGACTGGACTGACCTGGTTTTGCGTCGTATGTACATTTCGGATTATTCAGATAATCCGATCGCATTTCATCGCGACCACAGCAGAACTCAAAATTCCAACGATTGAGCTATCTCCTGAACAGGAAAATGGTACTCCTATTGAAAATTTACCCCTGTTCATACTGACTGGGCCGCTCAGCCACCAAGAAATCTTGGGAACGCCCATATCATGGCCGAGCGGTGGAAGCCTTATGGACACACATCCGGAAACACTATCGTGCCAAAGAGTCTTATGCGCACTTTTGTTCCGTCGTTCAATCGTCCGGTATGGGCAAGTCAAGAACAGTCGATGAACTTGGGAAAAAACACTTTTCCATACCGATTAACCTCAGGGATGCAAAATCTACTGGTATTTCCTTTTTCTTGCATCATCGTTGGTTTCACAGTGACCAATAATATATGCTGTATCTTTCCAGGCTACCCTCCTGCTGACCATGAGGTTCGAGATTTTTTGACCATGAAAGGCACAGAGGACGAATCATATCTTCGAGCTTGCTGTTTTATCGACGCTTTGTTTCAGCAGACCGACTATACATTGGAAAATAAGTTCGATCCGCAGCTGGGAATTGAGGAAGTGGCTTGTGGATTCAGAATACTTATGACGGAGGGCCAAACAATGAAAAAGCATAACATGTTTAGGAGACAATTTTACCAACAGGTGGTTCAAATTGCGAAAGAAAAACTTACTGTATGTCTTCTTTACCTGGGATATATCCGTCAACTAAAAGTGTCCCTCAAGGTTTCTCAGCCAAGAAGTGACATAGGACCAGGTTACCTTTCGCCCTCGACATCAGGGGATGCCATAGATTATAAATCCTCCAAACATTATGACTTCGCCCCCGCTGCCTCCTGCCACAAACTCATTCAATCATTGAAGGATAGGGAACCTTTGTCATTGTCTTGCCAGGTTTCCGGGAAAAAGGAGGACGACTATCCTCTCGTCATTCTGACTTTCGATGAGGCCCATACTTTGACCAATCGAGTTGAAGAAACTGCATGGTCAAACTTCAGTGTTCTTCGACACGTGTTTCGCACTTTGCATCGCTTCCCATTGTTCGCTCTGTTTCTGTCTACAACGGGCAGGATATGGCAGTTCACATCGCCGGATGAAGATACTTCGACAAGAATCGTCCTCCGTGATTTGAAATTAATCCAACCATTCATAGACATCGGCTTCGACACGTTAGCGAATCCAGTAGACCTGAACGACAAATGGGATTTGGAGCGTGTTACCCACGATTCGCATATTGTTCATATGGGTCGCCCCTTGTAAGTATAGTTGGATTTCTCATTTTCGTAACGTGAATCATGCTGATGCGGATAGGCCTTAAGATTCGGGTCACGTTGGGATGCTGGGGATATCACCGTTCAAGCAGACATCGTGACGTTTGCTGTTGGAAAGCTCCTTAACGCAAACCCCAGCACACAATATTTCACTGAAGACCAGATGCTTGCTTGCCTATCTCAACGCTTACCTATTGAATTCTATTCGACAAACTACATCTCTCAAAGTGCAGAGAGGAAGCAGGTAGAAGGACATATGCGAGTCTGCCTTAACATCGACGCTGGGTTCCAGAGCATGACGACGGTATCATCATCTGAGCCACTTCTCTCCGAAGCTGCCTATGTCATCATGTCGCGGGAATCCTTTGATGTATTGAAATGTTTCAAAACTATACTGGAGGGATTCGCCGTACATAAAGGCGATCGCGGCGAGTTTCTTGCACTGTTGTTGCTGACTCTGGCTCGTGATCAGGCTGTTGGCCTTCCAAATGACGACGGACGCCCACAACGTCGATTCTTCAACTTTGCACCCTTCGTGCACGGACGTCTTTTTCAGTCCCTGTCAGCCCCAGGATTGGAGAAGCTGCAGGACGATTTCCCTGATGCGAAGATGCATTTCAACCATTTCGTCAAAATCCACGACTTCGAAACCATCGATAAGGAAACCCTTTTGCTTCTAATGACTCGAGGCGCTGGTGTGCTGTGCGCCGATAGTCAAGCCTCGATTGATGCAGTCACCGTCTTTCTGACATCTGGCACGAAATTGACCACCGATAACTTCGGACTCGTCCTTTACCAGTTCAAGAACGACCTAACCTACTCCAAGAATCCGCAATCAAAACTCTTTGAATCCATGGATCCTTACGACCTTGGGATTCTGAAGGAGGGGGATGACGCCGTTCCCATCGTTAAAATATTTTTCGCCCTTGCTGCCAAAATCCCAGGTCTTCATGTGAAAAGGCATCCCGCATTGGAAGCTTATAATGCCGTTGTTTATGAAATTTGGTGTGCGGGTTTTTCACCCGAGTTTCTAAACCCGGTTTGTGCACAACAGACTGACATCTGGGACGGCCTCCTGCAAGCGTCGTACGGTTGGAAAAATATTTATAAGGCTGTAGAGAAAGATCTTCGAAGGTCGTTGGTCCCAGGAGCTGCGGACGACGATGGTCATTGGTCCCATTGGGCTGTTCGAGGTGCCGAGTGATTGTGAAGCTCATCATGTCCGAGTCAAATTCTATGCGAGACCAGTGTACATCTGCAGTGTTTTTTAGGTTGAATCTCATGTATGCATTTGGCCGCTGAAGCAAAAGGAGACCTGAGACTCATATCATCTTCCGGTGGGCGCGTTCATTAACAGACCCTCGTTGCAGATGGTGGTAAACGTTGACTACCAGACCAGCATCTTCCTCTGATGTGGTTGGAAATCGGGATTGCTTCCTTTCCCCAGGTAGAATCATGCTCCTAGCGGTGAACGAGACACCTGTGAGCCGGATTGGGCGTATTGAAACCACTGCCACCGTATATCGCCCATCAAATGTACTAAATACACTAAGGGACTTACGAAAAACGTAATGCTGAGTCTAGCCGCTGCGGTTAGCCTGAGATCCTATATAATTATTTGGGTGTTGAGCTTGACAATCGTCTTTACACTTGAGCCCGTGCCAGCCCGGGCTCATCGTTCGTGGCGATGACCACGGCATGGACCTGGCAGTTGTCGATTAGCATAGTAGGACTATTTCGTAACGAGTGCCAATCATATAATGATTGCTTGGCGGTCGCCAGAAGGCGCACAAAGGTAGAGATTGAAAGCGGACTGCACTGCTGGGGTGGACGGGGGATCAAATGGTCATAAGCATTTTGTCGATGGTCGCGCATTCTAGAATCGGGCCAGATCTTGCGATGCTTTGTTTCCAGGCCAGTTGATTGCTATGGAAGAGGGAATATAATATCAACTGAAGGAATCCGAGCGGGGGACTCT
>Ga0137376_10002649_pt1 | contig 10803 bp, 10 predicted proteins | sample SagtaG_23_FD_104814 | JGI IMG/M metagenome (GOLD analysis project Ga0137376, IMG submission 104814) | Vadose zone soil microbial communities from Sagehorn Ranch, Mendocino, California, USA - Sage2_L_20_16 metaG | ecosystem: Environmental > Terrestrial > Soil > Vadose zone | place: USA... | reverse complement strand
TCGCTGCTGCGCAAGTACGTCGCGTGGTTCTTCAGGGCGATTTCCAGGGTAAGTGTCGTCGGAGGAAATAGCCCAGCATAGTCGATGGAGTGCGCGAGCAAAACGCGAAGAGAAAGGGCGGCTTCCGTGCCCGCCACCATGCTCATGGAAAGAGCCCGCGTGTTGCTTTGGCCTTCATCACGCGTTCGACCCCAATCGCCATCGCTGCCATGCGATGTGAAATCTTGTGCGCTTTTGCCCGGCGAATGACCTGAGTGAAAGAATGTTCCATGATGCGGAAAAGTTTGTCGGTCACTTCCGTCTCGCTCCACATGAATGATTGCAGACCTTGCACCCACTCGAAGTAGGAAACGATGACACCGCCAGCGTTACACAAAATATCGGTTATCACGAAGACTTCATCCCATCTTTGATCGAGGCTTCTGTCTGCTGCGGGAGAGGTCGGGCCATTCGCGGCTTCGGCCAGAATGCGGCACTGCAATTTCGCTGCGTTTCGTTCGGTGATGACTCGATCGACTGCGGCCGGAACCAGCACGTCGCATTTCTGCAGAAGCATTTCGTTGGGGTCGATCCGATCGCCTTGATCGAACGCCCGCAAATTTCCCTTTTTCAGCACGTGCTGCTCGGCCGCTTTCACGTCGATGCCTTTGGCATTGTAGAGAGCGACGGTGGCATCACTGAGACCGACAACCTTGAGGCCGGTCCTCAGCGCCAGCGATAACGCGGCGACGGAGCCAACATTGCCGAAACCCTGGACAATTACCGTGCATTTTTCGTGATCCATTTTGAGCATGTCCATTGCTCGTTCTACCAAGTAAACTACGCCTCGGCCGGTGGCTTCGCGCCGGCCTTCGGTACCGCCGATTGATACCGGTTTTCCAGTCACGATCTCGCTCACGGCGTAGCCTTGATAAACGGAATAGGTGTCCATGAACCATGCCATCACTTGTTCGTTCGTGCCCATGTCCGGACCCATGATGTCGGTGTGAGGTCCAACAAACGGGATCATCTCCTGCATGTAGCGCCGGGAGACGGCCTCCAGCTCGCTCCGCGAGAGTTTTGTCGGATCACAGGCGATACCCCCTTTCGCTCCGCCATAAGGCAAACCGTTTAACGCGCATTTCCAGCTCATCCACATGGCCAGGGCAGCGGTCTCACCCATGGAAAGAGAAGGGGCAAATCGCGTGCCGCCTTTGGTCGGACCTAGCGTCAGATGATGCTGCACCCGATAGCCTTGAAAAGTCTTCGTGCTGCCGTCATCCATGTGCACCGGCAAGGTGACCGCAATCGCCCGCTTCGGGTACATCAGCCGCTCGCGATTATTAACGTCAATTTGCAGATAGTCGGCGATGACGCGGAATTGCTCGCGCGCCATTGCGAAAACGTCGTCATCTTCGTAAATGCTCAGGGCCGAACTCATAAATTGGAGAGAGGCGTGTCAGGAAACCGCGCCGGAGACTGGTATTTGCGCTTGGTGCTGCGCGGCGTCAAATCGAATCCACCGCGCGAAAATCGCACAAATCAGTCGGCGCGGAACATGAAAGGTTTGGCAGAAAAGCGCCCGCCGCCTAAAGTCCCGCGGCGTGAACGATTGGCGCAAAGCACGGCTGGAGACTCTCGCTGTCCACGCCGGACATTCGGTCGATCCGAGCACCGGCGCAGTGTCGGCCCCAATCCACCTTTCGACCACGTTTGAGCGCGATGCCGATGGGAGCTATTCGCGCGGCTTCAGCTATACGCGTCGAAGTAATCCGAATCGTGAAGCGCTGGAATACGCGCTTTCTGCCTTTGAAGGTGGCACGACGGCGGCAGCCTTCGCCAGCGGCTCGGCTGCTACGAGCGCGATCTTTGAGGCACTTAAGCCCGGTGATTACGTTATCATGCAGACTGACGCCTACTACGGCACGACGCAGTTAGTGCGGGACGTTTTTGTGCGCTGGGGAATTGAAGCGGACTTCGTCGATATGACTGTTCCGGCCGAAGTTGATCGAGCGTTTGCACGCAAACCGCGGCTCGTCTGGATCGAGACCCCCTCTAATCCGCTGCTAAAGATTGTCGATATCGAAAAGATCGCGGAACGCGCGCGGGCCGCCGGTGCGATCTCCGTTTGTGACAACACCTGGGCGCCCGGACTGCAGCGGCCGTTCGACTTCGGCGTCGATGTCATTCTACACTCGACTACAAAATACATTGGCGGCCATTGCGACGTTCTGGGCGGTATCGTAATCGGGAGGGAAGAAACCGAATTGTTTGGCAAGATTCGGGGTATTCAGGGCGAAGGTGGCGCTGTCCCCTCACCCTTTGATTGCTGGCTCGTACTTCGCGGTCTGCGTACCCTACCGTGGCGAATGCGCGCACATTCGCAGAACGCGCTCGCAATAGCGAGGTTTCTCGCTGCTCATCCGCAAGTAAATCGCGTCTATTACCCTGGCTTACCCACGCACCCGGCGCACGAGACCGCCTTGGCACAAATGCGAGAGTTCTCCGGAATGCTTTCATTCGAAGTCAAAGGCGAGCAGGAAACAGCCATGAAAGTGGCAGCCAAGACAAAGATTTTTATTCGGGCAACCAGCTTGGGCGGCGTGGAAAGCTTAATAGAGCATCGCGCCTCGATTGAGGGGCCCGCCACCCGCGCACCGAAGGGGTTGTTGCGTTTATCGGTGGGACTGGAACATCACGATGATTTGATCGCCGATCTGGATCAGGCGCTTGGCTGATAAATACGAGGGACGATCTCCGTGTCGTCCATCTTAAACTCGAGGGAGCGACTCGCGCTCAACGGCCCAGCCGACGTCGCAATAACATAACGAGATCCTGGATTTCCCCTACGCGGAGAGCATAAGCCGCTCCGAAAAATACGATCGCTGCGATGGGAATTGTTATCAACAGATCAATCGCCTTTTGCCAGATGCGTAGAGCGAACAGTTGGCGAAAAAATAGAACATGCGCCCCGTAACAAACGAGACCGAGAAGCGCGCCTGCTACAGATAATTTCAAGAATGTCGCGACGAGAGCGCTCGTTTCGAGTCGGCCGGTATAGCGCCGCATCATTATATAGAGGAGAAGAAAATTTATGATCGCGACGATGCTGGTCGAGAGGGCAAGGCCGCGGTGGCCGATTTTGAGCTGAAAGGCAAAAAACCAATTGAGGCCGAAATTGACTGCAATCGAAAGCAGACTCACCAGCATCGGCAGATGACGTTTGTCTAGCGCATAGAATGCAGGCGCCAGCACTTTGACCGCCGAATATCCGACCAAACCGATGGCGTAGAAACGCAAGGCGGCGGCCGTCTGAATCGTTGCGAGCGACGTGAAGCGGCCATGCTCGTAAATCAAGCTGATGATCGGATCGGCCAGGATGATCAGACCGATTGCCGACGGAACGGTCAGGAGCATGACGAGGCGGAGTGAATGCGACAGCGCCGAGCGAAATTCCGCCATATTCCCAAGAGCAGCGCTACGCGAGACGAGCGGCAACGTAACCGTGGCCACGGCCACGCCGAATAGACCCAGCGGAAGTTGCATTAAACGAAATGCGATGTTCAGCCACGTCATAGGACCGTACCCGAGAGCTGAGGCGAAGCCGCTGTTCACCGCCACGTTTACCTGCACGGCGCTGGCAGCGATTGCTGCCGGTCCCATCAAGGTCAGAATTGTTCTGACGCCCGGATCGCTCCAGGAAAAATCAGGGCGAAACCTGAATCCGACACGCTTGAGCGGTGGAAATTGCACCAGCAGTTGAAGCAAACCGCCGATTAAAGTCGCAATTGCCAATGCGATTAGCCCCCGTTCACCAAAATGAGGGTGACGCCAGTCCGGCTGCGGATCGAGCCAGTAGCAGAGGACAACACCGCCAATGATGGAACCAAGGTTAAAAAAGCTCGATGCCATCGCTGGTATTCCGAAAACGTTCTTGGCGTTGAGCATTCCCATCGCGAGCGCGGCAAGAGACACGAGCAAAATGAAAGGAAACATGATTCGGGTGAGCAGAATGGTTAGCTCCGCCTTTTCCGGGGCGAATCCTGGCGCGAGAACGGCGATCACCTGCGGCGCGAAAATTATGCCGAGGACAACAATGGCGCTCATAAACACCACGGTGAGGGTCGCGACTTTGCTCGCCAGTCGCCATGCGGAGGTATCACCTTCGGTTGCGATCCGGCGGGAAAAGGTAGTGACAAACGCAGTCGAAAGCGCGCCTTCGGCAAATAGGTCGCGCAACATGTTCGGGGCACGAAACGCGGTTAGAAACGCGTCCATGTTACGCGTGGCGCCGAAAAGGGACGCAATCACTACTTCGCGAATGAGACCCAGGACGCGACTCGACAAGATCGCAATGCCGACGATTCCCGTCGCGCGCGTACTTACACGCCGATCCTGCGTCGCAATCATCGGCGAACAAAGAGCAATGTCTTAGTAATTACGAAAGGAAAAAATCGCGCGACGTTGTCACGATGATGTTGCGATCAACCGGATAAATGTGTCAGGAGCTATTTCAAAAACAGGTCCATGCTGTCAAAATCAATGATGCCATGACAGATGAAGAGCAAATCCATCCCCAAGATTCCACTGATATGTGTATCGCCCTGCTCGAGCGCGAAGTTAGGTAACACGGCCGCACCGAGTTTTTCAGGTGGTACTCTAAAATTACCGATCGTGAGGTCGTTGATCTGTCCGGCACTAATTTTCCGCGCCACACCGCTAGTGAAATGCGCAGAGACCCGTGTTGGCTGCAATGCAATCCCAAACGATTTCAACAGGCCTTCGTCGAACACCGTAACAAACGCACCCGTATCAACGAGCAGACGACCGGCTTGCCGGTGAATCGAACAGGGTACCGTAAGCGCGCCATTTTTCTCACGGCGCAGCGGGATCTTCGTAAATTTCTCCGACAGAGCAACCGAGGCGAGTTGCAGAGGACGAGATCGATCGACTTTAAAGAAAATCAATTTTGTCCAGCAGTTAATTACCGCTTTGTGACGTATTAGGATGTCCAAGCCAAGAAAGCCATCCACATCAGGATTTCCGGCTTCCACGCGGTTTGAAAAGTGACCACTTATGCTTGAGTTACGCAGCGCTACGAGGCTGCTGCCAAAATTCATGGTGCCGGCTGTGAGGCTTTGCGCGAAACCCACGGGAAGTATCTGTCCATTAATTTCCGTGAACCGGATATAGCGCAGGCCACGTTGCGACGGCCTCACGTCAAATGACGCGGCCGCGCTCGCGTCCATAATTATCTGATCGGCCCCGGTGTCGACCATCAAATTTGCCGGATGCCCGTTAATGTTGGCGGATATTATCATTTTGTTCAAAGGCCCGTAATGCACCGGGACGACTTTGTATCCGGGTAACTGCATTGGCCGAGCCTTACTGGCGGCAGCAAACAGGGGGATCGGCACAGTTGTGAGAAGGCTAAAAAGGATTCCAAAATATCGAGTGCGTCCCCGGCGAGTCTTCGCATTCAAAACTGACCTTCGCACTGTCGAATCCATTCGGCGCGCACCGGACAGGGTCATCACAATCCAGTTGGACAGTCGATAAAGGTGTATGAAATCTTAAATCGTTTAGACAAACGCGCGGCCAGTGCTTTCACCCCAAAGGTTTCCGTGGCGTAATGCCCGCCGAGTAACAGATTAATCCCAAGTTCTTCTGCGGCGACGGCAGCCCAGTGCGGTGCTTCGCCGGTGATAAACGTCTCGATTCCTTCCGCTGCGACGCCCTCGATCTCGCTGCCTGCAGCACCGGTAATCACGCCAAGACGCCCGGCAACTTTCGGTCCAACGGCGATTTGTTTCACTGGTCCACCCACAACTCTTTCCAACCGAACTGCAACCTCGCTTGCAAGAATGTTCACCGCCGCTCTTCTACCCAGGAGAGATCCTTTTTCCTGAAAGAACGGCTCGGAATCTTCAATTCCCAGGGCTCGGATGAGCAGGATGTTGTTGCCAACTTCAGGATGCAAATCGAGCGGAAGATGTGCGCTGTAAATGGCGATGTCATGATCGACCGCGGTTTTAAGTTGCCGATGCAGTCCCTTCGTCACCGGCCGCAAACCCGGCCAAAACATTCCGTGATGCACAATGAGCAAATTCGCCCCGGCCTCGGCCGCAGCTTCGAGAGAGCGCGTAGAAACGTCTACCGCGGCGGCAATTTTTGTCACCGTCCCGGAATTCTCCAACTGCAATCCGTTGAGCGCATTGGGCCAATCCTCAATCTGGCTGATGCGGAGGTATTCATCGGCATATTCGGCAATATCTGTAGTCGCGCTCATTTCTGAGTTATCGGCCCTGCGCAACCGCAGCAGCGCGCCACCAATCAGGCTTCATTAGAAGAGAAATCAAACGGAAGAACGATTCGGTTTTTGAACAGGCGATCCCGTCTCCTCTCCAGCAGTGCCCGGTCGGTGATGAAGTTTGCTTGACGAGCTCTGCCCGGACAGGGAATTTGCTTGAGGGTTATCGAATGGAATACACCGACGCGCCCTCAACGCAGGCACCCGCGAACACGATGCCGTGCCCTTTGTGCGGACATTCATTGTCGAAGGATGCGGTCGAATGCGATCACTGCGATTGGACCCGCGCCGAACGCGAAACAGCGGAAGGAAAAGCGAGCGACGCGTTTGCTGTTTTACTCAGCATCATTCCCGGTCTCGGCCATATTTATAAAGGGCACAAGCTGATCGGCATGCTCCTCATGTTTGTGGCCACGCCGATGGCCGTCGGGCTGGCATTGCTCGCAGCTACTGCGACTGCGGGATTCGCCGTGCTACTTCTTCCGCTCTACTGGCTCGGCGTGATGTTCCACGTTTATGGGATCGAAGACCGTGTCGGTCCCCCTAACAAGGACGAAGGCGAAGAATACTGATCGGCGGCGAATCGCGCCGATTCTTTGATAACTTTCTGCTGCCTCAAGTTGGTTCGGCTAGAATCCACGTTGCTGCTCGAGCGTTTTTGTCAACGCGAGCGGCTGGCAAACTCTCGTCTCCGGAAAAAATACGCTCGATTAGCTTCGGATCCTTGTTCGCACCAACGAGAAAACAAACCGCTCGGGCGGCAACAATGAGCGGAAACGTAAACGTCAACCGCCAGGATTCGAATTTCGGGATGTAGTTCGCAACTATACGCCGGCTCGTTTCCTCGAGCGCAGCAGTTCCGGGGAAAAGGGAAGCGGTGTGTCCATCATCTCCGAGCCCGAGCAAAATCAGGTCATGTTGGTAGATTGGTTCACCACGCTCCGCCGCCAGGGCGTCGAGCTGTGCTTGATATTCGCTGGCTGCGTCGGACGGCACGATTTCGCCGCGCATTCGTAAGACCGATGAAACAGGAACGCCGGCCGGTTTCAAAAGCGTTTCGTTCGCCATCTTAAAATTACTTTCCGCATCTTGGGGCGGCACACACCTTTCATCACCAAAGGTGATCAATGTTTTGTCCCAGGGCAGCTTGCGTTTTGCTAGTTCATGGTAGACGGCACGCGGCGTGTTCCCGCCGGAGAGCGCGATCCGGAACTCATCGCGTTCAGCCAGGGCCACCCCTGTCTTCTCAACAATAAAATTCGTCGCATCGTTCGCGAAGCTGCGCGTGCGAACGACTTCGCGCTTCATCTAACGGCGCAGTGAGAAGCTCCGCGCTTCTCGAGATACCGCTGATGATATTCTTCGGCGCGGAAAAAGTCCGGTGCGCGTTCGATTTGTGTCACAATTGGCCGCCTGAACTTGCCCGTTTTTTCCAGGTTCTTCTTCGAGTTTTCCGCTTCCGTTTTCTGTTCCGGCGAATGATAGAAAATTACCGAACGGTATTGGGTCCCGACATCAGGTCCTTGGCGATTCGGTGTCGTCGGATCGTGATTGGCCCAAAAAACATCGAGCAGATCACGATACGAAATCCTTGCCGGATCATATTGCACCTCTAGGACCTCGGCGTGCCCGGTCCGGTTCGTGCAAACATCTTCGTAAGTCGGATTCTCAGTCGTTCCGCCGGCGTAACCAACCGCGGTGCTTAGGACGCCTTTCAACCGGCGGAAGGTCTCTTCCACGCCCCAAAAACATCCGGCTCCAAAAGTCGCTTTCTTCGTTTCCATGGCTGATGATGAAGCCTTTGCCGGCTCTCCGCAACCGAGGGTTAATTGTAATATTTTGACCGACATGGCTGTTGAGACTTGCTTCGTGACGACAGGAAGCAAACATGTTCGCGCGACATGCAAACGACCTTTGACCAAACGCGCTCCCCTTTGCCGGCGCGATTTATCAACCACTACGGGGCTTGGATTGGCCAAACTGGTATTACGCCCGGTCAAATTCGGGCCGAGGATTTAATCGCAGCAGCGGAACGGCACTCCGAGTGCGACGACTTTGGTGAAGATGATTTTCGGGAACCGCTCTCACGACTGGTTAAATCCTGCCTGCGTGAAGCGCGGCTGAACTTGATCGGAAGATTCGCCCTCCGCTCGGATCTGTTTCGCACCTTGTGCAATCGCCTGCTCATGCAGCGGGATCGCAAAGCGTTTCCGAAAATTTCGCGGCAGCCGATTCCAGAACCGCTGTTCATCGTTGGTTTGCCACGCAGCGGAACCACGCTTTTGCATACTTTGCTCGCGTGTGACCCGAACCATCGCGCGCCCTTGACTTGGGAAGTCATGGAGCCGTCACCGCCAAGCTCTGAGAACGAAGACGCCCGGATCCGACGCGCCGAAAAAAAGCTGTCTTATTTGCAATGGCTGGCGCCGACCTTCCAATGCGTGCATGCAATCGGCGCGAAACTGCCGCAGGAGTGCGTCAGCCTGATGAGTCCCACCTTTTTGAGTGATCAATTCGACACCATGTATTACGTGCCGTCGTATCGGACCTGGTTTCTTAATCAAAATCTCCTGCCGGCCTACCGCTATCATCGACGTTTTCTGCAGCATCTACAGAAGAGGCAACGCGCCCGGCGCTGGATTTTGAAAGCGCCTGCTCATATGTCGGCATTGCCCACGCTCCTCTCGGTTTATCCAGATGCTCGTTTCGTCCAAACGCATCGGGATCCTCTCCAGGCCATAACCTCGGTTTCCAGCCTGATTGCGATTCTGCGCCGCGTGTTCAGCGAGTACGTCGACCCGCTTCAAATCGGACGGGATGCCGTTCGTTACTGGTCCGAAGCCCTGCTGGTTTTTTTGCACGAACGCGACCGGTTGCTCAGCGGACGAATTTGCGATGTACGGTATTCAGATATTCGCCGGGATCCGATCGCCGCCATTCGTCGGGTCTATCGCTATTTTGGCTGGTCGCTTTCGCTCGAGGCGGAACGGCGCATGCGCATTGCCCTGGCCAATCAACCACGCGATCAGCACGGTTTTCACCGATATCATCCCGGGCAGTTTGGCCTGGACAAAGCTCCGGAAGCGGAACTGTTTGGAGATTATTGCAAACGATTTGGCCTCATCCCGCCTTTAGAAATCGAGGAAACCGAGCGCGCTGCTTAGGTTTCGCCAATTACCAGGCGACTCTGTCGAGCGAGTTCGTCGCGCCAAATTGCTCGAAATGCGGCAGGATTGGAAATGCAATTAATGAATTTCGAAGCCTACCGAACGATTCCCGCCGATCATCCTTGCTTGGATGGACATTTCCCGGGCGCGCCAATTGTCCCGGGAGTAGTGATCCTGGATGAAATCGCGGCCGCTTTGGCCGAATGGCAAAAAGGTAGTCAGCTTTTGGGAATACGCGTAGTCAAGTTTGTTCAGCCTCTCCGGCCTGGGCAACCGTTCACTATTTGTCTTGCCACGGCTGTGGGCAGCAAGAAGGCGGTTGATTTCTCTTGCCGGGTAGAAGGCCGGATCATTGTCGAAGGCCGGCTTGAGATCAATTGCAGCCTTACCTGATATGATGGACCTGGGACCAGCCGAGGCGCCTGCGTTTAATCCACAACCACGCGATCCACGTCTGGCCGATTGGCTGAAGGATTACCCGCCATTGCTGTTCAGCGAACGCTTGTACCAGAGCGTCGAACTGATGGAGCGATATAGCATTGATTTAAGTATCGATTTGCTCGGTCGATTAGATGTTATTGATGAACTCCACGACTGGCGATCGGCGCACGAGCTTTGTCAGGCGCTCTCGTTCCAATCCCGTTTCCGTTCCGCCGTAACCTGGCTGGTGGAACGGGTCATCGAGACCGGTTGTGTGGAGGCACGAACGACAGGCAACAACCGCTCTTATCGTCTTCGACGTGCGCCCTGGCTACCCGATCTTGCGCGTCTGCGGGGAATCGGCCTCGAAATTGATCCCGGCAACTCTCCGACGTTTGCCTTGTTAGACAAGGCAGCAAGCGTTTACCCGGCGGTAGCACGCGGCGAAAAGAGCGGAGAACAGGAGCTGTTCGGAACGGAAACGATACCACTTTGGTTGAACTACTTTCATAATGATAATCTGACTTACGCGGTGAATAATTGGCCTGGTGTCGTGCTCGCAGCCAACCGTCTGAGTAGTCGACCGAGCCTGCGAATTTTAGAAGTTGGCGCCGGTGCCGGCAGTGCCAGTGGAATCCTATTGCGCTGGTTCGATGAACAAGGGTTGCTGCCGCACATTGAACGCTATCTCATTACCGAGCCGAACGCCTTTTTCAGGCGACGCGGTCAGCGCGAATTATCGAAGCAATTTCCCGACGTTCCACTCGAGTGGCAGGCGCTCGACATCAATTTGCCATGGAAAAATCAAGTCCTCGCCGGTGACGAGTTCGATCTCATATATGGCGTTAATGTCCTGCATGTGGCGAAGGATTTGTTATTCAGCTTGGGTCAAGCTCGGGATGCTTTGGCCCACGATGGTTGGCTAGT
>Ga0137376_10002647_pt1 | contig 10806 bp, 9 predicted proteins | sample SagtaG_23_FD_104814 | JGI IMG/M metagenome (GOLD analysis project Ga0137376, IMG submission 104814) | Vadose zone soil microbial communities from Sagehorn Ranch, Mendocino, California, USA - Sage2_L_20_16 metaG | ecosystem: Environmental > Terrestrial > Soil > Vadose zone | place: USA... | reverse complement strand
GCTGACGTCGCGATGGACGCGCGGAAGGCCGGGGCGCGATAATTGCGCTCATGAACGCGCCCGAACGGCTCCACTCCGTCAAGCCCACATTCAAGTGGGACGACCCCTTATTGCTCGATGAGCAGCTCACCGAAGAAGAGCGGATCGTGCGCGATACTGCGCATGCGTACGCACAGGAGAAGCTCCTGCCTCGGATCACGCAGGCGTTTCGTCACGAGAAGACCGATCCGGCGATATTCAGCGAAATGGGCTCGCTCGGCCTTCTCGGCGCATCCATCCCGCACGAGTACGGCGGCGCCGGCCTGAATTACGTCTGCTATGGATTGATCGCCCGCGAGGTCGAGCGCGTGGACTCGGGCTATCGCTCGATGATGAGCGTGCAAAGCTCGCTCGTCATGTTTCCGATCTATTCCTACGGGAGCGAGCAGCAACGCAAAAAATATCTGCCGCGATTGGCGACGGGCGAAGCGATCGGCTGTTTTGGTTTGACGGAGCCCAATCACGGCTCTGACCCCGGCTCGATGGTGACGCGCGCGCGTTCGGCCGACGGCGGTTACCGGCTGACCGGTGCGAAAACCTGGATTTCGAATTCGCCGATCGCCGACGTGTTCGTCGTATGGGCGAAGGACGATAGCGAAACGATCCGCGGCTTCATCCTTGAAAAGGGGATGAAAGGGCTGTCGGCGCCGAAGATCGAGGGCAAGTTCAGCTTGCGCGCATCGATCACAGGCGAAATCGTTCTCAACGACGTCTTCGTTCCGGCGGAGAACCAGTTGCCCAACGTACAGGGTCTCAAGGGGCCGTTCGGGTGCCTCAATGCCGCGCGCTACGGCATCGCTTGGGGCGCGCTCGGCGCCGCGGAATTCTGCTGGCACGCGGCGCGACAGTACGTGATCGACCGACAGCAATTCGGTAAGCCGCTTGCCGCGAACCAGCTTATCCAAAAAAAGCTGGCCGACATGCAAACGGAGATCACGCTCGGACTGCAGGCGTGCTTGCGACTGGGACGACTGAAGGACGAAGGCAAGGCGGCACCGGAAATCACGTCGATCCTCAAACGCAACAGTTGCGGCAAGGCGCTGGACATCGCGCGAATGGCGCGTGACATGCACGGCGGCAACGGCATCGTCGACGAGTTTCACGTGATTCGTCATGTGCTGAATCTGGAGACGGTCAACACGTACGAAGGCACGCACGATATTCACGCGCTGATCCTGGGTCGCGCGCAAACGGGCATCTCGGCCTTCTAAAGCAAACGATGAAGCTTTACGATTATTTTCGCTCGTCCGCCGCGTACCGCGTCCGCATTGCGCTCAATTTCAAGGGCCTGACCCCGGAGGACCGCGCGTTTGTCCATCTGCGAATGGGCAATCAGCGCGCGCAGGATTACCTCACACTCAATCCGCAGGGACTCGTGCCGGCGCTCGAGGTTGACGGCGATCGCATTCTCACGCAGTCGCTCGCGATCATCGAATACCTGAACGAGATTCGACCCGACCCCCCGCTGCTGCCGGAAACAGCGGAGGCACGGGCGCGCGTGCGAGCCATCGCTCTGTCGATCGCATGCGAAATCCATCCGCTCAACAATCTGCGCGTGCTGAATTACTTGACCGGCACGCTTGGCACAACCGACGAGCAGAAAAACGGCTGGTACCGATACTGGATCGACGTCGGATTCGAAGCGCTGGAGCGCCAGCTTGCGCGCGATCGCGAAACCGGTACGTACTGCCACGGCGAAACGCCGACGATCGCCGACATTTGTCTCGTCCCGCAGCTTGCCAATGCGCGTCGCTTCAAGATCGACTTGACGCCGTATCCGACGCTTGTGCGCATCGAGGCGGCCTGCAACAAGTTGCCTGCGTTCGCGCTGGCTGCGCCGGCCAAGCAGCCCGACGCCGAGTAACAAAAGCGTGACGCGCGAGCTGCTTTCCTACACTTCGGAGTTCGTCGAGCGCGGCTACAACAATCGCGCCGCAGTGCCGGAGCATCCACGCTTCCTCGCCCGCTATACGGAGCTGTCGCGGGCTGCCGTAGAGGCTCTGCATCCGCAACTCGATTTGCGCTACGGTCCTGGACCAAAAGAGACACTCGACCTTTTCCTGCCTGCAGGCAAGCCGCTTGGCACGTTCGTGTTCTTTCACGGCGGCTATTGGCGCGCGTTCGATAAAGCGGACTTTTCGTTCGTCGCCTCGCCACTGGTCGAGCAGGGAATGGCCGTTGCCGTCGTCAATTACGATTTGTGCCCTGCGGTGACCATTGCAAACATCGTTGACGAGTGCCGGCGCGCAATGCTCTGGCTCGTTCGCGAAGGATCGCGCTATGGCGCCGCTGTGGACCGCATCGTCATCGGTGGACACTCCGCTGGAGGCCATCTGGTCGCAATGCTGTTCGGCACCGATTGGCAGCGCTACGGGCTCTCGCGCGCGCCCTTCGCCGGCGGTATGTCGCTTTCGGGCGTGCACGACCTCGAGCCGCTCGTGCTGTCCACGATGAACGCCGATTTGTGTCTCGACGCGGAAGAGGCGCGACGGGTTTCGCCGGTGAACCATCAGCCCAAAACCGACGGCTTGCTTCTCGTCGTGGTCGGTGCCGACGAAACAGGGGAGTTCGTGCGTCAATCGGATTTGATCTTCGACGCATGGCCGCGGAACCGGCCCGGTGGAATGACGACCCCGCTTCGAATTCCCGGCCGGCATCACTTCAGCGTTGTGCTAGACCATGCGGATCCGCAAAGCGCGCTCATGCGCGCCGTGGTCGGCATGTTCTGATCCGATGGCCGCCGCAGAAGATGGACTTCGGCTGATCGGAAGGACCCGGACCACATCGCTCTAGACGCTCCGGCGCCCCAGGAGGGCCCCGCTCGATAACCCTATTGACAACTGACCGAAGGTCATTTAATGTCGCTGGTAATTGACTGAAAGTCATTTACTGAGCGAAAACCATGGTCATCCGGCAACGGGCAATCCACACCGAAGACAAGCACCAACGGCATCACGCGATCCTGGACGCAACTGAACGCCTGCTCGTGCGGGCGCCGGTACGGGTCGCCAACATGGCCGAGGTCGCCGACGAGGCCGGTCTCGCCAAGGGCACGGTGTATCTGTACTTCTCGAGCAAGGACGAGCTCCTGCTCGCGCTCCACGAACGTCACGTCGACGACTTCTTTCGCGCACTGATCGCGCTGCTTGCGCGTGAAGAAGCGGTCAGCATCGAAGAGATCATGACGATTACGCGAACGCAGATCGTCGAGCGACCGACGTTCCTGCCGTTGGCGACGCGTTGCTTCGGCGTTCTCGAGACCGAGGTTCCGCGCGAAATCGCGCTTGCATTCAAAGAGCGGATGGCGCAGCGCCTACAGGCGGCAAGCGTCGGGCTCGAGCGGCATTTTCCCGAGCTGGCGCCGGACGGCGGCGTCGCGCTGTTGCGTCACAGCTACGCATTGATCGTCGGCCTGTGGCAGATGACCGCGAGCCGGCAGGACCTTGTGCCGGGAACGTGTCACATCGATGCGATTGACTATCCGACCGAGCTTGCACGCGCCCTCGGCGCGTTGTGGGACGGCACGATTGGCCGGCGGCTCGCACCCGTGCAAAGGACCCAGCAATGAACGTGAAAGAACGTATTGCGAAGATCGCTCACATCGGAGCGATGATGGCGGTCGCCGCGCTCCTCGTCGCATGCGCCAAACCAGAACCGGTACCCGAACCCGTGCGTCCGGTGCAACTCATGCAAGTAAGAATCGGTGGAACGACAGAAACGGCGGTGTTCGCCGGTGAAGTCAAACCGCGCCACGAAATCGAACTCGGGTTTCGGATCGGCGGCAAAGTAATCGCGCGCAATGTGGATGTCGGTGCGCGAGTGGCCCGCGGAGAATCGCTCGCGCGGCTTGATCCGGCCGACGTCGCGCTGCAGGCCGATGCCCAAAAGTCCGCCGTTGCCGCCGCAGAGACGGAATACCGCTACGCGAAAGCGGAGTTCGATCGCTATGAAAATCTCCGCCAGCAGAAATTCATCAGCGAATCGGCGCTCGATCAGAAGCGCAACGCGCTCGATGCCAATCGCGCCAAATGGGAACAGGCGCGCTCACAACTTTCGGTGACCCAGAATCAGGCGGGGTACGCGGCGCTCGTCGCGCCGGAGAGCGGCGTCATCACTGCGGTGAGCGTCGAGTCGGGACAGGTCGTCACCGCGGGGCAAACGGTAATGAAGCTCGCGCGCGAGGACGAGCGCGAAGTGGCAATCAGCGTTCCCGAAAGCCGGATCGCGGAATTTCGCACCGCAGGGCCGCCCCAAGGCGCGAAACGGGCCCCCTCGGGGGGCAGCGCAGCGGCGACGCCGCAAGCGTGGGGGTCCACTCCCGGCGCCGCAGCGCCGACCCAAGGCGCGAATTGGGACCCTTCGGGGGGCAGCGCAGCGGCGACGCCGCAAGCGTGGGGGTCCGCCCCGAGTGCGCCGACGCTCGGCGTGTTCCTGTGGGCGAATCCGCAACGGATTTACACCGCGCGCGTACGCGAAATTTCGCCAGCGGTCGATGCGATTACGCGGACGTTCGCCGTTCGCGTCACGATCCTCGATCCCGATCCGGCGTTGCATCTGGGCATGACGGCGAACGTCGTGGTCGCGGCCACGGAGGCGCGGGATACCGCGTTGTTGCCGCTTACATCGATCTATCGCAAAGGCGACGCGTCGGCGGTGTGGATCTACGACGATAAATCGCACACGGTGAATCTCCGTCCCGTCGTCGTCGGGCAGTTTCGCGAGGATGGCGTCATCGTGACGAGCGGCGTTGCCGGCGGCGAATGGATCGTCACGGCTGGCGTACATAAGCTTCGCGAAGGCGAAACGGTGCGCCGCTACGAAGGCTTGACCGAAACCGCTTCGACCGCGTCGCCTGTGAGCGCACCCGTCATCGTCCCCGATTCCGTCAAGCCTGCGAGAAATCTGACGTGAAGCCCATCGAGCCGATCGGCGCGCCGCACGCGCGCTTCAACTTGTCCGAATGGGCGTTGCAGCACCGCGCGCTCGTGCTGTTCGCCATCATCGTCTTCGCCTTCGTCGGTGCGCTGGCCTATCAGCGGCTGGGCCAATCGGAGGACCCGCCGTTCACGTTCAAGGTGATGGTGATCAAAACGCAGTGGCCGGGCGCCTCTGCCCGCGACGTCGAGCAGCAGGTGACCGACAAGATCGAACGCAAGCTGCAGGAAGTGAACAACATCGATTACGTCAGGAGTTACTCGAAACCCGGCGAATCGCTCGTTTTCTTCGCGATCAAGGACACGGCACCGGCCGTGCTCGTTCCAGAGACGTGGTACCAGGTGCGCAAGAAGATCGGCGATATTCGCAGCACGTTGCCGCCCGGTATTCAGGGACCTTTCTTCAACGATGAGTTCGGCGACACATACACGAACATCTACGCCATTGTCGGCGACGGGTTCGGCTATCGCGATCTCAAGGAATTCGGCGATCGCATACGTGCCGAGCTGCTGCGGGTTCCAGGCATCGCCAAAGTCGATTTCATTGGAGAGCAGGAAGAGAAAGTTTTCATCGAGCTGTCGAACGCGAAGCTCGCGACCCTCGGAATCGAGCCGCAGCAGATCCTGCAGACGCTGTCGGCACAAAACGCGGTTGCGGCAGCGGGCGTATTCGACACCGCGACGGACCGGATCTACGTGCGGCCGACCGGCGCATTCGATTCACTCGACGCGATCGCCGACATCGCCATTCGCGCCAACGATCGCGTTTTTCGTCTCGGTGACATCGCACGCGTCTATCGCGGCTACGTCGATCCGCCGCAACAGAAAATGCGCTGGCGCGGACACGAGGCGCTCGGACTCGGTATCACGATGGCGCAGGGCGGCGACGTCATCCAGCTCGGCCACGATCTCGATCGCGAGATCGTCCGGATCCAGGGGCAGTTGCCGGTCGGCCTCGAAGTCGAAGCGGTGACGAGTATGCCGAAAGCCGTTCAACGCTCGGTCAACCAGTTCGTCCGTTCGCTGACCGAAGCGGTGGCGATCGTTCTTGTTGTTTCGCTGTTGAGCCTCGGCCTGCGCACGGGCCTTGTCGTCGCCGTTTCGATACCGCTGGTCCTCGCGGCAACGTTCGCGTGCATGTGGCTCGCCGACATCGGCTTGCACAAGATATCGCTCGGTGCATTGATCCTGTCGCTCGGGTTGCTGGTCGATGACGCGATCATCGCGGTCGAAATGATGGCGATCAAGATGGAGCAGGGCTACGACCGCGTGCGCGCGGCAAGCTTCGCCTATACGAACACGGCATTTCCGATGCTGACGGGCACGCTCATTACCATCGCCGGGTTTCTGCCAATCGCGACCGCGCGCAGCGGCACCGGCGAATACACCCGTTCAATATTCCAGGTGTCGGCGATTGCGCTGATCGCGTCGTGGGTGGTGGCCGTCGTCGTGATTCCCTATCTCGGCTACAAAATGCTGCCCGATGCGACGAAAGCGCAGCGCGCGTCGTTGCGTGCGCGCCTGTGGGCACGGCTCACGCACAAGCCCGCATCTCCTCCAAGCGTCGCGCATCAGGGCGACGAGGAAGCGGTCTACCGCACGCCGTTCTACCGTCGGCTTCGCGCGCTGATTGCATGGTGCATTAGCCATCGCACGTCGGTGCTTGTCGCAACGCTCGCTCTGTTCGTGGGCGCGCTCGGCCTGTTCCGCTTCGTGCCGCAGCAATTCTTTCCGGCGTCGTCGCGGCCGGAGCTGCTGGTGGACCTGCGCCTTCCCGAAGGCAGCTCGTTCGCCGCGACGCTCGAACAAGCGAAAAAACTCGAAACGTTGCTCGACAGCGAGCCGGGCGTTGAGCATTACGTGACCTATGTCGGAAGCGGTAGTCCGCGCTTCTATCTGCCGCTCGACCAGCAATTGACGCAATCCAATTTCGCGCAGTTCGTGCTGGTGGCGAACAGCAATGCGGAACGCGAACGCATGCGCGAGAAGCTGTTGACGCTCTTCGCCAACGACTTTCCGGGACTCCGCGGGCGAGTCTCGCGGCTCGAGAACGGACCCCCGGTCGGCTTTCCGGTTCAGTTTCGCGTCTCCGGCGAAGACATCGCCACCGTGCGGCGAATCGCGCGCGAAACCGCCGATATCATGCGGCGCGATCCGGCAACTCGCGATGTGCAGTTCGACTGGGACGAGCCCACGAAGGCGATCCGGCTTGTGATCGACCAGAACAAGGCGCGGTTGCTCGGCGTGTCGTCGCAAGACTTGGCCGCGTTTCTCAACAGCTCCGTGTCCGGAACGAACGTGACGTATTTTCGCGAGCGCGACAAGCAGATCGAAGTGCTCCTGCGCGGGGCGGCGGAAGAGCGCGCCAAGATGAGCTTCCTCCGAGACCTCGCGATTCCGTCGCGTAACGGCAAGGCGGTGCCGATCACGCAAATCGCTGACATCCACTACGAGCTCGAGGAAGGCATCGTCTGGCGTCGTAACCGGTTGCCCACGGTGACCGTGCGCTCGGACGTCAAAGGCGATGCGCAAGGACCCGATGTGACGGCCCGTTTGAATCCGCAGCTCGACGCGGTTCGCGAAACGTTGCCGCTTGGCTACCGGATCGAGGCCGGCGGCGCGTTCGAGGATTCGGCGAAGGGACAGAAGTCGATTGCCGCCGGCGTGCCGCTGCTCGTCATCGTCGTGTTGACGTTGTTGATGATCCAGTTGCAGAGCTTTTCCCGCATGCTGATGGTCGTGCTGACAGCGCCGCTCGGCCTCATCGGCGTCACGCTGGCGTTACTCTTGTTCGGTAAGCCGTTCGGCTTCGTCGCGATGCTGGGCACGATCGCGCTGTCCGGCATCATCATGCGCAACTCGGTGATTCTCGTCGATCAGATCGACCGCGATATTGCGGCGGGACATGCGCCATGGGACTCGGTGATCGGCGCCACAGTCCGACGGTTCCGGCCGATCGTGCTAACCGCTGCCGCCGCCGTGCTTGCGCTGATTCCGCTGACACGCAGCGACTTCTTTGGACCGATGGCGGTGGCGATGATGGGCGGGCTCGTCATCGCGACGGCGCTGACGCTGATCTTCCTGCCGGCGCTTTACGCCGCCTGGTTCCGTGTGAGCCCCGAATCGTTGCCGTCGTCCGACGATGCGGCAAGACGTACGCCCGAACGAAGCGACCGACGAGTGACGGATGCGGTTCCGGTAACATAGCGGATTGCACGACGGGTCTTACGTCACACGATGCCGATCGCACCGGTCCAGGACATCATCGCGGAGCTTCGCGATGGGCGCATGGTCATCCTCGTCGACGAGGAGGAGCGCGAGAACGAGGGCGATCTCGTTATCGCAGCCGATCGCGTCACGCCGGAAGCGATCAACTTCATGGCGAAGTTCGGCCGCGGCTTGATTTGCATGCCGATCACCGACGAGCGCGCGCGACACCTGAACCTCGCGCCGATGACGGCGATCAACCGCTCGTCGCATGGCACGAATTTCACGGTGTCGATCGAGGCCGCGCACGGCGTGACGACGGGCATCTCGGCGGCAGATCGCGCCCATACGATTCGCGTCGCCGCCGCCCCCGGCGCAAGGCCCGATGACATCGTCCAGCCCGGTCACATTTTTCCGTTGGTCTCGCAGCCAGGCGGCGTGTTGGCGCGCGCTGGCCACACCGAGGCTTGCTGCGACCTTGCGCGCCTCGCCGGCTTTTCACCGGCGGCCGTGTTGTGCGAGATCATGAAGGACGACGGCACGATGGCGCGCCTGCCGGATCTCGAGCGCTTCGCCGTTGAACACAGCTTGAAAATCGGCGCGATCACCGATCTCATTCACTACCGGAGCCGCACCGAAAAATTGATCGAACGGATCGCCGAGCGGCCGCTGGCGACGCAGTTCGGCGCCTTCCGCCTCGTCGTCTACCGCGACAAGCTGACCGATGCGACGCATCTTGCGCTCGTTCGCGGCCCGATATCGCCGTCGACCGAAACGTTGGTCCGCGTGCACGAGCCGCTGTCCGTCATGGATCTGCTCGACCAGCAAAGCGCAACGCATTCATGGAGCGTGGCGGAAGCGATGCGCGCGATTGCGCAGGCCGGCCGAGGCGTCATTGTCCTCTTGCATCGCCCCGAGAGCGCAGACGAACTTCGCCGTCGCGCTTTGGCCGATTCGCCGCCGCCGCTCACGAAGATGGATTTGCGCAATTACGGTATCGGAGCGCAGATCCTGCGCGATTTGAACGTCGGCAAGATGCGCCTGCTCGCCAAGCCGCGGAAAATGCCGAGCATGGCCGGGTTCGACCTCGAAGTGACCGGCTACGACGAGGCGCCGCCGGCGCGCAACGCTTCATAAGGAAGCGCACGGCGCAATTGCCGCCTTGGTCGGCAAGCCACTTCATCACCATGGCCATCCGACGCATCGAGCCCAATCTCCGCGGTCATGACCGTCGCGTAGCGCTGGTCTTGTCGCGCTTCAATCCGGACATCGGCGAGGGATTGTTGAAGGGCGCGCTGCGCGCTCTCGCAGAGGCGGGCGTGGCGGAGGACAGCATGAAAATTGTCTCCGTTCCCGGCGCGCTTGAAACACCGCTCGCGCTCCAGCGCCTTGCCCAGAGCGGTGACTTCGACGTACTGGTGGCGCTTGGCGCCGTCATTCGCGGCGACACGTATCACTTCGAAATCGTCGCGAATGAATCGGCGGCGGGTGTGTCCAGCGTCCAGCTTGAGTTCGGCATTCCGATCGGCAACGGCATTCTGACGTGCGATACCGACGAACAGGCGCGCGCGCGGATGGACGCCAAAGGCTATGACGCGGCGCAAGCGGCGCTCGAGCTCGCGAATCTTCTCGATGCGATCGATGAAGACTAACCCGCGGCGCCGCGCGCGAGAGCTCGTCCTGCAGGGACTCTACGAGCGGCAGCAGGGCGGCGCGGCGGCCGACCAGATCGCGGCGGACCTTCGCGAAAGCGCAGGTCATCAGCGAGCCGATCAGCCGTATTTCGGCGAGCTGTGGTCGGGGATCGGGCGCGATTACGACGAGTTGATCGCTCGAATCGCGCCGTATCTCGATCGAAAAGCGACGGACCTGTCTCCCGTCGAGCGGGCGATCATCGTCATCGGCGCCTGGGAGCTCGTCAATCGCCTCGAGATTCCTTACCGCGTCGTGATCAACGAGGCCGTTGAGCTCGCAAAAGCCTACGGGGGCACCGACGGCCACAAGTTCGTGAACGGCGTGCTCGACAAGGTCGCCGCCGACGCTCGCGCAGAAGAAATCGCCGCGCTGGCGCGTGAGCGCGGCACGCAAGTGTGAACGAGTTCGCGCTGATCGATAAATATTTTCGTCGTCCGGTGCGCGACGACTCGGTGCGAATCGGCGTCGGCGACGATGCAGCGGTCATTCGACCGACACCGGGGAACGAGCTCGTGATCTCCGTCGACATGTTGGTCGAAGGCCGACATTTTCTGCGCGATACGGATCCGCGTCGGCTCGGCCACAAGACGTTGGCGGTCAACCTTTCTGATTTGGCAGCCATGGGCGCGACACCGCGTTACGCGCTGCTCGCGGGCGCATTGCCTGATGCCGAAGAGCCGTGGCTTGGCGAATTCGCCGCAGGTTTCTTCCTGGTCGCAGACAGGTATGGCGTCGAGCTGATCGGCGGTGACACCACCAAAGGGCCACGCAATCTTTGTGTGACGATCATCGGCGAAGTGCCGGCGGGAACGGCACTGACGCGCGGCGGCGCAAAGCCCGGGGACGACATCTACGTCTCTGGTTCGCTTGGCGATGCGGCGCTTGCGCTCGTGGCGATCCGGCAACGGACGACGCTGACATCGGATGCTTT
>Ga0137376_10002643_pt1 | contig 10809 bp, 16 predicted proteins | sample SagtaG_23_FD_104814 | JGI IMG/M metagenome (GOLD analysis project Ga0137376, IMG submission 104814) | Vadose zone soil microbial communities from Sagehorn Ranch, Mendocino, California, USA - Sage2_L_20_16 metaG | ecosystem: Environmental > Terrestrial > Soil > Vadose zone | place: USA... | reverse complement strand
TCGTCTGTAAGGCCTGCTACGTCATAATTGTAGAAGGACGCATAGCGTCTCTGAGCACTCAAGGGCAGTGTCACCCTATGACCTAGGCGCGTGCAAACATGAGCTAGTCGAGAGAAAGAAGACACAAGAGGCATCATCGAGGAGGGAGAAGTCGGTCGTTCCCCAGACTCATCGGACTTCAGTTGTTCCGATTTACCGGCACGTGGGAACACCGGATCTACTAATAGCTACAACAGGTAGGCATCAATACATCTCTTTCCTTGTCCAGACTCGAGGTATCCTTGCGCTATTTGTCTGTCCTGCTCCTCCCATTTCTCCATCCGTGACATGCTCTTCTTGTCCAGGTCAATCACAGACACCCTCCAAGGCTCAATTGCACCGTTATTCGACTCCGTTCCCAGGAAATTGAGACGAATAATGATCGAACAGTCTTTGAACGTCGCGGAGAGCAAATAAGCTAGTAAATAGTGCCGGAGGTGCGAGGAGTCTAGGTTAGAATGGTCTGGATGACTTATTTTTGAGGACAAGAACTTGTCAACAAATTCTTCCCAGTCATCCATCGTAGGCTCAGAAAATAGACTTGTCTTCATATCTGCTTCCCGGTGGCTAGCTGATTCGTTGTTGACCGTGACGCTGTGCCCACCCTCAACACCACCGGAAACCTCCATTTTAGCTCTACGCCAAAGCTCCGATAGCCCTTCGATGTCAAATGGATCACAGGTGCGCTGTAGGTGAGAGATCCTCTGGAGCACAGCGGTCCCTAAAAGTAGAGAAACAAGTGCTGATATGAAAGCCTCTTTCACGTCGGATTGAGCAACATCCTCGGCAAACATTGAAGGAGCCTGTAAAGTTATCTACGATCTAACTACAGCGGATGCTGCACGGACGTACCTCGGAAGGTTTAATGAATCTTCCTCGTACAAAGATTTTGAGATTGTTAATCGCACCATCGCTTGCTGTCCATGTATCCCATAAGTTGAATATCGCTTGCCGCATTCGCTGCTCTTCCCCTGAGAAAAGATCCAAGGGGCAGTAGCCTATTGCTTGTATCTCCCCTTGAACAGCTCTCAAATACGAGTGCATGCAATATCTGCATGTTTTAGTCTTCACCGGCCGCGTCTCGGATGAGAGATACTGGCTCGAGGGTAGAAACCCCCACTTAGGCTTGATTTTTTCTCAGCAGGGATGATCCCAAGTCAGGATAAGGCACTTTACTTTGATTTCGACTGCTACCCAGTCACCGCCCACAAGATCGGTCGCCAGAACGCCATTGCTGCGTGCCGGATCAATATGATCCTTGGTCCGCCGCTCCGCAGGGCGAAGACCATCATGTAATGCGATCATCCTCTGCATCCAATCCTTCTCTAATGAGACAGACTGGAGCTTAGGCAAATGGATAGGTGAGATGAGCCTTGAAGTGCATCTCTTCTGAAATTCGACGATAGGATCGACTTCCTCATCCGTGAGACCAGTTGCGCGAGAAGCTTTTCTCAATCTAAGCACAGTGCCATCAAATTGCGGATTAGCAGGGCCGATGTAGGAGAACACAATGGTCGCGCCCCCTTCGGAAACGTATTTCCAATGGCTAGGCTGAGTATCTGCGGCGGCAGGCATTGTGTCCACTGGAGCAACCATAAAAGGCAATCTACGATCAGCGAGTGGCCCACAAATGTGGTCCTGTCAATACAACAAAGAAGCCCCGACGGGTTAAGCTGGTTGAGCACCATATAATAATCTGACAATAGTGGCCCATTCTCAATCCTTACCACATCGATATCTTCCTCGATGGCGCCGGACCGTGTCAAGCATCATCTTCGAACCCCACCAAAACGCGGCGTTTTGACGCAAGAACCGTATAATAAAAATGACCTCAAAATCGTAAATGGTTCAGTGCACGGTGATCGTTTCATGATCAGGAACGGCTATGCATACCAGCATAGCGCAGAGGTACGGATATGCTCCACCTGACCAGACCAATTGATAAGTATTCACCGGCAACGGAGCATAGTTCTTCCAGCCACCGGGTCCCGACGTGAAATGCCCTATCCGACGCCGCCCGTTAAAGCTTACCCTCGGCGACTTGGAATGTGCCAGGGTCCTAGGTATGCAGATTGCGTCATTATGTGCAAGGCACGCGACCTGATGACGAGCAGGACAGGGGGAATTCGGCAAAGTTCTGCTCGTCAGGACAACTCGTGAATCGCACGAGTATGACTTCCTCGAGAGTTATTTTGCTTTGAAGGTCTATGACAAGAAATATATCCGCGCTGTTGAAAACTCAGTGAGCCAAGTATATTGTAAGTACGAGAGCAGTGCTCAGCTGTTCACAGACTGCTCGCTCGGAAAAGAACGTCGAACGACGGTTCCTCAAGAAGATAGACTGGAGCCCTTTCGTAAACGGCGTGGTCGATGTTTTTCACGATGCCAGAAATATCTACATGATGCTGGAATATATTCCCTGCGGAACTTTGCGCTCAATCATTCACGACCAAGCGCCGCTAGACGCGACTAGAGCCACATTTTACTTTGCAAATATCGCTTGTGGTTTAAAGTTCCTAGAGCAACATGATATTGTACACCGGGATCTCAAGCCAGAGAACATCTTACTTGGTGCCGACGGTTATCTCGCGCTGTCCGACTTTGGGACAGCCATTAAACCCACAGATGATGAGAGCATAATTGACTGGGTAATGGTCGGGTCACCGCGATACATGGCCCCTGAATGCATCAACCCCTCAGTCATCGGTCCTGTTTCTTACGGGTCGATGGTGGATTGGTGGTCAAGCGGATGTATTTACTTCGAGCTGCTCACGGGAGAATCGGTGAGCATTTCAAAAATATCGAATAGGACCCTTTTGACACGGCCAGGCTTTCCCGGCTCCCGACGACAGTGTCAAAGCTACGTTGAAAAAGGTGCTTTCGGGGGGAATAGATTGGCCTGCACATCTAGGGATAGGAAAGGATCTCAAATCCCTCGTCGAATCGTTTCTGGTTAAGGATCCCTTCAAGCGGTTGGGCTTCAATGGATGCGACGAGGTCCTCAACCACGACTACTTCAGGAAAATTGAATGGAATAAATTTGAAAATAGACTATATATGGTGAGTTGAGTTTATCTTATTCGGGTGGCGCATGTTATTGATGACCCCAGGCGCCATACGTACCTCCCTCGCCTCGTGCCGCAGACCAGTGGCACAAGTACCCCTTGCCGAGACAGTCCCAAATACCCGGACTTCGTATCAGCGAGCCCCCTATACATTTAGCGCATGATGCGCGATTTTCTCTAAGATGCCGTCCATGACGGAATACATGTAAAATCTACTAATTGACTTTGTGTTGTATTGTAGGCACACGTTTCAGAGCCTTTTTGTCGACCCTTACTTGACGTCGTGATCGAGTATGTGATTGATTCACGAACTGAAAAACCTATTGTTCTGGCGCCGGATATGTCCGAGAATCCTTTTTGTCTATGCGTACTAGTCTCTTTTGTTCGCCGATTGATAGATAGTTTACATCTGATCATTTACATCAAACAGAGGACAATAAAGAACAAAAGTAATTTCAAATGTTACAAGGCACGAGCGCAGCTGCAGCTGCAGCATGGTGCTAGACGTACAATAGAATTTTCGAACTTGCGTTTGGTATGTAATTAACCCATTCCTTTACGCAGCGGCGAATGCCCAAAAAAAACGGATATACTACACTCGGTTGATATGAGTAAAGGTAATGGCTCACTAGTGTCGTAAATAATGGTCTGACAAGACCGAGATAAAAGAGCGTGTGCGTGCGTGGCAACCATATAACTGCCAACGAACAAATAAGTTGCTTAAGATTCGAAAGTCAAAGGCGTCCGTGGGTGAACACGACTGGCGTGTGCATCAGTTTCGACAAAAACGCGCATCTCGGAAATGCAGCGGGCGCATCATCGTCGATCTCCCTCTTTCCCGTGCCTTTTCGTCGTCCATGTCCCAGGAAGCGTCGCTATCAGACGACGTAGAAGCTGTATCTTCATCAGAGTCGCTAAAGTCTGATTCTTCGTCAGATGTATCAGTGGAGTGGTCTTGAGACAACCACAGTTGGCGCCATTGTCCAAGAAAGATCTTGAGCTCGATGGGAAGGCCAAGGTAATCTGCGTTCTTGCATAGACCATCCCACTGGATAGTACCATCATGAAGACATTGTTCAATATAATCTGTTTTGCCCCAATAGATCCAATATATGACTGCTTGGATGGATTGCGGGTCGGGTACCGGAAGATAGATACTGGGATGTTCTGGAGAGCATGGAAGTAGTCGGGGTATATGGTTGACCGGATGGGCAAATTGTCCAGTGAAGAGGTGCGAGGAGCCATCCCGCCCGGTTTGTTGAGCTGTATGGATGAGGTCTAACGGCAATGCGCCGCTGAGAAGGGCCCTAAGGAAGCTAGAACTAGATAATAGGAATATAGAATGTAACTATGGAGATCATTAGCGCGAACACTTCCTACATAGTTCATGGGGGGGGCGTACATGTAAGACCAAACGAGGCCAGTCATTAAACACGGGTTGCGTAGCTCTGCGATTCGAACCAGAAGGAGTGTGATTGTTCGTGAAAGGACGGAATGGACCCGAGCCGTCGCATTCGTTCGCCACTGGAGAGGGGGGCCGTTCAATCTCTTGAGGTGGCAAAGGAATCGCTGTCAATGAGGCATGTGAGTGGCGGCATAACTGTTAACAACTTGGACCCACTAATAGTACAATCGGACGACTCGATATTTCCCCAAAAGTCTTGTGCCTCGCGTTGCAATTTATGACGGACATACTCAAGAGGTACGTCAGAAGGGGGGAATGCGACTGGCTGGGCGTCGAACATGGGGAACGACGATGGCTTGAAGTCGTCGGCTGGGGATGCAGAACTGAGAACAGGTGTGTTTGTGCCAGGCCCGCGGCTGTGCGTAAGAGAGGGAAGATCCAGCTCCACTATATGAGGATTGGGCGATACGAGGAGGTTATTGTCTGGAAACATGGTATGGACACGGAACGGGTATGGGTGGTATGAACAGCTAAAAAGCCCCGAATGGAATCTCTGACCCAGACGGCGGGCCGATCGTATAATTGTAGGGGATAATCGGTTGAGAGAACAGGATGGAAAGTAGATCCGTTCCTCGTCCTTTTAGGTCATGTCAATCTTGCATGAGAGCAAGATGTCATGCGGGTTCGGCGAGTCACTAGTCAACAAGCAGGGGCTAATACGAGATCAGATCCAATTGTTTAAACGTTACTAAACGTGCCGAGAGATGGAGTCCTTATTGTCTTTGTTGCCTCGCGGCTACAGAATGTGAGATCGCGTATTGGCCAAGATCTGATGCATGATGGGTTCCATGTTCCTTGCTTGGGGCTGATTGCGCTAATGTCCGCCCGCGTCGTCGACCATGCTGTTCGTGGCTGAACGTCCGTACCTTATTCGCTCCTCCCTATGACAACACTTTCGGACGATATTCTCGCCGTAAATCCCTATGAAGGTCATCCGAGCCTATCTCAGCTCGAGGCCGACGTCCTATGGGAATACGCTAAACTCGCACACCATGTCAAGACAGTACGTCTTCTCGCCGCCCTGTCCCCCGGATGATATATATATCAAACATTAAACTTATTCAGGTGAATCAAAAGACGCGTTCACTCAGCGAGGAGCCCGACCAATCAATGCTGACACGTTTACGTGTGTTGGAACAGAAAATGGGTTTTGTCTTGACCTTGGTATCCTTTTTCATTCTATTTTTTTCGAAACAAAAAGTACAACTTCTCTCACAGTTCAAAGCGTCCGTATGGGGCGTTATCAACGAACAGCCGATGAATACATCTGATAGTTATGGAGACGATTCGAATACTACAATCAGATAAACACTGTTTCATATTATCTAACGCAGGTGTATCCCACCCATACGGCCCGCCAATGCATTTACACCTCCAGACACTACTTCGTTCGCGTCCCAGATGACCAACATTCCATCTACGCCTGTAGTGCTGACCTTAGCCACTTGGGCACCGTTGCCCGCATACGGCCTGACACTTGTAATGGTGTTCTGGTGTACCGTCAAAAGTTTCGTGTCGGTGAAAGATGAAGAATGTCCCCGAGTGTCGGCATCTCGGAATGTGGCAAAGGCGCCAGTCTTGAGTCGCCCAACTGGGCTTCCTGCGTTTCGTGCACTGTCCGACTTAGATCCGCTGGAATCGTCCAAACTGCCCACGGCCTGCCAATCCCCCTCCATTCCTGAAAAGACTAAAGGCTGACAGTCATGGCCCGCGGCCACGATAGAATTTTCCGATGTCCAAGTGAGCGTTACCAAAGGCAGTGATGGGATCTTGACAGTACAAATGGTCGGACCGCTGGGATAAACGATGCTGACGGCACTGTCATGACCTAGTGCCGTTAGTATGATCGCTCCTATCCATATTCTTCACTATATACTTACTAGCAAATGCAAGGATGTCTCCAGAGGGAGAGAATCCGACGGAATGGACCCATCCGCTTGACGGGCTAGAATACTCGCCGCAAAGTGTATTGAAGGGAAGCTTTGAACCCCACACAGACGGAGCTGGCCTAGGACGCGCCGTTACTGACTGAAAATCGTTTGCATCTTGCATCTTACGTACCTTTCATCTACTTCCTTGATGTACGCGGAAAATACGCGGGCCTTCATGTCTGCGCTTCCAGCCGCCAGTAACACATTATTGGGGTGCCAATCCACAGACAATACCGTGGATCTGATCGGTTTCTTGAGTTGTTTAGAGACCCACCAATTGCTCTCCGCGTCGAAAGAACAAACGCAAATAGCTCTACAAACGTTGAGTATATATGGCATATTAGAACAAAAATCTCCATACCGTGCACCGCTGGCTACTGCGAACTTGTCCTCCTTTGGGCTCCACCTGACAAAGGTAGCGGCCCGATTGATTCGTAGCACGACGAGCGTCGGCTTCCAGATGAGTTTTCCAGTCGTTGGGTCGATTGCCTCTTGCCATACATACGCATTCCTATCCTGAGACGCTGTCACTATACGATTGGTGTTTGGCGCCCAGTCGATGGAAGTGATGAGTTTATCATGCTGTAATATCATTAATCATTTGTGAGAATGACCGTTCGAATCGTTCTACCTCCGATAAAGTGTCTGTGGGCACCCATTCGGAGCCGGTACGTCGAAAGATCTGCACATCCTTGCTATTTAGACTGGCAGCCAGTTCTCGAGGGCGATAAGCCGTGTGTCGGTGAGGTAAGACATTCTAATACTAACGGGTGCGGTCCGGACTGAATGCATGGGCAGATATGGGGGTCTGGGACAAATTAAAGGTTTCGTGAGGCATCTACAGTAGGACTAGCAGTCCACTACTGCGGGAGACGAGGATTATATTTAGGGTGTCACACTGTCACATCGACATTTACTAGAAATCTATTTATGATGGCGCATCATTGCCAGAACCCTCAGCCGGTTCATCGTACTTGCGCATCTGCTTAGCCCACCTCAGCCCACATGCGTTGCATAATGTCTTGGGCCCAAGAGGCCCCTTGGAACGTGCGTTAGATTATTGTCTCCACACCTGCGAGATCGACTCACTTTCCGCCATTCCGGCGAATCGGTACGACCACATGTAATGCAAACATATTGCTCGACAGAATGAGATTTTTTAAGCTGTACGGCCGAAAATTGAGAAGAAGTTTTCCACATGCCATCAGATGACTGCACCTTTTTCTTCTTTACGCCCTCCTCTGAATCTTCATCTACGTGGACGGAAGAACTGTACAAACTGCAACGTCCGTATTTGGCGCTTTCGGGAGCATCGCGTGAACCAGACAATATGTCTTCGTAATTTGCAGACGACAGAGCATACCGCGTACTGGGATGATCTAGGGATTTCGAATATGGTGGGCCTGTCGCAGGTAATAGACTTTGCGATGGAATTGTCGACGTCGCATAAATCGTGCTGGTCGTTGAAATAGACGGCGAAGAGGCACTAGTCCGAGGCGGGAGCTGAGATTGGAGTTCAGTCAATCTGTGCCGCAACCGCTCATGCTCCATCTTAAGCTCAAGAAACGTGTTCAACCTTTATGCACAATTAGTCTGAGCAGGCTTCCGGAATGCCGTGCAGATGCATACATGGACGTATTTCTGCTTGGATATGGCTTTGCCATGGCAAAGAAGCATTTGCATTCATCATTAACGAAATGGGGATAGCCTTTGAGCTCAAATAAGAGTTCTTTGAAACCGGAGAGTTCGTCCGCGGAGGGAGAATTGCTCTTGAAACGAAGATATGAAAGTAACTCAAGATTTGTTGCTATTGAGTGCTGAAAAGCAGAGCAGAAGGACAGCTGGTCGTCCGGTGCTGAAAGAAATAAGAAGACAAGGTAGTGATTCGTCGAGGATCGACGCACAGGGAATAAGATCCAATAAGTCGTGGTCGAGGAGATCGAGGACACGCCAACCAAGCAGCTCTGTGACGGCATTGCCACAGTAGAGAATCTCTCTGGCGGGCGAGAGGATGAGGATAATGACATCGGCGAGTTCAGCCGCCAGCAAGTCTGCCCATCGCTTTCGCTTGGTAAACTCGAACGTCTGCGGGCCTTTGCTTGCGTTCACTGGCTGTACGGACATTGGTGGCCCGCAGGCAAAGCACCGGGCTGTATTTATAGTGGGCGCACTAATCCAGAGTCTATAGATTTAAACTACGCAGTAGCCCCCGTCCACACGAATTTCCGTACCGGTTACAAACTTGGATGCATCGCTGGCGAGGAACACAACGGCGCCCTGAAAGGAAGTGAGAAGCGTGCGCACGGAGTAAAGGTTAACTGACGGCGAGGTCTTCGGGCTCTGCCATCTGTACGTCAAGTGTTAGTTAGGCCATGAAGCAAGACTAGGCCACCTACTCTGCCCATTGGCGTCAGTTGCTCCCACATTTTCTACCCGCTCCTCTGTAAGCCTGTCTCCCCAGCTAACGCCAAACTTACCTTGTACTCCTCGTTCTGCGCCACTATCTTCTTAAGGAGCTCCGTCCTTGTGTATCCAGGACTATTCTCCTTAGTCGACTGGGAAATATACGGATCGTCGTCCTTACCTCAATGTATTAACTCGCACTCCGGTTTTGGCCCATTCAACAGCAAGACTGGCCGCCATATGCTTTACCGCTGTCATGATTTCATTTAGCTGCTACCCCACTTTGCGTCATCATTATTTCAAGCTTACCGGCTTTTGATGCATTATATGGTGTCTGGGGCTACTCTGGACATTGTCTTCCTTGTTCAAGTGCCCATCAATGTGATGCTTACCTGTGGCACATTTACGATCTGATGCTACATCAGTCATGTGTCTATGCCTCGGTTCTTATCTCTTACGGTGGCGCTCATACTTGAGACAAGGATAATGGAGCCACTCCCTTGTGGTATCATAACCTTCGCCGCCTCTCTCGCCGTGTAAAATACGCCATGTACGTTGATGTCATACAGGCGTTTCATTCGGTCGACGGGATACCTAGCGTAGATGGCAGTTTATGCAAGGTCCCACCTGATATACTTACTCTAACGCTGTGAAATTCTCACCAATGCCTGCAACGGGTCGTTACGACACAGATACAATTTAGCAGAATACTTACCTGCAGATGCAACGACCGAGTCAATGCGATGGAAGGTGTCTAGAGCTCGGGAATAGGCATGTTGCACCGATTCTTGTGACGCCACATCACACTCAATACCAATGACCTTGGCGTCACCGTCACCTATAACATTTTCAGCAGCTTTTGGAAACATCAAGCATGGAAAAAAATCTTACTGTAGGCTTCAAGTTTTTGCGCTGCATCTTTTGCCTCGGTTCCATTCAGGTCGAGCACAGCGATTGACTTACAACCTCTGTAAATGCACATATTCATACTCCAAAGCCAATAAACAACTTATAGCTTTACGATTGGATGAATGCCCGGCAGAATTCGTAGCCTAGACCCCTAGCTGCCCCAGTCACTAGGCAGACCTATGATCACGTCGTCAACAATGTGGCCGCGGAGACGAGGTAGATCTACAATATTACTTGCCTTTTCCGCGAGAGAAAATGAAGGTAGCGATTTAATTTGTTGTGTGCTATTGAAGCGCTTTTGTTGCGCAAAATGAATGTTCCGATTCAGTGAGCGAAGAAGTCTTCCAACCATGGTACAGGAGGCTGTAGAGTTAGATTTGATTTCAAATGGGTTGCTGTCGGGTCCTGGCCATCATACGGTGATTGATGGTATTGATAGATCATCCGGCCGGCCGGCGGACGTCGTCATTATAGCCAGTCGCATAAAGATTGTACTATATATGTGGTATTAAAGACATCATAGACAGAGATATAACCATAAAGGAGAGACAAAACAATATAATATCCACATCGGCAATATCCTATAAGGTAGTGAGAGCCTCATGCCAGTGAGTGCCATAAAATATGTACGGCAAAGAGCGAATCAGGTCCGAGGAGCAATTAGCAATTAACGAAGAAGACTTTTACATCGGTCTTTTCAGCAACGAATGCAACAAGAGATAAAGACCAGGACAAGAGAGGGGCAAGACTATAGGCAGGCAAACTTTGACTTTCGCCTTTGAAGTTCTTCCATGCGCGAATCGAGCTGCTGTCGGACACGTTCCTTCGCTTTTCTTTCTTCATCCAACCGCTGTTCAAGGGACTGCTTCTCCTCAACAATTGACCTTCGAACGGAGACAACTTCACGTTTCGCCTCAGCCACGTCGTTCTTCAAAGAGTCAACCTGGCTGTTCAAAATATCCCTCTCACGCGCTAGCTCTGTAGCGTGCATTCGTGC
>Ga0137376_10002642_pt1 | contig 10809 bp, 9 predicted proteins | sample SagtaG_23_FD_104814 | JGI IMG/M metagenome (GOLD analysis project Ga0137376, IMG submission 104814) | Vadose zone soil microbial communities from Sagehorn Ranch, Mendocino, California, USA - Sage2_L_20_16 metaG | ecosystem: Environmental > Terrestrial > Soil > Vadose zone | place: USA... | reverse complement strand
GGATTATGTCAGTCCTTTCACGCACGTCAGAAATGTCTGTGAAACTAAGAATTACATGCATGGTCCTTTCCTTCTTGCAGGCGCGAGAGCAACCGTGATCGTAAATCCGTCTCGGCGAACTGCGAATAACTAATGCCAGGAGGTTCGATCTGGGTCAGGTTATTGTCGCTAGTTGGCCGGGTTCCCACGGACTCGGCGTCAGCCTCTTCATCAGAGTCACCTCGAGACGATGTTGCCAGGGGAATAACTGTGCTTTCTTTCGCAAGCAGGCGAGGGCCAAGCGTCGACAGGGAACTGGGTAACACGTGTGAATTTCCGGAGCATTCTCCATTCACGGACTTATCCAGATCCACACGACGATCGTAGGCTGACGAATGTTGCTGTGAACTTTGTCTAGCAGATAGCGGCGAATAACTCGTCTGGCTCGAATACAGAGAGTTCTCAAATTCAGTCGCCGCGATTGTCCCTGACATACTATTTCGGGGCTCGCGACCACTCATGATCAATTGTGGTGTATTGTCTGTCGTTGAAGGAACCAAATTCGTCAATGACTCGGATAGATAAGGTCAGGAGCTACCTGGTAGCAACAAAAGATTATTTTCTGCGTGTGATTGACTGTCCTTACGTTCTGCATTCATATCATTGCCTGCTGCCGCGGAGATCATCCTTTTTCCACCGCCGAGGTATGCCTCCACGGATTCCCGGAGGCTCCGATTACGAGGCGGCTTATACGTGGCTGTTCTCGATTGTGTGAGTAATGAATGTGATTCTGTAGCGTTATCGTGGTAAATGTTGATAGATGAAATCTGCTTTGTGTCTTCTTCTTTCAACTTTCCCTTTGGGTGTATCAGTGCTTCATGAATTTTCATAAACCGCTGATCTCGTAGGTGTGACGTATCGTTGGAGCGAGCGTCTTCAGATCGTTGCGCAATACCTAGATCGACCATTCGTGATCTCTCAGATGCCTGGCCTGGGACAGATCTTGGTGACCCGTCACTGTCGTCAGAAGGGTTTCCATATCTACCAGAAATGGAAGACCCCGGATCTGGCTGGCGCCACTTTGATTGAGAAGACCTTTTTGTTTCTTGTCTTGAAGAAGATGGCTGGGCAGATTCAGGACATTCGTTACTCTCACAAACGTGAATACTTGCCTCAGATGGTGATCGGGTATGTGAGGATGGATTGCGCGAATCCCTCTTCGATCTGGAATGAAGGTCTTCACAGGGAGACATGGGTCCTAATATGGGCGAGTGGCTTCTAGAACGACTAGAGGGCGGACGAGAGAGAGATCGCGACCGAGATCGCGACCTTCTCCATCTCCTGCGACTTTCCCGAAAATGAGGAAGTGGTGGTATATCTGCAGGTATATCGTACTGTAGGTATATATTAGGCACACGAAAAATGTATCATGTTGGACTATACACCACCTGCACGGCGTCATCATAAATAAATAAGTCTCGATAAGGCGACCTCACAAATGAATAAATTTCTATGCTATTGATCAGAATGAATCTCGAAGGACGTCGACGAAATTACCATGTGCAAAGTGTTCGGCATTGATGTGTCTGCGGCCCTCGACGTATGGTACATCGATGTCCAGAAACTCTGCCAGCAATTTTACGGCCGACTCTGACCGGATATCAATAGATTTCATGATCGAAATTGTGAAGGTTGTAAGAAACTGAGGTACATGAATTTCATTCCGTCGAGTAACTTACGCAGTTCCGACTCACCTCCACATCCAGATTCGGCCACACCTGCAACTCCCTTCGAACGAAACTTGTAGTGCGCGATATCAGATCCTGGGAGGCTGAAAATTGTGCCGGAGAAGGGTACGGTTTATATCGGGTGAAAGCATTCGACGCGACATGCTTCACAAGACGTCATATTAGAGATAAATTTGGCAGGAAGTTGTCAACATACCTTTGCGTACAAATGGTGCTGATAAATCCACCGCCGTTTTGCGATAGAACGTTCAAGCTTATCGACCTCGTCTAGCTCATCGCGTTCCCTCCTCTCCCTTTCCCGTTCCCTCGCCGTCCTCCGTCGCTCCATCCGTGTCGTCGGCACCGAACTAGCCGCATGTATTAGCGGGACTTGTGGAGTAGGTGAGGTGCGTAAGGGCGCAAGGTAGTGCTTGCTGAAATCATATTTGGACCTGATGTTATGAATCAGGTATTCCCCGATAGCTTGTGCACATAATGGACAACGTCGCGACTGCTCTGGAATGTCATGATTTCACGTCATTCATATCCATACGGTTAGGGCTTGTGCACTTACTAGTCCATATCAAGAGACATTCAAAACAAAACTCGTGCGAGCAATTGGGTATGACGGTTTGATCATTGATCACTTGCAGACAAATGCTGCAGTGAATTTCATCCTCAATGATGTCCTCGTTAGGATACAGCTTAGGCGTCCGCGACTCTAACTTGAATCGCTTACTTGGCGGGCTAGTCGTCATTCCAGAGATAGCCCAAGGTTAGGGTTAACAAAAGCGATGGTTAGGTTTTATTACATCATCAGCTTAAAATAGTGTGACTACATGACTCGACATCTACCATATTTCGTGAGCGGGGCGAACTATCACTTCTGTCAGGCCATTGCTGGATGTTGGATATACTCTCTTACGGTCTAACTCCCATGTCCAAGAAGAGCTGTCTTGGTTTGCAAGATAGAGATACGCCTAAAAATATTTTTCAAAGCGTGTTTCACTAACGTACCGAACAAGCGCACCTTGGCAATGCTGTCAGGATCAAGTCGGACGTTTGCATTTATCGCCCAATCAGCATCACGTAGCTGCAACTGAGCCCCAGTTTTAATGACTGTTTCTTAAATCAGTGCCTCATCACAAATACAGACATTCCACATCTCTCACCTCCGTCAATTATAGCCTAGCATCAGTTAGTTCTGTCGATCCTCTAAAATCCACACTTACATATGCCACATGAATATTTTGCTTTCCAAACTCCTTCGCCAAACTCTGTGATAGAGCTCTTTGTCCATGTTTCGCCGCGGCAAAGGCACTGGTAACGACATTGCCCCTGACACTGGCCGTTGCGCCGGTGAAAATCAATGTTCCTCTTTTTCCGAGAGACTCTTGAATCTCGTTCTCTTTGAAATCTAATATAGCCTCCCTGGAAAAGGCAAACGCAGCAGCTACATTGGTTTGGAGCACGTCCTGGATATCCTCAGGGGTAATGTCAAGGAATCCCTTCCAAATTGCTGAGCCAGCATTGAAAACGGCCACACGAATCGAGTAGAGCGGCCTGCGATATCGTTCTCGAATTTTAACCCAAGCTGAAGAAATTTCTTCGTGCGAATAGCTCTGCACTGCGAATGGGGCAGCCTACGACACTCAATGTGTGAAGAAATCAAGAAAACTGGTTTAAAGCACCTCTCCGCCAGATTCTCCGATTTCTTTCGCGAGGGCATTCACGGAATCTGCGCCACGTGCTAGCAACGCAACACTATATCCAGCTTTCGCAAAAATGCGGCTATAAGCCAAGTCAACTGATGAAACCATCAAATGCATAATTATGTGTACGCAATGGACGCGCCTGTTCCGTGACCAGCACCCAGACCTGTCACGAACGTCAGACAATGTCGCATCATGTCACTCTTTGACATACCTGCGACGACGATGACGGGGTGATACACAAGGGGCCTCGGAGTCATTTGATAGTTGATTTGTAGTCTTGAGTTATAATAAAAAGCGACGAAACGTCCAAAACGCGTCTCTAGGATTTATAACACTGGCTGAGAAACAGTAATCAATAATCGATATATCATATCACGACATCGCGCTCACTGAGACTCGAGGATGCTAGGCTATTTATTAGAGGGTCCGAGGGCTGACTAAGCGGCCGTTACGCAACGTCACTAGGGGAGTGACTAGGAGTGACTTCCAACTCGTATTTATTCTGAACCTGACACAAAGCCCCGGAGTTCTTGAATGTGATGGGCCATCGCTAATCATGATCGATCATGAAAAATGCACCCTTCCTGTAGGGCATAACTTGAAACCGCTTTTCGGTGCCATCCAAAGTAGTGACGAACCCAACTGCAGATACTCTGGAGTTGCATCCATGATCCACGCTATCTATTAACTTCAAGGTATGTTAAATTAATTCTCAAACCAGAATAGCACACAATGATTTCACACAAGAGGAGATCGTCGACGCCTAAGTATGAAAATAACCAAACACGCAGTGCCCCCTGCAGATTAATATCTCGTTCAAAATTTCTTTGCCCCATCTGCCCGGAAACCAGTCGAACCGATCGTTCTCGTTTCATCTCACAAGATCATACCCCATGGAGCCGACCTATGCCGCTGACCACGCGGATTTTGTCACCTCTGACAGTAACGACCCATTTCAATACTGCAAACGTTGTAGTCGTGTCGCTATGACGCTCTGATTTCCACATTTCCCCGTCACGTCATATGCGCGACAAGTCTTTCGATATGAAGAATTACCCAAAGCAAACCCACTCTGTGAAAGTAGTAGCTGTGCGAATAGTGCCAGAAGCGAGGGTTTTTAGCACTAATGTCCATGGATCGGTGAAAAGCCGTTTGGGCATTGTCGGCTGCGGATCTGACTATTTCTGATCAGCATGTGGCGTTCGGATGCTTGAACTTAATGAATCACAAAGGTAACGATGGCGAGGCTAGGATCATTCCGAATTCATTACTATCGTCAACTCACAAATCCTGTACAAATCTTGTATGACTACGCTAGGTAATAGCAGGTACCTTCCTACCATTTCTCGTGGGCGGGGCGAACTATCACTTTTGTCAGTTTCTTGCTAATATTGGATATGCTCGCTTACGGTCTAATTCCCAGGTCCAAGAAGAATTATCTTGGTTGGCAAGATAGAGATACGACTGCAAAATATTGTTCAAGGCGCGTCATTAATATATCGGCTAAGCGCACCTTGGCAATGCTGTCAGGATCAAGTCGAACGTTTGCATTTGCGGCCCAATCAGCGTCATGCCGCCCGATCTGAATTCCAGTCTTAATGCCTGGGTACTAGATTAGTGCCTGACCAAGGAGTCTTCGCGTGTCGCACCTCCGTCAATTATAGCCTGGCGCCAGTTAGCTTTGTTCAATGAGAAAATGCCGCACTTACGTGTGCAACATGAATATTTTGCTTTCCAAACTCTTTTGCCAAACTCTGTGATAGAGCCCTTTGACCATGTTTCGCCGCAGCAAAGGCACTGGTAACAACATTGCCCCTGACACTGGCCGTCGCACCGGTGAAAATCAAAGTTCCCCTTTTCCCAATCGGCTCTTGAATCTCGTTCTCTTTGAAATCCAAAATAGCTTCCCTAGAAAAGGCGAACGCAGCAGCTACATTGGTTTGTAGCACATCCTGAACTTCTCCAGGGGTAATGTCAAGGAATCCCTTCCAAACCGCTGACGCAGCATTGAAAACGGCTACACGAATAGAGTAACGTGGCTTGGGATATCGCTCTCGAATCTTGGACCATGTCGAAGAAATTTCTTCGGGCGAGTAGCTCTGTACTGGGAATGGGGCAGCCTACGGCACTTAACGTCCAAGTATATCAAGAAAGGGGGTTAAGTACCTCGCCGCCGGACTCGGTGATTTCTTTCGCGAGGACATTCACGGAATCTGCGCCACGCGCTAGCAACGCAATACTATATCCAGATTTCGCAAAAAGGCGGCTGTAAACCAAGTCAGCCAATAAAGTTATCGGATGTAAAATCGCGCGTACGCAGTAGATGCGCCAGTTCCTTGACCGGTGCCCAAACCTTTCGTGAAAGTAAGACCATGTCGCATCACACCACTCTCTGACATACCTGCAACGATGATGACGGGGCGATACGCGAGGGAGGCCATTTGATGCTCGTCAGGTTGTAGTCTTCAGTTGAGTAAAATGCGATGAATCGATGATGTGTCTTATACGCATTTCTATGCTTTAAGTTGGTAATCAACAATACGCTTGCTGAGTGAGACTCCAGAATGCTTGCGCCAGGTTGCGCCATCGTGTGCTCGTAGACTGACTAAGTCCTCGGATGTCGACCCGGTGTTGACTCGTATTTGAGCGAGGTTTATTTGTGCTGAAGAACTCAAGTTGAATAGATATGACAAGGCGGCCAAGGCTCGCCAATCAATAAAATAGAGTATATTCTTCCTGACGATTGAGACAATACTTATGTTTTTTTTTTGGTGCAGTTCGAAGTGATTGTACAAATTCATGGGAGTTGCATCACGTAATAAGCTCACGACATCTTGTTCCTTTCTTTCAAAGCAAGGAGCGTGGCAGTATTCTCGTGAGAGGGGTGATGTACGTCATCTAAGTATGTATGGAAATAGAAAAATACACACAGCTCGTTCATAGGTTCTTCGCGACTCCGCCTATCTGGCTGTCCAACCCACCAATTATTCTCGTACGATCACATCGCGGAACCAGTGCGATTCACCAGTTATATAAATTCTTGCACCGTCGATAGTGGGGGCCCAAAGCGCCGCATTGGTCACTATGGCGCTGGCCATCTACAGAAGTTGTGGTACTTTTCCAACGACCATCTCGAGTACAAGAAACAATGAGCCCGGCGGTGGCGGCGCTGAAGGCAACGCAATGAAGGTTAGAAATTTGTTTGACATGCCCCCATCACCGTAGGACCACGTGTAGAAACGCCTCCGTTGCGCTTCGTGGACCGAATGCCTGCTAGGATATTTCTCTGAGCAATTCAGTGATTCCCCGCCTCCCGCTTTTTCGTTGCAGCCAAGTGTCAGTGCAAACTACACATACTCTCTGGACTCCGGTAATTCCTGCTACCTCCTGCTGCGTACGTACATTACGCCTCCTACCAAACGGACAGAATATAAAACTCCCGCTTCTGCTCTCGGTGCTTTTCTCTTCTCGTCATCGTTGCCTCTGTGATTATCAAGTTTAAAAAACGTGATGCTGCCACTACTGGCTGGTCACGTCGGTCGCGATGCCCATTGGCAAGCTGCGTTTCACCATGCTCTATGACTGTCAAGCCTTCCCTAGCCTTCCATGCCGCCGTTTTCACCCTCTTTCCCTTACCTTTTTTACTTTAAAGTTTACCCGGACCCAAGTCGACCACTCGGAAGATGACGCCGATAATCTTTTTCTCTGTCCTTGCAGAATCTAGCACCACGCTAGACCCAACCGATTACTCACTAGCTGACATCTCTTCTATCTTCCTTATTGCTGTAATGATCGACATTCCACCTGGTGTTGCAGTGAGCAGTGTTGGAAACGTGCGGAGAATGAAACGCGGCCAGTGATCGGTGTCATCTACGTTTAAGATGCGAGGGAAAGGAGAATGCTAAAGTTAGCTCTGAAGGAACAGCAGAGTTTAACAGCTGGCGGAGGCTCTAGTCAATGAGCAGAAAGACATCGGTTATGATTAGTTTTTTATGTACGTTGTATGTCATGACTCATGACGCGGACGAGTCCGATTGTCGTCTTCAAAACCAGCTGCATTTCATTTCAAGGCTGAGCAACGTCATCTTCGGCAACATGCTGTTCGATCTCATTGGGTTGCGGGAACCAACCCCACCTGCCAAGATCAATTCTCGACTCTCCCGTCCTTCCCGTGGTCACCTGGACACCTTCCGCTTCTAATGCCTCTCGCTGACGCTGTGCCCCATCAGTCCCAGGTCCTCTCGAGGAGATAGCTCCGGCCGAGTTGATGACTCTGTGCCACGGCACAGGTGGGTTCGTTTCCGGTGACAAGAACTTGAGGGCTTCGAGTACCACTTGTTGTCAACATCTACCCGGCGTACAGAATGTGTGCACCCACCTTGTCCGACGAGTCGGGCGTAGTTTGGCATCCCGATGAGCTTTGCTATATGACCTAATTCGTTCGTGTGCATTTAGTCGTGGTTGACACACAGTAAAGCAGTCTGTGGCGTGCCATATGTAGTCACCCGGCGTTCTGGTATCAATCTGACAGTATCGTAGACCTGGTAAGCGAATGAAGTGAGTCAAAATATAGAGCATATCTTGGGACTGAAGCATTACCGCGGCATGAAATTCCGCACTGTCCATGGTACGAACTGAGAATGCAGGGTCAAAGTCAGGGCCCGTCGAAATACTATTATGTGTTATGTTCATGATACAATGTTATCTGCTATGGTACACTACTGATACTACACAAACTATACAGTTTACAGATACAGATTGCTTGGGATATATTCAAAGTCCAAGAGACCACGAGTATGTGCCTTGGGAAGATGAGCACGAATGGCGTCAGAATGGGGAAAGTGCTGGGAATCTGGATCAGTTAATATATAACACTTCAAAGACACCGTCCTCAAGTTCTTGAACACTTCTCCTTCCAACACGTTGTCAAACGCAGCCCAGTCGACGTCTGCTACAGATTGGAGTTTCGACAGGCATATTGTCAACGACTCCATACTGCGGGACTTGATGCTAGAAAGTAAAGCCATGCACGCTCCCCAATTCGCTTCCGGACTTGTATAATAATTGCGCGACAGGACTAGACCCTCTAATGTCAGGGAGCGGAGTTCGGGGTGTGAGCCAAGGTCAAAATGAATCGTTCCCGGACCTGAGTTGCGAAAGAAATCAACACAGCTTAAGTGACGTTTCGTTCGAACGGTCTGCCTACCTTGTCCAATTTTACCAAAGTCAAGTGTCAAGTGTTTCAGCGTTGTGCGATTTAGGAATTCGTCCACCATCATTTTTTGCGTTATTGAAACGAATCGCATCTCGAGGGCATCAATTGACGCAGGGGCAGTGAGTTGAAGCAGGAACGACATCAACGGGGCTTTTGACGTGTCGAGCGACAGCCTGCGCACGCTTTTTAGCGGCTTTGATGGACGAGTGTCTGAACTGGGTTCCAACCACCGGACGCCATAACCAAGGGATAAGACGGTGAGTGTGGGAAATGCGGAGAGCAACTGATATAGCTCCTGGGACGTTGCAAAAAATACGAATGAGAAGCTGAGTGAGGTAAGATCGAATGAGGCGATAGCGGTCTTCAACTCCACGGGCATCAACGGCCATGTTATATCCTGAAGCGTTACATTTCGGATGTTCGGTAAACTGCGGATGGCAGCTGTGGAAGTTCGTATCGATAGTGGTGAGAGGGCTGGGCATGAGCCTTGGATGTGCAGATTGCAAATGTAAGGAGCGATCGTGCAAAGGGGTGATGAAAGCAGGTCCTCGATGACTTCGTCGCGTTCGTGGGTTGAAAACTTCACGGTTACGTCCGATAAAAGGCGATAACGGGCAAAAGGGAGCCAGGCGGCACAGACTAGGCTGCATGTGCCCAATGTCCGTTTGTCACGGTCGAGGTGTAGAAATTTAAAGAACAGATCGATGATCTCTGGTGGTATCATTTCCATTGTCCCCTATCCAAGACGATGTGCTATTTTGCTTATCAGACCGTGCAAAAGGTGGGAGATGGTGAAATCGTACCTGAGTGAAAGCAGGGAGTGGTTGCTAGCGAATAGTGGGGTGGGAGAAACTGCGGGTCTGTGGCTTTTTAAGTCTACTCGGGACTTGGTGTGACAAAGGATTTGCAGACAGTCTCGCTACGAAAGCCTCTTTCAACATCCAAGGGGAACTTTGAGTTCATCAGGAACGTGCATAGCAAGCGCTTGAGCTGACAGAACCCACGGCCAAATTAGGTCACTGACAGCCAGATTGGTGTGGTCAGATGAATGATCAGATCTTCAGACTATTGAATATTGACCGGGCAAGACCGGTCATCTGAGTTTCTGACCCTACAATGGCGACATGTCCGGGTCGACATCGGAACTGACAGTGACGGTTACGTGACACTGTGACTCAGCTATCAGACCTGCCAATCTTTTCGCTTCTGAGGCCTTGCGATGCAGCCTGACTGCTGAAACTGACGCTGATAGCCGAAATCATTAAATAGAACAAATAATGGTGAGCACATCTCCTTGGAATGAAATTGTGTGGTTTCGACTGACCAATTCAGTCGATATGCTCAGATTGCGGAGGGACCGTAATCGAATACGACCATGCAGCGGGTAACGGATTTTGCGTGTCATGTGGGACGGTTGTCGAAGAAAACACAATCGTTAGCGAGCTTGGGTTCGATGAGACATCGGCAGGCGCAGCCGTTGTCCAGGGATCGTTTGTAGCACAAGGATCCAGTATGTCATTCAATTCTACGCGAAGCGCACGTATTCACTCGATGCGATTCCAGCACGTGCGCATCTGACTGGCCCTCTTGGTCATCGAGCGAATCACGAATCGAGGGAGCAAACTATTGCGAACGGTACGGTCAACATTTCCGCATATACTCTGTTTCTTTTCTTATATTCTTTGCTTTAGCCAATAAGAAGATTCAAAGCATTGCCAATATTCTTCGCTTATCAGAACAAATATGTTTAGCCGCTACACGCCTTTACACACTAGCGGTCGAGCATAAATTTACAAAAGGTCGAAAGAGTCTCAATGTCGTGGCTGTGTGCCTTTATGTTGCATGCAGACAGAAGGAGACACGAAATTACATGCTAATAGACTTTTCGGATCTTTTGCAGGTGCGCATATATATAGCTTAAAGTGATATTAACTAATTCTCGACAGGTCAACGTATTCGAACTAGGACACACTTATCTCCAGTTGGTTCAAACTCTGAACCTCCGCCTCCCACTGGTGGACCCTTCCCATTACATCTCCCGCTTCGCGGCACTGCTTGAATTCGGGGAGGAAACCAACAGAGTGGCCACGGATGCAGTACGATTAGTCTCCCGCTTTGACAGGGACTGGATGTCCAGAGGAAGGAGACCTGCCGGAATATGCGGCGCAGCTCT
>Ga0137376_10002638_pt1 | contig 10823 bp, 9 predicted proteins | sample SagtaG_23_FD_104814 | JGI IMG/M metagenome (GOLD analysis project Ga0137376, IMG submission 104814) | Vadose zone soil microbial communities from Sagehorn Ranch, Mendocino, California, USA - Sage2_L_20_16 metaG | ecosystem: Environmental > Terrestrial > Soil > Vadose zone | place: USA... | reverse complement strand
ACGCCGGTCGCTGCATCGACGCTGTCTCGCGGAGCAAAATACTGGTATAGCGCCGCGGGCTTCGACGGCATTGCGTAGCGCCCGCTATTCACATCAGCGAGGCGAATGCTGTCTATCGCCTCACGCGAAAGCTTTCGTGCATGAAGCTCGCGTCCGCGCGACATGAACGGCTCGAGGGCGTGGTGATAGCACGCGACGTGGTACATCTTCTGACCCGGATCGTCGGCGAGACAAACCATGTCGTTCGATCCATGCCGAAGCGTGACGAATTTCCCAGTCGGGTCGTATCCGAGCACCGTCGCGTTCGCGCGGAGAGGCAACGGCAGCGGACTCACCGCAGCAGCGATTTGCCGCGCGGCCGGCGCATATGTCGGAGTCTGCGCCTGGACTCCTCCCGCAGCGATGACCAGCGCGACAACAGCGCAGCTAACCGACCGCAACTTTCGACCCCTTGCTTTCATTGATGACATGCTGGGCCGCCTCGTGCGGCATCGGCTCGTATCCCTTGAACCGCTGCACGAAGTTGCCGTGACCGTGCGTCTTGGAAAAAAGATCAGTCGCATACAGATGGAGCTCGGCTTGAGGTACGACGGCGCGGACACGCGAGTGCCCTCCGGGAATCGAATCTGTTCCAAGTATATGTCCGCGGCGCGACGAAAGATCGCCGAGCACGTCGCCGAGGAATCGGTCGGGAGTCGTGACCTCGATTTCGTCGAGTGGCTCGAGGAGAACGGGTTTGCATTTCGATGCAACAGCATTGAAGGCCTGGATGCCGGCCATCTTGAATGCCTGCTCCGAGGAATCGACCGAGTGGTATGATCCGTCGTAAACCTCGACCTGGAAATCCACCATTGGATAACCTGCGAGCACTCCGTGCGCCGATGCTTCCTGGATTCCTTTGTCCACTGCGGGAATGAATTTCGATGGAATCGAGCCGCCGACGATCGCATTGACGAACTGATATCCGCTGCCGCGCCGAGTCGGTGCGATGCGAACCCAGCAATCGCCAAACTGTCCGCGACCTCCGCTTTGTTTTCTGTGCCGGCCCTGTCCCTGCGCCTTGCCGGTGATTGTCTCGCGATATGCGATCTCCGGCTTCTTCAATTCCGCTTCGACGCCGTACTGTCGCTTCATTCTCGCCATCACCACGTCGAGATGTCGCTCGCCCAGACCCGCGACAATCGTCTCATGCGTCTCGGGGTTGTAGTGAGTCTGGAAGCTTGCATCCTCATCGTGAATTCGATGGAGACCCTGTTGAAGTTTCTCTTCGTCCCCCCGCGCGGTCGCGTGAACGGCGTATACAACTCGCGGTTCCGGAAAGTCGACTGCCGGCAAACGCACAGGATGCTCGCGCGTGGAAAGCGTGTCGTTCGTGTGCGTGTTCTTGAGCTTTGCAACACATCCGATGTCGCCCGGATGCAGCATCGGCACGTCGACACGCTCCTTTCCCTGCGGAATGGCGATGTGAGCCATTTTCTCGCTGAGTCCGCGCGTGGCGTTGTAAACCTCCTGGCCGTTGTTCAAGGTGCCTGAGAAAGTCCTGAAATACGAAACGTCTCCGACGTGCGGCTCCGCGTGTGTCTTGAACACGAGCGCGGCAAACGGTGCATTGTCCTTGGCATGGATCTCGACCGTGTGATCGCCCTCTGATCCGACGAACGCGTGCAGCTCTTCCATCTCGAATGCTGTCGGCATCAACTCGACGATTTTCGTGAGAAGCGCCTGCGTTCCGTAGGTGAGATCCGATGAGCAGCAGAAGAGCGGGAACACCTCCTGTCGCTTCATCGCTTCCTTCATCGCATTCAAAGCATCTGCGCGAGCGATTTCTTCGCCACCGAGGTAGCGCTCGAGGAGAACGTCATCAGTCGCGGCGATTGTCTCGATGAGCTGCTCGTAATACTTGTCGAATTTCGCCTTCTGATCGTCTGGGATGTCGACTTCATCGTACTCCCCGACTTTAGTCCCCTTCTTGAAGATGTGCGCCTTCTTGTCGAACAAGTTCAGAATGCCATGAAATTCCGCACCTTCACCAATCGGTACTTCGACGGGAATTACTCGCGGAGTAAGTGAGCTCTTGATTCCTTCGAAAACCGAATCGAACGACGCATGCTCCTTGTCGATCATCGACGCAACGAAGAGAATCGGATCTTTTCTCTCGATTGCTTCGTTGAACATCCGCGTTGTTCCGACCTCGACACCGGCGGTCGCGCTGATGACGACGAGTGCGCCGTCGGCTGCTGTGAGTCCGGCAATCGCATCGCCCTGAAAATCGGAATAACCCGGCGTGTCGAGGAGATTGATTTTCGTATCCATCCACTCGGCGTGGGCGCAGGCTAATGAGATTGAAAAACCGCGCTCCGTTTCTTCTTTAGTGAAGTCGGTCAGCGCGGTTCCGTCACGAACACTTCCGTGACGCTTTGAGGATCCGGACACGAAGGCGAGGGCGTCTACAAGTGTGGACTTGCCACTCGCGCCGTGTCCGACGACGGCAATGTTGCGAATGTCTTCGCTTTTGTACTCGCGCATAATTCTGGGCTCGGCTCGGCGAGGGTGGGAATTTTCTGCTTACCTCGCCTCTTTCACTGCATTCTGCATACTCGCGGCGGAGGCGGGGCGCCTTTCAAAACTGAAGCGTGAAACGGGCAAGTGGCAAGTGGCTGTCAGCGTTTCAGCACAACGAGCGAGTAGATCACGACGTTGAGCGCCAAAACCAGCACCCCGGCAACCGCACACAACGAACGCGACGTAGGCGGTGTGAGCCAGCACTATGAGTCGGGCGAGCGTCCTGTGAGTCATTGGCCGGTTCGCTCGGGCGCGATCCACAACTTTCCATCCGGGAATTGCCCCGCTTCAACGAGGCCGGCACCGCGCGCGATCGAATCAGGTGGCGGGTAGTCAGTATTGTTGGACGAGAAGGCGACGAAGACTCCGCGGTTTTCACGCATGATGTCCGCAAACTCGTGCAGGTCCGCTTTACTGAGTGACTGCGGAATGTCTCGCGCAATGCGATTGGTTCTGAAGTAAATCGCGGCGGGCCAATTGGAAAAAATCGGGTGACCTTCGCTTTGCGATCTCACCCAGGCAACGGTGGGCGAAGTGCGCCAATCGCTCGAGGCAAAGTCGGATCCGTCAGTTGTCGCCTCGATTGCATTCTGACTGCTGACGAACACTGAGCCAGCGAGCCAGATTGTGGCGATGGCTGCCGTAGCGACCTGCGCGAGTCGGCCGGCTCGAGGCACGAAGGCAGCGACGCAAACGATTATTGCAATTTCCGCGAGAAATATTGCCGGCGATAGGATTCTGAAGTCGAATGGAATTGCATCTCCAACGAAGAGTCGGGCGGCGAGAAGAGTCGCCATGTAACAGGAAAGCAGCAACAGATCGGCTCTGAGGAGCTCGACCGTTTTTTCGCGAGCGCGAATTATGGGCACTGCGCTGGCGCCGGCGATAATAAGTGCACAACACATGACGACCGTTGAAAGTGCTCGAAGCGTTCGACCTTCGAGGCCGGGCGCGAGCCAATCTGCAATCGTCCCGAGTCCCTGACGGAATGTGCCGAGAAAATGGCCGTAAATGGAGATCTCCATTCCGCTCTGCGAGTCGGGCAGCAGCGCATTTCGTATCACCCATGCGGCGATTGCGATTGCCGGAATGCTCGCGGCTTTTACGGAGTCGGCGAGTCGCTCTCGAAGTGACCTGTTGCTCGAAAAGAAAAACCAGAGAACGACGGCGACTGGTGCGCAGAAGCCTGCATACCTCACCATCGCCGCTGCTGCTGCGGCAGCTCCAGCGACAAATGGACGACGGGGATTTCGCACCATCGCCAACAAATTGAGCGCGAGACAAGCGAGAAAAAGCGGTTCACTCAGCACTGACAGGTGCACTCCGTTGATTGCCGGCGTTGCGAAAATTGCTGTCACGCCACCTGCTGCTGCCCATGGACCGGCCGCATCCTCGAGCAGAATGAAAAGAGTTGTCGCCGTTACAAACGCCGCCGCCGACATTACGATTCTTGCGCTCATGTAGCGGGACGCACCGAGCTTTTGCGGAATCGCCATCGCTACCGAATAGCCAGGAGGCCACACGCTGAGCGCGGCTGTCGAATCGTCATCGTCCCATGAGCTCGATGGAACTCGAAGCGTTCCGTGCTGAGCGAACGACGTCGCCGCACCAACGTACGACATCGCATCAGGATCGAGTCCCGGCCCGGCGCCACTCGTGACAATCATGACAAGAGTGAACGCCAATCCGCCAAACAAAAGGGCGGGAAATATGCGATGATTGGTGTACTTCAACCTGAGGCGACCAACGTGATCCTCGTTTTTATTGGCATCGGATTCTTCGCGGGGATCCTTTCAGGAGTGTTCGGGATAGGCGGCGGAGTCATCATCGTCCCTGCTTTGATTTTCCTTGCCCGGCTCACTCCGCTTACGGCAACCGGAACTTCACTCGCTGCGCTTCTTTTGCCCGTCGGCGCGCTCGGTGCCTGGGAGTACTACAAGAAAGGCCATCTCAATATTCCGGCCGCACTCATGATAGCGGTAGGATTGTTTCTCGGAGCATGGATTGGAGCCAAGCTTGCCCAACAACTGACTCCGACTCAGCTAAAGAGAGCATTCGCTGTGTTCCTCGTGCTCGTTGCCACGCGAATGTGGTTTTCCTAGCCGGGTTTCCACGGCTTCTGCATCAAGGTCAGACTCCGAATTGTTTCAGATGATGATCGATGTGTTTGTAGCTCAGTGCTCCCCAGGTTCGGTGCGAGAGTTTTCCGAAAATCGGATGATTGGGGAGCCGCCTGGTTGGCGGGCGCGCGGCGAACGCGTCCATAGTTTGTCGAAGTTTTTCGCATTCGCCGTCCCAGTCTTCAGCTTGTCGAACGATCAGCTCGGGTGACGTTGGCGCGTTTTTCGGAAATGGCGGTCCGTAGATGACCAGCTGCTTGAGAGGTGCGTATCGGAGCGGATGCTTTTTGTCGGCAACTTTGATTTCACCTATCGCCATGCGAAGTACATCGACGAGATGAGCCATCATTCCGCGAGCGGTCAGCTTCCCCCAGCGAGGTGATGCGTCGGGTGTGAGCATCGAGATCCTCTCCGAGAGTTCCTCCCGGGCATTCTTGTCCCAAAGATTCTTCATGGTCACAGCTCCGTTGTAGTGAAGACAAAAATGAAGCCGAATTCACTATCTTGCTTTCGGGATTTGTTCGGGTTACCATAGATGTGGATCAATGTCCGCTCTTCCGGTACTCCGCTCACTGCTCGAGCAGCGCTTTCCCGATGCGACTCCAGTCACTCATCGGACTGCGGAGCCAGTCACGACCGGCATCCAGCTTCTCGATGCAATTCTTCCCGGAGGCGGTTTGCCGCGCGGACGTCTTTCTGTCTGGCTCCCACGCGGAGGTGCGACAGCAGTTTTGCGCGCGGCGTGTCACACCACCGTTGCGAGCGGCGAGCGGGCAGCGTGGATCGACTCGATGGGCACCATCGCCGGCGAATTCTGGGAAGAAGGACCAGTCCTCGTGCGTCCAGCGAGTCGCCTCAATTCTCTCAGATGCGCCGAAGAATTATTGCGCTGCGGAGGGTTCGCTCTGTTAGTGCTGTCGGGCGCTGAGCCCGAGGGAACAGAAATGGTTCGCCTCTCACGCGCTGCACGCGAGGGAGGAAGCGCATTCGTTGCGCTCACGCCGCACACCTCGATGGCTAGTCTTCGTCTGACGTCGAAGATTCTTCCGCAAAGCTACCGCTGGCGAAAAAATCCGTTCGGAGATCCAGCTGAAGCCCGATCCGCGATGATGCGAGTGAAGGCCTATTCACTCGGCTGGAATCGCGAAACCGAATTTCATGTTCCAATCGCGACGCACGATCAGCGAATTTCGCTCGAGCCCGGAGTCGTCGATCGCCGAGGTGTGCTTCGATGAACTAACGCCACAGAGACACAGAAAACACAGAGTCTTGCGTTAGTTCCCTACCACTACGAACCACAGCGTGACGGCGGAGCCTTAGCAGTCGGCGCAACGCCGACCATGTAAAGCTTCCGAACAGTCGGAACGGGAACGGGACCGTAGAGCAAAACGCGATCGTGGTATCGGCACTGATTGAATCGCGAACCCTCTTTTTTTTCGACGTCGCGGCGGAGATTCGTCCACTCTTCCACGCCGGCCATGTAAGTCATGAGCTGCACGTAGTCGAGCTGCGCGCGCTGCAGCTTCGCCACCGCCTCCGGCCGTTCCTGAAATGCTTCGCGCATCATCATCGCGACTGCTGAATCGCCCGGCAGATTCATCGTGTGGAGTCGCACGTCGATGATCGTGTTCATGTAAATGCGGAGCATTCCTTTGAGTGCAGTGAGATGCATCTTCACCGGATCACCCGCGTTCATACCGGCTCCTTCCATCATGTGCTCGGTATACACCGCCCATCCCTCGATGTACGGAGTATTTCCGTAGATCACTCGCAGTAAGCGGCGCCATTCGGGCGTCACGCGATTCGCGTATTCGCCCTGCACTGCATGACCAGGCACGGCCTCGTGAATGCTGATCGTGAGGAACTTGTACTTGTTGTATTCGCGCATCTTCGATTCAGCTTGCTCTTCAGTCCAGCTCGACGGAATCGGAGTCACCCAATAGAACGTCGAGAGATTCGGCTCGAGCGCCGGCGCGAAAACCGCTCCAGCAACGCCGTAAATCCCGCGCATGAAAAGCGGAGTGGGAATCACGCGCAGGTTCGAGAAGTCGGTGAGCGAAAGAATGCGATGATCGCGGACGAATTTCTCGAGCATCGCAACATCGATCTCGCCTTCGCGCACGAGTGAGTCACGGCTTACGTGCTCAGCGCCGATACGCGCCATCACTTCGCCGACGACAGTGTTGATGTACTCGTCGCTTCCGGGATTTGGATGCGAATGATCGGGGAACCACTGCTTATGCAGCGGCTCCGAGAGTTTGAGCATCTCTAGTCGCGTCGCGCGCATGCTGTCATCGGCTGCGTGGAGATGGTCCTCCGGCGTGCCGCTCACCTCGAGGTAATAGCGGAACTTCGAGGCGAATCGGTCCTTCCCCATTCTCCAGTCGCGCTGCGCTCGCTTCGGGAGCTCGTTCTTCACAAACTCGGTGTATCTGTCCAGGGCGGCGACTGCAGCAGGCTGCGCTTTCATGTAGCGCGACTCGGAGGGCGTTCCTTTGACGAAGTCCGCACCCATTCCCTTCACCAAATCACGAACCCCATCGACTGATTCGAGCGCTACTCTGCGAAACACATCGTTCGATGCGTCGAGATTCTTCATTGCCTGGTCGATGAACGCGGGCACTCTCTCGAGACGCGCTGCAATGTCGCGCGCGCGCGTGTTCTTGTCCGCGTACTCGAGAGACATGTTACTAAAAAGTGCGGAGCCGAGATTCTCGGAGTACATCTGCGGCTTCCATTTGTAGAACTGCTCTTGATCGATGCTGAAGAGCCCGAAGCCTATCGCGTTTTGAAGTAGCTCGTAGTCGGCTTGCGTCTGCGCATCCATTGTGCCGACGGGCAGACGCTCGAGTCGTCTCTTGAAGTCCTGATAGAATGCTCGCTGTCTCGACAATTCAGCCGGCGAAAAGTCATCCAGCATCTGATCGAGAATAAGTACACGATGCGTGCGCGGATCTGTGTACCGATGGAGCCCCTGCTGCGTCGCACCTGATGGAGAAAACGCGAGCGTCGTAAAAACGAATTCGTTCGCGAGGGCGGGGAAGCGAGATGGCGTCAATGTTTGCGCGCCGGCGACTTGTCCGGTAACGATCGCGACAAGGAGGAATCGATTCATGATTGACGGATTGACGGATTGACGGATTGAGCTATCTGGGGGCCGATGGCGAGCGAGTATCGGCGATATCAACGTCGAGAGCAAGCACGACACCATTCCATGTCTGTGTCGTGTCGAGTATTCCCTGCCACATCGACGCGAAGGAAAAGCCAACGTCAGTCGGACGCTTGTCCATCGAGAATCCGATCGTGCTCGCAATCCAGAATGGAATCTTCTGGATCGAACCGACACCGGTTGCTGTCGCGTTTGCGCCAGCATAAATCGCCTGCGCGTTGAACCGGTGACAATAAATCCCCGGACGATACCTCCCATCGACAATCACGCGTTGAACCCACGCGCGATAGTAGTCTTCCATCGTCGAGGGAATCGCGTCCATGTGCTCGAGATCGAGGTAGATGGCACTGCCGGCGGGAAATCCTTCGAGAGATGTTTTCGCAATCGCATCGTCGGCGTCGATCGTTCCCTGTTCTTTCGAGAGAAGCGTTCGAGAGCACGTAACCTGAACGCCAACATCTTCGAGGATCGTCGCGCGCGCGTTGCTCACGATCGGAACGCCGTCGAACGTCTGTTGTCCAACGAAGATCACTGCGAGTCCCCATCCCATGCCCAAGAGAGTCGATCGCTTCCCGCTCCATGAGATGTCCTTGTGACACGGCGCTGCGAGATAGTACCCGCTCCACTCGTACGGCGAGTTGGGTTTGAGCCACGCGCGCATCGCCGCGTCGCCGGGATAAATGCTCGTGTCAAACCCCGGATGCGTCTCAGTCACTACAGGCTCAGTGATTCGCGTCGACTCTGCACATGATGCGAGGGTGACGACGACAAATGGAATTATCCGCCGGCTCAACACCTTCCAATTGCGAGTGCCGCGCCGGACGCGGCCGAGACGGGAACCACCACGAGCACGAGTGACTCCTGATCCGATGATACGGCTATTAGGCCTCCGATCGCGGTTCCCGCGATAGATCCGAGCAGCGCGCGTCCGAAACGAGTTCCGTATTTGCAATCTCTGCGGAGTGAAAGGAGCGCTACGGCTAGAGCAGTACCGATTGTGCTGCCGATAAGAATTCCCAGGAACGCCTCCTCGAGACCGGGATCATCGCAGTGGCAGTCGTGATGCGGAATTGCCAACCCGATACCGAGACCCGCGGCTGCTCCTGCAAACCAGCCAAGAACACCGACACCACCACGCGTGAGGAACGCGCGTGCTTCGAAACTTTTTGCGGTGGCGGCCGACGCCAGCGGCGAAGTCGAAAGCGACGTATCGATCGATGTCCTCGGCTGCCCATGTAGCGGGAGAGCAATGGAGATACTCAGTAGCAGAGCTGCGCGCTTCATCAGGCGCGCTTGAAGTACTGCACCGCTCTTTCGTGTTTCTTGGCCGCTTCGAGTGATTTGAAAGTGCCCAGATTTTTTCGTTTGCCGGATTTGTCCTTCTTTTTCGAGTAGAGCCGGTACTGTCCCGAGCTGAGTTTTCTGATCATTCGATCCTCCGAAAAAGTTCGAGTCGTTATATCGCAAAGCTCGCTCCGCGGAGTCATGGCGTCCTTCTTGCTTTCGGTATTTATTCGGGCTAAATTGGTTCCCCCTTCTCATGACTTATGTCTGCCTTTGGAGCTCGACCTGGACTGTGGAGTCCATGACCGGTTTTTTGCCGAGTCTTTTGAAGGTTGTGCCGAGGTTGTCGGTGGATGGGGGGAGGGGTTTGATCTGGGGCGATGGGCGGAGTCTGCCGATTGGCGAAGTGTGCGCCCTTTTATTGACATCATTAAAACAGCAAGGCGTCAATAGCGCACAAGCTGGAGCATCTTTGGTTCCAATTTCCGCTCAAGTCGCCGCCCTCATTGCCACGCCTTCGAGCACCATCATCATCAAGCCCGGAGGTGAGCGAGAGTTCCTCGATGCTCAGCCAGTGACTGTACTCGCTCCGTCGCCTCAACTCCTTTCACTCTTTGAAGGCGTCGGCATCGAGCGGTGCGCCGATCTCGCCCGTGTCGACAGCGAATCGGTCGAAGTGAGATTCGGGCCCGAAGGTGTTCAGCTCTGGCGATTGGCTCGAGCTGACGATCGGCGAATGATTTTCGGATCGGCTCAGCGCTCGCTTCCCGAAGCAACGCTCGATTGGGTGGATTACACGCTCACCGATCCTGAGCGACTCGTCTTCGTCATCAACGCGCTCGTCGACAACGTTTGCACGTCACTCGGCGCACGAGGTCAGTGTGCGCGCGAGATGACTCTCGTTTTTTCGCTCGCGAATAGAACGAGCTACGAGCATCTGGTGCGTCCGTCGCGATCGACGTCGAGCAGAAAAGCGTGGATGCGGCTCATTCGAACTCATCTCGATACCATAGTTCTCGCTGATGCGGTGACGGGGATCACGCTCAGAGTCGAAGCAGTGACGGGCGAGGTCGAGCGGCAGGGAGATGTTTTCGATCGCGGTTTTGCGACGGCACGTGCGACTGAAGAAGCAGTGGCGCAGCTGCTCGACGATCAGGGAGCAGTGATTGTGGTTCCGTCGAACACTCATCATCCGCTGCTCGAGCGACGCACGAGCTGGGTGGTGCAGGAGCCGGCGCATGCCGCGCGCACGCAGGCGGTGCGCGAGTCGATCACGGAGCCGACGATGACGCTGCAGCTTCTTCAGTCGCCGCGTCAGATTGCAGTAAAGACAGCAAAGCGTCGCGATCATGATTTGCCGGTGAAGTTTCGCGACAGAGACGGGTGGGTATTGATCGAATCAGCAGCGGGCCCCGACAGAGTGTCGGGAGAGCAATGGAATCAGCCTTATTTGCGTGAGTATTTCAGATGCGTCGCCGAGGATGGGACGCTCGTCTGGATATTTCGTGATGAAATCGAGAACGGGTGGTACATGCAAGGCTGGTGGGACTGAACAGCCGGTCGCCGATACCCGCTGGCCGATACTCGATTACAGAGGTCCGAAGCTGAAAACTCGCGGCTGGGTCGTTCTCGGATCTCGGAGATCGGTCATCCGCCAGCGGGGATCGGTGACCGGCTCGTTATAGGTT
>Ga0137376_10002637_pt1 | contig 10823 bp, 9 predicted proteins | sample SagtaG_23_FD_104814 | JGI IMG/M metagenome (GOLD analysis project Ga0137376, IMG submission 104814) | Vadose zone soil microbial communities from Sagehorn Ranch, Mendocino, California, USA - Sage2_L_20_16 metaG | ecosystem: Environmental > Terrestrial > Soil > Vadose zone | place: USA... | reverse complement strand
GCGTGAGCGTGCGCGGCGAATCGCGGTCATCGGCAGGGATGGCGGCGGCGAGTCGACGTACGCTCAGTGAGCTGATGCCCGGACCGAACGTTCCGTTCCCCCCGATGGAGGCGCTTCTCGTCGAGACGCTGCCGGCGGGCGAGCGCTGGCAGTACGAGCCGAAGTGGGACGGATTCCGAGGAGTGCTCGAGAACGACGGCGGCGAGCTCGCGCTTTGGAGCCGCAACGGGCGACCGCTCCTCCGGTATTTCCCGGAGCTGCGTCCGCTCGGAGATCTGCTCCCGCCGCACTCGGCCCTCGACGGAGAGATCGTGATCGAGCGCGAGGGGAGGCTCGACTTCGACGCGATGCAGATGCGCCTGCACCCCGCCGAATCGCGGGTCCGCAAGCTTTCGGTGGAGACGCCGTCGCGCTACATCGCGTTCGACATCCTGCTCTGGAATGGCGAGCCGATTCACGAACGTCCACTCGCGGAGCGGCGACCCGAGCTCGAGAAGCGCGCCAAGGGTTTCTCCCTCTCGCCGACTTCGAAGGATGCCGCCGTCGCGCGGCACTGGCTCGAGCGCCTGGAGATCATCGGGCTCGACGGCGTGATCGCGAAGCGCCTCGATCTTCCGTACAAGCCGGGGTCGCGCGAGGCCGTGTCGAAAATCAAGCACCACCGGACCGTGGACTGCGTCATCGTCGGCTATCGCACGAGCGGCAAGCGCGTGGCGAGCTTGCTTCTCGGCTTGTACCGATCGGACGGAACGCTCGACTTCGTGGGGCATACGTCGGGGATCGCAGGGCCACTCCAGGAGCAGCTTCAGGAGATGTTGCCGCCCATCTTGGAGAAAGGAACGTTCGAATCCGAGCGAGATTGGGGCCGAACGCCCGAAGGCGGTTCAAGGTGGTCGCAGGGGAAAGATCTGCCCTGGCACGAAGTGCGGCCCGAGCTGGTCTGCGAGGTGCGCTTCGACAAGATGGAGGACGAGCGCTTCCGTCACGGGACGCGCTTCATGCGCTTCCGGCCGGACAAGGATCCCAAGGACTGCACGTGGGAACAGGTTCGACCAACGCCCCGCCCAGGGGACCCGACGTTGGCTGAGTTACTCCCCACGCGCTAAGAGGCACCTCGCGAAGGTCCTATTGCACCGGCGTCGTTGGTCTGCTGTCTATGACCTGTGCCCTCTGATGAAGCGAAAGCCGAACGAAGGAGGCAAGTTGTTCGCGCCGCGCAGGCCCGATACCGCAGTCGTCATAGGGAGGAGCTCGCCCGAAAGACCCGTGAGCGCCGACGGCGCGATCCAGAGAAAGCCAGGGCACGGGCCCGAAAATCAAATGCGAAATACCGAAAACGGCACGCAGAGAGGCTCAAGGAGTCCCACCGACGCTACCGCGCGCTGCACAGAGAGGAACTCATCGCGAGGATGCGCGACTGGCGCCTCAAAAACCTCGAAGCCCAGAGAGCTCGCGACCGTAAGCGTTCTCGCGAGGATCAGAAGCACGCCGCATATATGGAGCTCTGGCGGAAAGCCAATCCGGATCGCGTCAGGGCGTATCTGCGCGCTAGCCGTCATAAGCGTCGTTCACAAATAGCAGGCCTGGCCTTCACGGCCGCCGAGTGGCTCACACTCGTGACCGCCTGCGGTGGACGGTGCTCCTATTGCGGAGCGGAAGGCCCACTGACCGCGGATCATCGAATGCCGCTCTCCCGTGGCGGTAGCAATTCGATTGACAACATTCTTCCGGCATGCCGTCGCTGCAACAGTCGGAAGCACACCCAGACTGAGGATGAGTTCCGTCTGCGCTTGGCCCACGAAAGACTCCTCGAGTTAGCGAGCAGCACGGCCTTGCGACTTGACCGGGAGACCGGCAACAGCCGCCCTGATTATCGCGATCCACCCATCTGACTCAGTAATCACTCCGGCCCGAGCAATGCACCTGGGATCAGGTGCGCCCGACGCCAAAGCCGACCGATCCGAAGCTCGTCGATCTCCTCGCCGGTCGTATCGCTTGAGTAATCGATTTGTAGGGTCCTAGTACCGCCTGGGGGTGCACGGTCCCACCGGGCGGGGCGTTCTCCACGCAGGACCTCTCTGTGGTCCGGTGGGAAGGAGCCCTAAGAATGCTCTCGCGATCGACTCTTCTGCGCTACATCCTCGTCGCCGCGACCTCCGCAATGTCGGCGATGGCCCTCGTGACGACAGCCGTCTACGCGCACAACGACGGCGGCTTCAACGAGCGGATCGTCGCCTGCTTCGATTCCCGCGACCCCGACAGCGAAGAGTGCCGCGCCGCCCTCGAAGTGAGCCCGGTGGATGCGGACTTCTTCGCGCGCCTGGCGGCCAACGTGCAAATGCCGCGGCCCAAGCCCGAGCCCAAGCCCGACCTGTACGCCTTGCTCAAGGAATGCGCCGCTACGAAGAACCTCGACAGCGACGAATGCGCACGCGCGATCGACGCCAGCGGGTTATCGCCCGAAGACTTCAAGGCGAAGTTCGCGGCGAAGCTCGCCTGCATCAGCGTGCAGAACAACGACGAGACGAACCCGTGCCCGGTGAAGAAGCCGGAGTGCGCCAGCACCAGCAACCAGGATGAGAACAACCCCTGCGCGCATAGGACCACCAAGCCCGACTGCGCGAGCGCGACCAACAACGACGAGACGAACCCCTGCGCGAAGAGGACGACCAAGCCTGACTGCGCGAGCGCGAACAATCAGGACAAGACCAATCCCTGCGCAAAGAAGCCGACCGTGCAGCTGACGACGGCCTTCAAAGAGTGCATCGCACTTCGTGCCTCGATGAGCGGCTTGCCGGCCCACGAGCAGACCGCCAAGGCGGAGCGCGTTTACGCGGTGTGCCGCCAGGCGCTGGCCGAGTCACGACTCACCGTCAGCCAGTTCTGGTCTAACCCCTAACCACACTCGCCCCCAAAACGCGGCCCGGGTCAGCCATGACCCGGGCCGCGCTCTTTTGAGGTCAGGGCGCGGCTAAGACGAATGCGTAGCGGTACGACTCGAACCTGCGCTCGGCGAGGACCGCGAGCGTGCGCGGGTCCAAGCGCCGAAGGACATAACCCTTTGGGTCCGCGTTGCCTGCGCGTTGGAGGAAGACGTAGAGCGACCTCGCGTCGGACGACGATCGCACCCACTGAACTCGGTTTTGGTACCACCACTGCTCCATCTTGACGTCCGACCCGAGCACCTTCGCGCTCGCGACTTCGACCGCGACCATGCCAAGGTACTGATAGGGATCCGGTCGCCCATCGAACTTCCAACTCTGTGAGTAGACGTGAAGCACGCTCCCATCCGTTCCGAAGCTCGCGCCGACCGTAACCTCGTCGTCCTCCTTCGCCAGCGCTATCGAGGGCGCGAATAGCTTCTCGAAGATCGACGTTGCGCCTCCATAGGGCCGCTGTGAGATCAGATCGCCGCGGACCGCATCGACCAGCCACAGCGTGCCGTGCGGGGCACAGCAGTCGAAGGCACGAACGACAGCGAGCTCGCGGCCGTCCGGACTGAGCGCGATCCCCGGAACCAGTCGCGCTCGCATCTCGCCCTCGGAGCCGACACGTCCGGTCAACCACTCGCCGGCGAGTAACGAAGGTAAATCACGACGCCAGAGCTCCTTTCCCGTACGCAGGTCCCACGCGCGAGCCTCGACCTCGCGCGGTGCGGTGGCGCGAGGATCCGCGGTTGTCATGAGCGCGTATAGGCGGCGTGTTTCGTTCTGGATGACCCATGCGACCGGAGCTCCATAGAGGGAGAAAGCCGGTTCGCGCTCCACAACCTTGCCAGTCCCCGGATCGAGAACAAGCCGCTCCGCGCCGAGCTCCGCGGGCGGCCAGTTCCGCGCGAAGATCCGCGACCCATCGGCGTTGAGGCCATCGACGATCACGGGCACCTCGGGGCTGACGCGCGCGCGGAGTGCACCGCTGCGCGCGTCGAAGACCGAGACTCTGGACGCACCAGAGGTCGAATAGCCGACAACGGCGAGAGCGCCCGCGTCGCCGGAGGCGGTCACGAGAGCACACGGCCCGCTGTAGCTGCCTTCGCAGGGGTTCGGCTCGGCTGGCTTGGCTCGCAGGAGCGGCTCGCTTGAAAGGTCACGAAGGCTCAGCGGATCGATCGGAGTTAGCCCTGCGCCGTCAAGTGAACCGGTCAGATAGAGAAGACGGGCACCGGACGCTGAAGTACCGGCGGGCGTGGCGAGATCCGGAATTGCCGCGGGCGTCGGGCTGCAGGCTGCAACGAGGAAAGCCGCAGCGAGCGCGAGACGCATGTACTAATTACAGCGCAGGGTCCCTGACGGTTCCCGCGACAAGCTCTGCACTACCTGTGGCTCGGGCCGCGCTGCTGTCCGGCGCCCTTGCCGTACTGCGCTCGCCAATCCACCGGTGGCCCCTTCCGCGGGCTCCGCTTGGGGAGCGTGCGCTTCACCTTCAGCAGGTCGAAGAGCGGGTCGAGGCTCACCGCCTTCTCCCACATCCCCGCCGTGAGGTCGCCCACCTTCGCGACCCGGTCGCGCATCGTGAGCAGCGTGAAATCACGCGGCTCGACATCGGGCACTTCCTCCCAGCGCAGCGGTGCTGACGCGCGCGCGTCGGCGACGGGACGGATCGAGTAGGCCGACGCGATCGTGCGATCGAAGGCGTTCTGTCCGTAGTCGACGAAGACGCCGGGGCGGCCGGCGACCTTCCACTGCGTCGTCGCGATCGACGGCACGAGCTTCACGATCTCCTTGGCCATCGCGCGCGCGATCTCCCGCACGAGCGGGAACTCCAGCTCCGGAACGATCGGCACGAGGATGTGCATGCCGGTCACGCCGCTCGTCTTGGGATAGCTCGCGACCCCAAGCTGATCCAGCACCTGCTTCGCGGCCACGGCGATCTCGCGGACGTGCGACCAGGGGTTGCCCTCGGAGGGATCGAGGTCGATGAGCAGGTAGTCGGGCTTGTTCACCTCCGGAACGCGCGAGTGCCAGGTATGCAGCTCGATGCATCCGAGGTTCGCGATCCACGCGAGCCCCGCGGCGTCGGTCACCACTGGAAAATCCGCCTCGTTGCCGGAGGGATAGTTGATGTGAACGGTCTCGAGCCACTCAGGGTGCGGATTGGGTACGCGTTTCTGATAGAAGAACTCGCCGTCGACGCCGTTCGGGTGCCGCTTCATCTGCATCGGCCGGCGAGCGACGTGATGCAGCACATGGTCGGCGACGTCGACGTAGTAGTGGATGAGGTCGCCCTTGGTCAGCCCGTGCTGGGGAAAGAAGACCTTCCCGAGGTTGGTGACCTTGACCTCGCGCCCCGCGACCTCCACCCGTCAGATGCGACGGGCGGCCGCCAGGTCATCGACGGCCACGATGAGCTCCTTGTCGCCGGCGCGATCCCCGGCGGCGTACAGGGCCGTGATGTTCACGCCCGCGGCCGCCAGACGGCGCGCGTAGCGGCCGAGTGCGCCGGGCTCATCGTCGACCGAGACCGCGAGCACCTCTTGTTTCTCGGTGACGTTCCACCCGCCGACCTTCAGCGCCGCGAGAGCGCGGTCCGCATTGTCGACCACGAAGTGCAAGTGCCCGCGGCCGTTCTCAGAGAACGCGGCGGCTGCTTTGATGTTCACGCGCGCCTGGCCGAAAAGCTCGCCGATCTCAGCGATGATGCCAGGGCGATCCTCGGTCTCGACGACGATCTCGGTGGGCACGAGCCCACTCTAGTCTTCACTCTGCTAGCGGCCGGTGAAAACCGTCCGCTCGTCGACGAAACAGAGCAGGTTGTCGAACGGATCCGACGCATAGAAGCTTCGTTCGCCCCATGGTCGCGCCACAATGTCGCCGGCCGCGGCGCCATGGACCAACCCCGTCGAGAGTGCACCGAGCTCGCGGGCGCGCGCGTGAATGGCCTCGATATCGGAGACGGCGAAGTACAGGTAGTCCGGCGTCGGTCGCGCCGACTCGCCGCTCGGTGTTGGATCGACCAGCGCGAGGATGACTTCGCCGCAGTCGAAGTAGTGTCGAGAACCGGGAATGCGACGCCCTGGAGTCCCGAGGAGCGTCCCGTAGAAGTCGGCGGCGTGATCGAGATCGGGGACCTGGACGATGACCCGGAACAGCTTCGGTGCAGCCACTAGACGAGGCTCCGATAGCTCGGGACGTACGCATGACCGCGAATCCACGCTTCCAGGTCACCCGAGGGCCGCTCGACGGTGGCAAAGCCTCGGTCGAAGATCACCTGGGCCACTTTGGCTGCCGCGCGCAGCTCGGTCTCGAGAATGGCAGACACAGGCGGGTAGATCAGGCCCATGGCGACATCCGTCGGCGTCACCTTCTCGGCCACACCGCTCGCTGCGGCGATGAACATCTCGTCGGTGACGCGTCGGGCGCCGGTCGCGAAGGCCGCCATCCCCATCGCGGGAAAGATATACACGTTGTTTCCTTGCCCCGGGATGAAGGTCCGCTCGCCGATCCGCACCGGCGCGAACGGGCTGCCGCTCGCGAAGACCGCTCGTCCTTCGGACCACGTGTAGGCCTGCTCCGCGGTGCATTCGGACCGCGATGTGGGATTCGAATACGGAAAGATCATCGGACGCTCGTTCACCCGCGACATCGCCTCGATCACGCGGCGATCGAACGCCCCGCCGACCGTCGACAGCCCGATGATCCCGGTCGGTCGTAGGGCCTCGATCGCCGTGGCGAAGTCGGTGATCGGCACGTGCCGTTGCGCGAACGGTCGCTGGTAGTCGTGCATCTCTCGTCGATCCGCGGTGATCAGACCCTGGCGATCGAAGAGCGCGATCCGCGAGCGCGCCTCGTCCATGGGCAGGCCTTCGGCGGACATCGACTTGACGAGGAGCTCCGCCACACCGATCGAGGCGGAGCCCGCGCCAAGGAAGAGGAATCTTTGCCGCGCGAGCGGAGCACCGGTGATCCGTAACGCACCAAGAAGACCGGCGAGGGCGACCGCCGCGGTGCCCTGGATGTCATCGTTGAAACAGCAGACGCGGTCGCGGTAGCGCTCCAGGTGACGGATGGCATCGTTTCCCGCCCAGTCCTCGAACTGGATCAGTGCATGAGGGAACTCGGCCTCCACCGCGCTCACGAACTCATCGACGAACGCGTCCAGCTCCTCGTCCGACGCGCGGATCTGCTTGATGCCGAGGTAGAGCGGGTCGGTCAGCAGCGCTTCGTTGTTCGTTCCCGCATCGATCAGCACCGGAAGGGTGAACTGCGGCGGGACGCCGCCGACCGCGGTGTACAGCGCGAGCTTGCCGATCGGGATGCCCATCCCGTTCGCGCCAAGATCGCCGAGACCCAAGATCCGCTCGCCGCTCGTGACCACGATGCAGCGAACATCGCGCTCCGGCCAGTTGCCGAGGATCTCGCGCACCCGACCCCTGCGTCGGATCGAAAGGTAGAGCCCGCGCGGCCGCCGGATGATGTGGCCGAACTTCTGGCACGCCTCCCCCACCGTCGGCGTGTAGACAATCGGTAGAAAGCGCGCGGGATCGGACATGAGCACGCGGTAGAAGAGCGTCTCGTCCGTGTCCTGGAGCTGCGAGAGATAGATGTAGCGCTCGAGATCGGTCGTCTTGCCGTCGAGCTGAGCGAGCGCGCGGCGGAGCTGCGTGTCGAGGTCATCGATCCCTTCCGGCAGCAGGCCGACAAGTCCGAGCGCCTCGCGTTCCTGTTCGCTGAATGCGGTGGACTTGTTGCGGCGCGGGTCGTGGAGCAGATCTGTCCCGCGTGGCATGGTCACGCGGGTCAGCCTAGGACGTGGGTCGGTCGCGAGTTGACGGCTCGATCTCCGGGATGGAGACTCTGCCACACGCGCGGAAGGGGTGGGACTTCTTGATCGGTCGGCGTGTTCGCCTGCGCTTTGGGCGCGACGTGGTCGTGGCGGTTGCCGCGTTCGTCCTCGGTAGCGCCGGGATCGTTATGGCGATCGGCGGGATTCCCGACGCCTCTGGCCGTATCCAGGGTTGCTACAACCAGCAGAACGGCGACCTGCGCGTCGTGACCGCTCCGAGCGAGTGCCGCACGAACGAGATCTCGATCGTCTGGAATCAGAACGGCCCCAGCGGCGCGGGCGGTCCCACAGGTGCAACGGGGGCGACCGGGCCGACCGGTCCCACCGGCGCTACCGGCGGGAGCGGTGCGAACGGTCAGAACGGGTCAGTCGGGCCGACAGGGCCGACAGGTGCAACCGGCGCAAGTGGGACGAACGGGGCGAGCGGCGCGAGCGGACCGACGGGTCCCACGGGAGCGCCCGGCGCCGACGGCACGACCTATACGGCGCTCGACCAACTCGAGGGTCTCGCGTGCACCTCGAACGGTCACAGCGGAACTGTGCACGTGACGTACGACGCGAACGATCACGTCATCCTGATCTGCGCGACGGGCGGCAACCCGCCACCGACCGACGCTGTCTACGTCTCGGTCAACGGGAACGACACCAACGATGGGTCACAGGCGCACCCGAAGCGAACGGTCAACGCCGGCATCACGGCGGCCGCGGTTGGGGGATCGGTCCTGGTCTCATCAGGCACATTCGATGAGCCGGGTGGCGCGCAGATAGGCAAGAACCTGACGATCAGCGGCGGGTACGACCCGGTCACCTGGGCAGCCGCATCCGCAACGACAGCTCTCGCCGGCGGTCCACAGGGTGCGTTGATCACGGGCGCGACGGTCACGTTCCGCACGCTGACCATCTCCGGACATCAGGGCGGAGGCGGGACGAGCGTGTATGGGTTGCGTGTGGACGCTGGAACGGTGACGTTAGACCACGTTCACGTGATCACAGGTCCCGCTGGTAACGGCGGAGCCGGCGCCTCAGGTGGCCAGGGCAACGCCGGCTCAGTTGGCGCTGCGGGCCAGTCCGGATCATGTGACGGCGCGAACGGCCTAGGTGGAAGCGGCGGCGGGGGAGCGAATCCCGGCGGGCGCGGGGGCAACGGTGGCCCCGAGGGCTCGAACGACGGAGTTGCGGGCGGCGTTGGATTTGGCGCCGCGGGTGGCTCCAGCGGCTCTGGAGGCGCGGGCTGCAACTCTGGCTTCTTCAGTGGTTGCACCGCCTCGCCCGGAGCCAGTGGAGGACCGGGTGGCAACGGAGCCGCGGGCGGGGATGGCGCGCCCGGCGTCGGAGGCGCCGTAGTTGGCGGTGTTTGGTTCAGCGGACTCGGCGGCAATGGCGGGATCGGCCAGTCCGGCTCCGGCGGAGGCGGAGGCGGCGGTGGCGGCGGGCAGGGCGGAGCCGCGGTCGATGACGGAGGCGGCAACGGCGGCGGTGGTGGCGGCGGCGCTGGCTTTGGCGGCGGATTCGCGACCGGCGGCAACGGCGGTGGTGGATCGTTCGGAGTCTTCCTCGTGGACTCATCGATCACCATCGACGCGGCGTCGACCATCGTCGCCGGCGGCGGCGGCGCGGGCGGCGCAGGCGGTACCGGCGGCAACGGCGGTGGCGGTGCTGGTGGCGGCCCGGGCGCGACGGTCTGCACGGGCGAGGTCGGAGCCGGCGGCCACGGCGGCCCTGGCGGCGCCGGCGGCCATGGCGGTCACGGCGGAGGCGGCGCGGGCGGCCCGAGCTACGGCGTCTACCGGTCCGGCTCGACGGCGACCATCGACCCGGCGGCGGCTATCGCACACGGCAGCGGCGGACCGGGCGGCGCGTCCGCTGGTAATGACGGCACCCCAGGGGCGGCGGCGAACACCAACTAGCTCGCGCGCCATCACTCTTTGCCGATGGACCCGTTCGCGATCGTCGCTTTCCTCGCATCGGTCGTCGCCGGCGCGATCGCGTCGGTCGCCGGCTTTGGCATCGGCAGCGTCCTGACGCCGGTGCTCGCGACGCAGCTGGACGTGCGCCTCGCGATCGCGGCGGTGTCGCTTCCCCACCTCGCCGGGACGTTCGTCCGCTTCCTCCTCGTGCGCACGCATATCGATCGCGGAGTGCTCTTCGGATTCGGAGCCGCGAGCGCGATCGGCGGGCTCACCGGGGCCGCGTTGCAGTCCGTCGTGCAGAGCGCGGCGCTCGCGATCATCTTCGGCACGCTGCTGATCTTCGCGGGGGTCGGCAGCCTCACCGGACTCGCGCAGCGAATGCGCTTCCGAGGACGCATCGCCGCGTTGATCGGCGGAGCTTTGTCAGGGCTGCTGGGCGGCCTCGTCGGCAATCAAGGCGGGATCCGCGCCGCGGCGCTACTGGGATTCGACGTCGAGCGGCAAGCCTTTGTGGCGACCGCCACCGCGGTGGCGCTCATCGTCGACGGCGCGCGCATCCCCGTCTACATCGCGACGCAGGGTCCAGAGCTCAAGGCGGTCTGGCTTTTCATCGGTCTGCTCGCTATCGGCGCGGTCATCGGCACACTCGCCGGCCAGTGGACACTGCGCAGGATGCCTGAACCGGTCTTCCGCCGTGTGGTCGGCGTCCTGCTCCTGGGGCTCGGCGCGTACACGCTGGCGCGCGCGTTGTCCTAGACGCCGCCCAGCCGCAAACGAAAGCGCGCGCCGCCGTCGCTCGGTCGCTCGAGGATCACCGAGCCGCCGTGCGCCTCGGCGACATCCTTCACGATCGAGAGCCCGAGCCCCGATCCGGGAAGGTGACGCGCGTCGTTCGAGCGCCAGAACCTGTCGAAGACTCGTGGTGCGTCCTCCGCCGTGACGCCCGGGCCGTGATCGCGCACGGAGACCTCACCGTCCGCGACGCTCACTTCCACGAGCGCGCCGGGGGGGCTCCACTTCGCCGCGTTGTCGAGGAGATTCGTGATCGCACGCGTCACGCGGACCTTGACGCCCGGCACGGTCGATGGCGTCGCCGTCACGGCAAACCGCACCCTCGGGTAGCGCATCTTC
>Ga0137376_10002636_pt1 | contig 10826 bp, 8 predicted proteins | sample SagtaG_23_FD_104814 | JGI IMG/M metagenome (GOLD analysis project Ga0137376, IMG submission 104814) | Vadose zone soil microbial communities from Sagehorn Ranch, Mendocino, California, USA - Sage2_L_20_16 metaG | ecosystem: Environmental > Terrestrial > Soil > Vadose zone | place: USA... | reverse complement strand
GCTGGTGGCCGACGTCGAGCGAGCGATCGGCGTCGACATCGAGGTCGCCGCCCGGGCCGACCGCGCCGGCGTCGGCCGGGTGCACCTCGACCGGTTCCTGGACGAAGCCGCCCGGTTCGCCGCCGAGGCCGACGAGGCGACGCTGACCGCGTTCCTGGCCTTCCTGGACGCCGCCGAGGTCGAGGAGAACGGTCTCGAGACCGGCGAGGTTGCGGTCGAGAAGGAGCGGGTGCAGATCCTCACCGTGCACGCGGCGAAGGGGCTGGAGTGGGACGTCGTCGCCGTGCCGGGGCTCGTCGAGGGCGTCTTCCCGGCCGATCCGAGGAGCGTGGACTGGACGCGCACCCGGCAACTGCTGCCGGCGCCGCTGCGCGGCGACAGCGCCGACCTGCCCGCGCTCGCCCTCGACGGCGCCGGTGACCGCAAGCAGCTCGCGCAGATCCTCAAAGACCACGCGGCGCAGGTCAAGCAGCGGCACCGCGACGAGGAGCGCCGGCTCGCGTACGTGGCGTTCACCCGGGCGAGGTCGGTGCTGCTCGCGAGTGGCTACGCGTGGGACACCGCCAAACTGGCGCGGACGGTGTCGCCGTTCCTCGACGAGATACGCGCGTTCGCCGACGTGGACGAGTGGTTCGTCGCCGAGACCGACGCCGAGAACCCCCGGCTGGGCGTGCCGCAGTCGGCTTGCTGGCCGCCTGATCCGCTCAACGCGCGCCGTCCGGACGTCGAGGCCGGAGCCGCCCTCGTGCTCGCAGCAGTGAGCAACAACGGCACGGAGCCCCGTCACGGCGAGATGCCCTTGCCAGGGCTGGTCGACGATCCGGCCACACGAATCGCGGCCTGGCGCCGAGACGTCGACCTGCTACTCACCGAGCGGGAACGCCTCGCCGGCGGCGACGCCATCGAGGTCGCATTGCCGCGGCAGCTGTCCGTCTCACAGCTGGTCGCGTTGCGGCGCGATCCGGACGGGCTGGCCAGGCGGCTGCGACGGCCGCTGCCGAGCCGACCGGCACCGCTCGCCCGCCGGGGCACGGCGTTCCACGCGTGGCTGGAACGGCGATGGTCCGCGCAGGCACTGCTCGATGTCGACGACCTGCCCGGTGCCGCCGACGAGACCGCCGACGACGCCGATGTCGCTGCGCTGCGTGCCGCGTTCGAGGCCAGCGCGTGGGCAGATCGCACTCCGGTCGAGGTCGAGGTGCCGTTCGAGATGGCGATCGAGGGCACGGTCGTCCGCGGCCGGATGGACGCCGTGTTCGCCGAGCCCGCGTCCGGCGGATACACCGTCGTCGACTGGAAGACCGGCGCTCGGCCCACAGGCGCCGAGGCCGACGCCGCCGCGGTCCAGCTGGCCGCGTACCGGCTCGCCTGGGCGGCACTGTGCGGGGCCGAGCTGGCGAGCATCGGGGCGGCCTTCCACTACGTCCGCAGCGACGAGACCGTCGCGCCCGTCGACCTGCTCGACGCCGACGGCCTGCGGCGCCTCGTCACGGGCGAGAAGGCGTGACCTCGGCGATGTCCACCTAAGTCCGGACGCTAACGTCACGAGCATGACCCCGCCCACGCAGCCTCGCCAGTACGTCGACGCCCACCGCGACGAGCTGCTCGCCGACCTCGACCAGTGGCTGCGCATCCCGGGGATCAGCGCACAACCCGAGCATCACGGCGACGTCGCGCGCAGCGCCGAGTGGTTCGCCGAGGCGGCGCGTGCCACGGGGTTCCCGACTGTCGAGATCTGGCCGACGAAGGGTCTGCCGGCCGTCTATGCCGAGTGGCCCAGTGACGACCCGGACGCTCCCACGGTGGTCGTCTACGGCCACCACGACGTGCAGCCCGTCGATCCGATCGCGTCGTGGCACACCGACCCGTTCGACCCGACCGTCGACGGCGACGTGTTGCGTGCGCGCGGCGCGTCCGACGACAAGGGCCAGTTGCTCTTCCACCTGCTCGGGCTGCGCGCGCACCTGGCGGCAACCGGGCGGACGAGCCCGGCGGTGAGCCTGAAGTTCCTGATCGAGGGCGAGGAGGAGTCGGGCTCGCCGAACTTCGAGGATCTGCTCGCCGAACGGCGCGACCGCCTCGACTGCGACGTCGTGGTCGTCACCGACACCGGCATGTTGGCCCCGGACGTGCCGAGCACCGTCACCGGCATGCGCGGCCTGGTCGTCTGCACCGTCGACTTCCACGGCCCCGACCTCGACCTGCACTCCGGCGTGTTCGGCGGGGCCGTACCGAACCCGGCCACGGCCATTGCCCGGCTGGCCGGCGCCCTGCACGACGACGCCGGCCGCGTCCTGATCCCCGGCTTCTACGACGACGTCCTCGAGCTCACCGGCGACGAGCGCGAGCTGTTCGCCCGGGTGCCCGCCGACGACACCGAGTTCCTCACCGTCGCGCACTCGCGGGCGCTGGCCGGCGAGCAGGGTTACAGCACCCTCGAGCGGATCGGCGCGCGGCCCACCGCCGAGGTCAACGGCCTGTGGGGTGGCTACATGGGCGACGGCAGCAAGACGATCGTGCCGACCGACGCCCACGTGAAGTTGTCGTTCCGCCTGGTCGCGAACCAGGATCCGCGCAAGATCACAGCGGCGGTCGAGCAGTTCGTCGCCGAGCACACGCCGCCGGGCATCGACGGCCGGATCGAGTGGGAGGGCGAGGGCGTTGCGCCGTGCCTCGTCCCGCTCGGCACGCCGGCCTATCTGGCGCTGACCGACGCGATCAGCCGGGCGTTCGACGGCGCGGCGGTGCTTCCCACGCGCGAGGGCGGCAGCGGCCCCGAGGCCGCGATCCAGCAGGCGCTCGACGTGCCGCTGGTGTTCCTCGGCGTCGGGCTGCCCGACGACCAGATCCACGCGCCGAACGAGAAGGTCAGCCTGTCGATGCTCTATCGGGGAGCGGAGGCCACAGCGCTGCTCTGGGAGAACTTCGCCCGTGTCGGCCGGGCCGCACTCGCGCAGGACGCCATCGAATGAGAAGCGCACGAGGTGCGGCGGCACTGGTCGTTGCCGCGCTGCTCCTAGCCGGATGCACCCAGACGGTCGCCGGCCACGGCGGGCCACCGGGACAGCCCGGCTCGTCGGACCCGCCCGGCACGAGCGCGGCGCCGTCCGGCAGCGGCACGCCGTCCTCGTCCGCGCCACCGTCCGGACCGTCGTCCTCCGCGCCGCCGCCTGGCGCGCACCTGGCCTGCCCCAACGTCATCGACAAGACGGCGCACCTCGCCTACGACTGCATCATCCACGCGATGGCGAAGGATTCCGACACGATCTGGCCGCTCAAGTTCACCAAACAGGTGGACCTCGACTGGACGATGGACGAGGGCTCCAGCCACGTCGACGTCACTGGCAACGGCAACGTCACCGTGCTCGCCAATGGCTTCGCGTCGGCGATGGGTGCGCAGGAGTACGGACCGAATGCCGGCGTCAAGAAGATCAGCGAGGCCGACATCACGGTCGCCGGTCGCAAGGCCCATCTCGTCGAGAGCCTGCTGACGCTCGATCCCGACTTCCGCGCGCAGCGCCACCTGAAGGTGAAGCAGGAGCGGCTGTGGGTCGTCGTGGTGCAGATCGGCTCGGACCAGTTCTCCGCCTGGTACGTGTCGATACCCGACGTGCGCAAGGCGCTGTGGCCCCGGGTTCCCGGATTGATAAAGCGAATCAAGGTCGTCTGAGTCGCTGTCGGCGCGGGCCGTAGGGTGGTCGGGTGCCCCGTGTCGCCACGCTCGCGTCTCACGCGAAGAAGCCGCCCAGCCCGTCCTTCGATCTCACCCACATCACGTTGCCCAACGGCCTGCGTGTCGTGCTCGCTCCGGACCGCTCCGCTCCGGTCATCGGCATCGCGGTGCTGTACGACGTGGGCTTTCGGTCCGAGCCCGAGGGGCGCACCGGATTCGCGCACCTCTTCGAGCACCTCATGTTCCAGGGCTCGGCCAACCTGGAGAAACTCGAACACTTCCGCTACGTGCAGTCCTCCGGCGGCATGTTCAACGGCAGCACGCATCCGGACTTCACGAACTACTTCGAGGCGCTCCCGTCGAACGCTCTGGAGCGAGGTCTGTTCCTGGAAGCCGACCGGATGCTCTCCCCGCGGATCACCGAGGAGAACCTGGCCAACCAGATCGCGGTGGTGAAGGAGGAGATCCGGGTCAACGTGCTCAACCGCCCGTACGGCGGCTTTCCGTGGCTCGAGCTGCCTCCGGTGCTGTTCGACACATTCCCCAACGCGCACAACGGATACGGCGACTTCGTCGACCTGGAGAGCGCCACGGTCGGCGACGCGGCGGACTTCTTCGACCGCTACTACGCGCCGTCCAACGCAGTGCTGGCCGTGGCCGGCGACATCGACCTGGACGAGACGGCGGCGCTGATCGACAAGCATTTCGGGGTGGTCGCCAAGCGCACGACACCGAAACGCCCCGACTTCGGCGAACCGCCGCTCACCGGCGAGCGCCGCGGCTCGGCGACAGACGCCCACGCGCCGATCCCTGCGCTGGCGATCGGCTATCGCGTGCCGGATCCCGTCGGTGACTTCGACGCGCACCTGGCCAACGTGCTGCTCACCGAACTGCTCTGCGAGGGCGACGCGTCGCGGCTGCAACGCCGCCTGGTGCAGCGCGATCACCTGGTCACCGACGTGTCGGCGTATCTCGGCGGGTTCGGCGATCCGTTCGACGAGCGCGACCCCAGCGTGCTGACGATCAACGCCCGCTACCCGAACGCCGGTGCGCTGGATCGCATCGTCGGCGCCGTCGACGACGAACTCAGTCGCCTCGTCGAGGACGGCCTGGCAGAAGGCGAGCTCGACCGGGTGCGCACGCGGCTGCTCAGCGTCTTGTTGCGCGACATGGACGCCGTCATCTCGCGCACCCTCAACTTCGCCAAGTTCGAGCTCGTGTTCGGGCAGGCCGGCCTGATCGAGCAGATTCCGCAACGCCTGGCCGCGATCACCGAAGCCGACGTGCAGGCCGCCGCCGCGGCGTTGCGTCCCGATCGCCGAGCCGTCGTCGAACTCATCGCGGGCGGAGCGAAGTCGTGACCGTCCCTGACCTGACCGCTCCCCGCCGCGCCAAGAAGCTCACCACCCTCGACCGCACCCTGGACTCCGGGCTGCGCGTGCTTGTCGTGCGCAAGCCGGGAGTGCCGCTCGTCGAACTGCGCCTGCGGGTGCCGTTCCTGTCCGGACGGGCCGCGCAACCGGCCCGGGCGGCGCTGCTGTCCGATTCGGCGCTCACCGGCACCGACCGGTACGACCGGGCCGGTCTCGCGGCCGCCGTGCAGAGCCTCGGCGGCGATCTCACCGTCGGCGTCGACGCCGACCGCCTGCTGCTGTCAGGCAATGCGCTCGCCACCAGCCTTCGCGGGCTCCTCGACGTGATGGCCGACGTTCTCGTCGGGGCTACCTACCCGTCCGACGAGGTCGTCGCCGAACGCGACCGCCTGGTCGAGCGGCTGACCATGGCGCGCTCGCGTGCGAGCGTCGTCGCCGGCGAGGCCATCGCCAAGCGGATGTGGGGCGACCATCCCTACGCGCGCGACCTGCCCGAGGTCGACGACGTCGCGAGCGCCACCGCGGCACAGGTTCGTCGGCTGCACACCGAGCGCGTCCGGCCGGACGGTGCCGTGCTCGTCGTCGTGGGCGACGTGTCGCCGGCGCGCACGCTCGACCAGGTCGCTACCGCGCTGGACGGCTGGACCGGCGCGCCGACCGCCTCACGGGTGCCCGCGTTGCCGGACATCACGACCGGCCCGCTCGAGCTCGTCGACCGCGCCGACTCGGTGCAGTCCTCGCTGCGGCTGGCCGCGTCCGCCTTGACGCGCCACGACGATCGCTACCCCGCGCTGCAACTGGCGAACCTGATCTTCGGCGGCTACTTCTCCTCGCGGTGGACCGAGAACATCCGCGAGGACAAGGGCTATACGTACGGCCCGCACAGCGGCATCGACCACCACACGCTCGGCTCGGCGCTGCACCTGCAGGCCGAGGTGGCCACCGAGGTCACGGCGCCCGCGCTGCTCGAGACGCTCTACGAACTAGGCAGGTTCGCGCTGTTGCCGCCGACGCCGCAGGAGGTCGAGTCGGTGCGGCAGTACGCGATCGGCACGCTGGCGCTCTCGACAGCCACGCAAGCCGGCCTCGCGTCGACGCTCGCCGGGTTGGCCGGGGTCGGCCTCGGACCCGAGTGGCTGGCCGAGCATCCACGCCGACTGGCCAAGGCCACCCTGGACGAAGTTGCCGCAGCCGCGGCGGAGTTCTTCGCGCCGTCGCGATTCGTGACCGTCGTCGTCGGTGATGCGTCGACGGTCCGCGGGCCGCTGTCGGCGATCACCTCCGTGGCGTGATGACCGATCCGGTCGGGCCGCCGCGCCTGGCCCGTGCGTCCTACGACCGGGCGGCGCTGCATCGTCCCGACTCGGCGTGGATCGCGCAGGCCTGGACGCGCGCGCGGGTGATCGTGATCAGCCCGTCAGCGTCAACACCGGTGCAGCGAGGCGACGGCGCGGTCCGGCTGTCGTTTCGCGAACCGTCCACTGTGGACGGTGTGCGGCGCTTCCTCGGCGTCGTCGACGACGTCCCCTACTTCACGGTCACCGTCGACGAGGACGACGACGGCTGGGCGAACCTGCGCGAAGTCGGTGCCGGCGCGGACGACGTGCAGGCCGGCCTGCTGACCAGTGCCGTGGCCCTGGAGCAGTGGCACTCGCGGCATCAGCACTGCCCGCGCTGCGGCGCCGAGACGTTCGAGACCCTCGCCGGCTGGACGCGCACGTGCCGCGAGGACGGCAGCGAACATTTCCCGCGCACCGACCCCGCGGTGATCATGCTGGTGCGCGACGACGCGGATCGCTGCCTGCTCGGGCGGGGCCACGCCTGGGGAGATCGGCGGTTCTCCACGCTGGCCGGATTCGTCGAGCCCGGCGAGTCGCTCGAGGCGGCTGTCGCCCGCGAGGTGTTCGAGGAGGTCGGCGTCACCATCACCGACGTCCGTTACGTGGCGAGCCAGCCCTGGCCGTTCCCGTCCTCGTTGATGCTCGGCTTCACCGCTCGCCTGGACGGTGACCCGACCCTGCACCTGGACCCCAAGGAGATCGCCGAGGCGCACTGGTTCACGCGCGACGAGGTGCGCCGGGCAGCCGTATGGACCGACGGCCCCGAGTCGCCCGACGACGACGCGCGGCTGGCCGGCGTGTCGCCGCAGCTGTCGATCTCGCGCTACCTCATCGACGGCTGGCTCGCCGGCCGCTGGTGAGTCCGCTGATTGCTGGATGACGCGGGTCGTCGAGCCGGATGACGATGTCGGCGTGGCCGATCGGGTCGACGTCCTCGTCGTAGGCCGCGAAGGCGGGCAGCGTCCAGGCCCACTCGTCCGGCATCCGGCGCGCCCGTCCGGCGGCGCTCACCGCCAGGTGGATCGTGCGGTCGAACGGCAGCCCGGCGCCGAGTAGCAGCTCGCCGCTGAGCACGAGGATCGCGCCCTGCCCTGCCGCCTGCCGGGGTTCGCGAGTGGCCCGATTAGTCACCGGGTCGCGCAGCGATGGCAGGTACTCGCCCGCGCCGTCGGGTCCGAGCGGGGTGAGCACCTCGCGGAGCAGTGCGTCGGCGTCGAGCCAGTCGTGGCCGAACGCGTCGACGTCATGGCGCCCGCGTTCGAGGCGTACCGACGCGTCACGCCAGAACGTGTCCGCTCGGACGCGCACGACCGCGCGGCCCAGAGCGCGCAACGGCGCGATCAGCGCATCCGCGAGCGCATGCGGGTGCGCCGAGCGCGGCCCGTCGAGCGCGACGCGCAGGGCGCGGCCAGGCGGGCTGACAGCATCCAGGTCGGCAGCCAGGACGTCCGGCAGGTGGGCCGGGTCGACGGCCGAGTACGTGCGCGCCACCGCGCTGACGCTAGTGCGGCGGCGATGTCGGTGCCGATGCGTACCGTGCTCGGTGATGCCTCAGACACTGCCGGAATATCGCGAAGAGCCCGCACGCGCGGAGCTGCGCGAGTTCGTCCGTGCCGTTTGGTCGCTCGACTCCGGCGGACGCACTACCGAGGCGGTGCTGCCCGACGGCTGTATCGACATCGTCTGGCGCGGCGGCTACGGCCTGGTTTGCGCGGGCCCCGACACAGGTGCGGTGACGGTCGAGCGGCCCGCGGCGGCGACAGTGATCGGCGTCCGGTTCCGGCCCGGAGCCGCCCCGGCCATGCTCGGCGTGCCGGCCGACGCCTTGCGTGATCTGCGGACACCGCTCGCCGCCCTGTGGGGGCGAGCGGCCGACCGGCTCGAGGAGCGCGTCGCCGCTGCGCCAACGACGCGAGCGCGCCACGAGATCCTGCAGGCGCAGCTGGTCAGCCGCTTGCCGACCGTCGAGCGCCCCGATCGGATGGTGAGCGGTGCGGTGGCGATGCTGAACGCGAACGGTTTGCGGCACGTCAACGGCCTTGGCGACGCGATCGGGATCAGTGAGCGCCAGTTGCGGCGCCGATTTCACGCGACGGTCGGTTACGGCCCAAAGACGCTGGCCCGGATCCTTCGCCTGCAGCGCATGTTGGCGCTCGCGTCGCGCGGTGAGCTGGCCCGAGTCAGGCTGGCCGGGATCGCGCTCGCGGCCGGCTACGCCGACCAGGCTCACATGACGGCCGAGTGCACGCGGCTCGCCGGCAAGCCGCCGGCCAGGCTGATCGCGTCTCGTGCCGCCGTCCGTTTTCTCAAAGAGATGCCGCCGGCCGTCGCCTAGGGTCGGCCGCTATGGACCAGCGAATCAGCCTGATCACCCTTGGTGTCACCGACGTGCCGCGCGCCCGGGCCTTCTACGAGGCGCTCGGCTGGACCGCCGACGCCCAGCCGGACGCCGAGACAGTGTTCTTCCAGGCGGGCGGGGTCGTCGTCGGGCTCTGGGTCCGTGCCAAGCTCGCTGTCGACTCTGCCGTGCAGGACGGCGGCGGCTGGGGCGGCATCACGCCCGCCCATAACGTGCGGTCGCGGCAGGAGGTCGACGCGATCATCGAGCAGGCGCGAGCCGCCGGGGCGACGATCGGCCGCGAGCCCGCCGAGACGTTCTACGGCGGCTACGCCGGGGTCTTCCACGACCCGGACGGCCACGCCTGGGAGATCGCGCACAACCCGTACTGGACGGTCCGCGACGACGGGTCGGTCAGCCTCGCGGGCGACTAGGTACCCGCCCCGCTGAATAGTCGGAGGGCGCTGGCACGATCGGGATGTGATCGCCGAAGACGCCGAGGCCGTGCTGGCCGGGCTCGATCCCGAACAGCGGGCCGCCGCGACAGCGGTACGCGGGCCGGTCTGCATTCTCGCCGGCGCGGGCACAGGCAAGACGCGGGCGATCACGCACCGGATCGCCTACGCCGTCCGCTCGCAGGCGATACCGCCGACCCAGTTGCTCGCGGTCACGTTCACCGCGCGCGCCGCGAGTGAGCTCCGCAGCCGCCTGCTGCGCCTCGGCGCGGCCGGGGTGCAGGCGCGGACGTTCCACGCCGCGGCGTTGCGCCAGCTGCGCTACTTCGCGCCGCGCGTGCTCGGCGGCGCGATGCCCGAGGTCGTCGACAACCCGATCCGGCTGGTCAGCAACGCCGCAGCCCGCGCACGCCTGCGCACCGACCGCGCCGAGCTGCGCGATCTCGCCAGCGAGATCGACTGGGCCAAGGCGGTGCTCGCCACACCCGACGACTACCCGAAGCGGGCATCGGCCGCGGCCCGCCAGCCACCGCTGAGCCCGGCCACCGTTGCCGAGGTCTACGCCGAGTACGAGCAGGCCAAGCGCCGAGCCGGTCAGGTCGACTTCGCCGATCTGCTACTCATCATGGCGGGCGCGATCGAGCAGTACGGCGACGTCGCCGAGGAGCTGCGCTCGCGGTACCGGCACTTCGTCGTCGACGAGTACCAGGACGTCTCGCCGCTGCAGCAACGGCTGCTCGACGCGTGGCTCGGCGGTCGCGACGACCTTTGCGTCGTGGGCGATCCGAACCAGACCATCTACTCCTTCGCGGGCGCGACGCCCGGTTATCTGCTCGACTTCCGGGCGCGGTATCCCGAGGCCGTCGAGGTGCGCCTGCACCGCGACTACCGGTCGACGCCACAGGTCGTCGAGCTGGCGAACAAGCTGGTCAGTCGCGCCCGCGGGTCGGCCGTGAGGTTGTCTGGCCAACGTGCCGACGGTGCACCGCCGACGTTCGCCGAGTACGACGACGAGCCGGCCGAGGCCGCGGATGTGGCCGTCCAGTGCCGGGCCTTGCTGGACGCTGGTACGCCGGCCGCCGAGATTGCGGTGCTGTTCCGGGTCAACGCGCAGTCCGAGGTGTACGAGAAGGCGCTTGCCGACGCCGGCATCGCCTACGTGCTGCGCGGCGGCGAGCGGTTCTTCGACCGTCCCGAGATCCGCGAGGCCCGACTGCTGTTGCGCGGTGCGGCCCGGGCCGATGCCGGCGAGCAGGCCCTTTCCGACGCGGTTCGCGGCGTGCTGTCGAGCGTCGGCTGGCATCCCGACAGCCCGCCGGCGGGCGGCGCCACGCGCGAACGCTGGGAATCACTCGCCGCGCTCGCGAGCATGGCCGACGATCTGGCCGCTGCCGATCCTGGTGCCCACCTGCAGCAACTGGTCGCCGAGCTCGACGAGCGAGCCGCGGCCCAGCACGCGCCGACCGTGCAGGGCGTCACGCTGGCCTCGCTGCACAGCGCGAAGGGCCTGGAATGGGATGCCGTGTTCCTGGTCGGGCTGACCGACACGACCATGCCGATCCAGCACGCGACGACCGACGAGCAACTGGACGAGGAGCGGCGGCTGCTGTATGTCGGGGTTACCCGGGCCCGCGAGCACCTGACGCT
>Ga0137376_10002630_pt1 | contig 10831 bp, 10 predicted proteins | sample SagtaG_23_FD_104814 | JGI IMG/M metagenome (GOLD analysis project Ga0137376, IMG submission 104814) | Vadose zone soil microbial communities from Sagehorn Ranch, Mendocino, California, USA - Sage2_L_20_16 metaG | ecosystem: Environmental > Terrestrial > Soil > Vadose zone | place: USA... | reverse complement strand
TTCTCGAACACGTCGACCTCGTGTCCGGCGATGAGCAGGTAGTAGGCCGCCGACGTGCCCGCCGGCCCCGAGCCGATGACCGCCACCCGGCGGCCGGTCTTGGGCTTGACCTCGAAGGGGATCGGCGGGTCGACGTTGTCGTCGAGCATGGCCTTGAGGACCTGGTCTCCGGCGTAGCGGTGTGTGTCCCGGATGGCGATCGCCTCGTCGACCTCGTCGCGCCGGCAGTGCTCCTCGCAGGGGGCCGGGCAGACGCGGCCCAGGATCGACGGGAAGGGGATCGTCCGCTTGTAGATCCGCGCCGACTCCCGCCAGTTGCCCTCGGCGTTCGCCTTCAGGAAGCCGGGGATGTCGATGTGGCTGGGGCACTTGTTCTGGCAGGGTGGCAAGCAGTAGGCGTTGTGGTCGCTGAAGATCAGCTCCAGGTTCGTGTGGCGCAGGCGTCGCACGAGCTCGGTCTGGGTTTGGACCTTCATGCCCTCGGCGGCGCGCTGCGAGCAGCTGATGGGCGGGTGCTCCTCACCTTCGACCTCCACGACGCACATCCGGCAGGCGCCGAATCCCGGCAGCTTGGGTTCGTAGCACAGCGTCGGGACCTCGATGCCGTTGTCGCGGCAGACCTCGAGGATGGTCTGGCCGGCTCGACCTTCGACGAGGCGCCCGTCGACCTCGAGGCGGATGGCCGGGGTCGAGGCCGGCCGCTGGGGCGCCTGCGTCGTCAGCAGCAACTCGGAAAGGTCAGCCTCCAGGGGCGTGACCGTGTCGAGCGGCGCGGGCTTGTCCGGGCGATCGTCGAGGGGTCGGGTGATGAGTTCGGTCATGGTCGCGTCACTGGGCTGCACCCGCGGCCAGGGCGCCGGCAGCGATCGCGATGGGGCGACACACGCCGGCGGGGCACGAGCTGTGCAGGATGTGCTCGTCGAGCTCCGCGCGGAAGTATCGCATCCCGCTCATGAGGGGGAGCGTCGCCAGCCGCTCGTGGTCGCACAGGCCGCTGTCCACGATGTCCGAGGCGAGGTCGCCGAGCAGCTGAACGTCCGTGGGACGAGGGCGTCCCGAGGTGACCCGATCGGCAATCTCGGAGAGGCGTCGGGTTCCGATGCGGCAGGGGATGGTCTTGCCGCATGCCTCGTCGGCGCAGAAGCGAGTGAGCAGCCGGCCAAGGTCGACCACGCAGGCACGGTCGTCGACGATCACGACCGAGCCCGATCCCAGATGGGCGCCTGCCGCCCGCAGGGCGTCGAACTCGTAGGGCGTGTCGATCAGGTCTGCCGGGAGGATGCCGCCCGACGGCCCTCCGACCAGGACGGCCTTGAGAGTCCGGCCCGGTGCGAGCTCGCCGGCGAGCGCGACGATCTCGCGAAGGGGCGTGCCCAGCGGCACTTCCGCAACGCCGTCCGTGGCCGCTCCTCGAATCTGGACGAGGATGGTTCCCGGGCTGGCCTTCGAGCCGATCTTCGCGAACGCGGCCGCTCCGTTGGCGACGATCCAAGGCACCGAGGCCAGTGTCTGGACGTTCTGGACCACGGTCGGGGACCCGAACAGCCCCCGTTCGGCCGGATGCGGCGGGCGTTGTTCCGGCTGGCCTCGGCGGCCTTCGAGCGCCTTGAGCAGGACAGTTTCCTCCCCGAGCATGTAGGCGCCCTGCACGGGCCGAACGGTCACGCTGAGATCCAGCCCGGTGTCGAGCATGTCCGGCCCGAGGTAACCGGCCTCCTCGGCGCTGGCGATGGCCGTCTCCAGCCTTCGGATCACGTCAGGCTGGTCGGCGCGGACCGCGACGATCGCCTCCGTGGCGCCCACGGCGAACGCGGCGATGGCCAGGCCCTCTACTACGACGTACGGGTCGCGCTCGAGGAGCACACGGTCCGTGGAAACCGCGGGATCGGCGCCGTAGCCGTTGGCCACCACGAATCGCCGCCCGTCGGCCGCTTCGGCCGCGGCACAGACGCGCCACTTTTCGCCTGTTGGGAACCCGGCACCGCCCCGGCCGCGGAGTCCCGATGCCGCGATCTCCCGGATGAGAGCTTCCGGGCCCAGGTCGTGGACCGCCCGCTTGAGCCCGGCGAACGCGCCGGCTCGCACAGCGGCGTCGAGGTCTGTGGGGTCCTTCGCCTCCGCACGCCCGAGGAGGACGCGGGGCCAGCCGTCGGGGGAGGCGAGAAGGCCTGTCATGACGTCAATTGGCGCGCGGCGGGCGCCCGCGACCCTTGCTCGAGCCACGGACCTTGCTCGAGCCACGGGCCTTGTTCGCCGCAGGGGGCTGCGTGGTGTCCTCGACCGGGGCGCCACCCATCAGGGCTGCCTGCAGCGCCGACCGGTAGCTGCTCTCGGGAGGTCGGCTCGCGGCAACCGCGGCAGCCTGCTCGCGATCGCCCTTCTTCTCGAAGCGCAGATGGCCGTAGTACGACGCGGTGCCGTAGATCATCGCGTACCAGGCGCCGCTCATGTTGCTGATGTGCTTGATGGCGGCGACCGGCAGGTAGCCGTAAGCCTGCTGGGTGGCCTCGAGAATCGGCAGCAGGTTCTTGGGGTCGTAGTCGTATTCGGCCAGTGCGGCCTCCACCGGCGCCAGGTCGATGGGGCCAAAGTGCTCGTAGGCCGGGTCCGGCACGGGCCGGCCGGACCGTCGCAGGGCCGACTCGTCGCGCCGCTCGCCGTACGTCTCCGGCGGCCCCCAGTGGATGTGGTAGCGGTTCTTGGTGTCGATGCCGCCCATGTCGATGCACTCGATCGGGCAGGCCTGCGCGCACTGGAAGCAGGTTTCGCACTTGAGCGTGCCGTACTCGTCATACAGCAGCTGCAGCCGCCCACGGAACTTGGGCGAGCCTTCCGGCGGTTCCTCCGGGTAGCGGATGGTGGCCTTCGGCTCGAAGAAGCGGCGCAGGGTCAGGAGCATGCCCCTGGCGAGGCCGAGACCGGGCACGAGCTGGCTCACCGCCGCCTCCTCACTGCTGCCCCCTCACCGGCCGAGCACCACGACCGCGCCTGCCGTCACGAACAGGTTGAGCAGTGATGCCGGCAGCAGCCACTTCCAGGCAAAGCCCATCAGCTGGTCGATGCGCACGCGAGGCAGGGTGCCACGCATCCATACGAAGGTGAACACGAACCCGTAGGTCTTGCCCAGGAACCAGAACAGCCCGACCACCCATTCCCAGCCCAGGAAGGCCAGTGCGAACAGCCCCAGCCCGATGAGCAGGTTGAGCAGGACGAAGCCGATGATCAGCGCCTGCCAGGCGGGCATCGAGCTGCGCGCGACCCAGAAGGGGGCGGCCAGAACCAGCGTCCCCACGACGGGCGCCACCGCCAGCAGGATCAACAGTCCGATTCCCAGGCCGCCAGGATTGAGCTCGATGTGAACCGGCCAGGGCCAGTCGAAGGGCGCGGTCCATCCTCCGAAGAAGAGGCTGACGATCAGCGCCGACATGATGAACACGTTGACGTATTCGGCGAAGAAGAAGAATCCGAACCGCATGCCGGAGTACTCGGTGGCAAAGCCGGCCACGATCTCGCTGTCGGCTTCCGTCAGGTCGAACGGGGTCCGGTTCGCCTCGGCCGTGGCGGCGATGAAGAAGATCAGCAGTCCGAGGGGCTGCTTGAAGGCGAACCAGTCGAGGAATGAGCCCCGCTGATCGAGCACGATCTGGTTCAGGCTCATCGTCCCTGCCAGGATCAGCACCCCGACCACGGACAGCGTCAGCGGGATCTCGTAGCTGATGATCTGCGCGGCCGAGCGCAGGCCGCCAAGGAGCGAGTACTTGTTGAAGCTCGACCAGCCGGCCATGAGCAAGCCCACGACGCTCAACCCGCCGACGGCGAAGAAGTAGAGCAGCCCGACGTTGAGGTCCTGGCCGAACAGTCCCGGTGCGAAGGGGATGACCAGCAGGGACATGACGCTGGCCAGGTAGACGACCACCGGCGCCAGGGTGAAGACGATGCTGTCCACGCCGGTCGGCGTGAAGTCCTCCTTCATCAGGACCTTGAGCCCGTGGACCACGGATAGCAGCGATCCATACGGGCCAACCCGGTCGGGGCCGAGCCGCAGGTTCATCAGAGCGATGACCTTCATCTCCATGTAGATGATCAGGAAAGCGGTGGGCACGGACATCAGCAGCACAGCCGTGACCGCCACCACGAACCGCACGATGGGCAGATTCGCCGCCAGGAAGTCGACGATCAGCTGGCCGAAGATGACCAGGATCGCGATGACCGCGATCGTCGTGACCAGCAACAGCGGGGCGAGCGTGAAGAAGAGCTTGCCCGGCAGGCTGAGGCGGTTCCACGCCCGGCCGACGACCGTCATCTATTTGTCCACTCCGCCCATGATGGGGTCGAGGGAGGCCATCACGGCCATCGTGTCGGCGATCAGGTGACCGGGCATGAGCAGGCCGACCGACTGGAGGTGGATGAAGCTCGGGTCGTGGATGCGCAGCCTGAACGGCTGATCCGTGCCGTCGCTGATGGCGTAGTTGGCGTACTGGCCGCGCGGTGATTCGACCGCCGCGTAGGCCCGCCCGGGCCGCGGCCGCAGGAGGCGCGGGAGCTTCGCCATCACAGGGCCATCGGGCATCTGGTTGAGGCACTGGTCGATGATTCGCAGGCTCTGCTTCACCTCGTCCAGGCGGAGCAGGTAGCGCGCCAGGCAGTCGCCCTCGTCCCGGGTCGGGATGTCGAAGTCCAGCTCGGGATAGACGCTGTACGGGTGCGAGCGCCGCACGTCGAACGGCACGCCCGTTGCCCGCAGGTTCGGGCCGGTCATGCACATCCGCAGCGCCGTTTCGCGGTCGACGCGGCCCAGATCGCGCATGCGGCGGACGAAGATCTCGTTCTCGTTGAGGAGCCCGACGTTGGCGTCGTGCTGCTCGGTCGCGCGCGTCATCCAGTCGCCGAGGCGGCTCATGAACTCGTGATTGAGATCGCCGTTCACGCCACCGATGCGGTAGTAGTTGAAAAGCATCCGGGCTCCCGTGAGGGCACCCAGCATCTCCACGATCTCGTCGCGCTCGATGAAGCTCCACAGGATGGGCGTCAGGCCGCCCAGGTCGAGCGCCATCCAGCCCATGAACAGGGCATGGCTGGCGATACGCAGCAGCTCCCCCGACAGCACGCGGATGTACTCGGCCCGGCGCGGCACGGTGACGTCCATGAGCTTCTCGAAGGCCATCACCGCCGGCCACTCGCAGAACAGGGCGCTGACGTATTCCAACGGGTCGAGGTAGCAGATGGCCTGGTGGTAATCCGAGTTCTCGCACAGCTTCTCGACACCCCGGTGCAGATAGCCGAGGACCGGATCGAGATCCGTCACGACCTCGCCGTTGATCTTCACGACGACCCGCAGCACGCCGTGCGTCGACGGATGCTGGGGGCCCATATTGAGGAACATCTCGCCGTCGCCGAGGGTGTAGAACTCGGCCTCGCGCTCCGTGCGCGGCGGGAAGGGCGGCACGGGCTCGAAGACGCCGACCTGCTCCTCGAGGATGACGCGCGGATCGTCGGCCGACGCGCGGCGGCGGGAGATGGGCGCGCTTGTGGCCATTCGCTCAGGCGCCCTTTGCCTGGCGGACGACGGCAGCCGGCGTCGCATTGCGCGGACTGTGCGTCCGCTCCATGTGCCGCACTCCCGCCCCCGGCGAGCGCGCGGCGTCGTCGGCCAGGAAGAAATCCTTGCGCAGCGGGAAGCTGGTGTAGTCGGGTGGCATGTAGATGCGGCGCAGGTCGCGGTTGCCCTCGAACGTGATGCCGAACATGTCATACGCCTCGCGCTCCATCCATTCCGCCCCCTTCCACAGGAACGTCACGGACGGGATGCGCGCGTCGTCGCGGGGCAGGTTGTCGGCGATGACGCGCAGCCAGTCGGGCGTCGTCTCGCTCCACAGGTGGTAGACGACCTGCATCGCCGACCCGCTGTCCACGCCAGCCAGGTCGGCCAGGAACCGAAACCGGAGGTCCGGCTCATCGTGGAGAGCCCGCATCACGACAGTCAGGTCCGCCGGCCCGATCCGGATTTCGGTCTCGTCGTGACGCTGCCTGACAGGTCCGCTGAGGACGTCTCCGAAGCGCGCCTCCAGCCGCCGGCGGAGTGCTCGGTCCATCTCTCAGACCCCGTCGGGCACCGTCGGGCCGATGGCTCGCTCCGGCCAGTGGCCGCGGCGGTCCTTGATGAGCTGCTGCAGCTTCATCATTCCGTAGATGAGCCCCTCCGGGCGGGGCGGGCAGCCCGGCACGTAGACGTCGACGGGCATGATCCGGTCGATGCCCTCGATGGTCGAGTAGCTCCGCTTGTAACGACCGCCGGAGCAGGTGCAGTCGCCCATGGCCACGCACCACTTCGGCTCCGGCATCTGCTCCCAGAGGCGGAGCAGTGGGCCGGCCATCTTGGTGGTCAGGGTCCCGGCCACGATCAGCACGTCGGCCTGGCGCGGACTGGCGCGGAACGGGAACATTCCCCAGCGGTCCATGTCGTTCTTGGAGGTCGCGGCCGACATCATCTCGATGGCGCAGCAGGCCAGCCCCGACAGCAGCGGCCAGAGGCTGTTGGCGCGGATCAGGTCGAGGACGTAGTCCGCCTTCGTCGGGATGATCTCGAGCGTGGCTGCCCAGCGTCCGTTGTCGCGCCGCGCGTCGCTCGACAGCTCGAGCTCGCGCAGGTGGGTGATCTCGGTCGGCTGTCCACCGCCGTAGGCCAGGGGATCGGCCGCCTCCCAGAGAGTATTCGGGACGACGATCGCCTCAACCAGCGCGTCTCGCTGGCGCGGGACCAGCGCGCCCCGCCGGTTGGCGGGCTGGTCGGAGGGCATCTGCGATGCATCACCGGCACCGACCCCGAGGGTGCGCGTCGCGCGCTTCACCGCCAATTGAGGACCCCCTTCCGCCAGGCGTAGGCAAGGCCCAACAGGAGGATCGCCACGAAGATGAGCATCGAGACGAAGCCACCCAGCAGGAGCTCGCGGAAGGCGATCGCCCACAGATAGATGAAGACGACCTCGATGTCGAACGCGACGAACAGCAGGGCATAGATGTAGAACGACAGGCCGAACCGGGCGTGCGTGTCGCCGTAGGTGTCGATGCCGCTCTCGTACGGAAGGCCTTTGTGAAGGTCGCCCCGGTTCCGGTGCGAAATGAGCCATGCCGCACCGATCGTCAGGAAGACGAACGACACCCCCGCGAAGGCGAACCCGACGACGTACCAGATGGCGGTCAAGCGCTGCTCACTCCGGGTGCCGCTCGACGGGCGCGGCGGCATCCCCCTGATCGATGGCCGAGGCCGTGGAAGGAAGGCATGACGTCTGCGTGCGCTTCTGCACGCACGAACATTCTACCCGCACGGAGATTCTGCGATACGAACGGGAGAGTTCGCCGCGACGCTCGCCAGGCATCTTCCGGGCGGCGAGACGCCCACGTGGAGTGTCCGGGGAGCCGGGCGTGACGGGCCGCAGCAGGCCGGCAGGGGTCATGGGTTGGTCGAGGAGCGGAGCGCGCCGAGCGCGCGTGCCTGGTTCGCGCCCCGCTCCTCGGCCGATCGACCGGCAAGTGCCCTGATTGCCGGGCGAGGGCAGGGTGCCGTCGCCATATGGAACGGGCAAGTAGGCAGTTCGCCCTATCGAGTCGGGCTCGTCGACACCCAGCGACGTCCGGCGAAGCCCCGCAGAACGGGCCCTTCGGGCACGCCGCGCCCGAAGGCCATCACCCGGAAGTTGCCCAGGGCCCGTGGATCGAGCATCCGCACGAGCCCCGACCGCAGCGCAAGGTATTCGGCCGGACTCGTCGCGGGATCGGCCCGGATCGAACCGAGGAGATCCTCGACCCCGAGAGCCACCAGGAAGTCGGCCAGACGCGTCTCGCCCACCGCCCGCCAACCGCGTGCCGCGAGGGCGGTCGTAACCGCGGTCACGTCGACGTGCGCCGTGAGATCCTGCCGGCCGATCGCCACGAACGGATCAGCGTGAGCCCGTTGGCGGGTGTACGCGCGCAGCGTCCCGCCTCCCCTCGTCGGCGCGTACAGCTCGGCCGCCGGATAGCCGTAGTCGATGAGGAGCATGAATCCGCGCTCCAACCGGACCGCGGTGTCGGCGGCCCAGGCGTCGAGGCCGAGGCAGATCTCGGCGGTCTGGCCATCCGCCAGGCGGACTCCCTCGGCCGCGAGTCGCTCCGCCAGCGCCTGGCTGGAAGGTGTTTCGGGAAGCTCCACGAAGTGTCCGTCCCGCCAACCGACGAAGACTTCCTGGAGCCGACCCTCGCGCTCGAGCACCCGGTGAACCGGCAGGGCATCGAGGAACTCGTTGGCCAGGACGCAGCCGGACCCTGCCGCGCCGTCGCGTTCGACATTGGCCCCGAAGCCGTCGTCCGCCAGACGCCGTTGGATCGTTTCGCTTCGTTCGACCGAGACTTCGACCGGCCGATAGCGCAGCGCCTTCTGCAACTCAGACCCATCGGCGACCAGGCCCCGCAGGACATCGAGTGCCAGGACACCCGAGCCTGCGCCATATTCCAGGAGACGATAGGGTGTCGGGCGGCCGCTGAGCTCCCACATCTCGTGCAGCTGGCGACCGACCACCCGCCCGAAGATCGGGTGGGTCTCGGGCGCCGTCAGGAAGTCGCCGGTGCGCGATCCGCGGTCGTCCCGGGTCGCGTAGTAGCCACGTTCGGGGTGATACAGGGCCAGCTCCATGAAACGCGCGAACGTGATCGGTCCGGAGTCCTCGATCTCGGCCCGGATTGTCGCCACGAGCGGACCATCGCTCTCGGGCAGAACCGTTGCCTCGGGGGTCGAAAGGCGGAGCTCGCGGACGATTTCCATTGGCTGGATGCTAGCGGCCGGGATGTCCGACCAGCCGCACGCCGGGCCCGACGAGGCTGTGCCCGCCGAGAACGATGGGAATGCGGGCACCCAGCGCCGATTCGGTGATCGCTCGCAGCCATGGGTCGGCGATGTCGCCCGCCAGCAGCAGGTCCGATCCATAGCGGTCTTCGGCCGAGGGCCAGGCGCGCTCGTCGGCACCGAGACGGTGCGCCATGAGGACGCGCGTATCGACCAGCGCGGCGTCGCCAAGCTCCGTCAGGACGTCGCCGAGCGCGGCCGGTCCGGTCCGGTCCAGCAGCGCACCCAGGATCGAACGCGGGGGCCGCGGGACCGTGGCGCCGGTCGAGCCCGCGAGCGGGCTGCCTGCCCGTAGGCCCCGTTCCTCGACCAGTGCCCGAATCCGACAAGCGGCGTGTCGCTCGAGCCAGGCCAGGCTCGCTGCGGACGTACGGCCGGCGACGAGCAGCTCGCCGTGCGAGTCGCGCATGACCGCCTGGACGCGTGCCAGGCGCTCGCGCACGCCACCCGCCAGGTCCTCTTCAAGCGCACCCAGCCACCGTGTATCGCTGCTGAACGACAGGAGCTCGACGTCGAGTGGGCTATCGAGGTCGACCGCGAGGCGCCATCGCCCCCGAAGGTCCGACACGGCCAGTCCGGCGTGCTCCGCGAGCCAGCGAGGCAGCGCATTGTCGCCCGGGAGATCCGGCAACGCTCGGAGAACGTCGGCCCGCGAGATCGCGATGATGTCGGCCGAGTAGCGGTTGTTGGCGAGAGCTCGATCGCCGTCGGCGGCCGCCAGCTCGACAAACGATCGCCTGTCCGAGCTCCTCGCCAACGGGACCGCGCCAGCGCCGAGGACGACGGTGCCGCCGCTGCCCAGGGCGCCCGAGCGCGCCAGCCGCGCCAGACGCCGGCCGAAGGGCCGGTCGTCATCGCCGGAAATCACCTCGACGCTGGTCGCGCCGGTCGCCAGGAACGCGCCGCAATGCCGTTCGGCAACGTGCGCCCGGGCTGTGGCGAGGGCCTTCTCCAGCCTGCCGGCATACCGTCTCGGTGGCTGGTGGAAGATGACAACGCTGACGGGCCTCATGGGACCGAGTCTATCGAGGAGGTGCTCCCTGACCCAACGTCGGACCCGCGCATATGTGGGGCTGGGCGCGAATGTCGGAGACGTGCCGCGTACCCTCGCGTCTGCCGTCCACTCCCTGGCTGCTCTGCCGGGAACGCAGCTGCGAGGGGTCTCGCGGCTGTACGCCACTGCCCCGGTGGGTGTCGTCGACCAGCCGGAGTTCCACAACGCGGTCGTCGCCATCGACGTCCCGAGCGGCCCGGATCCGGCGACGGGCGCGTCCGCGCTGCTGGTAGCGCTCAAGGCCATCGAGCGCGCCTTCGGGCGTCGGGCTCGGGAGCGCTGGGGACCGCGCGAGCTCGATCTCGACCTGCTGGTCTTCGGACGAGTCCGCCTCGCGATCGAGCGCCCCCCCGCGGGCCGATCGACCGACCCCGCCAAGGGTGCCCTGGCCCTCACGGTGCCCCACCCGGAGGCTCCGAGTCGCCTGTTCGTGCTGGCACCCCTGGCGGATCTGGCACCACGGCTGGTGCCAGCGGGTTGGGGCGAGACCGTCGCTTCGGCGCGCCAGCGGCAGGAGCGCCTGGAGGGCCCGGACGCCGTTCGGCCGGTCGGGACGTGGGACGCGACGATCGAGCGCTGGACGACTACAGCCTGACGCTCGGTGGCCTGTTCCGGTCGAACATGTGGACGGTGTCGACGAAACGCACCTGCTTGCTGCGGTAGCCCATGACCAGCGAATGCGTGCGGGCGCCGCCGCCGAAAAAGCGGACCCCGTTGAGGAGGTCGCCCTCGGTCACACCGGTCGCCGCGAACACGAGGTTCTCGCCCGACGCCAGCTCTTCGGTCGTGTACACGTGATCCTCGTCGGCTGCGCCCATCTTCAGAGCGCGCTTGCGCTCGTCATCGTTGCGGAACCGGAAACGCGCCTGGATCTCACCACCCAGGCAGCGCAGCGCGGC
>Ga0137376_10002628_pt1 | contig 10834 bp, 10 predicted proteins | sample SagtaG_23_FD_104814 | JGI IMG/M metagenome (GOLD analysis project Ga0137376, IMG submission 104814) | Vadose zone soil microbial communities from Sagehorn Ranch, Mendocino, California, USA - Sage2_L_20_16 metaG | ecosystem: Environmental > Terrestrial > Soil > Vadose zone | place: USA... | reverse complement strand
CGCGAGCTCGCGGCCGATTTCGTCTGCGGTAGCGGCGAGGGCGCCGGACGGAACAGTGTCGCGGGGTTCAACGACCGCCGAGTCGTCCGCTCGGCCGAAGCCCGCGGGCGAGGCGGACGTCCGCTTTCCCAAGTCTTTCACGCTACCCTCGCTCGCCATCGAAATCCCTTGCAAACCGACGGCGAGGGCAACCTCATCGGACTTCGAGAGGTCGAGGTCCGCTGCCAGCCGGAGGAGATGGGCCGTACGACCCGCGATATCCTCTGCGTCAACGATCGTCCCAAGCATATCCGATGGCAGCTGTACCCAGAGCGATACCGTTCGATCTCGACGGACGCGGATTCCTGCGAGGCGCTCGTGGCCCTCCGGCTTCGAGACGACGAGCGCGCTGTCCTCTCGCACAGTGCTCTCGACTGCGCGCTCTTCACCGAAGAGATGATGATCCCGGCCTGCCCTTGCCAGCCGCCGGGGAAGTTCCGTGAGAATCGTCGCCGGCACGGCATCGTGCGACGCAATGGGGAGGACGTGACACTCAAGTAACGTGGACCCGCTGTATGCACCCCGCTGCGGGCGGGCTTCCCACGGAACTGCTATCGGCGCCGCCAGCGGTCGCCAGGTGAGCGGGGGCGGCGCCTCTTCCAGCGCACGGACGGCGCCAGCCGCCGCAGTGAGAAGATCGGCGACGGTTTTGAACGAGCCTCGGAACACACCGGCGCTGTAGTTCTCGACCCTGGCGATGAACTCGCTCTGTGCAGTTTCGGGAGTCACCCCCTGTTTCCGAAACGCGAGGATGGGGATTCCCCGCCGCCGCGCGACCGTCCACTCTTCTTCCGTCGGGGCCTTCCCGGTATCGGAGAGCGCGTCGCCGTACCGCTCGCCCAGCAGAAGCACGTACGCGTCAGCCTCGTTGACCCCTTGAAGGCACGCCTCCCGCGAGGGCACCGGCTGCGCCGTGAAGTCCTCGAACCGCAACGGCTCGTGCCCCATGGCACGAATCAGCGCTGGAAGCGCATCCCGTTCGTCCTCAAGTCCTCGTCGGACCGAGCTGAGAAATATCTTCACCGCTCCTCCCCCACCGTTGACTGCGGCCTTCGCTGCTCTAAGTTGCGGCCCATGAATGACGAGATAATCACGCAGGTCAAGGCGTGGGTCGCTGACGCGACCAAGGGCCCACAGCTCCACGCACTGCTTCACGGGGAGGTGACCAGGATCGTCGGGCGGACGCGGGCTGAGGAGTTCGGCGCCGGAACCCCCTACTCGGACGCGGAGCTCGCTCGCCGCGTCCAGGCGTTCGAGGACCTCACCGCAGACCTCGCTCGTTCGGTTGCCTACGCTGGCTACTGGGGTCATCCGTCGATGCGGCCGCTGTGGCCGGGACTGGTGAGCCGTATCGCGAGCGATCGACCGGTCCGGCGGCGTGGAGATCTGGCTCAGACTCGTTCTCTACCCCGCCTTGCTCGTCCTCTACAGCGCCGGAGTCGCGTCGGTTGCTGCGCGCCGGTACGACACGCTCGCGGCGCTGCTCACCGAGGCCGTGATCTACGACAGAGACGACTGCCAACCGGCAGCCCTCACCCTTCATCCTGAGGAGGTCATCGGGGACGATGTCGCTCGACGACTGTCAGGCCTCGAAAGGCATCGTACTCCCCAAAGCGACCATCTCCTCTCGGTCGTGAGGCCATGGCTCGACGATCTCGTGGTGGGTGCCGACATCGACCGCCAGTTCGACCGCTTCGAGTTTCTTCTCGGGCTCGTGTGTTACGACATGCGGCGCGTGACCGGGCATGACTGGGCGCCTGTGGGGCGCTTCTCGTGGCGGCGGATGCGTCATGGGGCAGACGCCGAGATCATTGCCGAGATCGAGGGCTCCGGGCCACGGTGGCCCCTTCTCCGCGAGGGCCTGTTTAGTGGCTCCTTCGATCGGCTCGTCGAGTCTGCACGCGGGTTTGCGGCGCACATCGACGCGATCCGGCGCAAACGCTTCTGACGGCGCAGCCCCTGGCAGCGTCTCGTCGTGCTCCTTGTGACCAGCCCTCGCGGTACCCCCGACCGGCGGCCGGCGTGGGCCCCGATAGTCATGCACCGCGACGTGAAGGCCGTCACCGTCTTCCTCGCTTCGACCGCCACGCCGGAACGGGGCGGCCTGCCCTACCTCGACGCCGTGCTACCTGCCGAGGACCGCCTCGCTGAGGATCATAGAGGACAATGTGTTCAAGCTCGATGCCGACTTCGACCTGCTGATCGATTCCACGAACGTGCACATCCTGCGGCCAAGCGGGTTCGAGTTCGTCGGCAAGCTACAGGAAGCGGTGCTGGCTGCCGCGCCTGAGAACGTCAAGGCGCTGCAGAGAGACCTTAAGTTCGTCGATTTCGACCGTATTGAGGCTTACGCCACCACGCATCCGCGTGCGGCCCGCTACCTAGCCTCGATTAGAGCGCAGAAGGAGACGACAAACATCGACAAGACAGCCTTGAAGAAGCTCTGCAAGGGCACGGGTGTCAAGATTCTTGAAGCCAGCGGGAAGATCACAGTTCTCGATGGCCACGCCATGGGCTTCCTTGAAGTTCTAGATCGGCGACGATACCAGTTGGAACTAGTGGGGGGGTCCCCCGAGCGGTTCAAGGCCGCTAGCCGCCGCAAACTGGACGACTAAACGGACAACTGGAACCGGTTCTCGCGTTCCTCAGCGCTAAGCAAGCGTGCGGAGCGAGCACCTCGTGACCACCCACTCCAAACACCGCCGGCGCCGCCGCAACGCCGGCGCGAGCCCGCGCTCAGGTGCCGCCGAGGTCGAGGAGGTGGTGATCGAGGAGCGAGAGCACGTCGTCGAGAGGCCGACCGCCGCCCGCTCCCCCCCACGCATCACCTCGCCCGGAAGCCGGCGCATCGGTCGGCGCTCCCGTTCTCCACCGCGTCCCGCAGCACGCAGACTTCACAACGCGCTGCGTCTTGTGAACGGGTCGCCTTGGGCCTTATACGCCCCGCGCGAGCCGGGGGCTTGGGGGCGAGGGTCTGACTTCGGGAGTTACGTCTCTGCAATGCCAGCCTGAATTGGCTGGCCAGGAGGTCAGGATGAAGTTTCTGGGCCGCTCTCTTCTCATTCTTCTCGCGCTGTATGGTTTGGTTTTTGCCATCGGCGACCTGTATTTAGCGCACGCGCAAGCCCCCCTTTGGTCTGCCATCGTGTTTGTCGTGGTTCTTATCGGGACTCAGTACCTGATTGCGCCATGGCTCATCCAACTTGTTCTCGCCATCGACTTCACGGAGGAGTTGCCGGCGAGAAATCGGGAGTTCGTCGAACACGTATGCGCCGAACGTGGGCTCAAGGTGCCGCGAATCGGTATAATTCGTAGCGGCACGCCTAATGCCTTCTCATTTGGTCACGTGCCTGGTAATTCCAGAGTGGTCGTTACGACCGGCTTGCTGGAGGTGCTGTCTCCTGAGGAGACTAATGCCGTCCTCGCACACGAGATTGGCCATATAGAACACTGGGATTTTGTCGTCATGACCATTGCAGCCCTGGCGCCGCTGCTTCTGTATCAGATTTACGTCTTCACGCAAAATGTGAATAAATTGCGCGCCGTCGCCTATACCGCATATCTCTCCTACTGGGTGAGTCAGTTCACCCTGTTGTTGTTGAATCGTACTCGCGAATACTTTGCGGATCACTACGCTGCCGAGGTTACCCACGCGCCGGGTGCGCTGTCTTCGGCCCTGGTCAAGATTGCCTATGGCATGATCCGAGCTGATGGGGAATATCAGAAAGCCATGCAGCGTCACTCCGGAGCAGACAAGCAACACTATCGGCGTGAACGCCGGCTGGCCGGAGGACTCGCCGTCATGGGAATCTCCAACCTGCGGTCCGGCTCGTCCCTGGTCTTGACCGGGGCCAATCCTGCGGAGGCCGCAGCCGTGATGCGATGGGACCTCATAAATCCTTGGGCGCGGCTTTACGAGTTGAGCTCGACTCACCCACTTACGGCGCTGCGCGTGCGTGCCCTGAACCAGGATGCAATGACGATGCAGCAAGCCATCCAGTGTCCATTGCCAGCGGGCCGGCGGCAGGGATGGGCAAGATTCGTGTTGGAAGTACTGCTCTGGGCAGTGCCGTGGCTCGCTGCCGCCGCGCTGGCTGCTTCTCGCTGGATTCCGGATTTATACGGCTTCCCGTACTTTCATCTGGCTGACCAAACCGCAGCATTGTTGCTGCTATTCACGGGTCTAAGCTGGATGTTGCGTATCTGGTATCGCTACCACGGCAAATTTGGACACGCAAATATAGGCACGCTGCTCGAGGATGTGGAAGTATCCCAGATGCGGCCACGCGCCGTGCGCATCAAGGGCTCGGTTGTCGGACGCGGCCTGCCTGGCGCGTTTTGGAGCCCTGACCTGGTGGTGCGCGACGCGACAGGAATGATCTTCATGCTTTACCGGCAATCCATTCCCTTGGCCCGATTGCTTTTCGGCGCGACCGAAGCGGAAGAGTACATCGGACAAGAGGTGGTCCTTGAAGGCTGGTTCCGTCGAGGTCTTGCGCCGTACGTCGAAATGAACAAGCTTACCGGCAAGTCTGGTACCCACCGCACTTATTCGCGTTGGATCCAGTATGCATTGGCGTCAATCGCAGTCATTGTCGCCTTCCGTTGGCTCGACGTATTTTGATTCATGCTGTTAGGAATGCCAGCGTAGCCTTCGCGAACTCAGGCCATCTCTCGCCGATCACCGGGCCGTGGCCGCCGCCCGGGGAGGCAATCGCTGCCTGGACACATGCTAGCATGCGCATGTTCGCGTTCTGGGCTGCAGCTGCGGTTCTGGCCGTGACGGTCGTGGCCCGGACCATCTACAGCTGGGTCCGTTGGGCGCGGTGAGCCGGGCAAGGGCTGTGCGCCGGGAGGGGACTGGACGGTGAACGACTGAAGCTACGCTCAGCGGTGTCGTGTGGCGAGATCATCCACGCGGGAGCATACCTGGTGAATCCGCCGCACTGCCTCGCTGTCGGTCGTGAACAGCAGGATGGCGCGGTTGTAGACGACGATCTCGACGGCGCCCTGGTCGTGCTCGATGCGTAGCGCTTCGTACTGGATGGGATCGCCGGCCTCAGGGATCGCCGTAGGTGCCCGTCAGAGCTAAAGGTCCCTCCCGATGCACATGCGGTCACGAAGGCTAGAGCAGTAGCAGTCGTTGCCATGGTACCGCCCGTCGGCACCAGCAGGCTGGCAGTCGGTACAGACCATGGGCAAGAGAGCGATGCGGGGGGGTAGACTTTCGTGTAACACCGTGCCGAGAACGAGAATGAACCACCGAGGGACCTCGCCGGGATACATTGGGGGGGGGCCCGGCTCGATTCGACGTAGACCGGACAGAGAGTGCGAATGTGGAGGATCGTAAAGGTCGTTCTTATCGCGTCCGGCATGACGGTGCTGGGGTGGTACGCGACCAACTCCGTCTACTTTGCCAAGCCCATCGCTGGACGGGTACTCGAAGCGGGAACGCCGACGCCGCTTCCCGGTGTGACCGTGGTTGCAGACTGGCAACTGCAAGGCGGCATGGAGGGTGGGAGTACCACAGGCCACGTCTTGATCCTTGAGACCGTGACAGATGCGGACGGGCAGTTCGCCTTCCCTGCATGGGGACCGCGCCTCGCGTACCCGTTCAAGCATTTTGAAGAGCGCGCCCCTTTGCTGCTGTTCTTCAAGCCGGGGTATGTGCCGAAGGACATCGAGAATCGCAACTGGTCTCGTGGGTGGGTACTCAGGTCGGACTGGGATGGCGAGACCATTCTCCTTGAGCCTGCCTCACGCTATCCCGGCCGCTACGCCTCCATCATGCAATCCTTCGGTAGCGGCATCGACCTGTGGTTCTTCTACAACAGATGTGTCTGGCAGAGCCTCCCACATCTCCTGCTCGCCTTGGATCAGGCGAGCATCGCTTTGAGTCGACCGCCGAATGTCGTTGAGCTTCCAACCCTGGATCACTGGGAGAAGGCGCGTCCCGAGTGCAACTTCGACGGGGACTCCGTTAGGAGGCTTGGACGATGGTAACCGAGCACGGCGCGATGTTACGGTTGGGCGGTCGCTGCCTCGGTCTGCCAGGTACACCAAGGAGTCGCGCCGTCATGTCGTGGCTTGCTGCCGGATCGTGTGCGACACACGCCGGGACACGGCCTCTGCATACCCCTGGCGTCCTTGGCGCTCGACCTACATGCGAAATACTTCGCGGACAAGGGGACGATCTCGACGGTGCCCTGGTCGTGCTCCATGCGCAGTTCGTCGTACTGGACCGGATCGCCAGCTTCCGGGTCGCCGTAGGTCCCACCGAGGTCGAGGAGGTGGTCGAGGAGTGCGAGCATGTCGTCGGGCAGATGGCTTCCGTCGATGCTCCACACGGGAAGGCTCCCCACGTCGTCCAGGCGCTTCAAGAAGCCCCGACTGGAGACGATCCCCGTGAGCATCCCCGCATGCTCGCCTTACGGCTGCGGCGGGATCACGTAGTACAGCACGGCGAACACATGGAAGGCGTTTGCCGGCGAGCACGAAGAGATGCCAGATCGCGTGGCTGAACGGCAGCCGTTTCCAGGCGTAGAAGATCACCCCAGCCGTGTAGGAGAGTCCGCCGTCCAGCAGCAGCCAGACGCCTCCGAAGGGCACGTGCGCCAGGACAGGCTTGATCGCGATGAGCACCGTCCACCCCATGGAAACGTCATTCAGCGTACTCCATCCGGCACGGGCGCAAGCGGGTGAGAGTCCGTGCGGACGCTCACCCGCAGATCGTCCCGCACCCACTTGACGCCCACCGCCGAACGGGCGGTGATCGCGGCCGCGAGCCGCTCATCCTGGCTCGGAACGGTCCCGCTCAGGCGCGCTACCCCGTTCTTCACCTCGACGGCGATGCGAGAGTCGCTCAGGTCCGGGCGACTCGCGAGCGCGGCCTTGATGTCGCGCTCGAGCGCCTGATCAGTCGCCTTCACCGCTTCCTGCTTCGCGGGATGCACCACCTGGAGCATGTTGACGACACGCTTCACACCGCGTACCCGGCGCGCATCTTCCTCGGCCGCCGCCTTCGCCTCATTCGACGGCACCATGCCGAAGAGGGTCAGGTCGCCGTCCACCGTGTCGACGTTGATGTCGAGCGCCGGCGTGCGGCGGTCCGCCAGCAGGCGGAGCTTCGTCGCGGACGTGATCAGCAGATCCCGCGCCGCGTCGCTCATGCCGCGGTCCTCCCGGGCCAGGGGCCCGCTGGCTCGCCCGATCTCCGCGTCCGTCAGCTCCTTCGGGCTCTCGATCTCGCTGGCGACCCGGCGCACGCCCGGGACCCGGGCGGCGTCGCCCATGGCGCGCAGGTGCTCGCTCATGGTGCTCGCCCTGCCGGCGAGGAGCACCACGCCATCGTTCACCGACCGCACGGCGATGCGGCTGCCGGCGAGCGCCCTGTCGGTCCCGAGCGCCTTCTCGACCTCGTCGCGGATCTCGGCGTCGGCTCGCCTCACTAGCCTCTCACGCTGGCCGCCGACGACCTGGAGGATGTTGCGGACGTCCTTCACGCCGTCGACCGTCCTGACTGCGTCCTCCGCTTTGGCCTTCTCATCCGCGGTGCGGACCCTGCCGTGCAAGGTGATGCGGCCGTTCACGGTGTCGACGTTGATGGTCCCCCCGCGCAGTCCCTCGGTCGCGAGCAGGGCCATCTTGGCCCTGGTCGTGATCCAGGCATCGCGTGTGCTCGCCAGGGCTGCCCGGGTGCCCGTCAGCGCCAGGACCGCCGCGAGCGCGGCTCCGCCTATACATGTCGCTACCCGCATAACGCTCTCCCTACAAGGCACGGGTCGCGCGCCTCGCGCCCGATCGGGACGGGAACCGTCCCCGCGCCAAGGGCGCCCAGGCCGCGTCGAGACCTACACGAGCACGTCTCGCGCCACGCTGCAAGGACGCGTTCTCGGCGCAGACCCGGCGGGCTGGGCACTTTTTACAAGGGCATCAAGGCCATTTGGGGATGCAGGCTGTCGAGAGCTCAGCGACCAGCCGCGCCCGTCGCTCAAGGAAGTCCTGCGCGGCTTCCTGCAAGACAACAGGAACGCGATGTTGGGCAGTGCGCCGTTGGCGGCCCTCGCCGTGCTCTGTTTCGGCGGCGTCGGCGTATACATCGTGAACCCGAGTCTGATGAGTTGGAGCAGCGTGCACGTTCCGAACTCAATACGTTGGCTGGGCGCCGGTCTTGGCTGGACGGGCGCCCTCGGGGAGATTTGGGCCTTGGTGTACCTGGGCAGGCAGTACAGCCCCATTCTAAGAGTTCGGCGAGGTCACGAGCTCGTCGTGCAGGGGCCGTATGCCTGGGTCCGACACCCTGTGTATAGCTTCGGGATGCCGATGCTTGCCGGTCTCGGATTGGTCGCCGCGAACTGGTTGATTGTTGCGACAGGCATCGGCGCAATCGCCATGGCGATGGTGCAGCGCACCCCGAAGGAAGAAGCCATGCTCATCGAAGCGTTCGGCGATTCCTATCGGAGATACTGCGAACGCACGGGACGCGTCTTTCCTCGCCTGCACTGACGGCGCGAGGAGGATGTCCCCTGCGGGATGGAGGATGCCGCAATAGGCATGGCTATCGAGCCACGAGGTGTGGCGACGACCACGAGCGCAAGCGGGCCGCCAGCGGGAGCGAGCGATAGTGCGGGCATGCGCTACGTCCCCCGCCCGACTTCCTCGTTGCCCTGCCTCTCGCCGTCACGCGGCAGGACCCCACGCGAGTGCGTCCCACTGCTTCCGTGACAGACCGGCTCAGGATCGCGGCGGCGCCGACCGCGACGTAGGCGATCACCGTAGACGCCGAGAGCCCGCGGCGCCCGAAGTCGGGCAACGCCGCCAGCGCGCCCCATCCCGCTTCGCCGCCGTTGCTGCCTCTGCGCGTTGCCGTGGATCGCCTCCGAACGGGCAGTTGCCGACTACATCCGAAGCGCGAGCCGGGCAAGGGCTGTTAGCACCGCCGGAGGACCGGAGGTTGAACGTGGGAAGCTACGCCCGGCGCTGTTGCGTGGCGATGTCATCGAGGCGGCAGCACACCCGGTGGAGCCGCCGCACCGCCTCGCTATCGGTCCTGACGAGGATGGCGCGGTTGTAGACGACGATCTCCACGTCGCCCTGGTCGTGCTCGATCGTAGCTCGTCGTACTGGATGGGGTCCCCCGCGTTCGGATCGCCGCAGGTGCTGCCGAGGTCGAGGAGGCGGCGGTGTCCCGCAAGCTCGCGGCCTGCCGCCCGTTGTAGCCGTCCTCCCGGCACGCACGTAGGCCGGAGAGGACCACCCGAAGTTGCGCCTCGGCGCTGAGCGATGTTGCCGATCGTTGGGGGGCTGCACCCGTGCACTACGGAAGCTGCGGTCGTGGAGGACCCCGTCGCTCCCAGCGTGCAACACCACCTCGCTCGCGGTAGCCCCAAAATCTGGCATGTGCCCTGCATTTCCTGCCCGGGTGGGAGTCCTGAGCGTGTGATGGGAGGCACCCCGCGACTAAACCGGAGGCAACCATGGACCAAGAGGCAGAAGACGGTCGCGGGAACTCTCAAGTGCCGGAACATGGAGCAATTACCAGCGACCAGGGCGTGATCGTGCTCGCCCGACCACCGATAGTCTACCTGGCCTCCATCCTCGCTGGCTTCGGTCTCAACGCCGTGTGGCCGGTGGAAGTGTTCCCTCGTGCCATCAAGTCGTTGGGCGGATTGTTGATTCTGCTCGCGGTGGCGCTGTTCGTGCTTTCGGTTCGCGAGTTTCGGAGGGCGCGAACACCGATTCGGACCAGGAAGCCGGTCATGTCGATCATCACCAATGGACCCTATCGGTTCTCTCGGAATCCCATCTATCTGTCGTTCACGCTGCTGCAACTCGGCCTGGGCATGTGGGCGAACAGCGCATGGCTCGTGGGCATGCTCATTCCCACCCTCGTCCTGATGTCCTACGGCGTCATCGCCAGGGAGGAGCGGTACATGGCGCGGAAGTTTGGTGACGAGTATCTCCAGTACAAGAGGGCGGTGCGACGGTGGTTCTAGAGGGCCAGCCGGAGCGGCCACGCTCGACTACCAGACGCTCCGTGAGAATCGCCATCGGCTGGACTGCCGGCGAGTCGTTCAGTCGTACCCACCCACATGGGCGCGGACATGCTGAGCCGCTGGGACGAGGCCGACATGGAGTGCGCGGACGACGGACAGATCATCGTGCCGTAGCCCGAGGCTCGGCCGCGTGGTCGGAACGAGGTCTCACCGGAAGGGCTCGCCTTCAGCGTCGAGCGTTGCTCGGGGCCGGAAGAACCCCGAGTTTCCTACGCCCCGTGGCTCTTTGCCTCTCAGCCGAACGCTTTGTTCTTACCCAGGACGAGCAAGTCGAGGGCGTCGACGACCGGTCCGGTCTCCGTCTCGGCGGCCGCACGCAGCCGGGCTACGCCAGCGTCGTACTCCGCATCGGTGATGAGCTTCAAGGGAGTGTGCGCATCGCGGCGCATCGCGGCAGCGGCGGCCGCGAGAGACTCGGCCGTCTTCTGGGGCACTGGTTCCAGCGCGACGTAGTCGAAGCCCGCTGCGCCGAAGGCGGCGCACACGTCGGCGACACCGGGGTAGGTATCGAGTACCCGGACGGCTTCGGGAAAGAATCGAAAGAGCATGATGCGCTGGTGCCTGCCTGGAAACGCGGACCGAATGAGCACTTTCGCGCCGGGACGGAGCACGCGCCGCGATTCCACGGCTGCGGCCTGGAGATCCGGGATGTGGTGGATCACGGTGGAGAGCCAGGCGGCGTCGACACTATCGGTGGGGAGTGGGATTTCTCCCGCGTGACCGGCCAGGGTGCGCGGGTG
>Ga0137376_10002627_pt1 | contig 10835 bp, 8 predicted proteins | sample SagtaG_23_FD_104814 | JGI IMG/M metagenome (GOLD analysis project Ga0137376, IMG submission 104814) | Vadose zone soil microbial communities from Sagehorn Ranch, Mendocino, California, USA - Sage2_L_20_16 metaG | ecosystem: Environmental > Terrestrial > Soil > Vadose zone | place: USA... | reverse complement strand
CGGACTGTTCTGGTCGCGAGACCGCCCAGAACAGCACCTCGCCCAGGTTGCGGGTGCCAATCTCACCGCCAAAGGCTTTCGCCTCGGAGAGTTCCGACGGATCGCAGGCACCCAGTTTCTCTACGCACAGCTCGCCCCGCCGTCGGAATACATAGGCTCCGGGTCCAGCGGCGGGCTCGGCACCGCACGCAACCTCCTCTTCTTCGATACGGTCACCAAGAAGGCACACTGGTTTCTTCCCGACAACGACCAAACGATCCGCTCGTTTTCATTCCTCATGGACCCGCCGAATGTGAACTGCTGGAACGACGACGGCGAGCCATGCAAGCGCGATCAAAAGGCGATCGCCCTCCTCGTCGAGACCGAGGCGCCACAGACCACGGCCGCCACTGGTGGTTCACGGACCGTGGCCCTCGCGTCGCAAGATGGTCGAGATCTCACGCCCATCGCACGCTCAATTGGGGGACTTCTGGGCTACCATCAGCCGAGCGCGGATTCCGTTCTCGTCTTCTACGTCTCCGCCGGTTCCGCGAGAGTTCTCGATGCGGAGACCGCGACACGGAAGGTACGCTCGGATGCACTTCTCTCTTCGAATGAGCAAGACGCTGCCCAACCCGCGGCTGCAGCGGCCCGCGGACCGTGAGGGTGCTGCAGGGCGAGGTCCATTCATACTAGCAACCGGCACGGCGGCCGCTGAGCCGCCACGTCGTTAGGCGGCTTCGGCGCTCCTCGCTTTTCCACGCGATCGGCGCACGTTGACTCTCACGCCTACGCCCGCCCGCGTCAGCATGTCGACGAGTGTGTCGATGCTGAACAGGTCGATCTTCCCGCGCACGAGATCGCTAACCCGCGGCTGCGTCACACCGAGTAACTTGGCCGCGGCGGCCTGCGTGAGCCTCCGTCGCTTCATCAGCCGTTCGATCTCGATCATCAGGTCCGCCCGAATCTTGGTGCTCGTAGCCTCCTCCGGCCCGAAGCCCAGGTCGCGGAACACGCTACCGGTCGACCGCTGCACTCGCGTCCGAGCCATGATGGCTACCCCCTAGCCGCCCCTAGCCGGGCCGGCCCGCCTGCGCTGCCGGTCCCCAGGACGTCCCGAAGTCCGTTTCCCCGCGACATCTATGTCCGCTCGCCTCGTCTTTCGGGTCTTCTTCTCGAAGGCGTGAAGAACGTAGATCGCCTCGTCGAACCTCGCCACATAGACCACCCGGTGTTCTCCGTCCGTGTGGATCCGTATCTCCCGAACCCCGGGTCCCACGGACGGTATCGGCTTCCAGTCCGTGGGATCGAGGCCCTGCTGGACTCTGTAGAGCTCGTAGCCTGCTCGCTTCCTGGCGTCCTTCGCAAACGCCCGCACATCTCGTCGGGCCGACCCCACCCAGCTGACCGCCTTCAGCACCCTCCCCGGGGCTATACAAACTCTTGTATACCCACGTCAAGACGTCAGCCGTAGGCGCGCGTCACGAACCAGAAGAGCCCCAGGCCCGCGACCGCAGCCGAGCCCGCCTCCACGAGCCCGCCGCGCCGGCGGATCGCGACCTGGAGGAGCGGCCAGACGAGCGCGACGACCGCGAGCTGGCCCACCTCGACGCCCGCGTTGAACCCGACCAGCGCGCGCGCCAGCCGGGCGGTCTCGAGCCGGGCGTCCGCGAGCACCGCCGCGAAGCCGAAGCCGTGCACCAGCCCGAAGAGGAAGGCGAGCCCCCAGCGCAGCGCGGCGGGGCGCGCGACACGCCGGAGGAGCGCGAAGTAGCAGGCCGCGAAGAGCCCGAGGCCGGCGAGCGTGACCGCCGGGACGCGACCGACGCCCGCCGCCGCGACCAGCGCGAGGACGGCGAGCGCGCCCGCCACCACAGCGGGAAGCACGCGCCCGCGCGCGCCCGCCAGCCACACGTTCTCGGTCGCGACGAGGGCGATCGAGAGACCGATGAGCGCCTCGATCGGCGCCCGCTCCGGGCGGACCCAGCCGAGCACCGCGAGCGCGAGCGTCAGGCTGTGCGCGGCGGTGAAGCCGGTCACGATGCGCGCCACCTCCCCGAGCGAGCCCGCGATCAGGAGGAGCGCGGCGAGGAACGCGAGGTGATCGTAGCCGGTCGCGATGTGCTCGATGCCGAGCACGACGTAGCTCGCGACCGACGAGCCCACGGCCCCGGCGTCATCGAGCCGCCAGACGCGCTCGCCCGCCGACAGGACGCGCTCGGGACCGGGCTCGCCGTCGCGCGTGACCCGGGCGAAGTGCAGGTGGGACGGGGCGACGTCGAGGAGGACGCCGCTCTCGATCCGCAGGTCGCGATCGTCCGGGCAGGTGACGATCCACTCCCAGACCTGGCGCCCCGGCGTCCCGTCGAGCGCGCGCGGGCCGTCCGTGACGGGGCAGGCCGTCGCGCCGGTCGCGAGGCGGAGGTGCTGCGTCAGGTAGGCGGCGAGCAGGCGCCCGGCGTCGGGCGCCGTGGCCCAGGGGAAGCGCGAGACGTCGAGATCCGCGAGCCTGACCGTCACGCGCGCCTCGCGGCCGCGCATCTCCCACGTCGAGTACGAGGTCGTCCGATCATGCGCGGCAACCGGCGTGCCGACGAGGACGACGGCGAGGAGGCCGAGCGCGGAAGCGCTCGTCGTGGCCGACGGGGTCTGGGGGCATCGGAAGCGCGCAGGGCGCGAAGCGCCCGAGCACTGGACGGGCCCCCAGAATCGATCAACACGCGCCGTCATCGGAGCGCCGGCGCGATCTCGACCTCGGCGCGCGCGCGCAGCGCGTCGAGGTAGGCGCGCAGCGCCCGCTCGCCGCGGCGCCGGCGGTACTCGGCGACCACCTCGTCCGCAACCTCCTCGCGTGGCGGAACCCACTCCGCCTCGCGCTCGATCACCTGGAGCACGTGGTACCCCGTCGCCGAGCGGACCGGGTCGCTCACCGCCCCGGCCTCCAGCTCGAGCGCGGCGCGGAGTGCCGTCGGGCCGAGGTGGTCGAGGAGCTTCGCCGGCGAGAGGAGCGCGTCGGGAAGCGGCGCGATCTCCGGATCGCCGAGACGGGCACGCACGCCGGCGAAGTCCTCCCCGGCGCGGAGGCTCGCCGCGGCCGCCCGCGCGCGCGCCTCGGCGCTCGGGGCATCGGCGGTGGTGTCCGCGCGGCACCAGAGCTGCCGGACGCGCAGCCGTCCGGGCCGTGCGAAGAAGTCGCGCTCGCGCCGGTAGAACGCCTCGAGGTCCGCGTCCGGCGGCGTTCCGTCCTCGTGCTCGGTGACGACGGCGTCAATCACCGCGGCGGTGAGGTCGCGCCGGACCCGCGCGTCCTGACGGGCGAGGCCCAGCTCCAGCCCGCGCTGGACGAGCAGCTCCTCGTCGATCAGGCGACCCAGGACGAGGCGGCGGTCCGCCGGCTCTCGGCCGGCGCGCCGGTCGCGCTCGAGGGCGTCGAGCGAGCGCGCGTAGTCGTCGCCGCGGACGAGCGCGCCGTTCACGCGCGCGACCGCACCGGGCGGAAGCCCGCGTCCGCGCGTGACGCTCGAGGCGACGAGGCCCGTCGCAGCGAGCGCGACGCCGGCCCCGGCACCGATCGCGAGCAGGACGGACCCCCGCGCCCTCATGACGGGCTCCCGACGAAGATCGGTGACGACCAGGCGCGCTCCTCGTTCGGCGCGAGGCAGTCGTCGCGGTACGGCGTGCGGTAGTCGCCCCAGCAGGGATTCACCTCCACGCAGCTCCCGCTCTCGTCGAAGCGGCAGCGCAGCCCGCCGGCGTTCACCGCCGGGGTCGGCTCCTGGATGGCGCGCGCGTAGTAGAGGGTGTCCCGGCCGGCGGCGAGGAAGTCGGGATCCTCGACCTCGACGACGCACCCCGCCGGATCCTGCGGGCAGTCGAGGCGGCGCCAGGGGTCCTCGATCAGCCCGCCGACCGGCTCGCCCGGGCGCGCCTGCGGGCGGATGCGGACGATCTCGATGCGCGTGATGCGGAGTCGTGCGTCGGACGGGTTGTAGCACTCGCCGCGGCAGAGGTAGTCGAGGCGCTCGGGCCCGAGCGCATGCGTCGACCACTCCGGACAGCCCGGCGTCTGCACCAAGGAGCCGACGGCGCGGATGCGGAACTTCGGCGCCACGGCGAGACGCGTCTCGGAGCCCATCGGGAGGACGCCGTCCGGGGCGAGCAGGTCGAACCAGAGGAGGATGCGCGGGCCGCTCGTGCCGTAGACCTCGCGCCGCTTGAGCGCGGACCAGATCGCGTCCCGGTCCCGGCCGGCCGCTTGCACCCCGACCAGGCCGCCGGTCAGGAAGAACGACGCCGCGCGCTCGAAGTCGAGGACCTGGAGCGTCGTGACGCCCACGGTCGGCACGGCGGGATCGAACGGCGCCGACTCGACAGCCGGCTCGAGCGGCGGCCCGCCGATCACGCGATCTCGCCAGACCTCGTCCCGCACGCCCGCCGCCTCGGTCATCATTCGGCGGCCGTACTCCTTGTAGCCGGTCCCGGGGCGCGCGGTGTGGTTGTCGCTCGACGCGATGAAGCCGAAGTGGAAGCGCCGGGGATGGGCCGGGTCGTCGAAGTTCGTGAGCGCCATGGCGTACTGCACCGAGCTGCGCGGGCGGTAGTTGAACGCGGGGTCGAAGCAGTCGCGGCACTGCCCGCAGTCCTTCCAGCTCTCGGCCGGCTCGTCGGGAAGCGTCATGCGGCCCGCCGCCTCGGCGCGGAGGTAGTTGGTGCGGGCCGCGGCCACGCGCCGCTCGCACTCGGCGGGCGCCGCCCCGTCGCAGCGCGCACGCACCAGCTCGCCCGCCTGCCAGCAGCAGGGCAGGTAGTCCCGCGCCGGCGGCGGGCACACGGGCTCGCCGTCGGGTCCGTACGTCACCTCGTGCCAGTCGCGATACTCCTCCGAGTTCCCGTGGCCGGAGAACACCTCGATGAGCGTCTGCCGCGCGGGGTCGTGCTCGGGGCCGACGAGCTGCTTGTCCCAGGACGAGCCCGGCGGCGTGTAGAGGCCCCACGTGTTGCCATGCGGGATGACGAGCGTGTCGAAGCCCCACTGCGCGAGCTTTTCGAAGAGCTCGCGCGGGGTGTGCGCCGTTTCCGAGCAGTCCTCGGGAAGCTGGCGGGTGTCGACGCCGGCGGGGCAGAGCGGAACGGCGGCGAGCTCGTTCTGGAAGGTCCCGAAGTCGAAGTAGCGCTGGCGGTTCGGGAAGTCGAGGACTGGGAAGCGGAGCCGCTGCCAGAGAGGCGGCCGCTGGCGGAGGGCGCCGATCAGGTGCTGGTCGAGCGCGCTGATCGGCCGGCGTGGCACGCGGTCGTCGGCGGTGTCGCGGAAGATGACGTTCTTGTGACCGTAGTGGTCCGCCGGGCCGACGCCCACCTGCGTCCATTCCCAGCCGAGGTAGGTGACGAGATCCGGGCTCCGCGGATCGCCGGCCACCGCGTTGCACTGCCGGACGGACTCCTTCGTCTCGCGCCAGTGCTGCGGGGAGATCGACTCGGCGTGGTCGGTGATGCTCCAGAAGTCCAGGCCGGAGCAGAAGCGCGCGAAGTCGCAGGCGTCGGCGGGCGGGTGCGCGCCCTCGCCCTGGAGCATCGGCAGGCTCCGGATGAAGGCGTCGGCCGAGAAGGTCGTGTGGACGTGGAGGTCACCGAAGAGGATCTGCTTCCCCGCTGCCTCGGCCGGGGGCACGGCTCGGGCCGCGACGGCCGGGGCGGGAACCGGCGTCCGGGCCGGCGTACCGGGCTCCTCGTGACGCCCGCGACAGCCGGCGATGAGCATCGACACGACGACGATTCCTGGCCAGCGTCTCATGGTTCACCCCCTTCGCGGATGTGCCGGGAGTCCTACAACAAGGCACCGCGCCGGCGGAACAGAAGTCGCCGGTACGCGCGCACGTTTGGCGCGGCGGGGACTACGGGCGTCCCTGCCCGGACTCCTCTTCCGACTGGTCGCGGCCCGCCGTTGCGATGGAGCCGAGCGGGAGACGCACCGTGAAGATGGCACCGTGGCCGTCGTCGCCGCTCCCGGCGGTAATCGTCCCGCCGTGCAGCTCGACGATCTCCCGGGCAATGGCGAGGCCGAGCCCAAGACCCCGGTGTGTGCTGCCGGGGGAGAGACCGACCTGTTCGAAGCGATGGAAGATGCGGGGCAGGAAGTCGGCCGGAATGCCGGGCCCCGTGTCGCAGACGGTGAGCCGCGTCTCGGACTCGAGCGCCTCGAGACAGACGTCAATGCGACCGCCCTCGGGGGTGAACTTGATCGCGTTGCCGAGGAGGTTGGTGACGACCTGACGCAGCCGGGCAGGGTCGCCTCGCACCAGGAACTCGCCCCGGCCGATGGTCATCAGCTGGAGCCCGAGGCGTTTCGCCTCGGCGTCGGGCTCGGCGTCCTCGACGGCCTCGCGGACGACCGTGGCGAGATCGGCGGGGCCGACAGCGAGGGAGAACTTCCCGGAGGCGATGCGGGCGACATCGAGCAGATCTTCGATGAGGCGGACCTGGAGGCGGGTGTTGCGCTCGATGCTCGCGATGGCCCGCGCGGCCTTCGTGGAGTCCGAGCCCGCCTTGGCTAGGAGCCGGGTCCAGGTGAGGGTCGCCGAGAGCGGGGAGCGGAGCTCGTGCGAGACGAGCGCGAGGAACGCGTCTTTCGCCCGGTTCGCAGCTTCCGCCTTCGCACGGGCGAGGGTGAGCTCCGCGAGCCGACCGGTCTCCTCCTCGCACAGCGCGAGCGTCGTCAGGTAGGTGGCCAGCTCCGCCGCGACCACCGCGAGCACGCTCAGGTGCTGCTCGTCGTACGCGGAAGCCCGCTCGACGAGCAGGACGCCGATGACTCGATCCAGGCCGACGAGCGGGACAGCGAGGCGGGCCCCGGCGCTCCCCGGCGCCGCATGCTGTTCGGGAGGGAGACCGCGCTCGTGGTGATCCGCGAGAAGGGCGAGCAGGCGCACGGCACGGGCCGCGAGGATGCCCCGCTCCTCTCGAGAAATGTCGGGGACGACGACGAGTCGCTGCGGACGACCGGGTCGGGCCTCGAAGAGGACGCAACGCTCATAGGGCACGCCGACGGAGAGGAGCTCGAGGGCGCGTCCGATGCGCCGCTCCGCCTCCTCCGAGACCTCGAGGAGGTAGGCGGTGTCACCCAGGATACGCGTGGCGGAGCGGTCAGGCGCGTCGGGTAGAGTACCTGCCATGTTCAGCAGCCATCGCGTCACTCGCCTTCGAGGAGCCCGCTCGCTCGCAAGGGCGCGACGCTCTCGAGGTGGCGCAGGACCACGGTCCCCGTCAGCTCGACCAGCAGGGGACGCAACCCGCGACAAAGCTCGCGCAGGTCCTCGAGACCGGCGGGCGCAGGGTCCGACCAGCTCGGAGGGAGCGTGTACGTATACTCGAGTCGCTCCTGGCGGACGGCAACCTGCTCGAGCGCGGCGCCGCGCGCGCTACACCGGACGAGCACGGCGGTCGCCGCCGTACCGAGGGTGTCTGCGAGCGCACTCCAGAGGAGAGCGAAGAGCTGAGCGGTCGTGAGCTCGGTGTCCTCCCGTGACCCCGGCGCAGCGCCCACGTGGCGGATCGCGCTCGCTATCAGGCCGAAAGCCATGGAGAGGATAGCTATCCGAGTGACTGACGGCTAGCTGAAAGAGGTTCCCGCGGCAATACCGACCCGTCCGCACCGCGACGCGCGGTGAGGACGGCGTCGACACGGCGGGTGGCCCGGCTTCGGCGCACACGCGCCGTGACGCATCGCGGCGTACGCCTTCTGCCGCGGCCAGGCGAGCGCCGCGCTCCGGCAAGTCTGCCGCGCCGGCTTCGCCGGCCGCGGCACGCCGTCCGCTCTTATCCACCGGGCGGAACTCTCGTTATCCGTCCCCGACCCGAGACGAAGTCTCGGGTCGGGTTCTAATACCCCGCCGCGGCGAGCGCCCGCTCGAGCTGGCTCTCCGTCGACCCGTAGTGCTGCTCGAGCGTCTTCGCGCGCTTGAAGTAGAAGTGCAGGTCGAGCTCCCAGGTGAAGCCGATCCCGCCGTGCATCTGGATCGCCTCGCCGCACACGAGGCGCGACGCGTCGCCGGCGTACGCCTTCGCCGCGGCGCAGGCGAGCGCCGCGTCCGCATCGTTGGTGTCGAGGCACCACGCCGCGCGATAGACCGCCGAGCGCGTCGACTCGGTCCTGAGCAGCATGTCGGCCAGGCGGTGCTGGAGCGCCTGGAAGGCGCCGATCGGGCGGCGGAAGGCCTGCCGGGTCTGCACGTACGCGATGGTCATCTCGAGGAGCCGCCCCATGATGCCGAGGAGCATCGCGCCCGCCCCGACCGCCGCGACCAGGTCGATACGTGCGAGCAGGCCGGGGGGCCCGACGAGCGTCGCCGCGTGATCGAGCCGCACCTCGCCGAAACGCTGGGCCGGGTCGAGCGTCGCGAGCGCCGTCACCGCGAACGGCTTCTGCACCAGGCAGACGCCGTCGCCCGTGGCGACGAGGAGCCCGTCGGCCGCGGCGGCGAAGGGGACGAAGTACTTGGTGCCGCGCACGCGCCCGCCCTCGAAGCGCGCCGGGGCGCCCGGGCTGCCGGCGAACGGCGCCTCGTTGCGGGCGATCGTGACCACGGTCTTGCCGGCGGCGAGGTCGGCCAGGAGCGCGTCCTGCCCGCCCGCCGCGGCGAGCAGCGTGACGGCGAGCACGACGTCCAGGTACGGGCCGGGCAGGCAGGCGCGGCCCATCTCCTCGAGCACGATCGCGAGCTCGACCGTGCCGAGCCCCTGGCCGCCCGCCCGGGCCGGCACCGTGAGCCCGAGGTAGCCCATCTCTGCGAGGCCCTGCCAGAGCGCCGGGTCGTACCCGCGCGGCTCGTGCTCCATCGTCCTGCGGCTCGCCTCGGACGGGCAGGCGCGCGCGAGGAAGTCGCGCGTCGAGCTGCGGAGGAGGGCCTGGTCGTCGGAGAGCTCGAACTTCACCGGGCGTCCTGCGGAAGGTTCAGGACGCGCTTGGCGATGATGTTCCGCTGCACCTCGGAGGAGCCCGAGTAGATCGTGCCCGCGCGCGACCACAGGAACTCGCGCGCCCAGTCGACGTCGGCGCGCGCCGCGGGGCTCGAGCGCAGCAGCTGCCCGCCCGGGCCGAGGAGGTCGAGCGCGGTCTCGCGGAAGCGCTTGTCGAACTCGCTCCAGTAGAGCTTCTCGAGCGACGATTCGGGGCCCGGCGCGCGCCCGTCGGCCAGGTTGGCGAGCGCGCGGATGCCGTTGGCGCGCATGACCTCGTTCTCGACCACGAGCCGCCCGAGCTTCTCGCGCACCGCCGTGCCGGTGCGGCCGAGCTCCTTGCAGGCGGCCGCGAGCCGCGCGAGATCGCGCCCGTAGCGCGCCGAGTTGGCGAGCGACCCAACGCCCCGCTCGTAGCCGAGGACGGTCATGGCGATGCGCCAGCCCTCGCCGGTCTGCCCCACCAGGCTCTCGCGCGGCACGCGCGCGTCCTCGAAGAAGACCTCGCCGAACTCGCTCTCGCCCGTGATCTGGCGGAGCGGGCGCACGGTGATGCCCGGCGTGTCGAGCTTCACGAGGAGGAAGGAGATGCCGCCGTAGCGGTCCTTCGCGTCGGTGCGCGCGAGGACGAAAATCCAGTCGGCCCACGGGCCGAAGGTGGTCCACACCTTCTGGCCGTTCAGCACGAAGTGGTCGCCGTCGAGCCGCGCCGCGGTCTTGAGCGCGGCGAGGTCGCTGCCCGCCCCCGGCTCGCTGAAGCCCTGGCACCAGATCTCGTCGCCCGAGAGCATGGGCGGGATGAAGCGGCGGCGCTGCGCCTCGCTGCCGTGGTGGATGAGCGCGGGGCCGAGGAGTCCGATGCCGAGGATGTTCAGGATGGGCGGCGCGTCGGCGCGCGCCAGCTCGGCCTCCATGATCGACTTCTCGACCTCGGTGCCGCCGCGGCCGCCCCACTGCTCGGGCCAGTCCATGCCGAGGTAGCCGGCCTGGTAGAGCTTCTTCTGCCAGGCGCGGCGCAGCTCGATCAGGCTCGTCTCGGTGGCGCGCGGGTCGCGCAGCTCCTCCCGCCAGGGGCGAGGCAGGTTGGCCGCGAGCCAGGCGCGGAGCTGGTTCCGGAAGCGGAGGTGCGCGGCGGAGAGCTGCAGGTCCATTCGCGTCGTGTGTAGGTCGCCCGCGCGCGCCCTGTCAACGAGCGTGGAGGCCCCGCGTTTGAGATCGCGCGTGCCCGGCGGGTATGAGGAGCGGTTCCCCATGACCCGCACCGAGCGCACGTTCTACCTGCTCTTCGGCAGCTACAGCCTGGCGCAGTTCTTCCTGGCGCCGGTCTATCCGCTCTTCCTGCTGAGCCGCGGCCTCGATCTCCTCGAGATCAACCTGATCCTCGCTATCTACCTGATCACGGTCTTCGTGTTCGAGGTGCCGACCGGCGCGCTGGCGGACACGGCCGGGCGGCGGTTCTCCTTCGTGCTCGGCTGCGCGACGCGGACCGCCGCGTTCGTCCTCTACTCGCGCGCGCGCGGCTTCGCGGACTGCGCCACCTTCGAGTTCGTCGACGCGATCGGCACCACGCTGGTGAGCGGCGCGCTCGAGGCGTGGGCCGTCGACGGCGTGCAGGCGGAGGGGGACGGGCGCCGGATGGAGGGCCTCTTCTCGCGCGCCGCGATCATCGGGCGGACGTTCCTCATGGTGGGCGCCGTCGGCTGCGGCTACCTGGCCGAGCGCGACCTTCGCTATCCCTGGCTCGCCGCCGCGGCCATGTTCGCGGCGACGGGCCTCGCCGGAACCGCGCTGATGCACGAGACGCGGCGCCCTTCGCGGGTGACCCGCACGCGCCGCTCCGTCGGGCGAACGGTGACCGACGGCCTCGGCCTCGTGCGCCGCTCGCCCGTGCTGCTCCTCCTCTG
>Ga0137376_10002614_pt1 | contig 10852 bp, 9 predicted proteins | sample SagtaG_23_FD_104814 | JGI IMG/M metagenome (GOLD analysis project Ga0137376, IMG submission 104814) | Vadose zone soil microbial communities from Sagehorn Ranch, Mendocino, California, USA - Sage2_L_20_16 metaG | ecosystem: Environmental > Terrestrial > Soil > Vadose zone | place: USA... | reverse complement strand
GTCACAACGATCGCCGTAATGGTTGCCTCCTCGGTCATCCACGGAATCCGTTATGACACTGTCGCGGCGTTGATCGGCGCCTCACTTTTGCTCGGCATTCTCAACGCGTTTGTTCGCCCTTTTCTGTTAATCCTCAGTGCGCCGCTTATTCTCGTTACGCTCGGCTTTTTTATTCTCATCCTGAACGGTCTGTTGCTGCTGGTAGTGCCGAGCGTGGTGGTCGGCTTCCATGTGGATCACTTCTGGAGCGCGTTCTGGGGCGCGATCGTTATCAGCATCGTGAGCTGGATTCTGAGCGCATTTTTCCGTGGCAGCGACGGGCACGTGCATGTGCTCACTCATCATGCGCAGATCAAGCGTGTCCGGGGACGAGTGATCGAGCGCTAACGAAAGCGACCGAGCCTTCCTGCTCAGGTAAGATACTTACTCAGCTTGGAGCGGAGTTCGGATCGCGCGCGAAAGAGCACGCTTTTTACAGCGGGAACGGAGAGATCGAGGACCTCGGCAATTTGCTCATAACTAAGCTGTTCATACCTCCGCAGCACCAGCGCCATGCGTTGGGTCTCCGGCAGCTGCAGAATCGCTTCTTCAATCGTTCGCTGAAGTTCCGTCTCCAAAAGCGACGCATCCGGCGCGAGATTCATCTCATCCTTCACAGGGGGATCCTCTGCGCCCGGTTCCGACTGAAGCCGAACATGCGCGCGTCGCTTCGTACGGCGCATCTCGTTAAAAACCAGGTTGCGCGTAATTTTCAACAGCCACGTGGTGAACTTTGCGCGGGGGACGTATCGGCGCGCGCTTTTCCAAAGTCGGATAAAGACCTGCTGCGCGATGTCTTCTACGTCCGAGTTACTGCCCAGCATGCGCGCCACTGTCCCCGCCACTAGAGCTTGATGTTTTTCGATGAGCTGCTCGAATGCGCCGGTATCGCCTCTACCGACCAGCTGCATGAGCCGCAAGTCGTCAGCGTCTTCTTCCGATTTTGCTCGGTTTCCTCGATCGTTGCCAGGCATCGGTCACTTAGACGTTCGCACAAGACAAGGTTTGCAAGAAAAATGGCAACTCGACAAATTTACCCTGCACTACATTCGTAGCCACGGTTTTTGTTGCAAGCCACAAGCAGCCTGTGCATGCTTGGCTGCCGAAGCGCTACCCTCAACCCACGCATGAATTACCAGCTTATTCCGAAAGAACTTAGGCCGATCGCTGAAAAAGTTGAGGCGCAGCAGCGCATTTCAGAGGCGGACGCTCTGACGCTCTACGGCACGAATGATCTCAACGGCCTTGGAATGATCGCGAACGTGGTGCGCGAGCGCAAGAACGGCAACTACGCCACGTACATCCACAACCGGTACATCAATTACTCCAATATCTGTGTGCTATCGTGCCAGTTCTGTGCTTTTGCCGCCAAGAAACGCGATGCGCACGCCTTTGAGTACGCGATTGAGGAAATTATCCGGGTTGTAAGAGACGCCCTTAACCTCGGAGTCACTGAAGTGCACATGGTCGGCGGACTGCATCCCAGCTTGAAAAAGGATTGGTATCTCGACCTCTTACGCGAGTTACGCGCACTTGATCCCGATCTTCACATCAAGGCTTTTACCGCGATCGAAGTCCGCCACCTGGCTCAACGGATTTTCCGGATGCCGATCCGCGATACACTGGAAATTCTTCGTGAAGCGGGGCTTGGCTCAATCACAGGCGGCGGGGCGGAGATTTTCGATCCGGTTGTGCGCGATCAAATCTGCCGCGGCAAGGAAACTGCGGCCGAATGGCTGGATGTGCATCGCACCTGGCACTCCATGGGCTGTCGTAGTACCTGCACCATGCTCTACGGCCATATCGAGACACTGGCTCATCGGGTGGATCACTTGCGCCACCTTCGCGAATTACAAGACGAAACGAGCGGCTTCACTGGCTTTGTTCCTTTTGCGTTCGAACCCTCCCAATCCCATGGGATCCTCGCCCACATAAAGCGCGCCTCCGCATTCGAACAACTTCGCAATCTGGCGGTAAGCCGAATTTTCTTGGACAACATTGATCATTTGACCGCTTATTGGGTCAGCCTGGGGTTGCCTCTCGCACAGGTGTCGCTCAGCTATGGCGTGGACGATCTGCACGGCACAATTCTAGAGGAAAAAATCTTCCACATGGCTGGCGCAACCACGCCGCAGCAACAGACCGTAGCCGCGCTCGAGCACGCGATTCGTGAAGCCGGTCGTGAGCCGGTCCAGCGCGACAGTCACTATCGTCACATATCCTCGCGCTCGTCTGCCGAAAGATCCGCCTCTGCGCCTGCTGAGCTGGCCTGCGCGTGAATGGTGGGCGCGAGCTGTAGGGCGTCTGTGTCAGCTCGCGAAAGCTTTCGGAGTTCACAGAAACGCCGTACAAATCGACCGACGTGACCTCCGTGCGAATCGGCTGCGTAAAATATCTCAACGCCCATCCGCTCATTCGCGGCTGGCCTGATGACGTCGAGTTGGATCATCCCGCTGCGTTATGCCAGCGACTTGCTAAAGGCGAACTCGACATCGCGCTGGTTTCTAGTTTCGAATTTCTGCGGAATCCAATCTACCAGATCGTGGACGACGTTTCGATTTCATCCGATGGATCGGTTTACAGCGTCGTCGTCGCACATCGCGGCCGAATTTCCGATGTCGAAGAAATTGAACTCGATCCTGCATCGCAAACCGCCATCAATCTCCTGCGCTGCTTGCTTGCAGAGTTACGACTGAACCCCCGCCTGGTTCAGAATGGCGCGCGCGTCTCTCATGCAGTTGGCAAATTAGCTTCCGGTTCTCGCGCACAGCTACTGATCGGTGATCAAGCGATTCGCTTTCGCCAAAATCACGCAGGTGAAGTGCAATTTTGGGATCTCGGTGAGCAATGGAAGAGACTCACCGGCCTTCCATTCGTTTACGCACTCTGGTTGATTCGACCTGAAGTCGTGGATGCAAAACAGATCGCGAACCGCTTGCGCGCCTTGCGCGATGAAAATCTCACCGACCTTGAGGGCCTGATTGCAAAACTCATAACCGGTGTTCCTGGTCCCGATCACCCAAAACTCGATCAACAATTCTTGTTTCGCTATTACCGCGAAAATCTCCTATTCAGTTTTGGAGAAAAAGAAAAGGAAGGGCTGCGAACGTTCGCGAAACTCTGCGCAAAGCATGGCTTTTTTTCAAAACGAGATTTCGTGTTCAGCCTCGTATAGCGGGATACAGAATGCGATTTGGCTGAATGAGTTTCGCTGCACGAGTTAATGCTTGGCCTCGGCCAAACCGAGATCGAGATCATTGATTAGCCAGCCTACGCCTGTAAAACGAAACTTCAGCTTTATTCCCTCTCGTTCGACGACAAAGCTGCGTGGCCCTGTGAAGAACGCATATTTTACTTTTGACCAGTCTTCGGGCTTACCACTGGAGAACCGGAAATGGCGCGGAGTTTGAAGGTTTTTCAACGCTCCCGGATTGGAAAGAAGCGCAGCGATTCCGTCGGGTGTGGCGTAGGCGTCGACGATCGCGTCGATCAGCGTCGGCCCCAAGTTCGCCCATCGCTTATGAGAAGCCGTGGCACTAGCAAATCGCATAACGAGTTGCTTCTTCAATGATGCTCGAACAGCGGGAAAATCGACGTGCGAACTGACCGCGGCGCTGTCACCGGATCGCAAGGCTTTCGTCAATCGCCAGAATGAAAAGTACGGCGACACGCCATAAATGAGCACAAGAAAAAAGCAGGGGAGTGCAATCCAGCGGATGAGTCTCATTTTCGCTGTGGCGTCACAAGCAACTGTGCGTGTTTAGAAACGCGACGCGACGACGCCCGCACACGCGCGGGCAGGCAGTGCGCACGCCAGAAGGTTGGCCAGATGTCCCGAATTTTAACGTGATGGCACCGGCCCAATTTTCTTCCAGTACTGCAGAGTCCGTCCGCTTCCCGAAGACGACTTGAACTCTGTCGGACGCGGACCACCCGGCGGGCCAAAGCAAGCGCGCTGGTGAGTCGGGTCGGGAATCTCATAAATCCCGCGGCTTACTTGACCGGCATTAGGTCCGCCGTCTGCAATTGAGTCCACTTGTTTGGGTGTGGTATTCGGATTGATCGTGAAGTGTCCAGCGGAATGCGTCCCAACGCTGCTGGCCTTCGGGAATCGGAACGTATTGCGATCAGTGATGAGAATCGTGTTTCGCGCCACACTTGCGGGTACGGCCTTTCCGTTGACCACTCCGCGAGTCAATTGCCAGGTTCCCGACAACAGCTCGTAATCTCGCTGCGCGGCGGGAGATTCTGCCGTTGTACCGCCGAAAGGATTGTTGGCGCAGCCGCCGACAACTGTCGCTGCGACGCTGATAAAGACGATTGATAACGCTTTGATCATGGTGTTTTTTTGCAGTGAAAATCGCGCTTTGTCGAGCGTGATCGCGAGCTCGTCTCGAAGCTGGCTGATATCTTGTCAAGAACATGCAGGCGAATAAACTGATCGGTGCAAAGCCCCGTGGAAGACAAGTTGGTGGATGCAGAGCCGCGTCGCAGCTTTGCGCGGCAAAGCCGTTGGATTTTGGCGTCGCGCGAGGAGGTGAATGGCGGCGCTATCGAATGGAGTGAAATTTGCGACTCCGAATGCATCGCGCGGCTACTTTCACGAAAAGGGTTTCGCTGCTCAGAGGAAGTTGAGAACTTCCTGCGCCCACGCCTTAGCTCGCTGAGCGATCCGTTTTTGCTGCCGCAAATACGCGCTGCGGTTTCGCGAATTCTCGCTGCCCTCGATCGACGCGAACGCATCGTACTCTTTGGCGACTACGATGTGGATGGCGTGACTTCATTGGCGCTGCTGGATGAAATATTGCGCGCTTATGGCGGCGCGCCGGAGCTGTTTTTGCCATTGCGCATGGAGGAGGGCTATGGCTTGAGCCGTGAAAGCATCGAACGGTGTCTCGAAAAACATCAGCCGCAACTACTGATTGCGGTCGATTGCGGCACGTCATCAGTGGCTGAGGTTGCGGATCTTAACAAGCGCGGAGTGGATGTGATCATCCTGGATCATCACGAGCCGAAGTCGGAGGTGCCAGATTGCGTTGCAATTGTGAATCCAAAAACAGCGCCGTGCGGTACGGAATATCTTTGCAGTGTCGGGATCGTCTTCAAAGTTTGTCACGCACTATTGAAGACGCGGCCACTGCCCGGCTTCGATTTGAAATCGAAGCTCGATCTCGTGGCGCTCGGCACGGTGGCAGACATCGTGCCGCTAGCTGGCGAGAACCGTGTTCTCGTGCAGCGCGGTTCCCTAGAAATCGCCCGCACGTCGCGCATCGGCCTCAGGAGATTAATGCAAATTGCCGGAGTCCATCCGCCGATCTTGCCAGACGACATCGGTTACCGGCTCGGCCCTCGGTTGAACGCTGCAGGGCGTTTGAGCACGGCGGAAAAATCCTTGCGGCTCCTGCTTACACATGACGAAAGCGAAGCAACGGCGCTCGCGGCAGAACTCGATCAAAACAATCGGGAACGGCAGGACGTGGAACACCAAATCTTTGATGCAGCGATAGAGCAGATCGAGGCTCATTTCGACGCTGCTAGTGATGCGGCCATCATTGCCGCCGGCCGCGCGTGGCATCCAGGGGTGCTTGGCATCGTGGCGTCGCGAATTGTCCGAAAATATCATCGACCAGCAATTGTGATCGGTTTCGACGAGAACGGAATCGGCAAGGGAAGCGGACGAAGCATCGAAGGACTGAACATGGTCGCGGCGCTGACTCATTGCGCTAACAGCCTCGACAAATACGGCGGACACGAAATGGCAGCCGGACTCGCAGTGCGCGAGGAAAATTTTCATCGCTTTGCCGAAGCATTTCGCACCATCGCACGCGAGCTTCTTTCGGAAGAAGCGTTGCAACCTTCTCTGCGCCTGGACGACGAGTTGGCATTTACGGACATCAATGTCGAGTTTCTGCGTTGGCACGAAATGTTGCAGCCGTTTGGAAATGGAAATCCACAGCCGCTTTTCTTAGCTCGCGAAATCGAGCCCGTGGCGCCGCCGCGCATCGTGAACGACAAGCACCTCGTCTTTCGTTTGCGTCAGGGTGATCGCCATCGCCGCGCTGTCTATTTTGAAGGGGTGGCAAATCAATTGCCGCGCGCGCCGTGGGATATCGCATTCCGAATTCGCGCGGATGAATATGGCGGTGAAACGTTGGTTTCCATGCAGATCGAAGCGGTGCGCGCAGCGGAACGCTGCGATTGTGATCAATGATCGGTAAACAGTGAACGGTATAAACTCAGCTAACCGATCACCTCAAGTAGCCGCTAGAAGCGTCGAAATCTCGCAACCGCTCGAGGAGCTGCGTTGGATCCCACGCCCGAAACTCCTCGCGCTGCGGCGTCTCGGGATTCAGACGATAGAAGATTTACTCACTCATTTTCCGCGCCGGCACGAAGATCGCACCGAGTTCCCGCATTTTCCGCGCGAGGAAAGCGACAGTCCGATTTGTCTGTGCGGCGAGGTAATCAAAACTTCGCTGCGTCGTTTTGGCGGATGGAAGAAAATTTTTGAAGCGACGCTTCAGGAATCGGAGGCAAACGCTCTCAGTGAGCCTCTGGTCTGCCGATGGTTCAACCTGCATTACGTGCAGAAGATGATTGTGACCGGGCAACGCCTGGTGGTTTTTGGAAAGCCGCGGTTGCGCGGAAAACGGATTTGCATGGATCATCCGGAGTTCGAGGTCATCGAGAACGATGAGGAAATATCAATTCATTTTCGCAGGATCACTCCAATCTATCCCGCCACGGAAGGTCTATCGCAGCGCGTGTTGCGTAGCATGATTTATCGGCTCTTGAATGATCCCGCGCCTGCGGGATTGGAAACATTATTGCCGGACGCACTGATGAACGGTGACATGACGCGCGCGGCGGCGATTCGCGCGATTCATTTCCCCGATGATTGGCAGCAACGCGATTCCGCGCGCGAACATTTGGTCCTCTCTGAATTTTTTGCGACGCAAATGCTCATCGCCTCGCGACGCACAGATTCGTCGATTCGAATTGGCCAGTCGCACTGCGGGTCAGGCGAATTATTCGACAAATTTGTGAAGTCGCTTCCGTTCGAACTCACCGGTGCACAGGAGAAAGTGATTGCGGAAATCCGGCGCGACCTGGCGGCTGGCCATCCAATGAATCGTTTGCTACAGGGCGACGTTGGTTCAGGCAAAACCTTAGTCGCGATAGCAGCTATTCTTCTGGCGGTTGAAGCCGGATATCAGTCCGCCTTCATGGCGCCGACGCAAATTCTGGCCGAACAACACTACGATGTGCTGCGGCGCTGGCTCGATCCACTGGGCGTGCGCGTTGCACTGCGAACCGGCGCGCGACAGGAAGAGAGTGGCCCTCTTTCGTTGTTTGGTCCCGCGCAGGTGCCATTCAGAGTGCACGAACTACAAATCATCGTCGGAACGCATGCGCTGCTCTACGAATCCGTTTCGTTTTCGAACCTCGGGCTCGTGGTCATCGACGAGCAGCACAAGTTTGGCGTCGCCCAGCGCGCCAGACTAGCGATGCGCGAACCGGCTCCCGACATGCTGGTGATGACCGCCACACCGATCCCGCGCACGCTAACTATGACCATTTACGGCGACCTCGACGTTTCAACGATCGATGAAACGCCGCGGAATCGGGGAAAGATCGTCACCGCCGTGCGTGATGACTCCAAGCTGCCTGAAGTTCTTACCTTTTTGCGAACTGAACTGGAAAGAGGTCGCCAACTCTACGTGATTTATCCATTAATCGACGAAAGCGAGAAATTGGACGTCAAAGCGGCAACAGCGGAGTACCAGTTGTGGCGGGAACGTTTGCGTCCGTTTCGCTGCGAATTGCTTCACGGCCGCATAGCGCCGGTCGAAAAACATCAGATTATGGAAGGCTTTCGGCGCGGCGAGACGAACGTGTTAATCAGCACGACTGTGCTCGAGGTCGGCGTCGATGTTCCCAACGCCAGCGTGATGCTGATTGAAAACGCGGAGCGTTTTGGTCTGGCGCAATTGCATCAGCTTCGGGGGCGGATCGGCCGAGGAGAGCATAAATCGTATTGCATTTTGCTCACCTCGACTCAGGCCAAGGAAGGCTCGGCAAAACTCGCCGTTTTGGAAAGAACAGGTAACGGCTTCGAAGTAGCTGAGGCTGACTGGGAGTTGCGGGGTCCGGGCGATTTGCTGGGCACGGCGCAAAGCGGTCTGCCTGCGCTTAAGATCGGCAATCTGAAGACTGATGCCGATTTAATGCGACGCGCGCGCGCGGCTGCGATATCGATCTTCGAGGCAGATCCGCGTCTGGAATGGCCCGAAAATCAACGTTTCCGCAGCCTGATTGTCGAACAACAGGGACGAACTTTTTCTAATGTTAGCTAATGAAAAATCTCGCCAAATTTTTGCTCTTTGTCCTGGTGGTCAGCGCAGGAATTTCTCTGCTGTACGACTACCGTCTTAAGCACGGAGGCTTAAAGCTACCCTCCGGGCGCACACCGGAAAAGTACACGCTAGCATTGGAGCCGAGCGTAGACTCAAAACAAGTCGCATCGCTGGAGGCATTGAATCGGGAACGGCGGACGCTGGTCAAAAGCGTGGTCCCGTCTGTTGTGGCAGTCAAAACGTCGAAGAAGATCGCGATTCGGCGAGAATACGGACTCGATCCCTTTGAGTTTTTCTTCCCGAATCAACGAAGATCTCGGAATCCGAATGATGAAGCGTTGGTGCAGAATTCGCTCGGCTCTGGGGTGATCGTGACCAACGAGGGTCATATCATCACCAACAATCACGTGGTTACCGACAGGCAAGGCAATCAGGTTGATCAAATCGAAGTGCAACTAAGCGACGGACGAACAAAAGAAGCGCGGTTAGTGGGTGCGGATGAACAGGTGGATCTCGCTGTGCTCAAGATCGACGATCCCGGCGTCAAACCACTTAAACTGGCCGATTCAGACACGGTGCAGGCCGGAGACTTTGTTTTGGCCATTGGCAATCCGTTCGGATTCGACGAGACGGTAACGGACGGCATTATTAGTTCGAAAATGCGGCCAAATCGCACCGACGCTTTCGGAGATCTCCTGCAAACAAACGCAGCAATCAATCCCGGTAACAGCGGAGGCCCATTGATCAATCTTCGCGGTGAAGTCATCGGGATCAATACGGCTATCATTTCACCTAGCCAAGCTTCCGCGGGCATTGGCTTTGCTATTCCGTCGAACACGATTCGTACCGCCCTCGAGAGTTTGTTGAAGCAGGGACGAATCGTTCGCGGTTACCTTGGGATCCAGACGCGAGCGTTGCAGCCGGGGCAAACCAGCGCCGAGGACGAAGGTGTAATCGTTGACCAAATAGTGCCGGGATCGCCCGCAGCTCAAGCGAAATTGCAACGCGGCGACGTGATCCGCAAATTCAATGGTCGCGAAATGAAGAATATAAATGCGCTGAGGAGCATGGTAGCGCAGACAGAGTTGAATAAGAATGTTGAACTTGAAATCATACGCGATGGCAAACCGCTGAATGTGACCGCTCAGGTCAAAGAGCAGCCAGCCAATTACGGAACCGCCCGGACTACGCCAGGGCAAGGCCAGTCTCAGCCCGAATCGCCGGAGCAACCGAACGACCAAGAAGCAAGCAGCGGCCCGCTGGCGTCGATTCACGTCGACGAGTTGACTCCTGAGATGGCGCGTCAGCTTGATCTTCCGAACAATGTGCAGGGTGTATTAGTTACCGGGGTCGATCCTGACAGCGGCGCGGCTGAATTGAAAAAAGGGGATGTGATTGAAGAAATCAATCAACAGCCGGTCACATCAGTTTCCGACTACAACAAGGTCGCGGCCTCACTTGATCCGAGCCAGCCCCAAGTCTTATCAGTTTGCCGCCACCGGATGCGCTCGTTTCTTGTTCTGCGACCGCGCTGAAGTTATAGCGGCGATTGTGTCAGCGCTCGGAGCCTTAGCCTCAGCACGCGATCGCGTGACGACGGCAAACGCCGGAGAGCATTTCCCAGAGCGCGTCCAGAACGCGGTTCACTGATCTTTTTACCGATTCGAAGTTTTGCTCGTTGAGATAGGCGTCAAGCATCCTTCGCTCGGCAGCCGAATGTTCGCGATCCGCTTCAATATGAACGCTGAAATACTGGTAGTGTTCGGGCTTGTTAAAGCCGTAGTGTTTCTTTAGGCCGTCGATTTTCGATTCACAAATCGCCGGAATCTGACTTTCGTACGCGTAGAGAGCTGCGAGACCTTCGGCTGTCGACCCGTCGCCACAAACTGATCGGAACGTCTCGATTAATTTCTTTGTCTCTGGCCATTTTTCTGCGTTTTTCGCATTGTCTTGAGCGATGCCGAGGCCGTCGGCAAAGTGAAGCCACAGTTCGGGATGATTTGGGGATCCGGCTTCCTCATCGATTAAGTTGTTGAGCAGTTGCTTGCGGGTGGCTTCGTTCTCGCACTTCGCGTGCACAGCTGAAAGATACGTCGGGAAAGCCCTGACATGGTGATAGTACTGCCGCGCATAATCCGCGAGCGCTTCATTACTCAACTCGCCGCGTGTCCACGCCAGATAAAATGGATGTTTTAAGAGATGTTTCGCTTCGATGTTATTGTCGATTTCGTCGAGGTGATTCTTCATGATGCACTTCTTGCTTTTCTGAATCACAGATTTACACAGATTTTCACAGATGGGGAAACACAATCCTTCATTCGTTTCGCATCTATGGCTCAGACTCAGGCCGCACGCAAAATGTGTTTAATGCCACGGATGGGGATGACAACCCAGCTGGGACGATGGTTTAGCTCGTACCCGATCTCATATACTGCTTTGTCGAGCAAGTAGGCTTC
>Ga0137376_10002612_pt1 | contig 10855 bp, 10 predicted proteins | sample SagtaG_23_FD_104814 | JGI IMG/M metagenome (GOLD analysis project Ga0137376, IMG submission 104814) | Vadose zone soil microbial communities from Sagehorn Ranch, Mendocino, California, USA - Sage2_L_20_16 metaG | ecosystem: Environmental > Terrestrial > Soil > Vadose zone | place: USA... | reverse complement strand
TCGAGCTAACTCGGGGGCATCCAGGGAAACGGGGGAATGGGTCATGCCGGTCCAAGTCAGCTACCCCGGCGTTTATATCGACGAGCAGCTCTCCGGCGCCCATGCGATCACGCCGGTATCGACGTCGGTCACGGCGTTTATCGGAATGGCGCGCCGGGGCCGCCTCGGCACGCCGACGCGCGTCACCAATCTGACGCAATTTCAGACAATCTACGGCAGCGATGCCAGCATGGGCGAGCTGGTGCCGCAGGTCGGGCAGTTCTTCCTGAACGGCGGCAGCACCGCCTGGATTATGCGCATCGCCGATGCGACGGCCGCATCCGCCGCCGTGACGCTGAACAACGAGGCGGGCCAGCCGGTGCTGCGGCTTACCGCGGCGGATGCCGGCGCCGATGGCAATCTGACCCGAGCCGAGGTCGATTACGGAACGGCCAATCCGGAAAGCACCTTCAACCTGACGCTCTATCGGCGCCTTGTCGGTCCGACCGGAACGGTGACACGCGACGGGCTGGAGACGTTCACCGATCTCAGCATGAACCCGGCATCGGGACGGTTTATCGAAACCGTCGTCAACAGCGCTTCGCTGCTCGTCTCCGCGCAAGTCGATGCCGGCGTCGCGGCGATGGTCGCCGGCGTGCCGGGCGTGTCGATCTCCGGGCTCATCTTGCCGGCGGCCGATGCCGGCGTGTTCACGGCCATCGCGCAACGCTTCGGAAACAACGCGGCGAACAATCGCAGCATCTCGATCGCCGTCGACGGACAGCCGGCAATCCCGGTGACCTTCGCACAAGGGGCCGACCTCCCCGGCTTCATCGCCAACATGCAGACCGCGATCAATAACCGGCTCGCCGCCTCCGGTATGACGGGTGCGGTGATCGTCGACGTGCCGGCGGCGGCAGGGGTTCGGCAGCTGCACGTTACGAGCAACGGCGGCAGCGTCGTGATCGGCTCGGCGCAGCAAAGCGATGTCGCGGCGGGGTTGCAGCTCGGCGTCGTCAATGGTGGGATCGAGATCAGCCGCTGGTCGCGGGCGCGGCCGGCGCCGACCGGCATCGTCGCGCGGCTGGACAACGCTCCCGACGATCTGGCCCGGTTGCTCGCGTTTGCGACGACCAACCAGGATGCGATCGGCGATTGGCGGCTGACCGACCCCGGGGCCGGCGCGCAATACCAAGCCACCCCGTTTCCCGCCGCTCCGGCGCAGCCGCTGCATGTCGGGACGAGCTTTGTTCCGGCAGCGGGCGATACGGCGCTCGGGTCGCTGCTCAACGTGCGGCAGCATCTCGGGACGCTCGCCGCGTCGGTCGCCAACAATTCGAGCAACCGGTTCTCCGCCGGCCTGCAAGCATTGCGTCTCGCGATTACTCCGCGCTTCGAAGGATCGGATGCCGGAGTGGATTCTCGGCTCACCAGCACAGGCGCTGCGAATATCGGCACGGCAGGAGAGCTGTTCGATCCGGCCGCACCGGGAGCCTACAACGTCCGCGCCTATACGGTCGGCCAAACCGGAGGCGTCAGCGGCGCCGGTCCGTTCCAAGGAGGCTCGGCCGGGGGCAGCAACGGCAACTTCCCGCAGCTCGCGGACTATCAGGCGGCCTTCACGGTGATCGACCGCGAGGTCGACATCTTCAACCTGATGGTGCTGCCGCGCGCGCTCGCCCAGTCCGACAACAATCGCGCGCAAATCTGGGGGCCGGCGAGCGGCTTTTGTCAGCAGCGCCGCGCCTTTCTGATTGTCGATGCGCCGTCCGACAACAACGCCTGGGCGGATGTCAACGAAGTGACGGCAGCATCACAAGGCATTACCGACATGCGCATCGGCGTCAGCACCGACCACGCCGCCATCTACTGGCCGCGGCTGCGCGTTGTCGTCGACCGAGCCGAGCGCTCGATCGATCCGTCCGGCACCGAGGCCGGTCTCTATGCCCGGATCGATGTGAGCCGCGGCGTGTGGAAGGCGCCTGCCGGGCTCGAAGCCAATCTGCTCGGCGTGCGCGGCGTCGAGCACCGCATGACCGACGCCGATAACGGCACCATCAATCCGCAGGCGGTGAACGCGATCCGCCAATTCCCGAACGGCATCGTGTCGTGGGGCGCACGCACGATGGTCGGGTTCGACAATTCCGGCAATGACGACTTCAAATACATTCCGGTTCGCCGGCTCACCTTGATGATCGAGGAGAGCCTCTACCGCGGCCTAGGCTTTGCGGTGTTCGAGCCCAATGACGAACCGCTATGGGCGCAGATCCGCCTGGCCGCCGGCAGCTTCATGAACGGGCTGTTCCGCCAGGGCGCTTTTAAGGGGGCAAAAGCCTCCGACGCCTATTTCGTCAAATGCGACGCGGAAACGACGACGCAGAACGACATCGATCTGGGCATCGTCAACGTCGTGGTCGGCTTCGCGCCGCTCAAACCGGCCGAGTTCGTCATAGTCGTCGTGAGGCAGATCGCCGGCCAAGCGCAAACCTAATCGCGCACGGGGGACAGCACCATGGTTCAGTTCGCCGTCAACACGACCCGTATCGATCCCTACAAGAATTTCAAGTTCCGCGTCACTGTCGACCAGCAGATCGTCGCCGGGGTCAGCAAGGTCAGCGGCCTCAAGCGCACGACCGAGGTCGTCACGCATCGCGATGGCGGCCAGCAGGCGATGAAGTTTCACTCGCCCGGCGTGACCAATTTCGAGCCGATCACGCTCGAACGCGGCATCACCTACGACGCGACTTTCGAAGCCTGGGCGCAAACCGTGTTCAATGTCGAGGGCGACGCCGGCATGTCACTGAAAAATTACAAGAAGAACATGACGATCGAGCTCTACAACCTACAGGGCACGAAGGTACGGGCCTGGAACGTCTATCGCTGCTGGGTGTCGGAGTTCACCGCCGTGCCCGAGCTCGATGCGAACGGCAATGCGATCGCGTTCGAATCAATCATCGTGCAGAACGAGGGCTTCGAGCGCGATATCGCGGTCGTCGAGACTGCGGAATTCTGAGCCGCGGAGCTTGCGATCCGTGTCCCCCGCCCGCGATCCCTTCTCTGCCGGCCGATTTCGGCTGCGCGCGCTGAACGGCAGCGACGAATTCCTGCTCGACGCCGCGGATCCGCGCGCGCCCCACGCACTATTGCGCCGCCTTGTCCTCGAGGGCGGGGATATCGACGCGCTGACGATCGCCGAATATGACCGCCTGCTCGCCGCTGTCTTCGAGGCATTGTACGGCGATCAGGTCGAAGCGCGGACGCAATGCGCGGCGTGTTCCGAGCCGCTGGACATTTCGTTGTCGCTCGCGGCGCTCGCGGCGGCGCCGCCGGATGTCGCAATCGAGTTGGCCGGACCTGACGAACGCGGCACGTTTCTGCTGCCGGACGGCCGCCGCATTCGCGCACCGACCGTCGGCGATGTGGAGCATGCGGTGCGCTCCGTCGATATCGCGGCGCTGCGGCATGCCTGCGTCCTCGAGGGCGATGCGGACGCCGATCCGGAATTGCTCGATGCGGCATTGGAGGCGGCGGCGCCCGCGCTCACACGCGATGTCGCGGCGACCTGCCCGCATTGTGCCGCGGCTCAGCCGGTGCGCTTCGACCTCGCGAATTTCCTAGTTGCCTCGCTGGCGCGCGAGCGGCCGTTTCTGCTGCGCGAGATGCATCTCCTGGCCCGCGCCTATGGTTGGTCCTTGGCCGAGATCCTGTCGCTCAACCGCGATGACCGCCGCGCTCTCGCCCGGCTGTGCGAAGCCGAACGCGCGGCCGCCCGGCGGGCCGCATGACGTCCTATCTGCAGCGCCTTTTCGATCGCGCGGCCGGGTTGGCGGCCAGGCCGGCAACGGCGCTCACCCCGAGTTTCGCCAGCCGGTCTCCAATCGCTGAAGCCGACCAGCGGCTGAACCTTCCCGATCTTGCCGCATCGTTGTTTGCGCTGTCTCCCTTCGATGCGCCCTCTCCTGGTGACGACGAGGCGCTGACCGGCATCGAGGAGCCGTCCGCGAGACCGATGCCGCGCCGCGCCGCGCCGCCTATTGCGGCTTCGACCGAAGCTCCGCCGCTGTCGCCGGCCGATCAAGCGAGGTGGCGGCCGCGGCTCCCAGTGCCGCCAGAGCAGCCGCTTCTCACGCCAGCGCGCGAAGCAAGAGGGGCGCGCAATATCGCCCCGCCACATGTTGCGGCGCCGCGCGAGCGGGCCATATCGCAGTCGGCCGCCGAGCCGGCGTCGCGGCCGGCCGCGTTGGAACCGATCCCGCCAGCGCCGCGCGCCGTCCCCCAGCAACCGTTGGAACCGGGTGCGGCACGTGAGCCGCTACAGCCGCGAGAAGCCGAAACATCGGCAACGCCGCTTCAACCGAGCCCGATGCCAGCGGCCGCAAAGGCCGAGGCGCGAGTCGTCAGACCGCTGGAACCGCTACCGTTGCCCGCACCCGAACCGCTGCCCGGACCGGCGCCGTCGCCGCGCGAGGTTGCCGAGCGGCGACAGCCGCCCGTCACGCGCCGCGAGATCGTCGCGGCGGCCGCCCCTGAAGCGGCGGCGCAGCCGCCCGCGCGCATGATGCCGGCGACGGCGGAGTCGGTATCGCGCATCGGCAAGCTGACGCCGCGCCGCCGCGCGCAACTGGTTTTCGGATTACGAAGGCGGTGACGCGATGCCGCTCGCCGACCTCTCGCTCGTCACGAGCAGCCTACGCACGCTGATGGACCTCAACATGCGGCGGCTGATGGGCGGCGTTCCGCCCGGCGCGATCTCGATCTCGACGTTGCCGCCCGAGAAGGTCGGTGCGGCGCAGAATACACTCAACCTGCACCTCTATCACATCGCGGAAGACCGCTATTACAAGAACATGCCCGGCCCAGGGAACGACGCGCGCAACATTGCACGCGCGCCAATGGCGCTGGCGCTCTTCTACATCCTGACCGCGCATCACGAGCAGAACCCCGACATCGACGCGCTGACGCAGCAGCGGCTGATGGGTCTGGCGCTGAAGACAATGCACGACTACCCGATCGTCGGCGATCGGCTGATGATCGATGCCGGCGCGGGGGCGGGTCCGCAGGCGGTGCTCCATCCCGCGTTGCAGGGAGACGACAATCCGCTTCAGATCATCCTGCGGCCGCTGACCCCGGAAGATACGCTCGCCTTCTGGTCGACGGACGATCAGCAGACCGCGCGCCTGTCGGCCTATTACGAGGTGCGCGTCGTCATGCTGACCCCGGAAGCGCCGGAGCGCTTCCCCGGCATCGTGCTGTCGATCGGCGAATACGTGCGTGCCTTGGGGGCAGCGACGCTGACGGGCAGCCGTTCGACGGTGCATTTCACGATCCCGGCGGCCATCGGGGGCGGCGCGCAGGCCGTGACCGTGGAACCCGCGCGGGTTCAGCTCAATCCCGGTTCGGCGCCGCCGAACGACTCCGTCACGCTGCTCGGCAGCAAATTGACGAGTGGGATCGCGCAGAGCCTCGTGTTGCGCGCCGCCGCCTGGAGCCGCCTCACTCCGCCGGTCAACCGCGTCGAGCTCGACCCTGCGATGAACCCGGGCTGGGCGCTGAGCTTGGCCGCCGACCGCATCGATTTCCGCGCCCAGCCAAATCTCGCTTTTATTGACGGCGGCGTGCCGCGGATCGTCGATGTGCTGCCCGGCATCTACGCCGCGTCGGTGGGCACCGTTATCGGCGATCGCGTCTTCGCCGGCGAACGCATGACATCGGGCGTCGAGAGCAACCAGATCGCCTTTGCGATCGGGCCGCGCATCGCCGGGCATGGGCCGCCAGACCCCGTCACGCGGCGCATTCGCATCGATATCGTCGCGGCCTTCGACCTGTCGCTGCCGGCGCTCGGGGTCGAACTCGTCGTGCAGGGCGACGCCTACGTCCGGCTCGCCGCCTTCACCGGCAACCCGGCAATCGATGATGGCGCCTTTGTCGTCGATCCCGCCGGGTTGGTGTTGCAGGCGCTGTTCAATCCGCTGGTGCCGGGTTTTCACGCGGTGCGCCTGATCGTCAACGGCGCCGAGGCGCAACCCTTCTGGATCGAGATCTGAGCGATGGCCGTGTTCTCCGCTCAGCCCGTCATCGAGATTGCGCCCGAATTTGCTGCGGAGCGGGCGCCGAAAGTCGCGCCGGCAACCCTGCTCGACCTCATCGTCGCGCGCGTGCGCATGGCCTTGCAAAGCGAGGCCGGGCCAGCGCGGAGCGCGTTGGAAGCTCGCCTCGCCGGGCCGGATGGCGCGGCGCGGTCGCGGGTGACGGAGGCATTTGGCCTCTCCGCCACTGCCATCGATCTCCTCGACCTGGCTTGCGCGCTTGCCGCCGATCCGAGCTTGGGTGAAGCCTACTCAGCGGCGCAAGGCGCGCCGCAGCGTGTCTGTCCGACCGAAAATCTGGCGCGCCGTCTGTTCGGTCACGCGGATCGATCGGACGAGCCGGTGTGGCGGGCCGGCATGCCTCTCGCAGTTTGGGGACTGCTGGTGCCGATCGCACGAGTAGCCGGCGAGCCCGACGCGTTCGAGGCCGATCCGCGCATCGTCGATTGGCTGCGCGGCGTGGTCGGCCTCGACGCCGCGCTGGTCGGCCGCGCCCGTCTGATCGAAGCACAGCCGCCGTTCGCCGCCTGGCCGGTCGCCGCGACCGCGCGCGACGCGGTGCGGGCCACCGACAGCGGCAACCCCGCGCGCGTCGTCGTCGCCGCCGCGCCGGGCAGCGGACGCGCCACTTTTGCCGCCGCTGTCGCCGCCGCTCTCAACCGCCGGGCCCTCGCCGTCGATCCGGCGGGCATCGAGGATGTCCCCGATCTGCTGATGCGCGCACGGCGGCTGGCGCGATTGGCCAATCTGATCCTGGTATGGCGACATCACGACGGCTTGCAATTGCGCGCTCATCCGGCCGCGGCGCCGCTCGAATTCGTCACCACGGGACCGCGCGGCCGCATCACACCGATCGACGGCACCACCGATCTCGCCGTGCCGCTGCCGGGCCCCGACCGTGACGAGCGGCGAGAATTGTGGCGCCGGCTGATCGCGGTCTCGGCCACGTGGCCGTCCGCATCGGTCGATGCTTTGTCCTCGCGCCCCGGCATCGTCGCCGGCGACATCGTCGCGGTGGCACGCAGTGCGCCGAGCGGGCCGGAGCAAGCGATCGACCGGCTCCGTGCTCGCGCCCGCGCCGCGCTCGGCGACACCGCCCGCGCGCTGACGCCGCGGCTGCGTTGGGACGACATGGTGCTGCCGGCGCCGACCCGCGAGGCTCTGGAAGAAATCGCGTTCGAGGCCGGCGCCCGCCTGCGGCTGCTCGCGGAACCCGAGCCGGGCCGGCTCTTTGCGCGAAACGGCGGGCTCGCGGCGCTGTTCAGCGGTCCTTCCGGCACCGGCAAGACGATGGCGGCAGAGGCGATCGCTGACCGGCTCGGCGCGGATCTGCTGATCGTCGATCTCGCCGCGACGGTGTCGAAATATATCGGCGAGACCGCGAAGAACCTGAGTCGCGTCTTCGACGAGGCGGCCGGCGCCGGCTGCATCCTGCTGTTCGACGAAGCCGACGCGCTGTTCGCGAAGCGCACCGAAATCAAAGACTCGCACGACCGCCACGCCAATACCGACACGAACCACCTGCTGCAATTGCTCGAGGGCTTCGACGGGCTGGCGATCCTCGCGACAAACCGGCGTGCCAATATGGATCCCGCCTTTGTGCGCCGCATCCGCCACGTCGTCGAGTTCGCGCGCCCCGCCGCGGCGGAGCGCCGGATCATATGGCGGCGGGCCATCGCGGCCCTGGCCGGAGAAAGCCGCGCCGCCGAGCTGGCCAGTCTCCTCGATGCGCTTGCCGATCAACACGAGTTGACCGCGGCGCAGATCAAGAATGCCATGTTGACCGCGCGATACGCGGCGATGCGCGAGGGAGGCCCGATCAACGCCGAGCAGATCCGGCGCGGCCTCGGCCGTGAATTGATCAAGGACGGCCGCCCGGCCAACGCGCCTGCGCGCGCGACGCGCATTCGCCTGGGCTGAGCCGAGGAGGACGACGCCATGCCTGAAACGGGCTATTCGCAAGCCGCCAAAGTCAATCGCGGCGCGCTGGTGCAGCTCGTACCCGACATCGTCGGCGTCGTGCCGAACATCGTCACGTTTCAGTACAACCCGGAAAAGATCACGCGCGGTGTCGAACCGTGGAACCCCTTCGACGTCGACCAGACAAAGCGCGGCGCGCAGGCACCGACCGTGCAGCCCTATGACCCTGAGGAGACCTTCAGCTTCACGCTCGAATTCGACGCCGCGGATGCATTGGAGGACGGCAACCCGCTTGCGATCGCGACCGGCATCGCCGGCCGTCTCGCCGCGCTGAAAAAGCTGACATTGCCGACCAAGGGGCTGATCGGCGACCTCGCGGCCAGCGCAAAGGCACTGTTCGGCGGGGCGTCCTCGCAGGCGGTGCGCCCGACCGTGCCAATTGTCCTTCTCGTGCTTGGGCCGGGCATCGTGCTGCCGGTGCGCATCACGAGGCTATCGTTCGACGAAACAATGTTTTCGCCGCTGCTCTATCCGCTGCAGGCGAGCGCCAGCATCGAGCTCAGGGTGTTGACGCCCGAGGTCTTCCGCTGTCGCGCCGATGTGCCGGCGCGCGTCGCCCGTGCGGCGTACAACTTCACGCGATTGCAGGAAGACACGCTGGCGCTTGCCAATATCGGCGGCAGCCTCAGCGAGATCCGCGGCATCTTGCCGTTCTGAGGAAGCGCGATGGCCGTCTTCGACGATAAGAGCCGCTACGTCCGCTTCGCCACGGTTTATGCCGCGACCGACCGGCGCGGGCGGCAAGTGCAGGCGCTGACGGCCGCGCTCGTGCCGCCGCAGAACAAGCTTGGCGAGCATTTGCGGCGCGACGGCCAGCGACTCGATCACCTCGCGAATTTTTATCTCGGGGACCCGAACGGCTTCTGGCGCATCGCCGAGATAAACGGCGCGATCCTGCCCGACGCCCTGGCGCTCGTGCGCAGCACCACGATACCGACGCAGAGGTGACCGATGGGTTTCGGCGCGATCATCACCTCCGGCGATAACGACACGGTGCTCGGCGACGATTTGATGAAATGGCTCGTCGAGGCGCGTGTCGAGCAGGAGCTGTCGGCGCCGACGCGCTTTGCGCTCCGCTTCGAGGACGACAGCTGCGAGGGCAGTTTCGAAGTGCTGAAGGCAAAGGAGATCAAGCCGAATGCCGTCATGGGGATCGTCGCGCCATCGGGCAACAAGCTGGTCTGCCTCGTGCGCGGGCCGGTCACGCAGGTCCGCTTTGCGGTGATGCTCGGAGCCGCCGGATCCTGGGTCGAGATCCACGGTGAGGATCGTCGCGTGGAGATGGACCGGCTCTGCGTCCAGGCTGTCTGGAATGGCGTTCTTGCTTCGGATGCCGCGACGAAAATTCTCGATGCCTACCACTTGAACCCGCAGGTCGAAGCGACGACGAAGCAGTACTCGGACAAGGGCCATACGCTCAATCAGCGCGGCACCGACCTCGCCTTCATCGAGCAGATCGGGCGTGAAAACGGATATGAGCTGTGGATAGAGTACGACGACATCGCCAAACCGGATACCAAAGCGGGCACACCGCTCAACATCAGCGAAACGACGAAATTGCAGCCGTCGCCGCCGCGAAATGGGGGGCTAGCGCCGCCCATCTTGCTAGCACCGCCCAATGCGCCGTTTCTGCGCGTCAACGTGCCGCCCGAAGATTGTCCAAACGTCACGTCGTTCCAGATCGACACCGATACCGAGCGCGCCAATTCGTCGGGCGGATTGGCGGTCAACCCGCGCACCGGAAAACTGGAACGCACGCAAGTCATCAACCCGCAGCCCGGCCTCGATGGCGGTCCAACACTGAAGCAAATCGACGGTGTCATGCGCACGATTTGCGTCACCAGCGCGGGCGGCACCGACGAGCTGGTGGCAAAGCAGAAGGCGGCGCTCGTTGAAGCCGGCTGGTTTGTCGAGGCGACCGCGAGCACGACGGCGCACATGCTCGGCAGCGTCCTAAAACCGCACGATATCGTGCCGGTCGAAGGCATCGGCGCGGAATTGTCGGGACCCTATCAGGTCCAATCGGTCACGCACGTCATCAATGCCGCGGATCATTTCATGGACATCAAACTGCGCAGCAATATCGGAAGCAGGACATAGGCCATGGATTCGACGCGCGACTCCCTCGCTGAGACGGAACGCGTGTTTCACGCGCTCGATGCCCAGTTCTTCGGCAAATACCGCGGACAAGTCGTCGACAACACCGATCCCACCCACCGCGGCCGCCTGCAGGTGAAGGTCCCGGCCGTCATGGGCGACGAAGCGATATGGGCGGAGCCCTGCGCTCCCTATGCCGGCGACGGCGTGGGTTTCTTTGCGCTGCCGCCGGCCAATGCCGGCGTCTGGGTCGAGTTCGAGGCGGGCGATACGCGTTATCCGATCTGGAGCGGCTGCTTCTGGGCCGATGGTCAGATCGCGGCCACCGACGCCGCACCGTCGATCAAGTTCTTCAAGACCGACAGCTTCACGATCCGCATCGACGATGAACAAGGCGAGATGGTCATCGAAACAAAGACCGGCTCGCGCATCACGATAAACGGAACCGAGGTGAAGCTCGAGGCGACGCAGGTGAGCCAAGTCGCGCAGGCCGGGAAGACCGAACTGACGTCGGCGTCGTTCAGCGTCAATGACGGTGCGCTCGCCGTGGCAGTCATCTGATGCCCGAGCCGCTGCACGCCATCCGCTTCCCGTTCGCGATCGATCCCGGCGCCGGCGCGCTGGCGCAGGAGGGCGATTACGAAGCGTATATCCGCCAGCTGATCCGCCAGGTTCTGCTGACCGCGCAGGGCGAACGCATCAACCGGCCCGAT
>Ga0137376_10002610_pt1 | contig 10858 bp, 2 predicted proteins | sample SagtaG_23_FD_104814 | JGI IMG/M metagenome (GOLD analysis project Ga0137376, IMG submission 104814) | Vadose zone soil microbial communities from Sagehorn Ranch, Mendocino, California, USA - Sage2_L_20_16 metaG | ecosystem: Environmental > Terrestrial > Soil > Vadose zone | place: USA... | reverse complement strand
GCCGTAACCACCGTATATGGTCACCCCATAAACGGCGAAGCGGCCGAGCAGCATACCGAGATACTCGATACCCTTGTCGGTGGTCTGCTTAAGCAGGCCGCCGGCGATCGTAATCCCCGCCATGTCGGCTGACACCGCGAGTCCCGCGAGGTCGACCGACCAGTTCGCGGCACTGAAGAAGTTGCCGTCGCCAGTGGTTGTGCTGTAAGTGATCTGCAGGTCGTCGACCGCGCAGGTCAGCCCGAACATCGACACGGATCCGTCCATGAGGAGCGAGATGCGCTCCACGCGTCCGCTCGGCATCGTCGCGCCGAACCCGATCTGCTCGAGATAGAGCGGACCGAATCCCCTCTGGATTGCGATCCACCACGGTCCCGCGCCGTCGCCGGCGCGCAGCGTTACGGAGACCGGGTCATTGTCGTGCTTCTGGATCGCAAGCGCCGGCGAGAACGCCGGCTTCGGCGGCGTCGGGCCGGTGTCGCGCATGATGCCCTGCGCGATCCCGTTGTCGCCGGTCGCGCCCGCCGCGGAGACCGCGAGGTTGGAAAACTGAAGCTGAACGCCGCCGCTGACGACGTCCGCGCCGCTCACTCCGATCTCTGCGAACGCGTGCAGCGCAATCGACTCGAGCGTGAGGCCGAAGTCAAGAAGCGGCCCCGAGCTCTTGCCGATGCGCAGGCCGACACCGTACACCGCGAGGCTCGGCGTGAACGCAAGCGTGGAAGAAAGGAACCCGACGAACAGGCCGCTTTTCGGCGGCTGATTGTTCTGAATCCAGGAGCCCTCGTTCTCGAGCCACAGCATAACATCGCCGGTGACGAGAGTGAGCCGATCGACAAGCTCAGCTTGTAATCCAATAGTGCCGCTAGCGGTCGTGAACGATAGCTTTAGCCCCTCGACTGTAATGGAGATGCCGGCGCCTGCGATGTTCGTGAACAGCCTCTGAGCTCGAGCGAGAAGCGTCGCCGCCTCGAACAGTCCGCTGATCAGGTTCGTTGGGTTGTTGACGTCCGCCAAGACAACCCCGCGCATCAAATTTCGCGCGTTTGTCGTTCCAACCGCGGTGTCGAGTAGATCTTGCACCGGCTGTTGGGCCATTGCCACGGCGGCGACCAGATCCGCCACCACCTCAACGATGCGCAGCGCGACCTGCGCGGGATCCGTTGAGTCAAGCGCGGTCGCGATGTCCCCGTCACTCGCCACAAAGGCGAACTGCTGGCTGTCGAGGAGCCAACGCGCGGCAAAGCGATGCGTGGCGTCAACGGCCATGCCCACGGCGACGCGCCGGCCGTTCGCGGGATTCAACCCCGCGGCGACGGTAGCGAATGGACGCAGCGTCACGCCGCCCGCATCAATGTCTAACGGGCCCGCCGTGACGCTGAGCTCCTCGACACCAGCGGCACTGAGCGAGGCGATGAAGCTGATTTTGTTGAGCCCTGGGACATCGACATCATTGCCAATGAGCGATGCGACGCCGCTCGATGGATTCCACGCGAGGGACACGTCGCCAATCGTGACGGTCAGCGTGTTAGACGTCGCGGTAACAGCGACTGCCGCGGGAACAAAAGCATCCAGCAGCGGCGCAAGCGTGTTCAGGCCGGTGGCAGTAATCGAGGGAACGGCGGCGGTGATCGCGCCAACGGGATTCGCGGCCCACGTGCGCAGCGCGGCGGCGTCGAAGTGCCGCGGGGTTCCCAAGCGCATGTTGAACGCATCGCCCACGCTCTGAACGAGGTTTCCCACTGTGCCTGGCACGGCCGCGAGCTGATCGAGGAGGAACGGGAGCGCGGCTTCCGCTGCGGCTGCGAGCGCACCGAGTCCGGCGAATGGGATCAGTGGAATGTCGCTGCCGCTCGCGGGACGAACGAACAGTTCGATAGCGCCTGGGCCAAGGCGCGTGTGCACCGCCTGTCGTCCGGCCGCCGCGCCGGTCAGACCTACGTGCGCATCGAAGCCGAACGCCGGTGGGCCGCTCGGCCCGACGCGTAAACTCACGCTCAATCCCGCAGCGAGACGTCCGGTGACACCGTTCGGCGGCGTCCAAGCCGTGGGAGTGACGTCGAGCGTCACTCGCGCGCCGAGACCTTCCCCCAAAACTGCGAGCGAAACACCGTTTGCGAGTTGAATCGGAGATCCCGCAGGACCACCAACGCCGAGCAACGGACGCAGCGCGTCGAAGAGCCCCTGAATCTTCGCCGGATTGGCGGCAAGCGAATCCGAACTGCGAAGCCACCCGGCGGGATCAGCGAGGAGGCCAGCTAGAGGACGAATTGATCGGTTCGCGTCGCTTGCGGCTCCCGCGAGCATGCCCATGGCATCGAGTGCCGCATCGATAACCGGCCGAGCGGCATCGTCGGCGCGACGCATCAACTCAAGCGCGACATGACCGCCCAGGCTCGGCGCCGCCTTTGCAATCACACGCGCGATGGCCGCTGCGTCAGGATTCGGCCACAACGGCACCGTGTCGGTAGCACCACTCGGCTGATGCCAGAGCATCGATGCTTGGAACGGATTCAAATCGAGAACGACGTTCAAGCGTCCCGTAGCCCCGGCCGTTCCGTCGGCGCCAAACCGCAACTGACCCGCAAGGCCTGCAGGCGAAGCGGTCACATCCGCGTGCCACCCGAAGCGACCTTTCCTATCGCTGCCGCCGTTCACCCGCACGGAACGCGTATCGAGATCGACGCTCGCGCCAAGCGGTCCGAGAAGCGCATCCACCGCGCTCGACAACTCGATCGCGTGGGCCACGAGCCGCTGGCGAATGAGACCGCCGGGATCGTGAATCAACTGATCGACGGCGTCCCCCGCCACACCGCCGCTCGGATCGATAATGCCAAGCGCTGAGAGCAGCTGACCGAGCGCGACTGACGCAGTCCCTGCAACGTCGGTCGTGACTCGCTGGATCGCGGCAGCGAGCAGCACGCGCGCCTCAGGAAGCACAGGAACTGCTCCTGCGATGTTCCCCAGCACGAGCCGCTCCCACGACTGGCCAAAGACCCGAGCATCGTGCAGCGTGACCGTCGCCTGCCCCGACTCGTTCGAGTCGAGCCGCACGGAGATGTCTGCGGTCGCCATGCGCAGCTCGAGGTCCGGCGTGGCGCTCAGCCAGCCGACTCGGTCACCCACGCGCAGCCGCACTCTCAAATGTCTATTCGTGTCCGCGCCGGTCGTCATGTCGTACGAGAAGAGCGTGACGAGCGCGTCGCCGCTGACCGAAAGCGTGCCGCTCGTGGCCGGTGCAACAGCGAACCTTACCCCCGCGCACAGTCCTGTCGCTTCCGGCAGCGGCGTTGCCGCGCGTATGCGCGCCCGTTCGGCGAGGCCCGCCGCGACGATCGCGGTGATCGCCCGGCTGACCTGACTCTCCGAGACCACGCCGAACACTGCGGTCATTGACAAGCCAGCGCGCGGGGGAGTCGGCGAAGCCGATGGCGGGCGTAACTCCGTGGTCGGGTCCGCCCGGTCGACCAGCTCTATCATCGCGCCGACGAGCGCACGACCGAGCGCGAGGTCCTCATCCTCCCGTTCGGCTTCCGGATCGGCCGTATCGACGGGCAACGCAGGAGGAAGAAGCCGATGCAGCAGCCGCAGCGCGTCGGCAGTCGGCTGGGTGCTGATCGCGGTCAGCGCGATCGCCCCGAGCGGCGTGCCGAGCGTGATCAGATCGGTCACTGCGACTTGCGTTTGGGCTGCGAGGCGCGCGGCGTGGCCTGCGCCCGCAATCGCCACCACCGCGATGTCGCTGCTCACCGTGGCTAGGGCGTCGAGCACGCGAGCCAGGCGAGCCGCCTGTTCAGGGGTGCCATCCGTTGCGCTTCCTGCAACCATGCTGTCGCCGCGAGTCCCAAGCGCCACGAACCACTCGCCCGTCGAAGGCGCCGGCGCCGCGAACATGGACGCATCCAGCATTGGCGCGGTGAGATCAGCTCGTCGGCCCGCAAGTGCATCTGGCCAGGCCGAAGCGCCAAGCGCAACATAGACGGTGGTCGTCGGATTACGGCCGGTGAGATCCTCGAGATCGAGCTGCGAGAGGAGTTGGCTGACAGCGACGCCGGCTCGATCGACCGTCACGCCAGCCGGTGGCGTCTCTGGCGGAACGATGCGCCCGTCGCCAGCAACCCATCGTTGTGCGATCGCGGCCAGGCCGCCGGAAATGTCCCGCCCGTCTACAAGCGCGCGCACATCGGCCGCGACACTAGCCTCGGCTTGCAACGCCGCGACGAGCGCAGCAGGACCGATTCCAGGATCACCAGGGCGCCAGCGCTGCAACGCTTCTGGGGCCGCAACCACGCGCCGCTCGAGTCCCTCGGGTGGGAACCAAACGGCCAGGTTTGGGAGGTTTTCGCCGATGGCGAGCCGATAGGGATCGTCGGGATGCCCGGTTCCTTCGATGAATCCGCGGTTGGCGCCCGAGCCCGCGAAGAGATCGGCCACGATGCCGAGCGCCTTTGGCCCGACATCGCTCATGACGAGTCGTGGGAGCCAGTCGGCAAGAGCCGCTGCAGGATCGTCGACGAGATCCCTGAGTGGGAGTCTCGCGAATGTTTCATCGCGACCGGTCGTGGGAATCTCTGTCGTCCAGCCGAGTGCGGCCACCACATCGCCGAGAAACCCGCCGAGCAGCTCGCCAAGATATCCCACGAGCGTCTCTACGCCGTCCCATGCATCGGGCGGAAGCGCAACGGTACCGTCTGCTGCAATCGTCGGCAGTGCAATGGGCAGCGAGATGCTCCCCGCATTGAGCGTAAGGTTCGGCGCCTGAATTCCCGCGGCGAGTCCCGTGCTTGGCGACCATCCGAGCCGCAATCCGACGCCGCTCGCCGTCAGCACTACACCATCGGGCAATGCGAGCGCGACCCGCGGTGGGTTGACGCCGCGCTCACGCGCCGAGAGCACACCCTCGACGCCGGGAAGGAGACTCGCGGTCTTCGCGGCCAGATCCAGCTCGGCGATCGTTGCAGCGAAGCGGGTCTCGACGACGGTGCAGCGCTGGCCCAGCGTGTCGACGGTGGTGACCGCCGCGATGCCGATCGACAGGATCGAACCGTTGGCTGAGACCTCGAGCTCGAGTGGTCCGATGAGCGGCACACGCCACGGGTCCACTGAAGTGCCGGTTCCTCGAATCGCGGAACTTGCCTGGCTGGCGTCGGCGAGTGCGTTGCGCAGGACCGCGAATACTGCGGACATCGCCGCGGGCGCGGCGGCAAGATCGCGCCAATAACCGCTCACCGCGTTCACCGGATCCGTCATAAGTGCAGGAAGACTGATCGCCGTGATGCCGGCCGGTGCGTCGAGACCCAGCAGGAGACGCACTGTCGTCAGCGCATCGCCCGCGCCTGCGAGAAGCTGGTTGGCTACATCGCTCACCGTATTGCCGACCGCATCCATTACCGCATCGGGCGACGTCAGATCGAGGACCGGATAACTGTGTGTGCCGAGGACCACGCCATCGGCCGCGAGCACGAAGGTCAATCGACGCTGCGCATCGAGGGCAAAGCCGATGCGCAGAGTGTCGGCTCGGGTAATCGTCGGGTTGGTGACATCGAGCACACGATTTCCGGCACCGGAGCGTCCGGCAGCCGCCCACACCCCGAGCTGCGGAAGTGCGTTCGCGACACCGGTGACGAGATCGATTTCGAACAGGTCAGCTCGCGTTTCGACGCGGGCGGCGCCGTCTCCAAGTTCGATGGCTAGCGTTGGCGTGAGACGGGTGTCCCCGGTTGGACCGGTGTCGACGCGCAACCCGAAGGTTAAATTCGCACTGCCGCCGAGATCGAAGGCAACCGCATCCCCGACGCGAGTTCCGCCGAGCAACGATGAGAGATGCTCCATCCAATCGGTCCGGCTCGCGGGCGTTGTGACGATGCCGAGAAGCCACGCCGCGAGAGCGTGCGGTCCCGGCGTCGCCAGCTCAGTGATGGGAAAATCCGGGATGTTGTCGCCGCTCTTGAGCCCGAGCAGGCCACCGATGGCGGCGATCAACGTCCCAGCGGCCGCCGCGTCCGCCTGAGCCTTTACGAGGGAGAGCACCAGATCGAGGAGTGCATCATCGAGTTCGTCTACGCTGTCTGCCGCGACACGGATGTCACGTGGAACCGTGGCACCCGGAAGTTGGAAACTCGTCAGGCTGATCCCGAAGATTGGAGCGACAGGATCGCTCGGCGATGTCGGGACGTCGATGTCGATGCCTATTGCGCCGAGGCGAGCCGCGCCCGGCACGGGCGGCCCTTCATCAATCGTGATTGAGGTGGAGATGCGGATGCGGCCGCCGGGAGAGCCGAGCAGGATCGGATTCGGAACGCTGGGGCCGCCATCCTTCTGCGCGCGAAAGAGCGGTACGGCGAGTGTGGAAGTCGAAGCTGGACCGGTGGTGCGAACCGATAGTCCGAGACCGATGTGAATGCCTTCGGCGGGCGAATCATCCAGCGTCACCGCAACCGTCAGGTCCGGATCCTCCAGGTGGACAATCGGCAGCCAGACGACACCGCGCAGGTCCGTCGTGCGGTCGGCCCCGCCCATAGCGTCGTCGACAAACGCGATCAACGCATTGCGCTGGTCGTCGTTGGCCAGGATGTTCCCCAGCGACGCCTCCGGATTGCCGAACCAGTCCGGATTCGGCTCACCATCGCGGAAAACACCGAGAGCAACGGCAAGATTGCCGAGAACGCCGAGATCTCCGGTAGAGAAGCTCATCGCGGCCGCTCCTTCTTCACCTTCTTCGTTGTCGGCCGGACCGTCGGCGTCTGCGGCAGCACCTTCTTCGTCGTCGTTCGCAATCCGCTCGAGCCGGAGAATCGGTGCCGAGCCATTGGGACGATCTCCACGCCTCGTTTCGACGCCGTCAGTTCCACAGGGACGAGTACATTCCCGCGATCATCCTTGCCGAGTGCGCCGGCGATGCCGCCCACCATGCCGAGCACGCACTCCCAGGCAAAAGCGATGAGCGGTTCACCCCACGCGCCGGCGATGAGCGCAGGACCGTTCGGGCGGCGGTACGTGGATGCAAACAAGCCGGACGGCTGGTTTTGCGAACCGACCGCGAAGACGACCTCGAAGACGACGTTGCCGGTCTGATCGCAACGCACCGGAATCGTCACCCGGATCGCTCCATCAGCGAACTTGACCTGCAAATCCACCAAGTTTACGGCGAGCTCCTTGTCACCATCGACCCAGACGACCTCGGTACGTTTCGTGGGGCGGAAAAGACCGGCCGATCGTCTGGCGGCGACGCGAAGCAAAGCGGAAGCTTGTTTGGCCTCTACGAAGACAGGTGTTGCCACCTCACCTGCGGCCATCGGTTTCTTCGGGGGAGCCGACACGCGGCCGGTTCGGCGTTCGGCAGCGATGAAGCGGGCGAACTCTGGCGCGACCAGGTCAGCCATGGTGTGAAACCGTCAAGCGGGTGTCAAGGCGTCGGACCGATTCGGTAGTGAAGCTCCATGTGACATTGTTCGCCAGATGATTGCCCCGCGATACGCGATTCTTTACCACGATCGCTTGCGTGCGTGTCGACACGCTCAGCGCCGTTCCAATCACAAGCGCGGTGTCGATTAGCACAAAATGCCAACCAAACCGATACTCGCCGCTCGCCAGCGTTGCCACACCACCGACGACACTTCCAATCGCAATTGACCATACGCATCTCGCTTGCCAGCGAGGCAGCCAGCTCGCAACAATCCCCGCAAGAAAACCGCCGACGAATGGGAATAGCTCGTTCATAAAAGCATCGTCTTCTTTAGATCTCGCGTTGTGCCCGCACGACGGCAGGTGGAATGCGGATCTCGAACGTGCTGCCGCCAACGATCACGTCGCGCGTGCCCCGGATGATTCGAGAACCGCGCTGTCTCGCCGGGTTTCGCCCTACGCGCTGAGCGCACGGCGATTCCGATGCGGAGCGGCTTCCCTGGCCTAACGAGAAACCCTGGGATAGTTGGGGCGCGATGACACGGGTCCTCGTAAGAGTGGACAATCTGCGCAGCGTGAAGCAATCGACTCTTGCTTGGGCTCGTTGACATTTTCGTCCACCAACCTCTCCCGACCGGCTGAATGCGGACTCCTAGTGAATCGAGCTTCCGCAGATCGGGGCTTTGTAGAATGAGTGAACTGCTTGCTCTTGGATAGACCCCTAAAAGTGTAAATCTGCTTGAATCCGAAGAAAAGTTTTTGGACACTGGCTGGTACCGTGAAAACGCCAAGCATTTTGGAACGGCTAGCGCTTGATCTGCGAGCGCAAAAGTGCGACCTGCTCAATCTGATGGCGAGAGAAGGCCGCGCGGAGGACCTTACGCATTGTCGCGCACTTTCTCAGAGGCGCTGCCTTCCTTGGAGCAAAGCGACATGGCGCAGGCTCCCGGAAATGTGGCACACCTTACTCTCGAGTGGCAAAATGCGTTTTTTTCTCGTCGAAAATCGAGCCAGGCCATTCGGTTCGCGAATTGTCTCGTTCGGTGCAACCGGCTTTGCTACTGATAAATTCTGCTACCAAGCGCGTTCGACGCTTCCACCTTATCTTGGCGTGCAGGTAGCGCGGCATTATCTATCGCATGAATTGCCTCTCTTGAATCGCGAACAGATTGCCCGTGCAAATGCTAATGGCGGGTTAAATGTAATGATGTGCTTCGCAGGCTGGGATTACGATGGACTGTCGCGGGAGCAAATCCTGGCGGTGCGCGAAAGGCAGAGCGAGGCATTCCATCTCGCCCACAGCGGTTATCGCGTCAAGGAATTTCTGGCTGACGCGACGGGCGAGGAAGATTTACATTGGATGCTCGATGCCGGCGCTCACGTCAGGCGCGATTATTCCGGCTACTTCCAGAAACATCGTGTGCGCATTCCAAAGAGTTCACAACGGCCGCAGCTTGTGGGGTTGACGAAAGAGGAGGCCTTTGCGAGTCCCGGCAGCCATCTCTCCAGTTTTTTTGTTTATACCCCGCCGCGGTTTAATTTCAATCCCTCCGAGCAAATGCTCTTGAATCACTCGTTGATGGGAGAGACCTCTGAGGAGTTAGCGAGATCGTTGTTCATTTCGACTTGGACAGTGAAGAAGCGCTGGCACGCGATCTACCAGCGGGTTGCGGATGTCGATGCCGAGTTGCTGCTGCCGCCGGTCACCAATACTCCCGACGCGACAGGACGCGGCGCGGAACGAAGAAGACACCTGCTTCATTATCTACGACAGCACTTGGAAGAGCTTCGTCCCTTGAGCCGGTAGCGTTGCCTGCCTCGCTTTCTCGTTCACGTCGCGATCGCGACGACGTGCCCTACAGGTCGTCCGTGCCAGTAAACCGGCTCGAGGTCGCCTTCGATGACACGCCTCCAGCAGACGTCGTGCAAAAGTGCTTCAAAAACTTCCAGCCGTTCCGGTGCGGTTTGATTTCAATGACTGTCATCATGCGTGACTCTTTCAAGTTCGACGCGGTTCGCATCTGCTGTGAAAAGCACCCGAAGAGTCGAATCAATCTGAGATGAACAACCCAAGACCAACCGGCTTTGCTGAGACGGTCAGCGACGATTTCCCAGTATTTCATCCACGCTAGCGTGCTTTCCTCTTAGCAGAACAGCTGGAACGCGGTAAAGGCAAAAAGAAGAGAGAGCGAGCCGTCGGCTGCATCTCTTGGTTAGATGGTTATGTGTGATAATGCCACTGATCAGGCCTTCCAATGAGCTTGGACCACTCCCTTTGCAGCGTTAAGCATGGCTGTGAGGAGATTACCGGGATCGATTTTAGACATATGACCTGACAAATTAGTTGGTTGTACTAGACGAAACTTCGCTGCTTCGCTTCTTGGCGAGTTCGATTTGCATCAAAGCTTTGAAGCTAACAAATTCGTAGTCAGAGTAGAATAATATGCGGACGGTGGGTTGGAAGCGCATCAAGCACTCGGGCAAGATGCGATCGGTGCAGACTTTAATTCTTTGGCTCATATGATTTCGCCGGATTTGTTGGTTTAGGTTAATCGAATGTCTCCGCCTTTCGTTTCAGATTTCGCGAAGTAAGTCTCGACGCCCTCTGCGAGAAGTACAACTTTTCGGAGGCGATCTCAAACTAATTTCTCAGAAAGCATGGCAGAACGGCACGCGTTCTAGCGCAGATTCTATTACACGGACCTGGTTCGCGTCTGCTGTTTTCCGGTTTGTGTCAGAAGTGCTACCGCGCACGATTTTTCAGCGCGTCCCTTCGGCTCGGACGTCGTCGGCCGTGACCAGGCCGGTCTCCCAGCCTCTCGATTTTTTCTCCAGCGAATATTGATTGATGAATCCCACGAACGTCGATTGATTCTTTACAAACAAGTTGCGCGCTGAACCGTCTATTATTATCTATCGGACATACGGACCTGACCCTGAGCGAAGCTGAAGTCGAATTGATCCAAAAGCTGCCTCTGGCGCTGCGAAACCACTGTTATGAGCATGATGCCGCCGCGTAACTCTTGGCGGAATTCAACTAAGACGGCGGCCCTCGACAGCCGAGGATGGATTGGCGATTTACGCGGGGACCCATGCAATGATCCTTAGAATCGGCAGCACCGGGAGCGCGGTTGCTCAGCTGCAACTGACGTTGAATGGGCTGGCCCGCGCGAAATACTTTTCGTTGCCCGATGGCGAATTGAAGGGCACCGGCACATTTGGCGAGAAGACGGAGAACACGCTAAAGGCGTTCCAGAAAAAGTTCGCCTTGGGCATCGATGGTATTGCTGGTCCGCAAACCTTCGAGAAAATCGACCAACTGCGCGGCAAGCTGCTACGGCCCAGACCCGTAACAGCCGCTGAGAAAGCGAGCCGCGCAAAATTGTCGGGCCGTCTGATCGAGATCGCCCAGCGAGAAGTTGGCGTCCGCGAAGTAGGTGGAAACAACTGCGGC
>Ga0137376_10002608_pt1 | contig 10860 bp, 10 predicted proteins | sample SagtaG_23_FD_104814 | JGI IMG/M metagenome (GOLD analysis project Ga0137376, IMG submission 104814) | Vadose zone soil microbial communities from Sagehorn Ranch, Mendocino, California, USA - Sage2_L_20_16 metaG | ecosystem: Environmental > Terrestrial > Soil > Vadose zone | place: USA... | reverse complement strand
GCGCCGCGCCCCGCGAATGACCGTCTTCCTGCAGCAGCTCATCAACGGCATCTCCCTGGGGTCGGTCTACGCGCTCTTCGCGCTTGGCTTCACGCTGATCTTCGGGGTGCTGGAGATCATCAACCTGGCGCACGCCGCGATCCTGGCCGTGGGCGCGCTGCTCGCGTACACGCTCTTCACGTCCCTCGGCGCGGGCCTCGTCATCGCGCTGCTCGGCGCCTCCATCGGCACCGGAGTGCTCGGCGTCGTCATCGATGTCGTGGCCTTCCGGCCGCTGCGGACCCGGCGGGCGGGGCGCCTGGCGTCCCTGATCACCTCCATCGGCGTCGCGCTGATCCTCGTCAACCTGGCCCAGATCCTCTGGGGGTCCGAGCCGCTGAGCTACCCGCCCGGGACCGTGCCGCTGCGGTTCTTCACGGGCGGCGGCCTCACCGTGAGCCTCCTTCAAATCCTCGTGCTGGCGACCACGATCCTCCTGCTGATCGGCCTCCGCCTCCTCCTGATCCGCACCAAAGTGGGGATCGCAATTCGCGCGGTCGCCGAGAGCCCGGCGACGGCGACCCTCCTCGGGATTCCGTTCGACCGGGTCGTGGTGTTCACGTTCTTTCTCAGCTCCGCGCTGGGAGGTGTCGCGGGAGTGCTGGTCGGCATGCTGCTCCAGGGGAGCGTCTCCCCGTTCATGGGTAACGCCTACGGGCTCAAGGGGCTCGCGGCGATCATCCTCGGCGGCATGGGGGACATCGGCGGCGCCGTGCTCGGCGGCCTGGTCATGGGCATCGGCGAAATCATGATCGTCCAATACCTGAACAGCAGCTACCGGGATGGGGTGGCCTTCGGGCTGCTGTTCCTCGTCCTCATCGTCCGGCCGACGGGCCTGCTCGGCCAGCAGCGCAGCCGGGAGGCCTGATGGCGGCCGGGGACCGGGGGGCCCGGCGGGCGCCGGGATGGTGAGATGACGCCGCTCTTGTCCTTCTACAACGCCTACAGCACGCTGATCCTGTTCTCCGGGGTCGCGGCGCTGCTCGCCCTCTCCATCTATGTGACGCTAATGGCGGGCCAGCTCTCCCTGGGCAACGCCGCGCTCGCCGCCATCGGCGGGTACGCGGCCGCGATCCTCACACGCAACTTCCACGCCCCCCTCTGGGCCGCCCTGCTCAGCGGCGCCGGACTGGCGACCGCCGTCGCGACGATCATCGGCATCCCGTCCCTCCGGCTGCGCGGGGTCTACCTGGCCATCGCGACGCTGGCCTTCGGCGAAGTCGTCCGCGTCATCGCCCTCAACCTCACGATCACCGGCGGGGCGCTGGGCCTCGTGGGGATCCCTCCGCTCGTGACGTTCTGGCACGTGTACGGCACCCTGGTGCTCGCGGCGTTCTTCTTCTACCGCCTCGAGCGCTCGCGGGTGGGACGGGCGTTCGCCGCGATCCGGGAAGACGAAACGGCGGCCCAGGCGATGGGGATCCGCGTCACCTACTACAAGGTGCTGGCCTTCGCGATCGCCGGGTTCCTCGCCGGACTGTCGGGCGGGCTCTCGGTGCACTTCACCTACATCATCAACCCGTCGCAGGCGAGCTTCTCCGAGGCGGTCAACATCCTCACCTACGCGATCTTCGGGGGCACCGCCACCTTCCTCGGACCGATCGTCGGCGGCATCGTCTTGACGGTCCTCCCGGAATCGCTCCGATTCCTCCGCGAGTATCGGCTGCTCATGAACGGCGCCACCCTGGTGCTGGTGACGATCTATCTGCCTCACGGCGTCCTGAGCCCGCGGCTCTGGAGGGGGCGGCATGCTCGAGTGTGACCACGTCTCGGTCGCGTTTGGCGGGCTCGTGGCGGTCGACGATGTCTCGTTTGCGGTCGCCGAGGGGGAGATCGTCGGGCTCATCGGGCCCAACGGCGCGGGGAAGACCACGCTCTTCAACGTCATCACCGGCTTCCTGCGCGCCACGTCGGGCCGGGTGCGGTTTCGGGGAGACGCCATCGGCGGCGAGCGGCCCGACCGCATCACCGCCCGGGGAATCGCGCGGACCTTCCAGAACATCCGCCTGTTCCGGGAAATGACCGCCCTCGAGAACGTCGTCATCGGCCGGCACATCCGAACACGCGCGACCCTGCTGGAGGCGGTGCTGGCCGCGCCCGCCCACCGGATGGAGGAGGCCCGGGTGAGGCTGCGGGCCCGGGAACTGCTGGACCTGGTCGGGCTCGGCCCGCGCGCGCACGATCCGGCCGGCTCGCTCCCGTACGGCGATCAGCGCCGGCTGGAGATCGCGAGAGCGCTCGCCACCGAGCCGCGGCTCCTGCTCCTCGACGAGCCGGCCGCGGGGATGAACCCGGCGGAAACGCGGGCGCTCACGGCCCTCATCGGCTCGCTCCGCCGGGACGCCGGCCTGACCATCCTCCTGATCGAACACGACATGAAGGTGGTCATGGGCGTGTGCGATCGCATCGCCGTGCTCAACTTCGGCAGGAAGATCGCCGAGGGCACCCCGCTCGAGGTCCGGGCGGACACGGCGGTGGTGGAGGCGTACCTGGGGGGCCGGACGGCGGGCGCGCATCCGAGGCGCCGGGTGGCCGCGGGCGCGGACGTGCTGGCGCTGGACGACGTCAGCGCCGGGTACGGGCCGGTGGACGTGCTCCACCGGGTGTCCCTGCGCGTGGGGGAGGGACAGATCGTCGCCCTGATCGGGGCGAACGGCGCCGGCAAGACGACCCTGCTGCGCACCGTCTCGGGCCTGGTGCCCTCCCGCCGCGGCTGCATCCGCTTCCACGGGGCGCCCATCGAGCGGGTGCGCCCCGACCGCATCGTCGGCCGTGGCGTCGCGCACGTCCCCGAGGGACGGCAAGTGCTGGCCCGGATGACCGTCCTGGAGAACCTGCGCGCGGGCGCCTACGCGCGCAGGGATCGTGAGGTCGAGGACGACCTCGCCTCGATGCTCGAGCGCTTTCCGGTGCTCCGGGAGCGTCAGAGGCAGATCGCCGGCACGCTCTCCGGCGGCGAGCAGCAGATGCTGGCGATCGCGCGGGGGCTCATGTCCCGGCCCCGCCTGTTGATGCTCGATGAGCCGTCGCTCGGCCTGGCGCCGATCGTCGTCGAGCGGATCTTCGGGATCATCCAGGAGCTCAACGCCCGGGGCGTCCCGATCCTCCTGGTCGAGCAAAACGCCCACCTCGCCCTCGAGACGGCGGATTGGGCGTACGTCCTCGAGACGGGCCGGATCGTGAAGCAGGGCGAGGCCGATCGCCTGCTCGGCGACGAATCCGTGCGGCGGGCCTACCTCGGGTAGGGCAGGCGTCCCCGCGGCCCGCCGGCGCGGCGGCCTACCTCTTCCGAAACTGGCTCAGGATCTGGTCGGCCTGCTGCTGGGCCGCGGCGAGCGCCTGATCCGCGGTCTTCGCCCGCGTCAGCGCCGATTGTAAATTGTCCGACAGCACCTTCTGGACCTGGGCGCTGTTGTGGGAGGAGAGTTCGGCCTGTGCGTACGGCAACTGGTCGCGCGCCACGAGCGCCTGCGGGAACTGGGCGGTGTAGTCCTGGTACAGCCTGATGCTGAACGCCGACCTGCGAACCGCGACGTAGCCGGACGCCTCGCTCCACCTGGCGGCCTGCTGCGGGGCCGTCATCCACTGGATGAACTCCCAGGCCGCGGTCTTGCGCTCGGCAGGGATATTCTTGAAGATGTACAGGTTCCCCCCGCCCGTCGGCGTGCCGTACTGCGTGTCCGCGGGCATGAACGCCGTGCCAAACGGGAACCCGGCGTTCTTCCTGACGAACGTCAGGCTTCCCGTCGAATGATAGATCATCGCGAACTTACCGGCGACGAACTGGGTGGGCAGGGTGCCCCAATCCGTGACATTGCCGGGCTCCACCTTCATATCCTGCAGCCTGAGCCAGAAATTCAGAGCCCGGTGGGTGGGCGGGGTGTCGAAGAACACCTCGGTGCCGTCGTCGTTCGCCAGCCGCCTCGCCCCCGCCTCGGCGGCGAACCCCTGGAACAGCCAGTAGGTGAAGCCCGTGGTCGGGATCCCGACGCCCCACCGGGTGACATCGCCCGACGCGTCGCGCAGCGTCAACTGCTGCGCGTCCCGCTCCAACTCGGCCCAAGTCTTCGGGGGGGCGTTGGGATCCAGCCCGGCGCGCTCAAACGCCTCCTTGTTGAAGTAGAGAATGATGGTGCTGCGCTGAAACGGGATGGCATAGGTGGTCCGGCCGACCCGCGCGTTGAGCCAGAACGCCGCGAAAAAGTCCTGCCGGAAGCGCTCCCCGCCCGACCGGTCGATGAACCCATCGAGGGGGACGATGGCATCCATGTCGAGCAGGGTGAACAGATCGGTGGAGAGCAGGACGGCCACATCGGGAGGGACACCTCCGAGGACGGCGGCCTGGGTCTTGGCCATGGCCTCGTCGTATCCGCCGGCGAAGACGGGGGTCACGTGGGTACCGGGGTGGGCGGTGTTGAAGTCGGTCACCAGGCCATCCATGACTTTGGCGAGCGGCCCCGACACGCTGACGGGATAGAAGAACTTGAGCTCAACGGCCGCGCCGGCCCGCCCGGTCGCCCACAGCGGGAGTGCGAGCACGAGCGCCGTGAGGGCCGCGCACCATCGTCTTGCCTTCGCGCCACTCCTCGCCACGTCGATCCCCCCTCTTATGTCATAGTGTGTGGCGAATAAGACATGGTAAGAGGTGCCACTCTCGGGGAGAAGATCAGTCCCCCCTTGCGGCTCGACCGCCTTGCCAAGACTATCCCTCCCCGGGAGCGGCGCGGCCTATGACCACCTATAGGGAGACGCGTCCTGAACGCCGCTTCATAAGAGGCCGTGGCTGAGCCGCGCGAGGCCCTCGGGAACCGCAACGAGGAGGTGAGAGACCCGTGCTGTTGGTGGGCATTGATTGGGCAGATGCTGCGCACGTATATTGCGTGATGGATGAGGCGGGGGCGACGTTGGCCTCCGGGAGCATTCCCCACACCCCCGAGGGGCTGGCCACCTTGTTTGCCGCGATCCGGACGCGTGCCCGCGCGCCGGAGGAGGTGGCTGTGGCCTTGGAGACCTCGCAGGGCCTCCTGGTCGGGGCTCTGCTTGATCAGGGCTTTGTCGTCTACGCGATCAATCCCAAGGCCGTGGATCGCCATCGCGAGCGGTTTCGGGTCGCCGGCGGCAAGTCGGATCTGCGGGATGCGTGGGTGTTGGCGACGCTGCTCCGGACGGATCGGGCTCTCTATCACCCGTTGCTGCCCGACTCCGAGCCCGCGCAGGAATTGCGGGTCTTGACGCGTGACCGCGCCGAGTTGGTCCGGACCCGCACCATGCTCAGCAACCAGCTCACGGCGTGTCTGAAAGCCTACTTCCCCGCCTTCTTGGACCTCTTCGGGGATCCAGACCGCCCGGTGGCCTTGGCCATCCTCCAACTGTTTCCCACCCCGGCTGCCCTGCGGAGCGCCTCCGTGAAACGGCTGGAAGCCTTCTTGCGCCAGCATCACCAGCCGGAGGCCGCAGCCAAGGCGCGGGACATGCATACCCGCCTGACCCAGCCGGCCTTCCAGGTCGCTCCGGTGATCCTCCGCACCAAAGCACGCCTGGCGCAGACTCTGGGCCATCAACTGCGGGCTTTGGCTGAGGAAATCGCCGCCTATGACGCGGAGATTCGGCGGGTATTGAAAACCCATCCTGACGGCGAGCTCTACCTGAGCCTGCCTGGCGCTGGCGACCTCCTCGCCGCCAGGATGGTGGGGGAACTGGGCGACAATCGCGACCGCTATCGCGACCCTGCCATCGCCCAGAGTGCAGCCGGCACCGCTCCCATAACACGCGCGAGCGGCACCGCTCGCACCGTTCACGTTCGCCGCGCCTGCATCCATCCCTTGCGCGAGACCATGTGGTACTTTGCTTTCTGTAGCACCACGCACTGTGCGTGGGCCAAAGCGTACTATCGCGCCGCTCGCAGTCGCGGCAAACACCATGCCGAAGCGATCCGCATGCTCAGCAACGTCTGGCTGCGGATTATTATCGCCATGCGTCGCAACCACCGCCCGTACGACCAAGCCGTCTTCCTCAGCGCTCGAGAGTCCCATCTCGCAACTGCCTCTTGACATAGAGAGTCTTGGCCAACTCTCAGGTGCCGTGACCATTGTTCCACTCCTCGCTTACCTTTGTTCTACTCCACGCTTCGATCGGCCTTCGATCGGCCTTTACCGCGGGCCCGAAAAGCAATCCTGCCGGGCTGTCGGGCAGGGAACGCGTCGACTCGCGCTCAATTATGGGAGCAGTCCCGCTGTCGCCGCGGGGGGAGATCGCCGACCCAGCATGAGCGAAGACCGCCTCGGACGCTCCTCGAACCCGAAAGCCTCCCGCTTCCTGGGACGCGGACAGTCCGGCGGGACGTCTTGGCCCGCGCCGCAGGCCCGGCAGCCCCTCGGGGTGGCCCACCGGGGGGCGTCCAAGGAGGCGCCTGAAAATACCCTCGCCGCGTTTCGCCTCGCGCTCCACCTCGGCGCGGAGGCGGTGGAGTGTGATGCCCGCCGCACCCGCGACGGACACGTCGTCGTGATCCACGACGACACGGTGGACCGCACGACGGACGGCCGCGGGCCGGTCGAGTCGCACACGCTCTCCGAGATCCGCGGGCTGGACGCCGGCCGGTGGTTCGGGGCTGAGTTTGCCGGCGAGCGGATCCCCCTCCTGGCGGAAGTCCTCGAGGCCGTGCGCGGGAAGGCGCTCGTCAAGTTGGAGATCAAGAACGATCCGGTCCCCCACGAGGGGATCGAGCAGCAGATCGTCGACATCGTCCGCGGCCTGGGAATGGAAGACGAGGTCTTGGTGATGTCCTTCGATCACGAGTGCGTCCGGACCGTCCACGCGCTGGCCCCGCGTCTGACCACGGGGATCCTCTACGCGGGCCGGCTGGTGGACGCCCCCCACGCGGCGCAGGCGGCCGGCGCCGACGCGTTGTGCGTCCACCGCGGCTACCTCTCCCCCCGGGACGTCGGCCGCGCACACACCGCGGGCCTCGGTTTCTTCGTCTGGACCGTCGACGATGAGCAAACGCTTCGGCGCTGTGTCGCCTGTGAGGTCGACGGGGTCACCTCCAACGACACCCGGCTGATGATGCGCATCCTGGGGGCGGCGCGTTCCGGGACATGACCGGGCCCCGGCCGCGTGAGGCGGGAGGCGAAGCGTGGACGCGCTGAAGGCACGGATCCGCCGGGACGGGCGCAACCTCGGCCACGGCATTCTCAAGGTCGACGGGTTCATCAACCATCAGATCGATCCGGCGCTCATGAACGAGTGCGGCCGGGAGCTGGCCCGCCGCTTCGCGCCGGCGAGGGCCACCAAGGTGCTCACCGCGGAGATTTCGGGCATCGCCCCGGCGCTGAGCACGGCGCACCACATCGGCGTCCCCGTCGTCTACGCCCGGAAGGACAGACCGATCACCATGCCCGACCAGGTCCTGCTCACCGTCGCCCCCTCGCACACCAAAGGGCGCACGGTCGAATTGATCGTCTCGCCGGAGTACCTGGCGGCGGGCGAGCGGGTGCTGATCATCGACGATTTCCTCGCCACCGGCCAAACGATCCTCGGCCTCGCCCGTCTCGCCAAAGCCGCGGGCGCGACGGTCATCGGCATCGGCGTGGTGATCGAGAAGGCCTTCGAACACGGGCGCGCCGCCCTCCAGCCCCTGGGAGTGCCGATCGAAGCCCTGGCCATTATCACCGAGATGCGCGGGGAGCAGATCACCCTGGCCTAGCGTCTCCATCTCGCCTCTGGGGCCGCCCGGTCCATCCGCGGGGTCCTCTCCTCGGCCACCGTCCGGCACACTGGGGCATATCCATAGCGGGCCGCAAGCTGAAATCGCCGGCGGTCCCCACGACGATCGCCAAACGCGGAGGTGAGAGCGATGCGACGGATCCTGTTGCTGGCGGGTGTGATCGTGCTGGGCCTCTGCGCCGCGGCATCTGCCGACATGATCACCCGGGACCAATTGATGCGGATGTTCTCGGGCAGTGACAGCTTCAGCAGCGGTTTTCGCGCCGGGTACGCCGCCGGTGTCGCCGACGCCGCGCGGACGGCATATCAAGCCCCGGCCATGATTACCCTGGGCGTCACCCAATGCACCGAGCGGCTGACGCCGGCCGACCTGCAACGGTTGGCCGGCACGGCGCTGCAGCAGTGGCAGAGCGGGTCCGATCGAAGCGCGACCGCCGCCGCGGAGCTCCTGCGCGCCCTCAACACGTGCTCGACCGGGAAGGAGCTCCGCGAGCCGAGCCAGCAGCGCTAGCGACCGACGAAGGAGCCGTGGAGATGATCTCCACGGCTCCCCTGCGCAGCGGTACTCGGAGCGTTACTTACCCGGATGACTCTTATCCCACTTCAGTGCCGCTGTGAGATCTTCCCGCGCCTGCCGCAGCTCGGCGATGGCCTTCACGCGATACCCGCCGTAGTCGCGCTGGTCATGCTGGAGCTCGTCGATGGCCCGCTCCAGCATCTGGTGCACGCGCCTGATGTTCCGGCCGCTGCTGTATTCGCCGCGCCCCGGGGGCTTCTGACCCGGAGGCATCTGATTCGGGGCCGTGGTCTGAGCGAGCGCAACCCCAGATGCGGCGAGCGTCGCGGCGATGCCCGCGATTGTGGCGAGAAACTCCTTGCGTCTCATTGCGATCGACCTCCTTTGACCGACTATTAGTGCGACGAGCAGGGAACCGACCCTCAGTACAGGGAGCGAACGGGGAGCGCGAAGAGTTCCCGCCTCAGTCCCCCGAAACCGCCGCTTTCAGGGGCCGGGACGGCCCCCCCAGCTTCGGGCTGGGGCGGAAGCTCTCGAGGATCTTGGAGATCGCGGTGAAGTCCTTTTGGATGTGCTCTGGATCGTTGATGGTCGCTCCCCCGACGGCGAACCCCGTCTTCCCGACCGTGAAGAACGCCAGGACCCCATAGAAGGAAGGCGAACCGCTCCCAAAATCTGCCGCAAAGTACATGAAATATGCCTCGCGCCCGGCGATCTTTGCCTGACCCTCCTGGGTCAGCGTGAACCCGGTGGGCAGCTTGGGGGCGGCGCGGCGGCCGAACGCCTCGGGGGAGATGGGCGCCGGGAGGTCGAGCGCGGCCAGGGCGAGAAAGGGCGTCCCCCCGGTGTTATCGGGTCCGTTGACCGCCATTGCCGACAGCACGGAGTCGGAGAGCCGGCCCTTGCGCAGCCCGCCGAGGAACCCCTCGCTGAACGGGGAACTCCCAACCATCCAGTCCGGAGGAACACTGATTGTGAAGAGTCCCTTGGCGTCCTCGACCGCCCGCAGAGGGGCGTCGGCTGCAGCCCGGCCGATCGAACCCGCGCCCAGGAGCACGACACAGAGGGTACCGAGAACCCGCCGCAACCTCGTTGCCCGCATAGAGTGTCCCCCTTGCTGACCCGACCCGGGGGGCAGCACCCCATGTAATGCCCTGGAGCGCTTCCCGGCACGACATGGCGGGAGAGGGCCGAACGCACGATTCTCCCAGAAAACGCAGGGGCCCCGACCGATTGCGGCCGGGGCCCTGCTCGCTCCACCGGGGCACCGATGCTATGCACTTCTACGGAGGCGCTCCCCGACGGTGATCGTCAACTCCTGAGTCTTCCCTGCGCGGATGATCTGAATGGGAACGCTTGTGCCGATCCGCTCCCCACCCAACAGCCCAAACAGCTCCTCCGGGTACCGCACGGCCTGGCCGGCCACCGCGAGCAGCGTATCGCCCATCAGCAGCCCACCCTGTTCCGCCGGGCTCCCGGGCTGAACCTCGACGACCAGCAGGCCGCCTGGCTGTCTGCCCTGCTGAGTGAGCCCGGGGGCAAGCCGGACAGACTGCGTGGCGATGCCCAGGAACCCATGGCGGATGCGCCCGTGGGCCAGCAGCGCCTCCACCACGCGGCGGACGGTTGGGGTCACCACGGTGAGGCTCCCGCCTCGCCGGTGACCGGCCGTGTTGATGCCGAGAACGTTCCCCGCGGCGTCGATCAGCGGCCCGCCGGAGAAGCCCCGATAGAGCAATACGTCGGCCTCGAGGTAGCGATCGAGCCGCCCGCCGGCCGGCGTCTGCCATGCTTCTCCCAGCACGCTCACGATGCCGATGGTCGCCCGCAGGCTCTGACCCGGACGTCCAAGCGCCAGCACGAGGTTCCCCACCCGCAACGATGCCGGTTCCGCCCAGAGGGGCGCCGTCAGTGCAGCGCCGCGGGCGCGCAGCAGCGCCACGTCGGTCGTCGGATCCCGCCCGACCAGGTCTGCGTCGACAGTCGCGCCGTCGGCGAGGCGAACTCGCACCCCGTCCTCGTGGCGGACCACGTGATCAGCGGTGACGACGAGCCCATCAGACGACCAGGCGACACCGGTCCCCCGAGATCCTCGTCCCTCCACGCCAACCACGCCTGCGCCGATCTTTTCGATGACACTGGCCAAACTCTCAGACAATGCGGAAAGTCCATCCATCATTTATCACCTCTAGCCGTTAGGGTACCCGATGCAGGAACTCAGCACATCCCCCGTTTGGGCGGGGGCGCGGCCTAGCCGATCGACCGGGTCAGAGGACGATCAGCCCCAACCTGGCCGCGCGGGCGGCGGCCTCCGTGCGCGTGTGGGCATCCAGCTTGCCGAAGATGGCACTGATGTGGAACTTCACCGTATGCTCGCTGATCCCAAGGTGGCCGGCGATGTCCTTGTTCGAGAGGCCCGCCGCAAGCAGCTCCAGCACCTCGACCTCGCGCGGGGTCAGCTCTTCGGGCAGCGCGGCCGGCGGACGTCCTGGATCGCGCCGCAGGCCTTGGTCCCCTGATGACGGCAGGCCTTCGGTGAACACAGGGTCCGTCACGACCAATCCTCGGACGATGGCCCG
>Ga0137376_10002607_pt1 | contig 10862 bp, 7 predicted proteins | sample SagtaG_23_FD_104814 | JGI IMG/M metagenome (GOLD analysis project Ga0137376, IMG submission 104814) | Vadose zone soil microbial communities from Sagehorn Ranch, Mendocino, California, USA - Sage2_L_20_16 metaG | ecosystem: Environmental > Terrestrial > Soil > Vadose zone | place: USA... | reverse complement strand
CTGCTAAGGCCCGAAAATAGCGGGCACACAAAGCCGTATTTCCAACTAGCAGGATAGGTCGATTCGTCCCTACCTGCGGAAATTTCTCATGGGTTCGGGGTCTCAGCAGGCTTGCGATTTCGGCCCCTACGAGCAGGCCAGACAGGTAATCCGGTTGCTGTTCAGGCACAAGCACGCCCGTCAGCACGAGCGTGCGCGCACTAAAGACAGTTGAAAGAATTCCGTTATTGCCAGCAGAACTCCGGGCAACCCGAACGCCTCGATCAAATGCAGCATAGTCTGGCTCTGCTGCTGGAAGCGCCGTCCGGCTGAGAATTGTGTGTGATCCCAGAGCAGCGTAGATCTCTCCCGTCATGAACGTCTCAAAGTGAATAATGTCGTCGTCCCGCACAAAAACCCATTTCGAGTGTGTGCCGGGCATTCCGACAAGTACTTCATTTTCCAGTTCAGACTGATTTGGACATTCTCGTGCCATCAGGCTCAGCGCCCCAACGACCTGTGTCTCCTCACCACGCATGACGTTGGGCAGTTCGGATTTTTCGATCAGCCCGGGGACGATGTGAATCACCCGGCCCGAGCCCACCTTGAACTTTGTGAGCGCGGTGGCGAAGCGTGCGATGCTAATCGGAACCGTTAGATAAGGTGTTTCATGCCAACCGTGGGAGCTTCCTGTCATGCCCGAAGCGATAATCGGCGCAGCGGGCCAGGACTGTAGCCAATCACCGCAAGTTTTCTCAAATGCTCGACAGAATATGGTGTCGGTGTCCTCGTTTGTGGATTGTTCGAGGAGTTGGGCCAAAACCATAACACCCAGCGGCAGAGTACGCGCTTCAAGAACACTTCCAGAGTTGCCCAGACTAAAGGCACGCAGAGAAGAGGTGCCCCAATCGAGCGCTATCAATCTCACAGCGGAGACGCGCATATTTTCCCCGATTTTGCCTCATGGAAAGTTCCTCGCAATTACGAGATTACGTCCAGGAGGGCCACAGAGGGTGGCACTCCATTGGCGCGAATTCGAAGCAGAGCGAACTTGTCGGTCAGGCCCTTCATTCGTATGACGGCTCGCCGAAATCGACTGTGACGGGTTGTTCGCGAAAGCCGCGCGTTTTGATCGCGACGAAGAGCACGCCCAAAAAGAACCAGATTCCTCCGACGGTTTTAGCAATGTGGTTGAGATTCCACCAGATCAGGCCGCAAAACATGAAACCAAAGAGAGGCAAGAATACGTCCCACATGATCTTCAATTTCTCACCAGATGTTCGCTTGACGGCGAATTGCCAAAAAGCTGCAAAATTGACACCCATAAAAGAAAGGAAAGCGCCGAAGTTAATTAACTCCCCCGCATGTTCGTAAGCATGGCCGACGTAATTGAAGGCGATAGCGCCGATTAGTGCGATCGCTCCGATTAAGCAGAGGTTGTAGGTGGGTGTGTTTCCCCTCGAACTTAAATGGGCGAACACGCTTCGTGGCAGCACATCGTCCCGCCCCATGCCAAATAGCAGTCGGGCTGCACTCAGGCTCCCGGTCAGGGCGCTGCCAAATGCGGCCAGTATCAGAATTCCAGCCATGGCATGAAAGAGGAGCGGGCCCCCTACCCGTCTGCACACATCCATGAAGGCGGTCTCGAGGTTCGGAAAGCTCTTCCAATCAGGCCACACGCGCGTGCCCAGATAAACTTCCAGGCCTCCGAGAACACCCGTAAACAGGCAGACCAAGACCGTAGCCAGCAACACGTTGCGCTTGGGGTTCTGGACTTCCTCGGCAAGTGTAGTTACACCGTCAAAGCCAATGTAGGTGAGCGCCGCAAATGACGTGGCGGTCCAGATCTTGTGTGAGTCGAATGTTGAGGGATTGTAGAAGGGTTGGATGGAGAACAATCCCGACCAGCCGTCATGATGAGAAAGGTAAATTACGGCCAGAATGATGAAGAGAACTATCACCAGTGACATGAAAGCAAGGAGAACCTTGTTGGCCAGTGTCGTGGCTTTAATTCCCCTTAAGTTTAGATAAGTAATGATGACAATGATGATCGTTGCCCAAGCCCAGAAGGGGACGATATGGATGTAGCGTTCATGAATGGCGGTCGCGATCCAAACAGTTGTGATAAGCGGCTGGAGAAGGTAGTCCAGAATCATCGCCCACCCAGCAAGAAATCCAAGATGGGGATTGATACCTTTGCCGACGTACGTATAAGCCGATCCAGCGGCGGGATAAATTGCCGCCATACGTCCATAACTGAACGCCGTGATCATCATGGCACACATGGCAATCACGATAGTCGTGGCAAAGTGTCCCTGCGAAAGATCCTGCGCTACCCCGAACAGTGGTACAGGCGCTATTGGTTGCACCAGTACGATTCCATAAACGATCAGGTCCCAGATCGTCAGGACGCGCCGCAGATGAGGCACACTGGCGGTTGTATTGGCAGATTTAGACATGTGAATTTTCGGGGTAGCACGTCAGGAGACGGAGACCGGCCCTGTGGCAGCCGCCGAAGCTCGACCCCAAGAGCCAAAACAGGTGTAAGTCATTTCTCCTTTTCGGCTGAGTAGTCCGTGACCTTTGTCTTAAATGCTGTAAACCCGCCATCGATGTTGTATATCCCACCCGTAACGTACTCCGAGTCGTCCGATGCGAGGTATAAGGCAAACTTGGCGATATCATCTGGCAAACCAATTCGAGTCAAATGTAGATCCTCAATGGATCTGCGAATTTTCGGGGTGTTTAGCCAGGAGTCCTGAGGCGGAGTATGGATGAAGCCAGGACAAATGGCATTGATTCGGATGTCGAACTGGGAGTAGTAAACCGCCATCGATCGTGTCATCGAGACGACGCCGCCTTTGGCTGCGGTATAAGAGTCGTATCCGCCCTGCCCTATCAATGCGTCCGTGGAAGAAGTATTGATAACGGTGCCCTTTCGCGCTGCCATCATGTATGGCAGCCCAAACTTGCAGCAAAGATAGACGCCCTTCAACGTCACGGAGAGCATTTTGTCCCATACGGACTCGGGAAGGAGATGAACGGGACGATCATGTTCGTTGCACAGATTTGTTGTTGCGGCGTTGTTCCAGAGAATATCCAGGCGACCGTATTGTTCCATGGTTGCTTTCATCAACTGCTCAACATCTGCAGCCTTGGAAACATCGGTGCGAACGTACAGCGAGTTGCCTCCGGCGTTCTCAAGCAGTCTTTGTGTCTCTCGACCGGTCTGCTCGTTCACGTCCGCAACCACGACCTTGGCTCCTTCTTGAGCGAACAGTCGGGCGCCGGCCCTCCCTATCCCGGAACCTGAACCTGTGATTATGGCAACGCGATCTAACAGCTTCACTGTGTGGTCGTACTCTTGACGGATTCAGAGTCCTCAAGTTCCTTCACAAGATCATGTCCTCCTGGCCCGTAAGAAGTGAACTCGCCTTTTTCCTCGTAGCAACGGTTGTACTTTTGGAGACGCTGGCGGTCGATCCTCACGCCCAGACCTGGTTCGTGTGGGAGCGCAAGGCAACCGTTGGTGAACTTCGGCAACCCTCCTTCGACGACATCATCCGTAAGCACGGTGAGATGAGTTTGGTTTGCTTTGGTGAAGTTTGGGCACGTGGCCATAATGTGCATCGCGGCCGCCGTGGAAATTCCCAGATCGCCAAAGCTATGCTTCACAATCGGGATCCCAGCTGTTGCTAATAACCAACCAGCTCGCGAGAACCGGGAGAGGCTACCCAGTTGGTGCTGGTCGGTAAGCACAACATCTGCGGCTCGTTTCTTAATAATCTCAAGAATATCCGCCTCGTCCCAGGCGCTCTGATTGGCACCGATCGCCAGGCCCAAAGCAGTTCGGAGGTCCGCGGCGCCATCATGGTCGTAGAAGCAGAGAGGCTGCTCGAAGAATTCGATGTTGTACTGCGACATTCTTCGCATCAGTTCTCTTGCCGTGCCATCGGACCAGGCTTCGTTAGCGTCAACGCGAAGTTTGACCCCATTTCCGATCGCTTCTCTCAGTTTTCGCGCTACCTCGAGGTCTCGTTCAAACCCGGTGCCGAGCTTCACATATACCGTGTCAAAGCCTTGAGCCACCCCCTGCTGAGCCACCTCAACCATAAGTTTGAGTTCGTTGTTTGGTACGTACCAGTAATACCTAATCTTTGTTCTAAAAGTGCCGCCGAAAAGCCGGTGGAGTGGCAAACCTGTTGCCTTGCCCACAAGGTCCCACAGCGCCATGTCAATACCACCCAATGCGCAGCCGCCCGTGTGGCGAAAATGGTGCCATCCATAAACTTGCGTAAGCTCGTGAATAATAACCTCATGGTCAAAAGCATCGCGGCCTAAGATCACGGGACGCATGGCGTTGAGCGCTTCCTTTACTACGCGTACCGATGGATAGCCTACGGCCTCCCCGATCCCTATCTCCCCAGTGTCAGTTTCGATTTCTATGATGACGTTAGAAATCCCCAGTCGCCGTCCAAAAGCCCACGTTTCGGGCTCGCGAAAAGGGATCGAAACGATAGTTGTACGAATATCGCAAATTCTCATGGGCGCCCCCTGGCTTTGCTTCTCAGGAGTCGGATCGAGATTTTCATTGCGGGCAATTTCCCCACTGCCGTCAGGGGATCGAAAAAACCGCCAAGAACAAAGAGCGAAACGAATATAGATTTCGTGCTTGACAATGTCAAGGAAATTTGGATAGATTGTCATCTCGTCAGCTGGTCTGTCCAGTTTCCATTTAACTTATTCGATGTTCCCTAGAAATAATAAGGATAAGGAGACCGATGGCTCCTCTCGAACTTACTCGGATCAAGCGCTCCACTGTTAGTGAGCTCGCAATGGAAGCGATCCTGGCGTCCATTCGCCAAGGAACACTTCGACCTGGTGATCGCGTTCCGCCGCAGCGCCAGCTCGTCGATCAATTGGGACTGAGCCGACCAGCGGTTCGGGAGGCTCTTCGCGGGCTGGCCAGTCTAGGGGTGATCGAGATCCTCCCTGGGCGAGGCGCTTTTGTCAGGCATGTCAGTCCAGAGACGTGGGTAAACGCAGAGTCCCTGTTTTTGCTTGTCGAGCGTGAGTCGCTCATGCATGCCCTGGAGGTTCGCCAGATTCTTGAAGTTGAAGCCATTGGTTTGGCTGCAGTCCGTGCGAACGCCGATGATCTCGCTGATCTCGAGCGGAATTTGAACCGAATCGAGCATGCTCTGAGTTCTGAGGCAGAAGATGCACTTGGGCGCAGTCCGGGGTTCCATATGGCAATTGCCAAAGCCGCCCACAATCCCGTGCTCGTCACGATGGTCAAACCATTTCTTCGGCTAATGGCAAGAGGCGCCGAGGTTATCGGTCAATGCATTCCTGAGGCAAGAGAACAGGAGTATCCCCTTCACTACGAGCTCTATGAGTCGATCATCCAGCGTAATGCCGATCAAGCAAAAGAACGGATGAGACACCACCTCCATGTCGCGCATGAACTAATTCTGCGGAGCTTCGGATCGGGAGAGGGTCGAGAAGCGATCAAGAACTCGTTGAAGATTGAATAGGCCTAGCACTCCGAGTAGTCGGCTCCCGCCTTGCGTACCTGCCAGCCGGGGGGCGGTTAGGAAATGTAACGCAAATTGTATTGGGCGAGGGACGGTAATCGGAGAAGCCATGCGTCGAAAAACAGCACTGATGACGGGCTGTTGTTGGTTCGCGATGCTGTCAGTACAACTGGCCCAGGGCTCATCGCTCAAGGCGGGAGTAACAAAAGTTGACATCACCCCACCGCCGAACCAGTTGCTTTGGGGATATGCGGAGAGGGTGAAACCAGCCTCCGGGACCCTCGACCCTCTCTATGCCCGTGTGTTGGTGCTCGAGTCCGGAGCAGAACGGCTGGCATGGGTGGATCTGGACTTGGGAAGAGTATTTGGGCCAGATTCTATTAGTAGCCTCCGGGAATCAGCTCGCAAGTCAAGTGACATCTCCCATCTGATAGTGCAGGCAACACACACGCACTCTGGTCCGGTGATACTGAATGCCTACCCGAATCGGGTGCCTGCCTGGGAAACCGCGACCATCGAGAAGATTGCAAAAGCAATAACCACCACCGCCGCAGCTCTCGTTGAGGTGAATATCGGTATCGGTTATGGACAGGCCGATATTGGGTACAACCGGCGTTGGATAAATGCTGACGGCACAGTTTCCATGCTGTGGCGGAACCTGACCCATATTCCCACATCACCTCGAGATCCTACAGTCGCCGTTCTGCGGATCAACACAGTGGAGGGTCAGCCGATGGCCATTCTGGTCAACTACGCTTGTCATCCAGTCGTGCTGGGGCAGAACCTTCAGTACTCGGCTGATTTTCCCGGTGTTATGACCCGCGCGGTCGAGGAGGCCTTCGGTGGGAGACCACTTTGCTTTTTCATTCAGGGCGGGCCTGGCGATATTAACCCTTACGCCCGAGCGGTCACTGACGAGGGACCTCAGCAGTTGGAAAGTGCCGGACGTAGCCTCGCGGAAAGTGCAGTAAAAGTCGCGCGGTCGATTCACACCGAAACCGAGAAAAACAGCACACTCGATGTAGCAGAAGACGTACTCAGCTTTCCCTTGCGCTGGAATCCGGAAAAGCTTGGGCATGAGGGGCTCAGCGAATTGGGACTCGCCGTCTCAAAGTCAAAGAACGATGCGGGAAGCGTGCCTTTGACATTGCGGCTTCCGGTGGTCACCGTTTTGATCAATAAGCGGATCGCGCTGATGACGATGCCGGGCGAGCCCTTTGTCGCTTTTCAGATCAACTGGCGCGATCGATGTCCGGTTCCGGACGCATTTTTCCTGGGGTACACAAACGGCTACTTCGGATATTTCCCGACGATCCCTGCCGCAGCGCAGGGTGGTTACGGAGCCTCGAATTCTTCGACCTGGGTCGAAGTTGGGGCCGGAGAGCGGATGGTGGACCACTCGGTGGTCAAGGTTTACGAGATGTTGGGTCGTCTCACTAATGCACCGGTTGAGCCTACCTCGAAGTAAACGGGACGAGAACTCGTTGTAATGAGCTCGCCTCGAAACACCATGGGAGTTGACTTTGATCCGGAGGTCTCGAATGAAACGGAATATTTCATGGCCACTACTGTGTGCACACTTAGTAGCGGTAGCTATGGTTTTCGGTCCTTCGGCGAAAGCCGATGTCGGAGGCGCGATTTTGGGGATAGTCAAGGATCCAAGCGGTGCGACGGTGACCGGGGCGCAAGTCACCCTGCGTAATTCGGACACAGGCTTGAGCCGCAAGATAACCACCGACTCCGCTGGGAGCTTCGAATTTTTGGCCGTGCCGGTTGGTGAACACTATGCCGTAGACGTTGAGGCTGCAGGGTTTCAGAAAGCCAGCCAACCAGAGATCAAGCTGGTTGTGAACCAGCGCTACCGCGCCGATTTCACCCTCGCCGTCGGCGCCGCGACCCAGACAGTTGAAGTCAAGGCGAACGCCGTACAGGTGGAGGCCACCAGCACCCAACTGGGGGATGTTATTGAAGGCCACAAAATGACATCGCTGCCCCTGAATGGTCGGAGCTACACGGACCTTCTGGGTCTTCAGGCTGGCGTTACACCAAGTCAGTTCAGCACGGGCTTTACAAGGTATTCGGACCGTCCTGTTTCCGGGACACTTTTTGCGGGAAATGTGTCGGTGAACGGCGAACGTGAGGCAGCGAATTCGTTTCTGGTCAATGGCGGGGATGTTGAAGAGAGCAGGAACAACGGAGCCTCAGTTGTACCGGTACTTGAGTCGATCCAGGAGTTCCGGCTAATCACGAACTCCTTCGACGCCGAGTACGGCCGATTCGCGGGCGCTGTGGTAAACGTCGTGACTAAGTCCGGAACAAATGCCCTCCATGGCTCGCTCTTTGAGTTCCTTCGCAATGACAAGCTTGACGCTCGCAATTTCTTTGACCACGACCTAATTGATCCGATATCAGGGCAAACCATCCCAGGCTCAGGTCGCGGTGTGCTAAAGCAAAACGAGTTCGGCGGAACCGCGGGGGGGCCGATCCGGAAGAATCGTCTCTTCTTCTTTGGCGACTATCAGGGCACGCGAGAAGTGAGGGGGGTCACGACTGGCGTCATCAATGTGCCCTCGCAGTTGGAGCGGGGCGGTGACTTCTCCGATGCCACTGCGGTCGGATATTCCCCACTCACCGGTGTTGTTCGAGGGGACAATGTCGCAGGCAATCACACAATGGATGAGATTCTGAGCCAACGCTTGGGTTATACCGTGAGTTCCGGCGAGCCTTATTGGGTTTCCGGCTGCCAGACACTCGCCGATGCGCAAACAGGAATGTGCGTCTTCCCCGGTCAGATCATTCCTCAAAGCGCTTGGAGTCCTGCAGCCGCGCCTACCATGAATTTCATTCCGCTTCCCATCGCGACGGCACAAGGTACCCCGTTCTTCTCGACAAGTTCTTTCAATAGCACGGTGCGGGATGACAAGTTCGGCGCTCGAATCGACCTCGCCACTAACAGCCAAGGGAGCTGGGCATTCTACTACCATTTCGACGATTCTCGAGTACTTGACCCTTACGCGGGCGGGAATGTCCCAGGTTTTGCCGGTGTCTCGGTAAACCGCGCCCAGCAAATAAGCCTCAGTAACACGCGGAGTTTTGGGGGCACCGCGGTGAATGAAGCGCGACTTAACTTTACGCGGTCCGCGTTAAACCTGGACAAGCCAGTAGGCGGATTGGGCAATTATTCCTCTTTTGGCTTCACGGAGGGTGGGCTTGGTCTGATCCCTGTGTCGACCGCGTATGAGGGGCTTCCGTCCCTGTCCTTCCAATCTTTAGGTTTAGGTCTCGGCGTGCCGGATAGCATAACCGGACAATTCAACAACACGTGGCATGCTTCCGACAGCTTCTCCAAATCCTGGGGTCGGCACACAACGAAGTTTGGAGGTGAATACCGCTACTACCAGATCAACGCGCGCAACTTCTCATCTGGCAATGGGCTATTCCAATTTGACGGAAGCGAAACCGGGAATGATTTCTCGGATTTCTTGTTGGGTGCGCCTTCTTATTTTGAACAGTCCAGCCTTCAGCGCTTGGACTCGCGGACAAAGTATTGGGCCGTTTTCGCCCAGGACACCTTCAAGATCCGCCCCAACTTGACTCTAAACCTCGGTCTGCGCTGGGATGTCAGCCAGCCTTTTTACGACACTCAGGGCAAAATTCAGACGTTTATCCCCGGGAAACAATCAACGATTTATCCGGACGCTCCACTTGGGTGGGTTTTTCCGGGAGACCCGGGGGTTCCCAAGACGCTTGCTCCCACTCCGTATGACAAATTTGCACCGCGGCTCGGCCTCGCGTATTCGCCAGCCTTCACGGACGGAGTACTTGCCAAGATCTTCGGTGGTTCCGGAAAGACCAGCATCCGTGTAGCCTATGGCATTTACTACACAGCCGTTGAAGATTACACCCTCTTCAACGAAATCGGCGACGCTCCCTTTGGGCTTTTTTACGTAAGCCCTACACAGGTCTATCTGGAGCAGCCGTATATGGATAGGATCAGTGGGAACGATCCGGGCCAGCGGTTTCCCTTCATCATCCCGGCACCGGGAGCAACTGGCATCTGGGCCAAATACCTGCCGCTCGCCGGTCAGCCGGCGTACAAGCTAGATAATACGCAACCCTATGCCGAGCACTATAACTTCAATGTCCAGCGCCAAATCGGCGAAACGGCGATGCTCACGCTCGCCTACGTGGGCTCGCAGGGACATCATCTTGTTGGGCGTCTCCCCTTTAACGCCGGAAGTCCTTCGCGCTGCTTCGAAATCAATTCCATACTCGCACAATTCAACCCGACAGCCACACCTTGTGGGCCAGGACTTGAAGACCAGATTTACGACTTGGGCAACGGGCAGTTTGCTTATGGGACGCGACCGTACTCCGTGACTTCAGGACGGTACGTCAGTCAAGGCATCCTCGATTTTTCGGACAATGACTATACGGCCGCGGTGGGCAACTCCAGTTACAACGCTTTTCAGGCCAGTCTGGAAAAGCGGGTGGGGGCGCTGCGTCTCCTGGGCGCCTACACTTGGTCAAAATCACTCGACAACGGCTCGGCTTACCGGGACTTTTATAACCCTTACAACCAGACGGCGAACAGGGCATTGTCCACGTTCGACGTGGCGCACAATTTCGTGGCGAGCTATACGTACGACCTGCCCTTTCGCCGGCTGAGCAGTGCCACACGAGGCGCTCTGTTCAAGCTGCTAGACGGCTGGGAAATCTCCGGAATAACGCATTTATCAACTGGCGTGCCGGTGACCCTCTCGAACTCGGGGGATCGGTCGCTTTGCGGATGTGGTTTCGGGATTCCGGTCGATCGGCCTGACTACACCGGCAAGCCGATAAAGTTTCTCAATCCCCGAGATACTGCCAGCCGAGATTACTTTTCGATAGGTCCTGATTACTTCACTCCAGAACAGATCGGCGTTCCCGGGAATGCGGCCCGCAGATTCTTCCATGGGCCCGGTTTGAACAATTGGGATGTTGCGCTTCACAAGACTACAAGCATTAGCGAGCGGTTCTCGGCGGAGTTCCGAGTCGAATTCTTTAATGTGTTCAACCATACTCAGTTCAACAACCCGAATGGAAATGTTGCCTCGAGAAGTTTTGGCCGCGTCAGCAGCGCTCATCCTGCCCGGATCGGCCAGGTTGCTCTGAAACTAAATTTCTAGCTTTTTACCGAGCGGCAAAGGAGAGACGCGGTTTGGGTACCAAAAGTTTGAAACTCGCGATCGATGGAGGGAGCCCGCTCCGGCAAGAGCCCCTCCCGCTGGAATTCCCCGGGATGCATTACTTAGACGAAGAAGAGGTTCAGAGTGTGACCCGTGTACTGCGTTCGCGTTCGCTCTT
>Ga0137376_10002605_pt1 | contig 10864 bp, 8 predicted proteins | sample SagtaG_23_FD_104814 | JGI IMG/M metagenome (GOLD analysis project Ga0137376, IMG submission 104814) | Vadose zone soil microbial communities from Sagehorn Ranch, Mendocino, California, USA - Sage2_L_20_16 metaG | ecosystem: Environmental > Terrestrial > Soil > Vadose zone | place: USA... | reverse complement strand
CGCGTTGCTGATCGCCCAGGTGCGCTCGACCGGATCCTTGTAGTGGTCGTCCTCGACCGAGACAGCGATCAATTCGGGCAGGATGGTGCCGAACTTGATCGGCTTTTTGCTCATGCGCTGCGCGGGCTTCCACATCGCCATGTACTGCAGCCGGCCCCGCCCCACCGGCCCCACGATCCTGGGAAAAATACGCGCCTCAAGGAAGTCGTGCAGGATATGGCCGCGCGGATAGGCGGTGGCACCGACCTTGTACGCCATCGGCTGGGGTACTTCGGCAAAACCGTCCATGTGAGTAAGCGGATAGCTCTGCCAGCTCAGGCCGCCGACCTCCTCGTCGTAGTGCGCATCGCCATCGGTGAGGATATCGAGGCCGGCAATTTCTTGCGCCCGCAGAAAGCAGGAGACCGCGTCCTCGTACTGCTCGCGGTAGCGCGAATTGGTCATCGCTTCGAGGAAGCTCTTGCGTCCCAGCACCGCGGTGTACCAAGCCGGCCGCGGCAGCGAGCCGATGATCGAGGTTGGCAGCGTGACACCCGCTGAGGCTTTGTACATGGCTTGCTCTTCTCTCCTTCAGAAATCGAACGCTTCGCTCTTTGCCGCCGCGTTCTTCGCCAGCGCGCGGTCGGGCTCGGGCAGCGGCGCGCCGGAATCGCGGAAGCGGTTGACGATGGGATAGCGGCGGTCGCGGCCGAAATTCTTCTGCGTCACCTTGACCCCGGGAGCTGCCTGCCGGCGCTTGTACTCGGCAAGATGCAGCATGCGCTCGACCTTCATCACCGTCTCCCGGTCGAAGCCTTCCGCGACGATCTTGGCGATGGGCTCCTCGTGCTCGACCAGACGCGCGAGGATTTGGTCGAGCACTTCGTAGGGCGGCAGCGTGTCCTGATCGGTCTGGTTCTCGCGCAGTTCGGCGCTCGGCGCACGTGTGAGAATGCTGTCGGGGATCGCCGGGCCATCGGGTCCCAACGCGCCGTCGGGCTTCCAGCCGTTGCGCAGCCGGGCCAGCCGATAGACCTCGGTCTTGTAGAGATCTTTGATCGGATTGAAGCCGCCGTTCATGTCGCCATAGAGCGTGGCATAGCCGACCGACATTTCCGACTTATTGCCGGTGGTCACCACGATGACGCCGAACTTGTTGGAGATCGCCATCAGAATGGTGCCGCGCGTGCGCGACTGCAGGTTCTCCTCGGTGACGTCGCGCGGCAGCCCTGCGAAGACCGGCGCGAGCGCTTTTTCCAATCCCGCGACCGCGCTTTCAATCGGCACCACCTCGTATCGGACGCCGAGCGCCTTGGCGACCTGCGCCGCATCGTCGAGCGATTGCTGCGCGGTGTAGCGATAAGGCAGCATCACGCAACGCACGCGGTCGGCGCCCAGCGCGTCCGCCGCCAACGTGGCCACCAGGGACGAGTCGATGCCGCCTGAGAGCCCGAGCACCACACCCTTGCAACCGATCTTATTGATATAGTCGCGCAGTCCCAGCATGCAGGCGAAATAATCCGCCTGGTCGCCCTGCTCGATCGCAGCGACCGGTCCATCGACGCACCGCCAGCCATTGCCGGTGCGCTCCCAGCGCGTCGTCTCGACGGCTTCGCGGAACGCCGGGAGCTGGCAGGCGAGCGTGCGATCGCCGTGCAGGGCAAACGAGGCGCCGTCGAACACGAGCTCGTCTTGCCCGCCGATCTGGTTGACATAGATCAGCGGCACGCCGCTCTCGGTCACCCGCCCCACCGCGATGTTGAGACGAAGCTCGTCCTTGTCACGGGAATAGGGCGAGCCGTTGGGCACGATCAAGAGTTCGGCGCCAGTCTCGGCGAGGCATTCGACCACTTCCTCGTAATCGCCCCATTCGGTCCAGATGTCCTCACAGATCGGAAGGCCGAGGCGCACCCCGCGGAAATTGACGGGACCGGGCGGCGGCCCCGATGCGAACAGGCGCCGCTCGTCGAACACGCCGTAGTTGGGCAAGTTCACCTTCAGCCGCACAGCGGCGATGATGCCGCGATCGAGCAGGCAATACGCGTTGTAGAGCTTACGATCCTCGAGCCACGGCGTGCCGATCAAGAGCGCCGGGCCGCCATCCGCGGTTTCGCGCGCAAGCTCCTCGACCTTGGCGCGGCAGGCCGCCTGGAACGCCGGCTTGAGCACGAGGTCCTCGGGCGGATACCCGGACAGGAACAGTTCCGACAATGCCACGAGATCGGCGCCGGCGGCTTCGGCGCGCGCGCGGCGCGCCTTATCTGCATTGCCGGTGATATCGCCGACGGTCGGATTGAGCTGTCCGATCGCGATGGCCAAACGGTCGGTGGGCCGCGCATTCATGGCTTAGGTCTAGCGCGTCGTGCCCGCGCCCGGCAATCGCCGCACAGCGCCGGTCAGATCAGCCCAAATCGCTCGGCAAGGGCCAGCAGCCAGACAGCGCCGGCGATCACTAGCGCGAGGCCGACCGCGGCCGAGCCCATATCCTTGACCCGGCCGATCTGGGGGTCGATGGCAAGGTTGACACGGTCGGAAAGCTTTTCGATCGCCGTGTTCAAGAGTTCGACGACGAGGACCAGAGCCACGACCGCGATGAGCGCGAGGCGCTTCCAAGCTGCCTCCGCAACGAGGAACGCCACCGGCACCGCCAGGACGAGGGCAATCAGCTCCAGGCGAAAGGCCTCCTCGCTGCGCGCGGCCGCGAGGAGGCCATGCCAAGTATTGATGGTGGCGCGCAGCAACCGTTCCATCGCGGTGGGATTGAAGTCAGTCGGGTTGGGTGACGTTGCCTACGGCTCGGCGGTACGGATCGCGGCCGGGCCTGCGCTGAGCTTGATCGATCCTGCTGGCTTGAGCTCCTTGCCGTCGAAGTCAAACACCGTGATCTCCCGTTCGACCATGCATTGGACCAGAAGCTTGCGATTGTCCTTGCTCCAGGCGATCCCCTGGCACCAGTGGCCAACCTGGGCCTCGGTCAGCGGGACCAACTCTTTGCCTTTAACGCTTAGCACCTTGACCAAGCCGTAATCGTTGAAGAAGGGACTGGTCTTGGGCTTATTGGATCCGTTTACCACGTTCACAGCGGCAAAGGCGCCGTCGGGAGACAGCGCTATCCCTTCGGGCGTTTGGCCGACGGACACGGTATGGACGACGCGCGCAGGCTTAGCCTCAAGGTCGATCAAGCTGACTGTGTCGGCGTCGCCAGTGCCGGGTCCGATATTGGCGACGACCGCAACCTTCCCGTTCGGATGGATGCCGAGCCCGTAGGGTCGCAGTCCCGCTGAGATCTCGCGCTTGGTGTCCGCGACCTTGGTGCCGTCGATCGACAGCACGGAAATCTTGTTGTCGCCGTCGCGGGTCACCAGCGCCGTCTTGCCGTCCGGTGTAATAGCGACATGGCTCGGGCCGGATTTGTCATCGCCCAAATTTATCTTGCCGACAGGCGTGAGCGTATTGCCGGCGATGGAAAAGACGGAGACCGTTCCCTCGGAGCGGTTGGCGACCAGTGCCAGCGTCCCGGCGCGGTTAATCGACACGCCGGCGGCGCCTTTGCCGGCCTGCAGTTGCGCCGAGACCTTGGGCGGCGATGCCTTGAGGTCGATCACCGAGAGCTTGTCGTCAGGGGCGGTTTTCTTGGGATCGGCCGGGTCGAGCTTGGTGGCCCCCGTGACGAGCGCGAAACTCTCGTCCCGCGCGACCGCGACGCTCAAAGGCGGACCAACGACGCTGGCCGGAGCTTGGATCTCGGCGACCACCTTGGGCGGCGTCGCATTGAGATCGATGACGGCTACGGAGTCCGCCGACGGATTGGTCGGCACGGAATTGACGCCATCGATAAGGACGGCCTTCCCGTCATTAGCGGAAAGCGCAAGCTGAGCGCTTGCACTCGACGTTATCGACATGAAGGCGGCAAGCGAAAGCGCGCCCACCCAAGGCATATGGCGATGCATGAGAACCTCCCGTTGCGCGGATCATTGGGACCTTGCGAAAGCGCCGCGCATCCGCATTTCATCATAACAAACGGTTGGGCAAAAAACTCCCACGCCGTTCCGCATGAGGAGGGGGCGGACGGAAATCGTCGCAGTTTCGATCAGAGCCCGGCGGCGGCCGGCAGCGGCCGCGCTCTCGCGGTCCGCTCCGCCTTGAGCAGGTCGGCAAGCAGAAACGCCAAATCGATCGATTGCTCGGCATTGAGCCGCGGGTCACACACCGTGTGATAGCGGTCCTTAAAATCCGCATCGGTGATCATGCGCGCGCCGCCGGTACATTCCGCGACGTTTTGTCCGGTCATCTCCAGATGCACCCCGCCGCCATGCGTCCCTTCGGCCCGGTGAACGGCAAAAAAGGTCTTCACCTCCGACAGGATGCGGTCGAACGGCCGCGTCTTGTATCCGGTTTCCGAGCTGATGGTGTTGCCGTGCATGGGATCGCACGACCACACCACGATCTTTCCCTCGCGCTGAACCCCGCGGATCATGGCCGGCAGCTGATCCCCGACCTTGTCCGCGCCCAGCCGCACGATCAGCGTCAGCCGGCCCGGCTCGTTTTCCGGATTGAGAATGTCGATCACCCGCAGCAACTCGTCGACCCTGGTGGACGGACCGCACTTGAGGCCCAGCGGGTTGATGAGGCCGCGGCAGAACTCGACATGTGCGTGATCGGGTTGGCGGGTGCGGTCGCCGATCCACAGCATGTGGGCCGAGGTGCAGCAGAAGGTGCCGGGACGCGTGGAATCCTCGCGCGTCATCGCCTGCTCGTAGCCGAGCAGCAGCGCCTCGTGGCTGGTGTAGAACTCGGTGCTCTTGAGCTCGGGGTGGCTTTCGAGATCGAGGCCGCAGGCTTGCATGAAGCCGAGCGCCTCGCTGATGCGGTCGGCGAGTTCCTCGTAATGGTGCGACTGCGGCGAGTCCTTGACGAAGCCGAGCGTCCACTGCCGGACATTCGCGAGATTGGCATAGCCGCCGTGCACGAAAGCGCGCAGCAGGTTCAGCGTCGCGGCCGAATGGCGATACGCCTCGATCTGGCGTTCCGGGTCGGGACGGCGCGCGGCTTCATCGAAGTCGACGCCGTTGATGATGTCGCCGCGGTAGCTCGGCAACTCCTTGCCGTCGCGCTTCTCCATCGGCGACGTGCGGGGCTTGGCGAATTGACCGGCGATGCGGCCGACCTTCACCACCGGCAAGGCGGCGGCGTAGGTGAGCACCACGGCCATCTGCAAAAAGACGCGCAGGAAGTCACGGATATTGTTGGCGCTGACGTTGTTGGCGCTGGGCTCGGTGAACGCTTCCGCGCAATCGCCTCCCTGCAGCAGAAAGCCCTCGCCCGCGGCAACGCGGCCAAGCGCCTTTTTCAGGCTGCGCGCTTCGCCGGCAAAAACGAGCGGCGGAAACGTCGCAAGGCGCCGCTCGACGGAGGCGAGCGCCTCCTGGTCGGGATATTCGGGGACCTGCACGATCGACTTTTGCCGCCAACTATCGCGCGTCCAACGCTCGGGCATGACCGCCCTCCACTACCCTCAAGCCCTCCTAGGGGCGATATTTTCCAGCTGAGCGCGAGCTTATACACGAGGCCCGGCAGCCCAAGCCAGATCGAATTGGATGCAGGGGCCCGCCGCGCAGAGCCGAACTTCCGCCTATTCGGCCGCCTCGCGGCGATAACTGAGCGCCTTCTCCCGCAACGTCACGAGCTCCTCGGCGGCGGTCGGATGCACCGCCATCACCGCGTCGATCTCCGCTTTCGTCGCCTTCATCGTCACTGCGATTGCGACGAGCTGGATCATCTCGCCGGCGTCAGGCCCGACGATGTGACAGCCGACAACACGATCGCTCTCGCCATCGACGACGAGCTTGAAGAACGCGCGCGTATCGCGCGCCGCGAGCGTCATCTTCAGCGGGCGGAACGAGGTCTTGTAGACATCGACTTTCGCCAGCCGCTCGCAGGCTTGCGCCTCGGTCAGGCCGATCGCGCCGACCTCGGGCTCGGAGAAGACCGCGGTCGGGACATTGGTGTGATCGACCGCCGTCGGCTTGCCGCCGAACACCGTGTCGGCGAAGGCATGGCCCTCGCGGATCGCGACCGGCGTCAGGTTGACGCGGTTTGTGACGTCGCCGATCGCGTAGATGTGCGGTACCGAGGTCTGCGACTTCGGGTCGACGGCGATGCCGCGGTTGTCGGCGAGCTGCACGCCCGCTGCCTCGAGACCGAAACCGGCGACGTTCGGCCGCCGCCCGAGCGCGAACATCACCTTGTCGACCTCGACCGAGCTGTCGTCGGACAGCTTGGCGGTAAACGTATCTTGCGTGCATTGCACGGCGCGCACCGTCTTGCCGCAAACAATCTTCACTCCCCGCTTGGTCATCTCCGCATTGAGGTGCGCGCGCAGGTCGTCGTCGAAACCGCGCAAAATATTTTCGCCGCGGTAGACCAGAGTCACCTCCGAGCCCAGCCCGTTGAAAATGGCGGCGAACTCGACCGCGATATAGCCGCCGCCCTGGATCAGGATGCGCGCGGGCAATTCCTCCAGCTGGAACGCTTCGTTCGAGGAGATGGTATGTTCGATGCCCGGGATCGCTGGACCCATCCATGGCGCTGCACCGGTGGCGATGAGAATGTACCGGGGCCGGATCGCTGTCCCACTCGCCACCAGACGCACCGTATGCGCATCCTCCAGCACGGCGCGGCTCTTGACGACCTTGACGCCGGCGCGCTCGAGCGTGGTGGTATAGGCGAGTTCAAGGCGCGCAATCTCGCGGTCCTTGTTGGCGATGAGGGTTGGCCAGTCGAACCGCGGTTCGTTAAGCGTCCAGCCGTAGCCGGCGGCATCCTCGAAATCATCGGCAAAGCGCGAGGCGTAGACCAAGAGCTTTTTGGGGACGCAGCCGCGGATCACGCAGGTACCGCCGACCCGGTACTCCTCGGCCACCATGACTCGCGCGCCATATTCGGCTGCGATCCGTGCCGCGCGCACACCCCCCGAGCCCGCTCCGACGACGAGCAGATCGACGTCATGATCAGCCATATCGTCGGATCCGAAGCATCGCCGGGTGCCGCATCTAGATGTCGTGGCCTCGTTTCTTCATTTCGGCGCGTATCTTGGCGATGATCTCCTGCGACAGAGCTTCGGCCCAAGTCTGAGCAGTTCTCATGCTCTGATCGAGGATGTTGGGCTCCTCCGTCACCAACTTACGCCCCAGCGGGGACTTGTAGAAGGTAAGCGCGTCCTTGAGCTCCTGTTCGGTGAACCGCGAGGCATAAATCTTGGCGACCTCGGTCATGAGCTCGGCGCTGCGCGTCGCATAGTCCGCGTGCAACTTGGCTGCGACTTCGTTCAAATCCTTGCTGAGCATCGGGTTGGTTTGCAGCAAGACGATCTTGGTCCTCTCGATGACGCCGGAAACCAAGGGCCTATAGAGTCCGTCGGCGCCCTTGGCGGTGATGACCTCCTTCGCGGTCGCGACCGCGGTCGCCGAAGGCTGTTGCGCCGCGGCCGCGGCGATGCCCACAGTCAGCGTGAGCCCCAGCGCCAGCAGCGTGGTGGCGCAAAACGGCTTGGCGGTTGAATAGAAAAACATAAAGACTCTCCTCTTCGAGTGTTGGAGCTCAGCGCCGCTCGATCACGCGCACGCCGCTCGAGTCGGCGACTACCGCCGCGTGGGCGAGCCCAATGAACAGACCGTGTTCGACCACGCCGGCAATGCCGTCGAGACGCTCGGCGAGCGATTTCGGATCGGCGATCCGCTCGAATGCGGCATCCAGTATCCAGTGCCCTCCGTCCGTGACGAAAGCGTGGCCGTCCTTGGCGCGCCGCAGCAGCGCGGGCCCCGTGCAACCGACCGCCGCGGCGGCCGCCTCGATCGCCCGCCGCGTCGCGCCCAATCCGAACGGCACCACCTCGACCGGCAGCGGGAAGCGGCCGAGCGAGGATACCCACTTCGATTCATCGGCAATGACGATCATGCGCGCTGAGGCTGAAGCGACGATCTTTTCCCGCAGCAGCGCGCCTCCCCCGCCCTTGATCAGGCTCAGATCGGGCGCGATCTCGTCGGCACCGTCCACGGTCAGATCAAGCTGCGGCGTCTCATCCAGACTGGTGATCGGAATTCCCAGCCGCTCGGCGTCGCTGCGAGTTGCCTCCGATGTGGCCACGGTAATGACATCGAGCCCGGCGGCGACGCGTTGCGCGAGGAGCTCGACGAAATGCTTCGCCGTCGAGCCGGTGCCGAGGCCAAGCCGCATGCCGGACCGCACGAATTCAAGGGCGCGGGCGGCGGCCGCGCGTTTTTGGGCCTCGAGGTCCATCGCGATTAAACCAATCGGCTCGGCATCGCAGCAAAAACGGGGGTCTATCTAGCGCCGTTCAGCGCGGGCGCATAGTCCACCCGCTGGGCGGAACACGCGTCAAATCTCTCCTTTTCAGGGGGACGAGCGGCAAGAGCTGTCTCAAGACGGTATCTCGCCAAGCGGCAGAGTACCGAGCCTTACTATTGGCCAATTTTCGGCTACCCATCACCAATGATGGGGGCTCCGACGGTCGTCTTCGATCTCGACGGCACGCTGGTCGACAGCGCGCCCGATCTCGTCGCCACGCTCAACATTGTCTTTGCCCGCGAAGGTCTGCCGCCGGTCGCTTACGAGACCGCGCGCAACTTGGTCGGCGGCGGCGCGCGCTCGCTGATCGAATGCTCGCTCAGAGCCGAAGGGCGCAAGCTCGGCGTGGACGAGGTGGACCGGCTCGTCAAAGAGTTCATCGCGCATTATGCGGCGCACATCGCCGATCGCTCCCGGCCGTTCCCGGGGCTCGAAGCCACGCTCGAAGAACTCGGCGCCGTCGGCTGTCGGTTTGCGGTCTGCACCAACAAGCTGGAATGGCTATCGGTGCGGCTGCTCGACGCACTCGGCCTCTCGAAGCACTTCGTCGCCATTTGTGGAGCGGACACGTTCGGCTTGCGAAAGCCCAATCCGGAGTTCTTGCGGCGGACCATCGCGTGCGCTGGCGGCGAGATGGATCACGCGGTGATGGTTGGGGATTCCGGCACCGATATCGCCACCGCCCGCGCGGCAGGAGTTCCGGTCGTCGCCGTCGATTACGGCTATACCGAAACCCCGGTTGACGAATTTGTGCCCGAGCGGGTGATCAGTGCGCTGGGCGAGCTGCCAAGTGCCGTATTCGAGCTTTTGCGCGCCCCCAGCTCCACTGCCGTGGAGCAATGTTAATCCGTATTTTACCTTATGGGCGCCACACTTGGGGCAATTTAGCGCGCTAGCCACAGCCGTGGAGGCGCCCCCGGGTTGTGCGGGTTTGGCGTGCCTCTGTGGTTGCGTTCTGGGGAGTGGCGGCCGTTGCCGCCGGGGGTGGGGATCATGAGCCGAGTGATTGCCGTCGTGGCCTGTGGCCTGATGCTGGCCGCGTGTTCTGCAACGATGCCGAGCCTGGATTTTCTCAAATCCGCTCCGCAGTCCGAGACGCTGGCGATTGCATCCGAACCGCCAGGAGCGGAAGCGAAAACCTCGTTGGGCCAGAGCTGTCGCACGCCTTGCCAGCTCACGGTCCAGCCCGGCAGCGAGTTCTCCGTAACGCTTGCGCTCGGCGGCTATCAGTCGCAGACCGTGTCGGTCCGTCCGGAAGCCGATGGTGCTACCCCGCGGCTCGCACCCAATCCGGTTCACGTCACGCTGCAGGCGGTGAAGCCGCCGAAGAAGCCAATTGCCACGAAGAAGACGCCGGTGGCGGCAGCAGCCCGTCCCGCAGCACCGCCGCCGATGGCCTCGGCAGCGCCAACCACCACAGCGACGGCCGCGCCTGCGCTCGCCCCGCCGCCGTCCACCCCGGCCGAGTCGGCACCGTCCGCGACCGAGTACCCCTGGCCATCGCGCTAGTTCCGGTGGAACGGCGAGACCACGGTCGCTTGCCGGCAAGCTAGACGCTCTGGCCGATATCCGTCAGAATTCCCATATGGAAGGGCGGAACGCCGTGCGCTCGGCAGGCCGATGCGCAGGCTTCCGAAGGCTGACGCAGCGCAGGACCCATGTCGCCTCCGGTCATGATGCAGGACAATCTCGCCTTCGAGCGTCAAGGAAAAGCCCACGCTTCGCTGGTCGACCCCTTCGGGCGGGCGATCACCTATTTGCGCGTGTCGGTGACGGACCGCTGCGATTTTCGCTGCGTCTATTGCATGGCGGAGAACATGACGTTCCTGCCCAAGGCCGACTTGCTCTCGCTTGAAGAACTCGATCGGCTGTGCAGCGCCTTTATCGCGCGCGGCGTCAGGAAACTCAGGCTCACTGGCGGCGAGCCGCTGGTGCGGCGCGGCATAATGACCCTCGTCGCCTCGCTCTCCCGCCATCTCTCGAGCGGAGCGCTCGACGAGCTCACGCTCACCACCAACGGCTCGCAGTTGCCGAAATATGCGGGCGAGCTCGCGAGCTGCGGCGTCAAGCGCATCAACGTCTCGCTCGACACGCTCGATCCCGACAAGTTCCGCGCCATCACGCGCTGGGGTGAGCTGGACAAGGTCTTGGCCGGGATCGATGCCGCGCAGGCGGCTGGACTGAAGGTCAAGATCAACGCGGTGGCGCTCAAAGGCGTGAACGAGGACGAATTTCCGGCGCTGCTGCAATGGGCGCACGGGCGCGGCATGGAGCTTACGCTCATCGAGGTGATGCCGCTCGGCGACGTCGGCGAAGGCCGCCTCGATCAATACCTTCCGCTCTCGATCGTGCGGGCGCGGCTGGCCGAACGCTTCAAGCTCGAGGATATCGACTATCGCAGCGGCGGACCTGCACGCTACGTCAAGGTTGCCGAAACCGGCGGCCGGCTCGGTTTCATCACGCCGCTCACTCACAATTTCTGCGAATCCTGCAATCGGGTGCGGGTGACCTGCACCGG
>Ga0137376_10002602_pt1 | contig 10867 bp, 10 predicted proteins | sample SagtaG_23_FD_104814 | JGI IMG/M metagenome (GOLD analysis project Ga0137376, IMG submission 104814) | Vadose zone soil microbial communities from Sagehorn Ranch, Mendocino, California, USA - Sage2_L_20_16 metaG | ecosystem: Environmental > Terrestrial > Soil > Vadose zone | place: USA... | reverse complement strand
CCGCGACCTGCGCGCGCTCGCCGTGCGGTGCCTGGCGTACACCCGGGCGCCGACCGCGCTCGAGACCCTGCTGCAGATCACGGCGGGCGGCCGCACCCTGTTCGGCCGAGAGAAGCTGCCGGCCAAGTCCCCCGAGCTCCTCGTCGCGCTGGCAGCGCTCGCGACCGGGTGGCGCCGGGATCTTCGGGCGCGCGCCCGCCTCCTCATCGCGGCCGCGTCGCCCGACGACGAGATCCGCCACGCCGCGGAACTGCCGGCGAGCCGGCCGTGAGCAGCCCCGCGGCCTTCCTCAACGCGTTCGCGCACGCGCTCGCGGCGATGACCCTGTATCGGCCGGGCCATCCCGCCCGCGAGCGCGCCATCGACGACGCGTATCGAGAGCTCAACGACCTGCAGGCCACGGAGGCGCAACCGCTGTTCACATTCCTCGGAGACGAGATTGTCTTCGGGCGGCTGCCGCTGCGCGAGCTCAAGGCGTGGGACTGGGGGCAGCGCCTGGCGCTCGCGGGGATCCAGCGCTTGGAGTTTTCCGATCCTGTGAGCCGGGAGGAATTCGAGCAGTTCCTCGACGAGGTGCTCGCCCGGCTCACGCTCTCCGCCATCGACACGACGGAGGCGCGCCAGATGCGGCGCTCCAGCATCCGGTTCGGTGCCGTGGGCGTGCGCGGCGGGGACGAGCAGGTCGGCCAGGCGACCCCGACCGCCACGATCAACTACTCCCTGAGCGAGGAAGCGGACGCGGTACGGTGGGTCCAGCAGGAAGTGCAGGCGCGGGGCATGCTGCCGCTCACGGAGGCGGAGGCGGTGGTCCGGTCGCTGTCGATCGCGATGCACGGCGGGCGGCAGATCATGATCCCGCTGTTGCAGCTCAAGGACTTCGATCAGTACACGACGACCCACTCGATGAACGTCGCGGTGCTGGCGATGGCCCTCGCCGAATCGCGCGGGCTCTCGGCGCGGGACGTGCGGGCGTTCGGCGTGGCCGGGCTGCTGCACGACATCGGCAAAGTGAGAATCCCGCTCGAGGTCCTCACCAAGCCGGGACGGTTCACCGACACCGAACGGGCCCTGATGAACCGGCATCCCGCTGAAGGCGCGCGCATCATCCTGCGCGCCGAGGAGGACCTGGATCTCGCCGCGGTGGTCGCCTACGAGCACCACATCATGCTGAACGGCGACGGCTATCCCACGTTCCGGTTCCGGCGCGACTGCCATGAGGGGAGCAAGCTCGTCCATGTGTGCGACGTGTACGACGCGCTCCGCACCCACCGGCCCTACCGCGAAGCATGGCCCCAGTCGAAGACGTTATCGTATATCGAGGACCGCGCCGGCACGGAGTTCGATCCCGAGTTGGCGGGTGCGTTTGTGCGGATGATGCGCCAGTGGGAGCCGCAGGTGGCGGTCATGACCGACGAGCGGGCCCCCGTGCCCGAGGCGGTGGTGGACGCGACGCCCGCGACCTGAACCGCTCCCCGTTCGGCGTTCCGGGGTACGTATCTTTACGTACCATGCTGCCACTCTTTCGCCTCGTCCTCCTGCTGCTCGGGATCGCCCCCGGTCTCGCCGCCCAGACGGCGCATGCCGGCGCGGGTCCGCGCCCCCGCCTCGAGGGGAAATGGCAGGCCAAGACCGAAGACGAGATTCGCAACATCATCGTGCGCAGCGACAGCTCCGCGCAGTTCGGCGATCAGGTGGCTCGTTGGCGTGTGGTGGGCGACAGCCTGTGGCTCACGCTGGGGGATGGGGTCTGGCAGGTCTACGGCCTGAAGCTCGACAACGACAAACTCACCCTCTCGGGGGGCGACCTGGAGAAGCCGGTGACGCTGCGCCGCGTGGGGCCGGCTCCCGCCCGCGCCGATTCCGTGGCCATCCCCGCACCGCCGCCTCCCACCGAGCGCGCCTGGGACTGACGGGGGGCCGCTCAGGGCGCTTCGCGGATGTTCGCGACGCGCCAGCCGTTGGGGGTTCGGGTGAAGCGGATCGCCTGGCGGAGTCGGCTCTCCCGCTGCGCGCCGCCGCCGGCCGGCACATACATGTAGAGAGTTCGCACCGTGGCATAAGCCGTGTCGCCGCGGGTACTCAGGTGGTCGATCGCGTAGCGCGCGGCGAGCTGCGTGTAACGCTGAAAGAAGGCTTGCCACGCGGCCACATCCTGTTCCGCCATGCCGGGCATCAGCACCTGCAGGTTCCCCACCCGCTCACTCGACACCGCGCGCTCGAGGTCCTGCAGCAGGACGGCGATCGCCGCGCGCGCCTCGGAGGGTTGTGGGGAAGGGGGCGCGACGCCGGCGGCCACTCCGACCTGCTCGGCGTCGAGCGCCGCCAGCCGGGACACCACGTAATCCATGGCCGTGTAGAGCGAATCCGCGCGGGCGAGTGAGGTCGAGGCCCGCCCCGCTTCGGGACGTGTCGCCAGGGCGTGCACCACGGGTGTGGCCCGGGCGATGGCCTGCTCCGCCTCGCGCCGCAGCGCCTCGGCTTCGGTTTGGGCCTTGGCGTATTGCGGGATCGCGCCGAGATAGCCGGACGCCGCCCGCGCGATGTCGCCGGTGCGCAGGGCGCGCTCGGCGTTCTGCACGACGGTCTCAGCGAGGATCAGGGACGGCACGTTGTTCTTCATCGCGCCGGCACGCCGCGCCCGCTCGCGCGCCGCGAGCGCCGAGTCGCGCTGTGCGACCAGCGCGGTGTTGAGCGGCGCCGGCACCGGGTACGTCAGCAGCTGGTCCAGCGTGGCCCCCGCGAGCTCCCCGTCGGGGAACGGCGCGGCGATGGGGGAGGGGGAGCGGGACACGTAGAGGAGTACCAGCGCGGTCACCATCAACGCCGTGAGCGCCGCCGCCCGCCACTTGATTGGCGCGTGCGTCACCAGGCGCAGCACCGCCGACGGGATCGGCGTCCAGCGCAGGCTCAGCCGCTCGGTCGTGTCGGCCGATCCGGAGAGTGCCGCGCGGATGCTGAACAGCGCCGATTGCATCTGGCGCGCCGTCTCGTAGCGCTCCTCCGGCACCTTGTTGATGGCCTTCCCGACGACGCGCTCGAGCGCCGCGGGGATCGACGGCGCCATGGTGCGGAGCGGCTTCGGGTCGGTGGTCAGGACCTGGTACAGAACGCCGTGGACCGTCTCACCTTCGAACGGCTTGTGATATGCGAGCAGCTCGTAGAGCAGGCAGCCGACCGCGAAGATGTCGGTGGCCGGCGTGATCGCACCGTTGGTGATCTGCTCGGGCGCCATGTAGGTCGGCGTGCCGACGATCGCACCCGAGCCGGTCACGTCCGCCGACTGCAGGCGCGCGATCCCGAAGTCCATGAGCTTGACCGAGCCGTCGGAAGCGATCCGCACGTTGGAGGGCTTGACGTCGCGGTGGATGACCCCGCGCTCGTGCGCGTAGGACAGTCCTTGTAGCACCTCGATGACGATGTCGAGCTTGCGCTCGAGCGCGAGCGGCTCGCTCAGCGCGATCATCGAGCTCAGGTCGCGTCCATCGACCAGCTCCATTGCGATGAACAGCTGCTCGTCCGATTCGCCCAGGTCGTAGATGGTGACGATGTTGGGGTGCTGCAGGGCGCCGGCAGCGCGTGCCTCGCGCATGAAGCGTTCCTGCGCGTCGGCCGGGCGGCCGGCGCGCGACAGCAGCTTGAGCGCCACGTAGCGCCGAATGACCGAGTCGTACGCCTTCCACACGGTGCCCATCGCCCCTGCACCGATGAGCTCGTGCAGCTCGAACTTACCGACCCGTCGGTATTGCTCCGTTTGCGGCATCGCGCGTGTGTCCACTGGAACTGAACAATGTGCGCGTTCCCTTGCCGCGGAGCAACCAGCCGAGCACAAAACTCAGTGCGTGGCCCAGTCGTAGATGCGCTCCAGCATGGCCCGGGTGGCGGCATCCACCACCACGTCGCGCCGCGGGAGCACGCGCTCCGCGATGTTGAGGAACCCGTCCCTGCTCATGCGGCTGTCGCCCACGCCGCCCCACGCGAACGGGGGGACGTACTTGGGCGCGCGCACCCCGTCGAACACGTTCGCGCCGGTACCGATCACGGTCCCCGTGCTGAGCAGCGTGCCGATCGCCGTCTTGGCATGGTCGCCGATCAGGCTGCCGAGGAACTGCAGACCGGTCTCGACGCGCGTCCCCGCGATGTCGAGACGCACCCGACCGTACGTGTTCTTCAAGTTCGACGTGATCGTGCCCGCGCCGAGGTTCGCCCAGCGGCCGATCACGCAATGGCCGACGAAGCCGTCGTGCGCTTTGTTGGCGTATCCCAAAAAGACGCAGTTCGACAGCTCGCCGCGCGCGTTGCTGCGCGGGCCGATCGCCGAGGCGCGCACGGGACCGCCCAGCACCCGTGCGTTCGCGCCGATCCACAGGGGTCCCTCGAGCCGAGTACCGGCGCGGACCTCGGCACCGCTTTCGAGCACCACCGGACCGTTCCGTACATCGAAGACCACGCCGGGTTCCACGGCGGCGTCGCGCAGGGCGATCGCGACGGGATCGCCGAGCACGGTGCTGCCCTCGGGGAGCGGGTCACTGTCGCCCAGCAAGGCGCGCAGGTCGTCGGGGAGCAGCCGCTCGAGGGCCGGGATCAGGTCGTAGGCGCCGTGGAGCACCATGCCCGGTACCTCGATCGCCGCGGCGTGCGGCTGGGGGCCGTCCCATGTGGCTCCCGGTCCGACCCCCCATCCGACCGTGACGCCACCACTCGTAAGACGAAAGGCACCGTTCGGGAGCGCGGGAGCGAGCCCCCGCGGCGCGAACGTCGATGAGCCGATCACGGCCGGGCCGGGGACGGGGCGACGGGGGGTGACGGGCGGGACGCCGGCCTCAGCGAACCCGGCGAGGTGCGGTAGGGCGAAGATCGCGCCGGTCTCGGCGCCGACGAACGTCTCCCACCGCTCGCGGATCAGGTGCGCGCCGGCCCGCAGCTCGCACAGCGGGCGCGCCCCTGCGAACGGCGCCCATGCCGGAGCGGGATCCGGGTCGAGCAGGTAGAGGGTGTGGGTCACAGCCGCTGCACGAGCTCCTTCAGACGTTCGGCGCGGCCGGTGGGCATCACGAGCGTGTGGCCGTTCGCCCGCACGACCACCATGTCTTCCAGACCGACGACCGCGATATGCTCGTTCTCGGACCAGATCACCGAGCGGCGCACGTCCTCCGCCACGGTCGCCTTCCCGACCACCACGTTGCCGTGCGCGTCGGGCTTGCGAATACGCAGCAGGGCGTCCCAGGAGCCGATGTCGTCCCAGCCGAAGGTCCCGGCCACAACCGCGAGCTTCTTGGTGCGCTCCAGCACGGCCACGTCCACCGCCACGGGCCGGACGGCGGCGAAGAAGCCCGCGACGTCGCCTCCCGTGAGCGCCGGCCAGCCGGGCTTGAGCTCGCGCGCGTAGGCACCCGCCTCGCCCAGGAAGCGCGCCACGCCCCACGCGAACAGCCCGGTGTTCCAGAGCGCGCCCTGGCGGCGCAACAGCGCCGCGCGGGCGGCCGATGGCTTCTCGAGAAAGCGCCGCACCGTCCGCGCCCCGCCCAGCGGCTTCGCGGGGATGATGTACCCGTAGCCTGTCTCGTTGCGCGTCGGCTTCACCCCCACCGTCACGAGGACGTCGTACTCGGCCGCCACGCCGAGCGCCTGCCGCCCGGCCGCGCGGAACGCGCGATCATCGCTCACGGCCCAGTCGGCGTGTAACGAGAGCATCTGGGCGCCGGGGTCCCGTTGCGAGATCCAGTGCGCGGCCCAGGTGAGGGGCGGCGCCGTGGAGGCCGCGCGCGGCTCGGCGAAGATCTGCGCCCGAGGGATCTGTGGCACCACGCGGGCCACCTGATCGACCAGGAACGGACCGGTGAGGATCAGGATCCGCTCGGGCGGGACCAATCCGTCGAGCCGCTCCACCGCCTGAACCAGCAGCGGGCGGTCGCCGACGAGCGGCAGCAGCTGCTTGGGTCGCTCGGGTGTCGAGAGCGGCCAGAATCGGGTTCCCGCCCCGCCGGCGAGAATGGCGGCCCAGACGCTCATGGCGGGTTCTGGGGGACCGAGGGCGGGGGTGCGTCGCCCAGCAGCGCGGCGATGCGCGCCGTGAGCTTGCTCGGGCTGAACGGCTTCGTGAGCAATTCGGCGCCCAGGCCCTCCGCCTCCTCCAGAATGCGCTCCTCGCCTTCCGCGGTCAGGACGATGACGGGAAACGCGCGCGTGGCTGCGGCGGCACGGAGCTCGTGCAGCAGGTCGAGTCCAGAGCCGTCGGGCAAATGCAGGTCGAGCAGCATGGCGTCGAAGGGCGGGGCGTCACCCTGCAACGCGTGACGTGCTTCGCCCAGCGTGCGGGCCAGGCTCACCTCGTAGCCGAGGCGTTCGAGGTGCGGGCGCAGCAGCAACCCGATGTGCGGCTCGTCGTCGACGACGAGGAGATGCCGCCGGACGGGCGACAAGGCGGGGGCCTCCGGGTCAGAGCAGCCCGGCGATCGCCGAGCGGTGGCGTCGCAGGTCGTAGAGCAGGGGACCCACGTTGGTGGACGGCCGCACCAACACGATCAGTAGGGCGTCGGCGTTGAGGACGGAGACCACGGCCAGGCCGGACCCGAACTCCAACACACCGGTGCCGAATTCCCCGCGCCCCCCCGCTTGGCCCAGCTGCGCCAACCCGTTGATGACCGACGGCAGGAGCGCGGCCACGTTCTCGGCATCGACGCCGTCGGCCGCGCGGGCGTCGATCGGCAGCCCGTCACGCCCCACGACCACCACCGCGTCCACGCCGCCGCGGCGGGCGAGCGCTTCGACCACATCCCGGATTGTCGCCATACGGCGGCCAAGCTAGGAATGGGAACTAGCGAAGTCAAGCAGCCACCGTGGGTTGACCCACTTGGACGCCGCGCGGTATCTTCCCCGCACCGAATGCCTCCCCACCGCCGAACTTCCGCCCGCGACGTCGCATTGACGGGGCTCGCCCTGCTCGTCGCCGCGTGCAGCCCCACGAACGGTCTCCCCGCGGCCTTCTTCCCCAATGTGGTGGACACGGTGTCGCTGTTCGCGCTGCGGGGGACGGCCATCGCTCAGCCGTCCGCCTATGCGCTCGAGGGCGCCCAGCCCGTCCGAACGGACCTGACGACGGCGCTCGACTTCGCCTTCGACTTCGACTCGCTCGGGGCGCCCGCGCTGTTCCCCACGGGAGCGATCAATCTGGGCCTGTTGTCGGGCCTGCAGCGCTCTACGACGTCGTTCGACGGGCTCAAGATGGCGCCGACTTCGGGCTACATCTTCGACAAACCGCTGGCGCTCGATACAGGGACGGTCGTGCTGGTGCGCTCGCGACCGTTACAGTGCCTGTACGGCGCGACAGTATCGCTGTACGCCAAGCTGCGCGTGCTGGGCGTGGACTCGACGTCGACGGCGCGGCGCTTGGATTTCGAGATCCTGACGGACCAAAACTGCGGCTACCGCGGTCTCGAGTCCGGACTCCCGAAGCAGTAGCCGCGTGATCGATCTCAAGCTCCTGCGCGCCTCGCCCCAGCAGGTGCGCGCCGCGCTCGCCCGGCGCGGCGATCCGACCGTCACGCGGCTGCTCGACGAGCTCGAGGCCCTGGACATGCGCCGCCGCGCGCTCACGGGCCAGCTCGACCAGCTCAAGGCGGAGCGCAACGACGCCGCGCGAATGGATGCAGCGCAAGTGAAGGCGGAGGGCGGACTGCCGGCGGCGACCACGGCCAAGCGGCGGGAGGCCGGAAAACAGATCGCGGCACTAGAAAAGAAGCTCAAGTCCGTCGAAGCGGAGCTCGAGTCGAAGCTGCTCTACGTTCCGAATCTACCGCTCTCCGAGCTCCCCGACGGGGACGCCTCGCACAACAGCGTCGTGCGCACCTGGGGCGAGCCGGCGCCGAAGGGCGGCAAGCCGCACTGGGAGATCGGCGAGTCCCTCGGGTTGCTCGACCTCGCCCGCGGCGCGAAGGTTTCGGGATCGGGGTTCCCCGTCTTTGTGGGTGCCGGGTCGAAGCTCGTGCGTGCCCTGATCAACTTCATGCTCGACCTGCACACCCGGGAGCACGGCTACATCGAGGTGGAGCCGCCGTTCGTGGTGAAACGCGAAACGATGCAGGGTACGGGCCAGGTCCCCAAGTTCGAGGACGACGCGTACAAGACGGCGCCCGACGATCTGTTCCTCATCCCCACGGCTGAAGTTCCCCTCACCAACCTGCACCGGGACGAGATCCTCGACGGCGCCAAGCTGCCGCTCAGCTATACTGCCTACACGCCGTGCTTCCGACGCGAGGCGGGGGCCGCCGGCAAGGATACGCGCGGCCTGCTCCGCGTGCATCAATTCGACAAAGTCGAGCTGGTCAAATTCACTCGTCCCGCCGACTCGGCTGCCGAGCACGAGCTCCTGACGAAGCACGCCGAGACGGTGCTGCAGCGTCTCGAGCTGCCGTATCGCGTCGTGCTGCTATCGGCCGGGGATGTGGGCTTCACGAGCGCGAAGACATACGACCTCGAAGCGTGGGCGCCCGGTGTGGGGCAGTGGCTCGAAGTGTCGAGTTCGAGCACCTTCACCGACTTCCAGGCGCGACGCGCCAACATCCGCTACCGCCCGTCGGCGGGCGCGAAGCCGGAGCTGGCGCACACCCTCAACGCCTCGGGCGTGGCGCTGCCGCGCACCATCGCGGCGCTGCTCGAGACGCGCCAGCAGCCCGACGGCTCCGTGACGATCCCGGCGGCGCTGGTCCCGTACCTCGGGATGGAGCGCCTCGGGCCGCCCCCTCCCTCCGCCGGTGGCACGTAACGCCGCGCTGCGCCGCGCGGGTCCTCCCGTCGTGGCAGGGCTGGCGCTGCTGCTCGGCGGGATCACCGTGTGGTATGCGTGGGTGGTGGCGCGCCACCTGCGGGACGACGCGCGGCAGACGAGCAGCCTGCTCGGCCGGGTGTTCGCCGGCCTGAACGATCCACGACCCGACGCCGCGACCGATGCGCTGCTCGACCTCGCCCGCCAGGTGCGCTCGCTCGGCATCGCGATCGTCGTGATGGACACCGCGGGGCACATTACCGCCCTCGACAACGCGCCTCCCGAGATCGGCGCGGATATGGCACGACTGCGGGCCTGGATCGCCGCCCTCGACATCGAGAACCCTCCGCTGGTCCAGCCGGGTGTGGGCACGATCCACTACGGCACCGGTACCGCCGCGCGACGGTTCGCGAGTATCGCCGCGCTCGAAGGCGCAGTGCTCCTGTGTTTGGCCCTGCTCGCCGGGTGGGCCTACCGCTCGCAGGTCGCCGCGGCGCGCGACCGACTGTGGGTCGCCATGGCGCGGGAGTCGGCCCACCAGCTCGGCACGCCGCTCATGAGCCTCACGGGGTGGATTGCCTACCTGCGGGAGAATCCGGGTACCAGCGGGGCCGAATTGGCGGAGCATCTTCAGGCCGATGCGGAACGCCTCGAGCGGGTGGCGAAGCGGTTCGAGCGGATCGGTCGGCCGGCGCGCCGGGAGGCGGTGGGGCTGGGCGCCCTGGCCGAGCGCGTGGTGAGCTACTTCCGCCCCCGGCTCCCGACCCTCGCGAGTCCGGTGACGCTGGCGCTGCGCGCCACCGGGCCGGGCCCCACCGCGCTCGGCGATCCGGTGCTGCTCGAATGGGCGCTCGAGGCCGTGATCAAGAACGCGATCGACGCGCTGTCGGGACGCGGCGGGCGGATCGACGTGGCGGTGGATGCGGCCGCCCGCACCGCGCGGCTGAGCGTCCGCGACGACGGTCCCGGCGTGCCGCCGGAGGTGCGGGCCCAGCTGTTCGAGCCGGGCGTATCGACCAAGCCGGGGGGGTGGGGCATCGGGCTTGCCCTGGCGCGTCGCATCGTCGAGCAACAGCACGGCGGTCGCTTGGTGTACCGGCCGGCGCCGACCGGGGAAGGGGCCGAGTTCGTGCTGGAATTCCCGCTCGTGAGCGCGACGTGACCCTGGCGCTGAATCCGCCGCAGGACGCCGCCGTCCGTCATCCCGGCGGTCCGCTGCTCGTGCTCGCCGGCGCGGGCTCCGGCAAGACGCGCGTACTCACGGCTCGGATCGCGCACTTGATCCGCGAGCGAGGTGTGGCGCCGTCGCGGATTTTCGCCGTCACGTTCACGAACAAGGCGGCGGGGGAGATGCGCGCGCGGGTGGCCACGCTGCTCGGCGCCGACCCGCGCGGCCTGTGGATCGGGACGTTTCACGCCCTGTCGGCACGCCTGCTGCGGCGGGAGGCGGCCCTGCTGGGGTTCGGGCCCAACTTCACCATCTACGATCAGGACGACTCGGAGTCGTTCATTAAGCGCCTGCTGGAGCAACGCGGCCACTCCCCCAAGGCCAATCCCCCGCGCGCCATCCACGCCATCATCTCGGGTGCGAAGAACCGGATGCTCCTCCCCGAAGAGCTGGGTGCGAGCGCCGACGGCCCGCTCGAGCGCGTCGCGGCGGAGATCTATGCCGGGCTCGGCCCCGCGCTGCGCCAGGCCAACGCCATGGACTTCGATGACCTCCTGCTGCTCCCACTCACGCTGTTCGCCGAGCATCCGGAGCGGCTGGCGTACTGGCAGCGGCGGTTCGATCACGTGCTGGTGGATGAATTCCAGGACACCAACGCCGCCCAGTACCGGCTCGTGAAGCAGCTAGCCATGGAACACCGGAACCTCTGCGCGGGGGGCGACGACGACCAGGCGATCTACGGGTGGCGCGGCGCGGACGTGCGGCACATGCTGTCGTTTCAGCAGGACTTCCCCGGTACGACCCTGATCAAGCTCGAGCAGAACTATCGGTCCACGCAGGTGATCCTCGACGCGGCGAACGGCGTCATCGCGGAAAACGCCCGCCGGCTCGGCAAGACGCTGTTTACCGCCCAACCGGGCGGGGAGCCCGTCACGCTG
>Ga0137376_10002597_pt1 | contig 10877 bp, 10 predicted proteins | sample SagtaG_23_FD_104814 | JGI IMG/M metagenome (GOLD analysis project Ga0137376, IMG submission 104814) | Vadose zone soil microbial communities from Sagehorn Ranch, Mendocino, California, USA - Sage2_L_20_16 metaG | ecosystem: Environmental > Terrestrial > Soil > Vadose zone | place: USA... | reverse complement strand
TGTTCTCGAGGAGCAAGGTGAGCAACTGCTGCTGCCGAAGTCCGAGTAAGGTGATCATGCCTAAACCAAGTGAGTGCAACCGCCTTAAATCTACCACAGCGAGTAAACGGCACAATTCACATAATACAGTTTTAGCATTAATATATTGACAAAGTCGTCTGGCGCGGGGAACTTCCGTTTAATCTGTCCTCACCAAAGGCCACCCCCATTGAACCAAGAATTCCTCCTGAATATTCCTGCGCTGGCCATCGCGGTTCTGGCCGACAGGTGGAACGGCAAGTCGTGCGATGACCAGCCGGTCAGCAAACCCGATCGAGCAAATCGAAAAGAATTGCCGAACAAACCCCAGAGGAAGGCAGTTCTCGACATGATGTCCGAGACGTGACGAAGCCTTGGCAGCGACAAGCACTGAGAGAGTTTCCAGAAGTAATTCAATCCTGAGGAAGAAAAAAATGAAGAAACTAATAATGAGTATCACTGCATGTATGTTGCTGGCGCCTGGTTTCGCTGCGGCAAAGGACCAGACTTTCAGCGGCGAGATCATGGACAGTCCATGTGCCAAGGGCGGCGGGCACGAGTCAATGTTCAAGAAGATGGGTACCACCGACCCTAAGGCGTGTACTGAGGCCTGCATGAAGATGGGTGGTAGTAAATACGTTCTGTTCAATGGAGCGTCGAAGGGGTTCTATCAACTGGACGACCAGAAGAAACCCCAACCGTTCGCTGGGCAGAAGGTGCAGGTTACGGGAACCTTGGACAAGGCCACCAAAATGATCCACGTCACTGATATCAAAGCGGCATCGTAGGTCTGTCGGAGAGGGCCGAGCGGGAAGCCGGCCCTCGCCTGCTTGCTAGATAACTTCTCAGTCAAGACTATTTGGTGAAGCGCTGGGTTCTCATTGTACTTATTGCCCTCGGCTTGGGTGCCGCGGCGGTGATCGTGGGACTCTCTCAAATTAAGCTCGACGCGCTACAGGAGCCCGGCCATCTCGAGACCGTTCTCGCGACACGAGCAAAACACATCCTGGTTAGTCGAAGCAGTCGCGACGGTATTCCCCCCGCACCAACGAATCTGCAGGCGAGCATCGAAGAAGGAGACAAACTCTTCGCCACCGAATGCGCAATGTGTCACGGTCCTGACGGCCACCAACCCACTGATGCCGGTCGGTGGATGTATCCGCGCGCCTCGGATCTCACATCGCTCGAGGTGCAGCAATACTCCGATCGCGAACTGTTCTGGATTGTAAAAAACGGAATTCGTCTGAGCGGGATGCCCGCCTTTGGAAGAGTCGAATCCGACGAGCACATCTGGAATTTGGCGCATTATGTAAGGGCTCTCGGAGGAAGCGGGCCGGATAGCGGAGGAACCGCGCATTGAAAGCGAGGTCACCCTTCATGCCACGCGGTGCTAAAGCTTGAGGGATTTTCCGCCGGTTTTCGAAGGCTCGGTCAGTTGCCGCGCTCTCGGTCGGACACCAACACTCGATTGGTAGGAGTTGCGCGAAAATCACTTCCTTCCAGCTCCTCCCCTGCTGCGTTTACCAAGGATAATACTTTCGTCGTCGCGATCCAGTATGACTGTGTGGCTTGGGCCGAAAGGTATCGTTACGCAAAAACCGCTTCATACGCTCCGCCAGGAATACGATTCGTTGGTCAACTAAGCACATGGCATACACGCCGTCGGCAAGGCGCTGCGACATGCCGACATTAACGTGACAAACAATTATTAGACCGACTCTCGCGTGGGGTAACGCCGGGACTCGGGAAATTGTTCGGTGGGAAAGAAGCGCCGGAAGAAATAATCTGCATAAAGAGGTTACGCATACCTAATCTTGGGCGCTTATCGTTGACCGAGGTGTGACTTTGGGAATTAATTTGCGCGATTCTTTGGTCGATATTTTGCCTGGGCGGCCTCATACTTTGGCGTGCTTCAACTGGCTTTTTTTTCCGAGCCCGCTCGACAGCGCACGCAAGGTTTCAATGCCGACGGAGACTACACAATGGACCGAAGCGTTAAAGAAGAGACATAATTTCTAAATTAGGAGCCATATGAGTTGGTTAGAGAAATCGCTTATGCATACTCGTGGCATCTCCAACGGAGAAGTTGGGAAGACGCACGAGCTAACTGAGAAGCTTCAAGGGAAGTTCCAGTATACTATGGGACCGTACTCCGATCCCGTTTTGAACATCGACCCGGGTGATCGAGTTATCGTGGAGACGGTGGACGCCTTTGAGGGTGTCATTAAAACCGAGAAAGATTTGCCGTCGCAGAAGTTAATTATACCATTCCTCAATCCGCAATGTGGACCAATTATGGTCGAAGGTGCGGAGAAAGGGGATGTGGTGGCCGTGTATATTGAATCAATTCGGCCTCGAGGGAAAAACCCGCGCGGCACAGTATGCCTGATCCCGCGATTCGGCGGGCTCACTAGCACCGATTATACAGCGACGCTAAATGAACCACTGCCGGAAAAAGTGAAGAAAGTCGATTTGGACGAGAACGGCATCTACTGGAGCAAAAATATAACTTTACCTTATCGTCCACATATCGGCACGCTAAGCTGCTCGCCGGAGATTGATGCGATTAACTCGCTAACGCCCGACAACCATGGTGGAAACATGGATATTCCGGATATTGGGCCTGATAGTATCACGTATCTTCCCGTGCGTTCGCCCGGCGCCCGAATATTCATCGGTGATGCACATGCCTGTCAGGGCGATGGCGAATTGTGTGGTGTAGGTGTTGAGTTCGCTACTCACACGACGATACGTGTGGACCTAATCAAGGCCTGGACGATGAGCTGGCCACGCCTCGAAAACGAGCGCGTCATCATGGCAATTGGGAGCGCCCGTCCGCTCGAGGATGCGGTGCGCATCGCCTATACTGAGTTGGTATTATGGATGGAAAAGGAATACGGCTTTGATCGCTGGGATGCCTACATGCTTTTGACCGAGATTGGAATCGTGCGATTGGGAAACTTTGTTGATCCCAAATATTCCGTCGGCGCTGCGATTAGTAAGGACTACCTCGGGAAGGCGTAAGCTCTGGTCGGTCTGCGACACGGACCTAGCTACGTTACGGCAATAGCGAAACGCGCTCGAATCGAATTTTGGGGCATTGCGCTTGCTTCGTAAGCGTGTAACTAACCGCGCGGTTAACGACCTGGCCGAGATCGGCCATGGCGTAGTTCAGGCACTAGCTAGCTGCTAAGCTCTGGGCATGTGTTCCCTTTTTCCTATGGATGCGCGTGACACGAAGGCTAGAAATACTTACGCTGGAACTCGTAGATGGCCTCATAGAGGCCCCCCTTGGCGGCCGTTTCGTAGCAGAAGCGAAAGACCTCGAACAACCGACCATAGATATCGGCCGTCGCGGGGTCCGGCTCCACCGTTCGATCGACTGCCACCATCGCCTGGACAGCCTCATGGATACTTGCAAAGTACCCGCAGCCGACTGCGCCCAAGATCGAAGCGCCAAGCACCGTGCACTCGCGATTGCGCAGCAGGACCAGGGGGCGACCCAGTATATCGGCGTGCACCTGCATAAACTGATCCGAACGACTAGCGCCTCCAGTCACGCGCAACTCCGAGATACCGCCCTCGAGGTCGCCTGCCACACCATCAACCATCAAGCGCACCTCACAGGCGCAGCCCTCAAGCATGGCCCGCAAAAGACAAGCCCGATCATGATCTAGCTCCAGACCAAGGAACGCACCCCGCGCGGTAGTGTCGTAATACGGAGTTAGCTGTCCTGCGAAAAACGGTTGGAAGATAATTCCCCGACTGCCGGCGGGCGCCTCCCGGGCAGAGGCGATGAGTATGTCGTAGACGCTGGTCCCCTCCTGCTCGGCTCGATTGCGCTCGATTTGGCCGAAATTGTCGCGCCACCATTTTAGGCAGCTGCCGATTGAGAAGGCGCCGCCTTCGGCGTCCCATTTGCCCGGAACTGCGTGTCCACCGATGTACGGTGCCGCGCCCATCACGAGCGCAGGATCGTCCAAATGGGCGACCATCATTGCCGCGGTCCCGATCGTAACTTCGGCTAAACCCTGCCTGATTACACCCGCGCCGACTGCTGCGCATTGCTGATCTCCGCCCCCGCGGCACAACGCGATGCCCGCGGGTAACTCGGTCTCCTCAGCCGCGGCCCTGGACAAGCGCCCGACCATTGTGCCAGGCCTACCCACCCGTGGGAGACGCGCCAGATCGATGCCCGCCGCCTGACAGACCTCCTCACTCCAGTCCAATTTGCGAATGTCGAGCATGCCGTTCAGTGTGAGCGCGGACGGATCAGACTCCAGTACGTCTGCACCCAAGCGACGTAGGAAGTATTCCTGCCCGTTACAGATGTGACGAGCGCGCTCCATCAGTTCGTGGCGATGGTGGAGCAGCCATGCCAGTTTCGAAATCGCCCAGCTTCCGCAAACGGGCATGCCCGTAATCTGTCGGTACCGCTCGGGCGCGATGCGCTGCATAAGCACGCGCTCCATCTCTTTCGCCCGGCTGTCGTTCCAGAGCACAGCTGGAGCGAGCGGATGCTCTCGCTCATCAAGAAGAATAAAAGATCCGCGCTGGCTCGAGAATCCGATCGAATGGATAGCGTCATCCGCAACGTTGGCAGCCACGCGAGCGGCACGGCTTGCCCGGCAGATTCCCCTCCAGACCTCCTCGACGTCCTGCTCAACCCAACCGGGATGCGGACAAATGCAGGGATACTCGCAATAGCCGCCGCCAAGTTCGTTGCCGCGGGCGTCGAACAGAGCAACCTTGCCGCCCGTGGTTCCTGCGTCGATTCCTACGAAGATGTCCGTCGCCGTCTGCGCCATGCAACCCTTCGTCAGAGCGTCATCATCCACTCGGTTAATCGCGTGAAGAACTTCGCCCGGAGTTCACGCTGGCTGGGCGTAAGCTGTGTCACCAACTGCTTCTTCCAGGCCGCAAGATCCTCCACTGCGGAATACTCGCGTATGGGCGTTGCCGCGAGAACCGTCTCGCTATGTCCCTTCCAGTCTCGGTTGACAGGAAAGCCATAGGAGATCAAGGCGTCGTGCCAAGTCGCATCGAGCTTGTGCCAACGCTCGCGAATTCGGACGCGGACGTAATGATGAAAATCGCACACATCCTCACCCTCGATCATCGCACGCAGCTCTGCAGGCATGGCGGGATGCGAAGGAATGCCTCGATTGAAATGCGTGAACATGGTAATGACCTCGGCCTCCCAGGAGACCTCTCGCAATAAATCGCGGAGAAGAATGTGTTTGCCCGAGCAAGAACCGAGATTGTTTGCGATGACCTTTACCGGATCACGTTCCCCAGTCGAGCCGTAGGGAATGTTCCGCACCGCGTGATAGATATCGGTCACGTTCGCCGCGCCACCTTTAAAGCGCTTCTTGAGGAAGGTTCTGTACGTTGTTTTCGGCATTTGTTCCCTAGTTTCAAACGGACACGAAGCGAAGCATCAGATTACGGTCGCAGATCTCCTCCCTGGATACAGGAGCGATTATGCGGCCCTTATCCATCGCGTAAGCGCGGCCCGCCACATGTTCGATCAGGCGCATATTCTGCTCAACGAGCAGGATCGTGAGTTCTTCCGCGCGATTCAGCTTAACCAGGGCCTCGCCGATCTCCTGAATGATGCTGGGTTGGATCCCCAGCGAGGGTTCGTCGAGAAGCAGCAAATTTGGCGCGCCCACGAGCGCGCGACCAATCGCAAGCATTTGCTGTTGACCACCACTGAACGTTCCGGCCACTTGTCGGCGCTGGTCCCGCAAGATCGGAAAATACTCGTAGACCAGGTCGTAACGAAGGACCCTTTTCGCGCAGTTGATAGTCTCGCCCATCATCAGATTTTCTTCGACCGAAAGTTCGGGAAAGATCTCCCGCCCTTGAGGAACATAGCCAATGCCGAGGGCGGCGCGCTGGTCGGCGCGCAGGTGCGTGATGGATTGGCCTCTTAGGTAGATGGAGCCTCTACGGAGTGACAGCAACCCAATGATCGCTTTCATCAGCGTCGACTTACCCACACCATTTCGCCCGATCGTCGCCACCATCTCGCCGGGCCAAATTTCAAGAGTTACCCCTTGCAGAATATCGCCACTTCCGTATCCCGCCACCAAGTTTTGCACGCTCAGGAGTGGGCTACTCACGATTCAACGCTCTCCCAAATAGATGCGGCGCACCTCATGATTCGACTCGATCTCGCCGAGGCTCCCCTCGGTAAAGATGCGTCCATAATGTAAAACCGTAATCCGTTGAGCGATATAACGCACGAACGCCATGTCATGCTCCACCACGAGCACGGTTAGCCCTTGGCGATTCAGATTGACGACGAACTGGGCCGTCAATTCTGTCTCTTCCGGCGTCATCCCCGCGGTCGGCTCGTCCAACAGAAGCAGGTCAGGCTCCGTGGCGAGTGCGAGACAAATTTCGAGCCACTGTTGATGACTGTGCGACAACTCCCCTGCTGGCACTTCGCCCTCCGAGTCGAGCCCTAGGGTGCTAAGGGCCCAGCTTAGCCTGCCATTCTTTCTCCTGCTCGATCGCGGTGTCCTGTCAGCGATCACGAGATTCTGCGCGACAGTTAATGCCCGGTAGATTCGCGTAGTCTGGAACTTCTGGCAAAGACCTCTTCGGACGCGTTGAAATGGCTTTAGGTTGGTAATGTCCTCATCTTTGAACACTATCTGACCTGCATCGGGCCGATGCAGACCCGACAGTAAGCCGAACAGCGTCGACTTGCCTGCGCCGTTCGGTCCGATGAGGCAGCGGAGCTCGCCGCGCGCGAGTGTGAGGTCCAAGTGATCGACCGCGCGAATTCCTCCAAAAGACTTTGTCAGATCCTTAGCGCCCAATACCACCAGGCCATCGCTCACAGAGGAAGCGGGCATTGTCATGGCGCTCCGTTCTGTTTTAGATCGCGGTACATCGATTTCTGATGCAGCCAGCGCCGCGCTAGCGTGACGACGATACCTGCCGGGAAAAATAACATCGTTACGAGGAGCAGAATACCCATGACAAGAAAGGCGTATTCACCGCCCCTCACAGCTAGAGTGTCCGCAACCCATCGCAAGGTCACCGTCGATAAAAGAACCGCAAGCAGACTGCTTCGCCCTCCAACCGCGGTCCAGATTACCGGCAGGGTCGCAGCTAGTAGGCCCATGCTGGAAGGGTTGATGTAGTTCCCCCACGAGACGTACAGAATCCCGCTCAAGCCAGCCAACGCGGCCGCCACAACAAACACCTGAATCTGAATAAGGGCTACGTTGTATCCCAGCATTCGCGTCCGCTCGACATCGTCTCTTATCCCCACCACAACGTGACCATAGTGAGAATTCACCAATAGTCTGAGACCCAGGTAGGTTATGAGCATCAGGGCGACCACAAGATAATAGAATGCGATAGAGGCGCCGCCAAAATTTGCTGATCCAATTTCAAGAGAGGGGACATTGGTCATTCCGTTGTAACCCCCTAGCAGAACGCTCCCGACGCGCCATTGATACCCTGCCGTCTGCGCCATGAATGTTTCCAGGATCAGCGACAGGACGAGCAACAGCAATGGAATGATCCAATTGCTCACTTGACCGTAAAATACTAAGTATCCGAATGCCGCGGCTATTGCGGCGGAAGCAGCAATTCCGCCGACCGCAGCCAACAAAGTCCCGCCAGGGATGTCGAGCAGATTCCCTGCGATGATGCCGTACACGTAGCCCGCAATGGCAAAGAACGCGCCTTGTCCAAAGCTCAAGACGCCGTTGTATCCCCATAAGAGCGCGAGTCCAAGACCCATCGGAATATAAAGGCAGAAGTTAGCCAGGTTCGATAAGGCAAACACCGAACCGAAAAAGGGGTACGCGAGCAGCCCTAGCGCGAGAAAGGCAAATAAACACCAAAAGACCGGCCCTCGGCCGATCTCCTGAGGTCCGTTCAAGACTCGCCAAAAGCCTGTATACTCGCGTGCCATTAGGAGGCGACTCTCGCCATGTGCCGGTAACGGACGTCCTGGAAATACCCCGAAATTCCTCGCGGTAGAAACCTGATCACGACCAGCGCTGCGATGAGCAGCCCGATGCGTCCGCTGAATGTGCCGAGCGTGCTGGACAAAGGGGTAGCAATCAACGACAACAACGCTGCACTCGTCAGCGCTCCAACGATTGGATTGCTGCCGCCTCCGATAACCACTGTGATGAACGCCACGTCAACGAACTGGCTGCCCATCAGCGGGACGATCGTAGTCGTCGGAGCATAAAGCGCCCCGGTAAGCCCCGCCAGAGCGGAACCGGCTCCGAACGTAAGCAGGTAAATGTGCCGCGTGTCTACCCCGAGTGCCCGCGCCATATCGGCGTTTTGCATAGTCGCCCGTGTGCGCACACCAAGCCGAGTGTAATAGAAGATCCACCATGCGATAAGCACCGCCGCGATAGCTATCACAAATAGAACTAACCGGTAGCCGCCAAACGAATAGTCACCATAGGAGAAAGTCCACGCGGGCAACGGCACCGATTGCATAGAAGGGCCAAAGACAAGTAGCGTACCTTGGCTCAGGATCAGGCTTACCCCCCATGTGGCGACGAGCGCTCCGAGCTTGTCGTCGTAGAACCGTCGGATGACAAACCGCTCCAACAGCATCCCAAATAACCCCACGCCGATACTGCTAAGCACCATGCATACGGGGAGTGGAAGATGCGCGCGGTTATACGTAAGGGTGGCGATATATGCCCCCATCATGATCAGCTCACCGTGCGCGAGGTTAATGACGTTGACCACGCCAAGGATTATCATCAGGCCCAAGGCTGCAAGCAGCAGGAACGCAAGGGTGTCAACATATTGGTAAAGCAAGCTTACGACGTAGCCTAAGCTCATGAACGGACTCTCTGCGAAACACTGAAGGCGATCCACCGAAATTCAAATACGAAGGCCAAGCACGACCCGCCATGGCTAGGCTGCGGACCGAACCACCAAGCTAGCTACGAGCGGCACGAGAGAGCCTTTCTCCGGAGCCAAGTATGGTCACGCGTTCCCTTTCTTCTTGAACATCTTGAAGAATGGATCCTCGTCCGGGATGTATTGCTTAGACTCCGGATGACGCACTAGGTTCACTCCCAGCCGGCGCGTCCACCACGGTTCAATATAGGGCCACTCGGTCACAAAAGTTATGTCGTGTTTTTCATCGCAGCTCGCGAGGCGAATGTACTGACTCAAGTGATGCGTGGCAGGATCCATAAAGACCCAGCCCGACGGAGCTTCCACGCCGATGCCCGACTCAAGCGCCTTAATCACCGTCTCCTTGTCAGTCGTTTTGGCTAGCCGCACTGCCTTCGCGTATAAGTGGGTCGCCACATAGGCGCTGTGTCCTTCCATGGCCATATACGGCTCATCGGGAAACATCTTCCGCCATCGCTCGACAAACTTTCGGTTGCGCGGAGTTGGGATCTCTTCCATGTAGCTCGCCGTGACATGGAACCGCGCCAGCGCTGGAGGGTCGAAGCGTCGATGCTCGTAGCCTTGCGCGATGTTGATGCTCGATCCCATTGGGATCTTGACCCCCGCGGCAACGGCCTGAGGATAGTAATTCGAGTGGTTTTGCCCCGTGATATACATCATGAGCCAATCTGGCTTGGCTTCCTGTATGCGTGCGATGCTTGAGGCAAACTGGGAGACGCTCAACGGGACAAACTCCTCCTTGATTACCTCCGCGTTCAGTATCGGTGCCATGGCGCGGGTCCATGCCGCACTCAGCTGCCCGAAGTTGTAGTCGGCAGCGAGGGTGTAAATCTTCGGTCCAAAGTTCTTGATCATGTACTGCATCACCGGCACGATCTGCTGCTCCGGGATGGCACCGGTGCAGAACGTGTATTTGTCGGCCACTCCGCCCTCATACTGATTGTTGTAGAAATAAAGCATCTTATTCTGGTCCATGATCGGGCGAATCGCCTCGCGCTCGGCGCTGGCGAAACCGGCCATGAGCACGTCAACCTTTTCGTCTAGAATGAGCCTTCGCGAGAGCGCCTGGAACTGGGTGTTGTCCGATTGCGGATCGGGCGCAACGAGCTCGATCTGGCGCCCTAAGACGCCGTTTTCGCCAGACTTGACGAGGTACTCATCCTCCTCGTTCCAGACCGTATCCTCTTCTGTTTCGTCGCCGCCTCGATTAACTGTTTCCTTGATGTTCTCCGTAGGTGGCTTCGCCGCAACCTTGGCAAACACACCCGGACCGCCCGGTCCTTGTACGCCGCCCTCAAGCGTCCAGCCCTCGTTGATTTCTTTGATCGCGAGCTGAGTGCCATGCCACTTGTTGATGCCGAAGATCGAGAAGTTTCCTGACCTGTCTTCAAGAAGTCCGAACTTAATGGCTGGGTTCTCGGCGCCGCGCGCGGAGATGTACGGGAAGCCCGCGGCGGCGGTGGCGGCGCCCGCGACGATCATTTTGGTGAGGAAGGTGCGCCGCGACTCGCCGTCCGTTTCAAGTTGCTCGACTTCGCTTCCAGGGTTGCTGTTGAACTGGCCAGTGGACTCGGCCGCATAATTACATTCTTTCGCATTCATGTTTGGCTTCTGTTTAGTGAACAAAGTAACTTCCAGATCCACAGCCCTGGGCAGCAGTTTCATTAGCTCGTATCGACCGCACCGCTGCAGCGAACCCTGGCTGCGGTATTCCCCTGCTCCCTAATGTGACCCGGCCCTGGGTGAGGAGCGTAGTGTGCCAGCAATGCTTGCGCGAGGAGGCTGTCAATGATCAGCGTGTTGACAAAGCCGCCGCGTATCGCGGCGGCAACAGCTCGGGATTTTTCCGCTCCTGTGGCTATGCCCACCGTGGTCGGAACCTTACGAATGTGCCTGATGCCAATAGTGATTGAGCGATCGTAAATCTCCGTCCGGAC
>Ga0137376_10002592_pt1 | contig 10887 bp, 10 predicted proteins | sample SagtaG_23_FD_104814 | JGI IMG/M metagenome (GOLD analysis project Ga0137376, IMG submission 104814) | Vadose zone soil microbial communities from Sagehorn Ranch, Mendocino, California, USA - Sage2_L_20_16 metaG | ecosystem: Environmental > Terrestrial > Soil > Vadose zone | place: USA... | reverse complement strand
GACGAGCTTATCCGGCGGGGTGTGATTCTATCGGTTCTACACCGACCACCATAGATGCGCTGGTCCGGTTTACGCCGCATGAGCAATCACCAAGTGAAATGGCATCTGGTACCGACTGTGATTTGAGCGTCCTTTAATACTTTTAATACAAAAGGGTGCGCTGGAGATTGAGATAATGAGACCTTTGGCACCACGGGATTGGGTGTCGTCGCTTCGGCAAGGCCATGGGTTGAAAATGACTATGCAGCGTAACGGTATGCTACCAATGCTTGACCGGATTTTCTCTAGGAGGGAGCGCCATGAAACTAGCTACGATATTGGGAATTGCGCTTATTATACTTGGGGTCGTGGCTCTAGCTTACCGGGGTATCACATATACTGAGCGTGAGAAGATCGTCGACATCGGTCCCCTGCAAGCCACCGCAGATCGAGAAAAAACTATTCCGCTGCCGCCGATATTGGGGGGCTTGTCACTCGTGGGAGGCGTCGCACTGGTGATTGTCGGAACGCTTAAGTCGCGCTCTTAAGGTTGCTACGTGATGTTGCTGAATTCGATCTGCGGATCGGGGAACGGCGCTAGCGTATCGCCCGCTCGATCTCAGCTGGCGGCGCAACAGTTCAGTTTCGTCGGAACTGCCAGTTGCGAGGAAGCGGACTGCAGCGGCGTCGCCTCGCAACAAGGACTCGATATACTTTGAAATGCAACTGTTAACTTTCTCGATCTATCATCGTCAAGTATGACAAAGATCCGGAATCTTCACCCATCTACCAGGGGACCAATTATCGAATTGCGCCGGTTCTTGGTTCTTCCGTCGAAGCTGCTTCATTGCTGCCTGGGCACGGAGAGCGAGAACGCAAAAAAAACCATGGAGAATCGGTATGTCCGCACCAAAAATTCTCGTCATCGACGATGATAAAAACCTGCTCGAGCTCGCAAAAGCCAAGCTGAACGCCGCGAACTATGCCGTGACTGTGGCTCTTGATGAGCACGCGGCACTCGATGTCGCGAACACCGAGAGTTTTGATTTGGCGATTGTCGACTGGCGCCTCGCCGAGTTGGACGGCGTGACTTTGATGGAAAAGTTGCATGCAGTCGATCCTGGAATGCCGGTCATTATTCTCACCGGACACGCAAGTGTCGAGGGAGCCGTCGAGGCGATGAAAAGAGGTGCCTATACATATCTCACAAAGCCCTTCGATCCTCGCGAGCTGATTCTGCAAATCGACAGAGCCCTGGAGAGCTGCAAACTGGCCACCGAGAACCAAAGACTCAAGGGCTTATTAAAAGAAAAGTACGATTTCGCCAACCTCGTGGCTAAGAGCGACAAGATGCAGCGCGTGCTCGAAGCCGTTTCGCGCATCGCTAAAACGGACTCCACGGTCTATATCCACGGAGAGAGCGGCACCGGTAAGGAAATGATTGCCAAGGCGATTCATCTCGCGAGCCCGCGGAAAGATAAGGCCTTTGTCGCGATTAATTGTGCAGCCATCCCAGAAACCCTGCTGGAAAGCGAACTTTTCGGTCATGAAAAGGGCGCTTTTACAGGGGCAGTCCGGAGCACTAAAGGACTATTTACCCAGGCAAACGATGGCACGCTCTTCTTAGATGAGGTCGGTGATATGCCTCTCTCGATCCAAGTGAAGCTGCTTCGAGCTCTGGAGGAACGGCAGTTTTATCCGGTGGGAGGTGAAAAGCCCGTGCAGGTTGATGTCAGAGTTGTCGTTGCCACCAAAAAAGACTTGGTGGACGAGGTAAAAAAAGGATTATTCCGTGAAGATCTATTTTACCGGATCCACGTCATCCCCATCATCCTTCCTCCGCTGAAGGATCGGATTGAGGATATCCCTTATTTGGTCGATCATCTCTTGAAGAAGATCTGCCAACAAATGAAAAGGGACGTCAAGGGAGTTACACCAAAGGCCATGGAAAAACTGATGCAACACGATTGGCCGGGCAACGTGAGAGAGCTCGAAAATACTCTCGAATACGCCGTAACCATGACCCAGCGCGACGTCGTGACGGACGACCTCGTTTTGCAAACTAAACTTCCCGTTGGGGCCGTCGCGACGGAAAACTCGCTTCAGGCGCAACTTTTGCCGACTGACGGAGCGTTCAAAACGTTGAAGGAAGCCAGATCCGAGTTCGAGAGGGCTTATCTGGTTCGTCTACTGCATTCGTGCAATGGCAAAGCTACGCGAGCGGCGGAAATCGCCGGCAAGTATCGCGCCGATTTTTACGACCTATTAAAAAAGCACGACATCAAGTTGGCGGACTACAAAAGATTCAATTAATTTACAATTCTTGACGGCGCATTTGGCCGAAAACCACGTAACCTAGGGCATTACATGCTTGCTCATCTTTCCCGCCTCTCGCAAAAGCACTGACGAAGCCAGTCCCCGCCAAGTCCGGTAGACACCGTTTTTGTAGATTTTTCAGTCGACCACGACTGGCGCGTCGGCGTGTTCTTCAAGATTGACCTTTAGTCGCAGGAATCCAGGGTGGGTGCTGATAACCAGCAACACCAAGCCGAGCGCGGACAGGCTCATCATTTGAACGGCGGCGGGACCGCCGAAGTAATGAGCAAGGGCTCCGGTGGCCAGTGTGCCGATCGGTACAGTCGCGCGGCTCATCAGATAAAAGCTCATCACGCGGCCGCGGATATGCCGTGGCGCACTTAGTTGCAGCAACGCTTGGTCCTGGGTCTGATAGGTAGTCATAAAAATGCCGCTGATGAAAGCGCACGCGAGCGACAACCAAACCCAATGCGACAAGCCAAAGAAGAATACAGAGATGCTGAAAACCACAGCGCCGATGACCGCCGGCAGGGCGTAAGCGTGCCGGCGCGGGATGGAAGCCACGACCAGCGCGCCCAACAATGAGCCAACGCCAAAGGCACTCAGTAAGAAGCCTTGAAGCTGGGCACCTCCATGCAAAACATCTTTCGCAAAGATCGGCATCATGTTGGTAAAGGGCATGCCGAGAGTGATGGGGCCGAGCGCCAGGATCAACTGCGTGCGAATGTTGCTGTTGGCTTTCACGTACGCAAAGCCCGCCTTGATGCTCTGGAAAAGTGACTCACGGGCGACACGAGTCGACTCGGCCCTCCGGTCGGGGATACGCATCTGGATGGTCCAGACCGTTGCGAGCAGGAACATAAACGCCTGGACGTAATACGAACCATGCACGCCGACGGTGGCAATCAGTAAACCTGCGAGGGCAGGCCCGACGGCGCGCGAGCTGTTGAGAGCCATTGAGTTGAGCGCCAGCGCATTGAGGAGATGTTTTGGCCCGGCGACGTCACTCACCAGGGTTTGGCGCGCGGGATTCTGAAAGGCTTGCACAGTGCCGACCAAGAAGCCGGTTACGTAAACATGCCAGGGTTGGACACGATTCGTAACAACGAGCGTTGCCAGGACTAAGTTGAGAGCTGCGTTGGTAACTTGGGCGACGATGAGTTGTGCTTTACGGTTGGAGCGATCCGCCAGCGCGCCTGCAACGATACCGAAAAGAAAAAGCGGAATGCCGCGCATCGCGGCGGCAAGGCCCAATTGCAGCGGTGAGCTGGTGATATGGTAAATGAGATAGCCGCGGGTGATGCTGTCCATCCATTGGCCCAGGCTGGTGTCGAGTTGCCCCAGCCAAAGGAGCCGATAGTCGCGGATGCTGAGGGAATCAAAGGTATGGATTCTGCTCAGCAACCCACGCTTTTTTGTGGCGCCTGCGTCTGCAGAAGCGCCTGGTTGACGTTGTGTTCCGCCCGGTGCTTCCGGATTCCTCATTGTCACGTCGTTCCAGCTTTCTGGTATGGATGGCCGAAGAAAACTACGTTCTTGATCTTGAGTCCGCCGGGGCCGAGCGTGGATAGACAGAGTCCTGCTTTTCCCGTGAGACGGACGTACTCGTCGGACATAAAAGCAGCGCCTTGCTCGGAGCGTGGTGATGAATCTGACCGGACTCTCCAAAGGCGGGTCCAGGATATCGACATCCTCTTCGCCAGGGACGCCGAAGATGTATTCGACTCCTTCGTTCTCAAGACATTTGACAAAACAGTTTGGAAGCTTTCATTTTGCGCTCCCCGGCCTCCCAGTGTGTCTGACTCGTTTACCCCGGTCAGCTTGAGAGGAGAACCGGGAGTCGCTCATTTTGAAATTGCGGCTCTTGTCCACCAGCGCCGGAGCGCGACTAGGAACCAAATACCTTCTACTAGGCCAAACGGCCATGCGCCTTGAAGAAATCCATATATTGATCCTAGTGCGCAGGAGACTGCGAAGCCCAAGACAAACCATCTGCTGCAATCTTCAAATGCATAGCAAATCAACATCGCTGTAACAGCAAATAGCCCAAAAAGCGTGAGTGGATCCATGAGGCTCTAGACTTCGTGGAATTTTTTGTGCTTACACGCCCGTTCCGCTAGCTAATTGCTTTAGGCGAAACAGGGCTTTGCGCGCTGACGGGAAAGTCGGGCACGCGTCGAGGGCCATGCAGTAGTAGTGTAGCGCTTCGCGGATCTCGCCGCGCGCCTCGCAGAACTCGCTCATCCAATAATAAGGCTCGGCCCGGTGGCCGTCGTGCAGCATCGCTTTTTTGAGATAGACCCCCGCCTCGGTGAATGCGCCGCATTCGAGAGCCAACTCCGCAGATTGAAGCAATTCATCGACGGTGTCATTGCTGATCATCTGCTTTCGCCGGAGAATCTCGTCACAAAGCGACTGAACTTTCCTGGCATCGATAGGTTTTTCGACGAAGTCTACGGATCCGACCTTCATGGCCTCGACCACCTTGGTTATGGCTCCATATTGGCTCAGCGTTACCACCGAGGTTTTTTTGCTCAAGGCCCGAATGCCTCGAACCAAGTCAAGGCCGCAGATTTTGGTCATATTGATGTCGACGAACGCAATGTCGTAATGCGGCCCGTGACATCTGCCTAGGACATCTTCGCTGTCGCCGGTGGCATCCACGCGGTACCCGGCGGCTTCCAGGATCATTTTCAGATTGCCGCGGACATTACGTTGATCATCGGCGACGAGTAAGCGAATTTCCGATACCGTCATTGACATCCTCCTCTCAGTGGTCATCCGCGTCGATTGAAAACCTGATGTGAAATGCGCCTGAACGTGAGCCATCGTTTAGCTCACGCGACACCTGCGGGCTACGAGATAGAGCACGATGGGCTCCGACACAACTAAGCCTGCTAGGAGAGCGAAGGCAAAGCTATGGATCACCGGACCGCCGAACAAAAATAACGCTATGGTTGTGAGCACGACCTTCCCACGATTGATTGATGTTCGAGAGAGAGTCTCGTTAATGGGAAGCAGTTCCCCCATTTTGATTTGACTTCCGTGTACCTCGCCTTTTTTGGTTCTTGACTCGAACCTGTGGCAGACCTTTGCGGCTCTTGTGGAAATAACAAATCTCTACCAACGATGGCCACAATTCGATCGAACCCTTAATCACACCGATGGCATCGTCCACGATCCGTAGCAGATTCTGCTGGAAAAAGTCCGGCTCGAAGCCATAGAAGGCCTTTTCAAGGTTTGCCGCGAATAACCGAAGCGCCTGGGCGCGAGTGGCGTTTTTCTCGCTCCCCGCGGCCTGCATCGCGCGTCGATGGAGTTCCGTGATCTTGCTGAGAACCTCCTCGGCGTCCTGAGCTGTTACCTCGCTGTCATAATCAAAGGCGATGCTCAGATCATCAAGCCGTGTAAGTGTGGACTTAATTTTGCGTTTGAGCAGGTTCGATATTTCCTCGTTGAAGATCTCCGCGGCCGGCGGATTGCGCATATAGTTGCTCTTGGTGTGGTTCTGAGCGGCATCCACATGGGCGGAGCAAACGCCGTCCTGCTGGATCCACAGACGATAGATGTAATCCTCGAATCGCAGCCAAGTCGGGAAGAATGGCGGCAGGCCGAAGGTGTTGTCATAACCCGCTACTCCTGAGTCCATACGCCAGTTCTTCTTGGTCAGCACGGGGCGGAAGTTGACGAGCACGTAGGAGTCGGTCAGCTCGTCCAGGTTTGTTTGTTGCTCATCTGCAAGGAACATATCCACATAATCCAGAGCGTCAATGTCGTTGGTTCCCGAACGGAAGGTCTGGGCCATCTTCACGATCGCGTTGTCGGGTACGGATCCGTGCTGAAGCATTAGCGAGTTCTCACGCGCCAGACCCTTGGTGGCGTTGGTCTCGAGATCCGTGGCCGTGTCCATGAGAAGCTCGCCCCGCTCATAATTGGCGGGGACTTGGGCAGCTATTTTGCCCAACACGTCGAGGAAAGAAGCGACGATGTCAAATGACTTACGGGTGTATCCGTTCTGGCCGGCCCTATACAGCCGACCGTGGCAGACTTCGTCTTCGCCGAGTGATTCGGGGCTGTCTTCCACTAAAGCATAGGGCCGCATGTCATCATCCGAACTCAGCATGATTCCGCCGAGGGAATACATGAGCGTGCAGTTGCGGTTGCCGCCGTAGCTGGGTCGAAACAGATTCTTGACCAGAGGCTCCAGCTTTCTGTCCCTCAGCCGCTCATTGAGGAACGCGAGCAAATGCGCCTTTTCTTTGGGGCCGACATAGAAAAGGTCGTTATGGGTGCGAGTCTGTTCTAGTAGTGGATAGTACTTTTCCTGATTGGCCGGGCTGGAGTCGTCCAGGACCAGAAGCCGGACCGAGTGGCCGTTGCGCCAAAAATGTTCGTCGTATTGCTTGATGGTTTCGCCGACTTCTCGGAGCCGGTAGGTGGGGACAACGAAAAATAAATCAGAATCATTCATAAAAACTGTCCTCGGGTTTTCCGCTCACTTCGGTGAATCAACCCGACTGGGCTGCTCCGCATGAAAGCTGCACACGAGAGTTGAATTCTTCGAGCGGGCATTTGCTCTTAGACGTCGTACTCCCCATCACACGCCTAGCGCCCATCACCATACAAATAATGCTCCGGTGGCGTAACCACGAAATGGGTGATGACGCGGGTCACGCCGGGGATTTTTCCAATCATATCTGCGGCGAAATCCTTTATGCTTTCGGCGAGAATGACGCCGCCGACGTGAACTTCGCCACAGCGGGTTTCAACTTCGAGGTTAGAAATTTCCAGACGGGATGCCATGAGCATGGCCTCCACGCTGGCAGTGATGGTTAAATCCTTCATGGCTTGCAAAGAGTCGGGAGTTGGCCGGTATTCCTCCCCCTGAGAAACCTCGGCAATCATTCGAGCTGCCGTCTCCACAGTGGTTCTGGCGGTGTTCAGCACGAGGTCGTATCGAGTAGGATCGCGCCAATTGATCTTGAAGAGCTCCCTGATGCGCCGGTCACGGATTCTATCCAATTCTTCAAGGTATTTTTTCGCGGCCTCCTCGCCGAGCCCCTTCCGCGCTATGACATGTTTTATCCTCGACTCCGTCGGAGTATCCAAAAAAACATTCAGCACGTGACGAATGCCAAGAAAAAATTCCTGACCGGCGCGGCCGTGGTAAACAATATTTCCTTCTTGCGCGAGCTCACATGCCGCCGCCTGGAGCGCAATCCGATAAACGCCGCGGCTTTCAAGCCATTGCTCCCACCAATGATGCGGCTTTTCTTCTAACACTTCGAAGAGCTTCGCTTCCGAGATGCCGTAGCACTGGCTCGCTTTGACCAGCACTTCTCTGCTGATGCAGCGATAACCCAGAATAGCGGCGACACGCTCTGCGACCGCGCGACCATCGCCGAAAGCTTCGTGAGATAGGGTGATAATAGACATGGCGTTTTCCTTACGCGTGCTTCGACGCGTCGAGACGGCCTAACCGCGTTAGCGCGTCGCGTGCCGGCTGAAACGTGGACTGCGCATCGAGGTCCATATAATAATAGTGTAGGGCCTGAGGTATTCGCCCGTCGCCCTCGGAAAGCTCACCAAGCAGATAATAGGGCTCCGGGCGCGTAACATCGCGCTGTATGGCGATTTTGAGATATACGCGCACTTCGACAAAGGCTTTTCGCCCCCGTGCCACCTCAGCTAAGTGAAGCAGCTCATCGACGGTTCCGCTCATGCCGATCTTTTGTCGCTGAAGGATTTCTTCGCAAAGCAGCAGGATATCTTTGGGATCGAACGGCTTTTCAAGGAAGTCCACGGCTCCAAGTTTCATCGCCTCCACAGCCCTTTTAGCGCTCCCATAGGCGGTCAGCATGACCACCGGCATCCTGGGTCTTAGACCTCGTAGATAGCGAAGCAGTTCCAAGCCATCCATCTTGGGCATCTGGATATCAACGAAGACGATATCGTAGAGTCCCGCTTTAACTTGCAGCAAAGCGTCATCGCCATTGCTGGCCTTATCCACCTTGTACCCTTCGGCCTCGAGCACCATGCCGAGATTATTGCGGATGTTGCGCTCGTCATCGACAACCAGAATATGAACCTGCGATTGAGTCATCGGACTGCTCCTTTCAGATTGTTGCCGGACGAGATTCGCGATCTATTTGTACAGAGCGCATGAAATGTGCCATGCGACGCGTGCCAAACTTCCGACTGCGATTGGAAAAAGACGCGAAATTGCACGCGGTTCCGCTATCGTCCAGGGTCGCGATTCACTGCTGCTTGCAACTTGCAATTGTTGCCCGCTTGTTGCTTGCAACTTGCAACGAGCGGATCGTTTACTTTCTTTCAAAACCTAATGATTTCGTAATCGAATGAGTGGCACTAGGGTTGCTCCAGCACTCTAAAGCAAGACCTATTTTAGGAGCGATCAAATGGCTGACGTTATATTCATCATCATCTCGGTCGTGTTTTTTGTCATCTCATGGTTCTACGTCCGCGGCTGCGATCGCCTGTAAGGAGGAACTATGGGACTGGAATATATTATTGGCTTTATCGTCTCGGTGGCTGTCTTGGTGTACTTGCTCTACGCGCTGCTGTGGCCGGAGAAGTTCTAACGTGAGCAAGAAATTCGCGGCGGTACGACAGAAAGGAAAAATTAAAAAATTATTGCGTTAGCGTTAAGACGGGAGATGTCATGACGGTAAATGGATGGATACAAATCTTACTCTATATGGCGATAATTTTCGCCGTAACCAAGCCGCTCGGCAGCTACATGTATCGTGTGTTCGAGGGGGACCGGCAACCTTTGCCACGCTTGTTCGGAGCGATCGAGCGGTTGCTCTACAAGCTTTGCGGCGTTGATTCGAAGCAGCAGCAAGACTGGAAGCAGTATACCCTAGCGATGCTCGTGTTCAGCGCGATCACTTTGCTAGTCACCTACGGCATCGAACGTCTGCAAAATGTTCTGCCGCTCAACCCGCAAAATTTTCCACCGGTCGCCCCAGACTTGGCGTTTAACACGGCGGCGAGTTTTACAACTAACACCAACTGGCAAGCTTATAGCGGCGAATCGACGATGAGCTATCTGACGCAGATGGCGGGGCTCGCCTGGCATAATTTCATGTCGGCTGCTATCGGCATCGGCATAGCGCTCGCGTTGGCGCGCGGCATCACCTATCGCTTACAAGCCGGCGCGGCGAAGACCCTGGGTAATTTCTGGGTCGATCTCGTGCGCGCCACGGTGTACGTCTTGATTCCTGTCTCTATCCCGATCGCATTGCTGCTGGTCTCCCAGGGAGTGATTCAAAACTTTTCGTCATATGTCGACATAACGACACTGGAGGGTGCCAAGCAAACCCTGGCGATGGGGCCGGTGGCATCGCAGGAAATCATCAAGGAACTTGGGACTAACGGCGGCGGATTTTTCAACGCCAACAGTGCCCATCCATTCGAAAGCGCTACTCCGCTGACCAACTTCATCGAAATGCTGCTGATTTTTTCCATTCCAGCCGCGATGACCTACACGTACGGCCGGATGGCGCGGGACCAGAAACAGGGATGGGTGCTGTTCGCCGCGATGGCGTTGATTTTTATCGTAGGTGTATCGGTCGCCTACCGCAGCGAAGCGCAAGGCAATCCGCTCATGCGTGGTATGACGGTGGATCAAGGCGCCGGAAATTGGGAAGGGAAGGAAATGCGTTTCGGCATCGCCAACTCCGCGCTGTTTGCGACTGTCACCACGGCAACTTCGTGCGGCGCGGTTAATTCGATGCATGATAGTTTCACCGCGCTCGGCGGGCTTGTGCCGCTCGCCAATATTCAACTCGGCGAATTGGTTTTCGGCGGCGTCGGTGCGGGACTCTATGCGATGCTGATTTACGTCATCTTGTCAGTTTTTATCGCGGGACTGATGGTCGGGCGCACACCGGAATATCTCGGTAAAAAGATCGAATCGCGGGAGATCAAACTCTCGATGCTCTACGTGCTGATCTTCCCGCTCTTAATTCTTTATTACGCCGGCTGGTCGCTGGTCGCGCCGTATGGCGTGTCCTCTCTAAATAACGCTGGCCCGCACGGGCTCAGTGAGATTCTCTACGCTTATAGCAGCGCCGCGGGCAACAATGGTTCCGCCTTTGCCGGCCTGAACGCAAACACGCTCTGGTTCAACGTGAGTCTCGGTTTGACGATGCTCGCCGGGCGTTTCTTGATGATCATTCCCGCGATGGCGGTGGCCGGCTCGCTCGTCGGTAAGAAAGCTGTGCCGGAAAGCTTGGGCACTTTCCCAACCAACGGATCGCTTTTCGTCGTGCTGCTCGTCGGCGTCATCATCATCGTCGGGGCGTTGACTTTCTTCCCGGAGCTGGCACTCGGTCCGATCGTTGAACACTTTTTGGCTCAAGCAGGAAAGGTTTACTAACATGGCAGACACACGCTTAAAGGAACGTTCTCTGTTCGATCCGGAAATCATGCGCCCGGCGATTTGGGACAGTTTCGGCAAACTGACGCCGCGCCACGTGATCAAGAACCCGGTTATGTTCGTGGTCGAGATCGGCAGCGTGCTGACCACTTTGATCTTGGTGCGCGATCTTTTCGCGCCGACACCAG
>Ga0137376_10002586_pt1 | contig 10900 bp, 9 predicted proteins | sample SagtaG_23_FD_104814 | JGI IMG/M metagenome (GOLD analysis project Ga0137376, IMG submission 104814) | Vadose zone soil microbial communities from Sagehorn Ranch, Mendocino, California, USA - Sage2_L_20_16 metaG | ecosystem: Environmental > Terrestrial > Soil > Vadose zone | place: USA... | reverse complement strand
CGCGTGGCGCTGTCGACGCACATGAATGCCGACGGAGACGGGTGCGGCTCGGAGACCGCGCTCGCCCGGCTGTTGTCCCAGCGTGGACTACGCTCGCGCATCGTCAATCCGACGGCGTGGCCGTCGCTGTTCGACTTCTTAGTGGGCGCAGACGTCGTCGACGACACGGGCCAGGGGAGCGCGGCGCTCGCCGGCATCGACCTGTTGATCGTCGTCGACATCAGCGATGTGAAGCGGTTAGGCGCTCTCGCCGAGACGGTGCGGCGCCTAACGGTTCCCACGATCGTCATCGATCACCATGTGGCGTCGGACGATCCGGCCGGTGACATCGTGTTCGCCGACACGTCGGCGTGCGCGACGGGAGAGCTGATCTACGACCTCGCGTGCGAGCTCGACCTGGCGATCACGCCGGAGATCGCGCGCTCGTTGTACGCGGCGATTCTCACCGACACGGGAGCGTTTCGCTACAGCAACACCACGCCGCGGAGTCACGCGATCGCCGGTGATCTGCTCTCCCGAGGCGTCGATCCTGAGGAGATGTATCAGCGCGTCTACGCCTCGGCGCCGGCCGGGCGTGTTCGTCTGCTCGCGGAAGTGCTGGGGAGCTTGGGCGTGGACGAGCAGTGTGGGGTTGCGTGGCTGACGATGGGAGCGGGTTCGCTCGAGCGGCATAGTGTGCGCTCGGAAGACCTCGACGGCGTCGTCGAGCATGCGCGATCGATCGCCGGCACGCGCATGGCGATCTTCTTTCGCGATCTTGGCTACGGCAAAGTGAAGATTTCCTTTCGGAGCACGGGCGATGTGGACGTCAATCAATTCGCGCGACGCTTCGGCGGCGGCGGGCACGTCAAGGCGTCGGGAGCGCTCGTCGCGGGGACGCTCGACGAGGTACGTGACCGCGTCGTGAGTGACGCGAAGGACTTCCTCGGCTGCGGTCCGACGGGAAGGTAAATTCCGGAAATGTCTTCACTTCAAGAACGTATCGAAGCCGCGCTTTCGCGCGTGCGGGATCCTGGCAGCGGTCGGGACGTGTTGACGGCGGAGAAGGTACGTGACATCGCGACATCGACGGCCGGACGCGTTCGCCTAACGTTGCTCCTCGCTGCCGCGGACGACCCGACGCTGGCGCGCGACGTTCGTCAGGCGCTCGAGCGCGTAGAGGGCGTCACCGAGGTGCGCGTCGACGTCCGAGACGCCACCGCGCCCGTGACCACGCCGGCGCGTCCCGCGGCGTCGTCCAAGCGTGCGCTGCCGGTGATGGAGACGCGGCAGGCGGCGCCGCGACCGTCGGCGCCGACGCCGGTGGCGTACCCGAACCTCGGCATGATCATCGCCGTCTCGAGCGGAAAGGGCGGCGTCGGCAAGACCACGGTCGCGACGAACCTCGCCGTGGCGCTCGCGGCGCAAGGCGCGCGCGTTGGGCTGATGGATGCCGACATCTACGGGCCGAACGTACCGCGGATGATGGGGGTCGATGAGCCACCCTCGGTCATCGACGAGAAGATCATTCCGCTCGTGGCGCATGGCGTGAAGGTGATCAGCCTCGGCTTCCTCATCGAGAAAGAGCAGCCAGCCATTTGGCGTGGCCCGATCATCATGAAGATCATCACGCAATTCGTGCGTGACGTGGCTTGGGGTGAGCTCGACTTCTTCGTTGTCGACATGCCACCCGGTACCGGCGACGCACAGCTGTCGCTGGTGCAGTCGACGAATGTGAATGGCGCGATCATCGTAACGACTCCACAGGAAGTGTCCGTCGGTGACGCGCTCCGCGGTGCAAAGATGTTCCAGCGCGTGAACGTGCCGGTATTGGGCATCGTCGAGAACATGAGTTGGTTCGAGTGCTCGCATTGCGGCAAGCCATCGGCACTGTTCGGTTCGGGAGGTGGCGAGCGTCTCGCCGCGGGATTGGCGCTCCCGCTGCTCGGTCAGATACCATTTTATCCACGCGTGTTGGAGGCCGGCGACCAGGGACAGCCGATCGTCGTCGCCGATCCGGCATCGTCAGCCGCGAAGGCGCTCGTACAAGTCGCCGATCGGGTGCGCGAGGCCGTGCACGCCACGGCGCGCTGACGGAGGCGCGCCGCCGCCGCTCAGGTGACGTCGACAACAGAGGTCGTCGAGCCGGGAAGCGTTCCGCTCGATCCCCGTGACGGGCTCGCGCCAGTCGCCGTCGCTGATCGCCGCACGGCGGCGCACCTCGTTCACGATTCGTTAGGCAGGACGATCGCGCGAGTCGCGCTGCCGGCCGTCGCGTCCTCGTTACTGATGACGCTCTTCGCGTCGGTCGACGCGTTTTGGGTTGGGACACGCCTTGGCTCCGACGGTCTGGCGGCCGTCTCGACGTCTTTGTTCTGGCTCTGGATGATGATCGCGCTGGCCGAGATGATCGGCGTAGGCCTAACGGCGGTCGCCGCGCGCCGGCACGGTGAAGGCCATCCAACCGATGCGGCGGGGGTCGCCGGAGATGCCCTGATCTTCACACTCGCCATCGGCATCGCTGTTTCGGCGATTGGACTTGTTGCGCTGCGCGGCCTGTTCGCTGTGATGCGCACACCGCCAGCGGTGACGGGGCTGGGCGTCCATTACCTGGGGACCTATCTACTGGGCATCCCGCTCATCTACGGATTCTTCGCCGTGGATGCGACCTTTCGCGCGTCGGGCGATACGCGAACGCCCTTCATTCTGCTCATCGCATCCGTTGCGGTGACTCTCGTGCTCGACCCGGCGCTGATGCTCGGTTGGGGTCCGCTGCCACGGTTAGGCATTGCCGGTGCCGCGATTGCGACCGTGTGCACCCGGGGCGCAGCCTTCGTGATGGGAGTGATTCTCACGATAAGGCGAAAGTTGCTGCACTTGCGCCGCCCGCAACTGAGCTCCATCACTGCCGTCTGCCGTGTCGGACTGCCGACGGCCGTCACTGGCATCGTGTTCAGCATTATTTATATCGCCGTCACCAGAACGGCGACGCAGTTTGGAACGCCCGCCCTTGCCGCGCTCGGCATCGGGCACCGTGTGGAGAGCTGGCTGTTCATGGTCGGCGTCGGCTTCGGCGCGGCGACGGCGGCCATCGTTGGCCAGAACCTCGGTGCAGGGCAGCTGCAGCGCGCCGAGCGCGCGGGGTGGCTCGCGGCAGGTTTCTGCTCGGTGCTCGGCCTCGCCGCCTGTGTCGTGGACTTGTTATACGCGGAGCGGCTCGCGCGACTATTCACGAATGACGCCGCGGTTGTCATCGAAGCCGCGCGCTCCCTGCGCATAGCCGCTATCTCACAGTTGGGCATTTGCGCGGAAATCGTGCTCGAGGGCGCCCTCGGTGGCGCAGGGGAAACGCTGTCGCCGATGATCGCGTCGTCCGTCTTTACCGCGTCGCGCGTACCGCTCGTGCCGGTGATGGCGAGTCGTTGGGGAAGTACCGGAATCTGGTGGGCGATCTCGGTGACGGCGATCGGTCGAGCCCTCAGCATGATCGGACTCTGGCGGCGGGGGCGTTGGAAGCGCAGATCGGTGTGATATGCGCCCCGTGATCACGCTACTGACAGACTTCGGCACGGCGGACGGATATGTCGCCGAGATGAAGGGAGTCCTTCTCTCTCGGGCGCCCGAAGCGACGATTGTCGACGTGACTCACGACGTGCAGCCCCAGGACGTGGAGGCTGCCCGGTTGATCCTAGCGCGTGTTTGGCGACGCTTTCCGATGCGAACGATCCACGTCGTCGTCGTAGACCCGGGCGTCGGCACCGAGCGCGCGGGCCTGGCCGTAGAGAGCGATGAGCACCTGTTCGTCGGCCCGGATAACGGCGTGCTGTCGCCGGCGCTGCTGATCGCTGATGCGCGGGCGGTAACGCTCGCCGTGCCTCATGGCGCATCGGCGAGCTTTCACGGCCGCGACGTTTTCGCGCCGGCGGCTGCCATGCTGGCGTTAGGCGCGCCGATCGACTCACTCGGTGTCGCGGCACTCGAGCCGCTGATCCGAAGAACGCCCGAGCCGCACCGACGCGAAGACGGCGCGCTATTGGGCGAGGTGATCGCTATTGATCGATTCGGAAATGCGATCACGAATCTCGTCGGCTTGAGGTCCGGGATCGTCGAAGCCGGTGGCGCCGCTCTGCCACTGCGCCGAACCTACGGCGACGTTCCTTCCGGGGCGCCGATCGCGCTGGTCGGGTCGACTGGCCTCATCGAGGTGGCGGTACGCGACGGCAGCGCCGCGCGCGTCTTGCACCTAACGAGAGGAACCACCGTCGTGTTTCGCGCAATGTCGTGAACGAGCTCAGTCCTCGACCCGATCCAGCTCGATGCCGCCGAAGGTCGTCTGGGCGCGCAAATGTAGATGATACTTGGCGCGGTCCCAATTGTCGCTGAAGTATGCGTCGCCGCGCTTCTGCAGTCCCTGCTGCTCGAACGACGCGAAAACTTTCTGAACCTCGAGGCGCACGCCGACATCTCGCGGCACATGGAGCGTCACCTTCCCGAGCGTCAACTCGACGTCGACGTTCATGTCTTGTGACCATTGGCCGCTGAAGTCGAGCTCGACGCTTCCGACGCCGCCCCGAACGCGAACCGACGCCGCGTTCGTGTTCCCGAGATTTCGCGCCTCGAAGCTTGCGGCGCCGACGTCGATGTCGAGTGAGCGCATGTGCGCCCGATTCGGAGCGGAAAAATCGAGTACTGCTTCGCTCGCGCCCGACCCCAAGCGGACGCCCAGCAAATTCAAGCCCCCGAGATCCATTGCGGCCTTCGTCGCGCCAAGCTCCAACTCGAGATCCATTGGCACGGTGCGCGAGAGCGAGAGACGCAACTCGCCCTTCGTTTGATCGTTCGTGTAGCCGCTGAATCGTCGCGACTCGCCTTGAACGCCAAGGTTGAGCATCCGTTGGGCCGCATCGTACGTGTGCATCGGAGTCGTAGTCGCTTCGTCGTACCGAAGCGTCATCGAGTAAAGCACCGGTGCGTTCGTCGCTGCGACATCGAACCGCCCGGCGCCGTAGTGGACACGGACGTGATGCTCCGCGGAATCTCTAACCTGGCGAGTTGATTCCAGAGTGCGCCATGCCTGCGAGGCAGCGATGCGCCATGGCGCGATCGCGGCAAGCGATAGCGCCATGATCCGCGTGGCGTGCTTCACGATGCGTCCTTCATTGCCGTTACGGGACGCCTCGCTGCCGCCACACCGGCAACGGGAGTCGGAGTTTGCCAGGCGAGATCTTCGGGCGCGGGCCGGCGTGTCGAACCGCCTGCACGTTGCCGAGCATCGAGGCGCTTCGTGCCGGCGCGCGACAGTATTGCCGCGCCCAACCCAAGCGTCACAGCGACCCAGCTCACGGAAAGTGCGATGCCGCGCAGAACTGCACTGGCGACCGGCTGCCAACTGAACATCGCCGCCAGCAGCCACAGACCCATGTACAGCACCAACCCGATGAAGAGCGCGCGAACGTTGGCGCCGCGGGCCGCGCTTGTCGATCCAGGATCGGTGCGCGACCAGAAGCCGCCGGTGAGGCGAGCAACGGCGAGGAAGCCCAGTGCGAGCAAACCGGCAACAGCGATGCAATACGCGACGGCAGCGAACGGGATCAGCAGAATACCGATCACCGTCAAAAAGAGTCCAATGCACAAGAGCATCAGCACCGGCAGCGCCATGATCTGACCAAGCACCCCGAACCAGAACGCCCTGGTGAAATTCCCTTCCATCGCCTCGACGACGCCGTCCATGTTCGGCTCGGCGAAGATCAGCACGCCGACACCGATGATCACCAAAACGGCAAACCAACCAAGTACGAGCTTGACCGATTGCCATGTCGTCATCGGAACACGCGCTTGTACCGCGCGGACGACATCGCCCGTTGGCGCGCTCAGCGTGAGGCGCTCCCCGTCGATTCGACCGCCGTCGAGCACCACCCGACCGCCGATCGATACAGCGTCCCCAGAGATGACGCCGCCGTTGTGTACGACGATGTCGCCATCTACGACGTAGGCATTTCCGTCGACCCGGCCGAAAACGTCCAGGGAACCCTCGGCGACCGAAACCGGCCCTCGTACCGTGGCCGCGGCAGACACAGCGCGAGGCCCGACGGTGAAGCTATCGGCAGGAGGGAGCCGGTTTCCCTCGGATCGTGTGCGAAGTTGTTGGATCCGCTTCCGAACCCGATCCGTGAGGGGCTGAGTCTGGGAGGCGCTCGCGTTGGAAGACACAGCGCGCGTCGCGGAGCTTTGCGCGTCCGCGACCGATACCCAAAGACTGATGAGCGCGAGCGTGACGGAAAAGAATGTCACGGCCGCGCTAGCCGGTCGTGCCGCCATGCCTATGCCCGCCTACGGCTCGAAGCGAGAGCGATTCTACGAAGACCGAACGTGGTTGCTCCGGCGGTCACGAGAAAGCCGCCAAACAACAGCAACAGGCCGATCGTGCCGGCCTGGCTGATTAGAGCGAGCGTCTGCGAACCAAACAAGGCGAGGAGTGCATCACGCGAACCGTCCACGACGAGCTCGCGCAGCCGACTTCCCGCAATGCCTGTCCCGAAGACAAGCAGGTCCGTCTGGGACGCGAGCCATAGGATCGCGATTGTAAGCATGCTTGCGACCGTCGTAGCCAGTCCGAGAGCGACGGCACGGGCAGGTCGCGAATCGGGGACCCATTGGCGTACCGCACTACGCACGGTATCGCGCGCGGCAACGTGCCAGGGCACAAAGACCGGGACCTGCGCCATGACCGTATCAGTGAAGCTGAACGACGGGGCGAAATGGGGGAGCTCCTCGATCGCGTCAGTCACGAGGCGGGCGTCCTCCAGCCGGCCCATGCAATCGGGGCACGAGCGAACGTGCGCCTTGAGAGGAGCAACGCCAAAACCCTCCTCGTCATCGAGGAGGAGGTCGATCTCGGTCGGGAGAAGGTGACGATGATTCACGGAGAGGTCTACGCGCTTGTTCGGAGATGGGTTTCAGTGGAAACGGAGGAAATATTCGGGGTACAATGAGGGTTCGAAAGCGCCGTGAGAAAGCTCACAAAGGATGGGATTGGGAACTTGGCTCGCAAGCATGCATTTGATCGTCGTTAACCTTCGGCCTTCAGGTGCTCGAGTGCGCGCCTGAGCTCATGGCGGGCGCGATGGATGTAGGTCTTCACGGTACCCAACGGCAGATCGAGGGTGGTCGCGATCTCCTCGTAGGACCGTCCTTCGACATGACGTAGCAGGATGCATGATCGATACTCGGGACGCAGGCGGCTGATCGCCTGCTCGATTGCCGATCCGAGCTCCTTCGCCTCGAGCTCGTCGAGCGCAGACTCTTGGGGAACCGCGACCTCGAATGACGTCGACTCGATGGCGTCGGCAGTGGATGCATGCGGCGATCCGTCCATGCTTATCGTGTCGAGCTGACGTCGCCGCAGATGATCGATCGCCACGTTGTTGGCAATCTTGAATAGCCAACTCGAGAGCTTGAACTCCGGGCGATAGCGATCGATGTGATTCAAGACCTTGATGAAGGTATCCTGCGCAAGGTCCTCGGCGAGCTCCCGATCGCGGATCATTCGGTAGATCAGCGAGAAGACGGGCCGCTCATAACGGCGAATCAGCTCTCGAAACGCCGTCTCCCGCCCTGCTTGCGCGAGGGCGACAACGTCCGCGTCGGGCAGGTTTGAGAGTTCGAGCGCCGTAGACATGCGAGCTGAAGGTAAGAGCGCGATGACGCCGCAACCAGCGCGGGGAGTCCGCGCGCTTGCTTGCATGTGACGGGGCGGTCAACTTTGGTCGATGTTGATCAACGACGTGGCGTCCGAGCATTCCCCATCAATGCCGGCCGACCGCGAGACGAAACGCGCATTCGTCCGCGGAATCTTTTCGGCCATCGCGCCGCGCTATGATCTTCTCAACCATCTCCTGAGCTTCAACGTCGACCGGTTCTGGCGCCGCCGCGCGATTGCGCAGCTCGGCTGGGAGCGCGCGCCGGCAGCGACGTATCTCGATGTTTGCGCGGGCACGCTCGACGTCGCCGCGGCTCTCGCCGGGCACGCCGGATTTGAGGGCCGTGTGGTAGCCGCCGATTTCGCCGAGCCGATGTTGCGGGCCGGTCGCGCCAAGATCTCGTCGGCCGTCTCCCCGGTCGTGGCTGACGCGCTAGAGTTGCCATTGGCACCAGAAAGCACCGGAGGAGCGATCGTCGCGTTTGGCATTCGCAATGTGAGTGATCTCGACGCCGCGTTCGCCGAGCTGCATCGCGTGCTCGAGCGGGGAGCTCGCTTCGTGATCCTCGAGTTCACAACACCGCGCCAGCCGCTGATGCGCGTTCTCTATCAGTTCTATTTTCACCACGTGCTGCCGCTGATCGGCGGAGCCGTGAGTGGCCACCGCGCTGCCTATCGATATCTGCCTGAGTCGGTCGCCAAATTTCCCGGCCGAAGAAGAGCTGGCGGCCCGGATGCGGGCGGCCGGCTTCGACAAAGTACGCTGGACGTCGCTCTCGTTTGGCATCGCGGCGATCCACGTCGGCGAAAAGTCATGAGCAAAGCCGGCCGGTGACGTTCGATACATTGCGGGCATTCATCGACGCGCTCGACGCGGCGGGAGAGCTCGTACGCATAACGCGTCCAGTCTCGCTCGATCGCGAGCTATGCGAGATCGCCGACCGAGTGATGAAGCGGTCCGATGGCGACCGCGCGCTGCTCTTCGAGCATCCCGTCCTAATGGGCGGCGCGCCGTCGGAGTTCCCAGTTGCGATCAATCTGTTCGGCTCTATGCGGCGGATGGCGATGAGCCTCGGCGTCACGGACCTCGATGAGATCGGCGTGCGCATAACGAGTCTGCTCGAGCTGAAGGTGCCTGAGGGATTCGTGGCCAAACTGGCACTGCTCCCGAAGCTGCTCGAGGTGGGGCGATTCCCGCCGCGAATACGATCCGGTACGCCGCCCTGCCAGGGGATTGTTTGGCGCGACGAGGACGTCGACATCGGTCGAGTTCCCCTGATGAAGTGTTGGCCGGAGGATGGCGGTGCCTACATCACTTTCCCGATGGTGATCACGCGCGACCCCAAGCGCGGGATCCGCAATGTCGGGATGTATCGCATCATGCAGACGGGAAAAAACACCCTCGCGATGCACTGGCAGCGTCACAAAGTCGGCGCCGCGCATTGGCGTGAGATGGCGGAGCGCGGCGAGCGGATGCCGGTGTGCATTGCCCTCGGCGCCGATCCGCCATCGATGTATTCGGCGAGCGCGCCGCTTCCTCCAACGGTCGACGAGTTTGTCTTTGCGGGATTCCTGCGCGGCAAGCCGGTGTCGCTGGCAAAGGCGATAACGTGCGATTTGGAAGTGCCCGCCGAGGCGGATTTCGTGCTCGAGGGCTACATCGATCCCGGCGAGGCGCTCGTCGTGGAAGGGCCGTTCGGCGACCACACAGGATTCTATTCGCTTGCCGATTTATATCCGCAAGTGCACGTCACGGCGATCACGATGCGGAAGCAGCCAATCTTTCCGGCAACGATCGTCGGCCGTCCACCGATGGAGGACTTTTATCTCGGGCACGCGACAGAACGAATCTTTCTCCCACTTCTCAAGCTGACGATTCCCGAGATCGTGGATTACCACATGCCCGCCGAGGGCATCTTTCACAATCTCGTATTCGTCGCGATCAAGAAGGACTATCCGGGACAGGCGTACAAGGTCATGAACGCGCTCTGGGGACAGGGGCTCATGTCCCTGGCCAAGGTCTTGATCATCGTCGATCACTGGGTGAACGTGCGCGACTCACGGGAGGCGTGGTGGGTGGCGCTCAACAACATCGACCCACAGCGCGACGCACGGTTCAGCATGGGTCCGATGGACGTGCTCGATCACTCGAGCCGCGCATTCACGTATGGCTCGAAGATGGGACTCGATGCGACGCGTAAGCTTCCGGAGGAGGGATTTACGCGCGAATGGCCGGATGTGATCACGATGGACGACGAAACAAAACGAAAGGTGGATGCGATGTGGCACGAGCTGGGGCTGGGCCGATGACGGGACAGCTACAGGAAGGTCAAACATTCACCGGCACGTCTCGGTTCATCGCGTTCGTGAATCTCGTTAGGCTTCCGCATACCGTCTTCGCGCTTCCGTTCGCCCTCATCGGTGTCGTGTTGGCTTCGTACCGCCACCGCTTGCGTCTCACGGAGATCGGATGGGTGATCCTCGCGTTCACGGCAGCTCGCTTCGCGGCGATGGCGTTCAACCGGATCGTCGACCGGCACATCGACGCGCAGAATCCACGCACATCGATGCGCGAGCTGCCGCGCGGCGTGCTGTCGGTGCAGGAGGCCTGGATCTCCGTCGTCGTCTCGGTCGGCGTTTTCCTCGTCGCCGCGGCAGCGCTCAATCCACTCTGCCTGGCGCTCGCACCGCTCGCGATCCTTTGGGTGCTGGGCTACAGCTTCACGAAGCGATTCACGCGGTGGTCACACCTCGTGCTCGGCGCCGGCCTCGGCATCGCACCCGTTGGCGGCTACCTCGCCGTTGCCGGTGCGTGGAGCCATCCGTGGTGGCTACTCGTCGCGCTGTCGACGGCGGTGACGACGTGGGTCGGCGGATTCGATATCCTCTACGCGCTGCCTGACGAGGGATTCGACCGGGCGCATTCGCTCCACTCCATTCCGGCGGCGCTCGGCGAACGTCGCGCCATTTATGTGGCGCGGGGCCTGCACGCGGTCACGATCCTCGCGCTGCTCCTGACCGGCATCGGCGCGCACCTCGGTCCTTTGTACTGGTGCGGATTGCTGATCGCAGCCGCCATTTTACTCTACGAGCACTCCCTAGTACACCCGGGGAATCTCACCAAGCTCGACGCGGCGTTCTTCATGATGAACGGAATGTTGAGCATCACGCTGCTGTTTTTCGTTCTCGCCGAGCGGATTCGGCCGCTGCTGCTTCTCGGCT
>Ga0137376_10002580_pt1 | contig 10904 bp, 6 predicted proteins | sample SagtaG_23_FD_104814 | JGI IMG/M metagenome (GOLD analysis project Ga0137376, IMG submission 104814) | Vadose zone soil microbial communities from Sagehorn Ranch, Mendocino, California, USA - Sage2_L_20_16 metaG | ecosystem: Environmental > Terrestrial > Soil > Vadose zone | place: USA... | reverse complement strand
GGTTGAAAGCGCCCTCGCCGCATCCCGACCAGGACCTCTATGTCGCCGACGGCCTCAAGACCGAGCGGGTCATGGTGAAGGATGAAGACGTCTGCTTGCACTGCGGCCTGTGCGCCGAACGTTGTCCCACCGGCGCGTGGGACATGCAAAAATATCTCATCGATATGACACTCGCAGGTACATCATGCCCGTCCAAAAGCCGATCAGCAGCGTAAACGACTTCGTCGTCCGCTTCGCCAACGTCAACGGCTCGGGTTCGGCGAGCGCCAACGAGCTGTTCGCTCGCTCGATCCTGCGCCATGGCGTGCCGGTGTCGCCGCGCAACATCTTCCCCTCCAATATTCAGGGCCTGCCGACCTGGTACGAAGTGCGGGTGACCGAGGACGGCCATCTCGGCGCGCGCGGCGGGGTCGATTTGATGGTGGCGATGAACCCGCAGACCTGGGACAAGGATTTGGCTTCGATCGAGCCCGGCGGCTATCTGTTCTACGACTCGACCAAGCCGATGCCGTCGTCGAAATTCCGCGCCGACATCAGCGTGTTCGGCGTGCCGCTGACCGCCATTACCAACTCGACCTATACCGACCCGCGCCAGCGCCAGCTTTTCAAGAACATCATCTATCTCGGCGCGCTGTGCGCGTTGCTCGACATGGACCCGAAGCTGATCGAGCAGTTGATCGGCGAGCAATACAAGGGCAAGGAAAAGCTGTTGTCATCCAACGTCCACGCGCTGCATCTCGGCCGCGACTGGGCGTTGCAGAATCTCAAATGCCCGATCGGCCTGCGGGTGAAGAAAACCGACAAGGTCGGCGACCGCATTTTCATCGAAGGCAACAGCGCCGCCGCGCTCGGCGCGGTCTATGGCGGCGCCACCGTGTGCGCCTGGTATCCGATCACGCCGTCGTCGTCGCTTGCCGACGCCTTCGCCAGCCACTGCAGGAAGTTGCGGCACGATCCGAAAACCGGCAAGGCAAAATACGCCATCGTGCAAGGCGAGGATGAACTTGCCTCGATCGGCATCGTGATCGGCGCGTCATGGAACGGCGCGCGCGCCTTCACCGCAACTTCCGGCCCCGGCATTTCGTTGATGACGGAATTCATCGGCCTGTCATATTTTGCCGAAGTGCCGGCCGTGATCATGAACGTGCAGCGCGCCGGTCCATCGACCGGCATGCCGACGCGAACCCAGCAATGCGATATCATCGCCTGCGCCTATGCTTCCCATGGCGACACCAAGCATGTGATGCTGTTTCCGGAAGACCCCGCGGAAGCCTTCGAATTCGCAGCGCAGGCCTTCGATCTCGCCGACCGTCTGCAGACCACGATCTTTGTCATGCTCGATCTTGATATCGGCATGAACCATCGTCTCTCCCGCCCACTGAAGTGGGATGACGCCCGGCAATACGACCGCGGCAAGGTGATGACCGCGGAGATGCTGGACGAGGGCCGCGATTTTGGGCGCTATCTCGACGTCGACGGCGACGGCATTCCCTATCGCACCTATCCCGGCACCCACCCGACCAAAGGCTCGTTCTTCACCCGCGGCACCTCGCGCGACCGTTACGCGCGTTATTCCGAGGAAGGTTTGGTCTATGCCGACAACATGCAGCGGCTGGTGCGCAAATTCGAGACCGCCCAGGACCTGGTACCGCGGCCGCTGCAAGCCAACGCCGCCAAGCCCACCAAATACGGCGTGATCTATTTTGGTTCGACCGCTCCCGCCATGGACGAGGCAATCGGGCTATTGGAGGCGCGCGGGCATCAACTCGATCGACTCCGCATCCGCGCCTTCCCGTTCCATTCCAGTGTCGCGAGCTTCATCGCCGACCACGACTTCGTCTACGTCGTCGAGCAGAACCGCGACGCGCAGCTTCGCTCACTGATCGTCAACGAGAACGGCATCGACCCCGTTCGGCTGGTCCCGATCCTGCATTATGACGGCACGCCGATCACCGCGCGCTTCATCGCGGGCGCCATCGGCGACCATCGGGATCAACTCAAACTGACCCCGCTCCGCAAGGTTGTTTCATGACCTACATTGCAAAGCCGAAATTCCAGCATCCGGGACTCCCGAAGAACGATCTCGGCTACACCCACCGCGATTACGAGGGCAAGATTTCGACGCTATGCGCCGGCTGCGGCCACGATTCGATCACGGCATCGATCATCGAGGCCTGCTACGAACTTTCGATCGAGCCGCACCGCGTCGCCAAGATTTCAGGTATCGGCTGCTCCTCGAAAACGCCGGACTATTTCCTTGGCAATTCGCACGGCTTCAATTCGGTCCACGGCCGCATGCCGTCGGTCTTGACCGGGGCAAACCTGGCCAACCGCGATCTGATCTACCTCGGCGTCTCCGGCGATGGCGACTCGGCCTCGATCGGCTTCGGCCAGTTCGCGCATTCGATCCGCCGCGGCGTCAACATGACCTATATCGTCGAGAACAACGGCGTTTACGGCCTGACCAAGGGCCAGTTCTCGGCTACCGCCGACCGCGGGTCGAAATCCAAGAAAGGCGTGATGAATACCGACAGCGCCGTCGACCTGGTGGCGATCGCGCTTCAGCTCGGCGCCAGCTTCGTGGCGCGGAGTTTTTCCGGCGACAAGTCGCAGCTGGTGCCGCTGATCGCGGCCGCGATCCAGCACCAGGGCGCGGCCTTCATCGACGTGATCAGCCCCTGCGTCGCCTTCAACAATCACGCCGGCTCGACCAAGAGTTTTGATTATGTGCGCGAGCACAACGATGCGGTGAACCGCCTTGACGTGATCACCGGCCGCGACCCGATCACGGTCGATTACGCGCCGGGGACGGTACAGGTGGTCGAGCAGCACGACGGCACGAGACTGGCGCTGCGCAAGATCGATGCGGATTACGACGCGCACGATCGGGTCGCTGCGATGTCGTTCCTGCAGCGGCATGCCGCCCAGGGTCAGATCGTCACCGGCCTGCTCTACGTCGATCCGGAACCGGAAGACCTCCACACCCATCTCGACACTGTGGACACGCCGCTCAACCAGCTCGACGAGAAAGCGCTATGCCCGGGCTCCGCCGCGCTGGACAAGATCAACGCCAGCCTTCGCTAGGCGCGCGCTACTGGACGCCGTTCGGGCTGCCAACCCGGCGTGTCGAATCCGGTATGAACTGGGCATCGCGCTTACATGTCCACGCGCGGGGTTCGGATCGCGGAATGCAGTTTCGGGGATACCTCGATCCGAGACCCTGAGCCCGGTGCCCCGCCGACGTCACAAAATTACGCCGGAATATATCAGCCGAACCGCAGATTCCGCTGCGGATCGATATGTTGTGAGTGGCGTTATGCCCGGAGGATACGCATATTGCTGCTCGTCAACGCCCTCCCGCGGATTTGTTGACAAAACTCGGCGTCCCGCCAGAACTGGAGGTGGAACCCGATGTCGAGCCGCCTCGAACAGAACAGGGCATCATGAATCCGGTCAAAGCACTCGAACAGCATGGCCAGTCGGTCTGGCTCGATTTCCTGGCCCGCGGCTTCGTCGTCAAGGGGGAACTGAAAAGGCTGATCGACAACGACGGCGTCAAGGGCGTCACGTCAAATCCGTCGATCTTCGAGAAGGCGATCGGTAGTTCCAACGAATATGACAGCGCCCTCGCGAAGGCGCTCAAGAACGGCGATCGCCCGATCGCCGAGCTGTTCGAGATTCTCGCCGTCGAGGACATCCAGCATGCGGCGGACGTGCTGCGCCCGGTCCATGATCGTCTCAAGGGAGCTGATGGTTTCGTCAGCCTGGAGGTGTCGCCCTATCTGGCGATGGATACCAAAGGGACGATCGCCGAGGCCAAGCGGCTCTGGAAGCACGTGAACCGCAAGAATCTGATGGTCAAGGTGCCAGCGACCCCGGAAGGCCTGCCCGCGATCCAGCATCTGATTAGCGAGGGGATCAGCATCAACATCACGCTGTTGTTCTCGCGGAAGGTCTATGGGCAGGTCGCCGAGGCCTATCTGGCCGGATTGGAAAAATATGCCGGCGGCGGCGGCGATCCGTGCCATGTCGCGAGCGTCGCCAGCTTCTTCGTCAGCCGCATCGACACCGCGGCCGACAAGCTGCTCGACGAGAAGATCGCGCAAGCGAACGATCCCACCGAGAAGGAGCGGCTGGCCGCGCTGAAGGGCAAGGTCGCCACCGCGAATGCAAAACTCGCCTATCAGGAATACAAGCATCTGTTCGCCGGACCGCGCTGGGAGAAGCTCAAGGCCAAGGGTGCCATGCCGCAGCGCTTGCTGTGGGCCTCGACCGGTACAAAAAACAAAGACTATAGCGACGTGCTCTATGTCGAGGAGCTGATCGGCGCCGACACCATCAACACGATGCCCCCGGCGACGCTCGAAGCCTTCCGTGACCACGGCAAGGTGCGCGACAGCCTTGAGGAAAATATCGAGGATGCCAGGCGCGTCCTCGCCGAACTCGAGAGATCCGGCATATCGCTCGACGCGATCACGGCTGATCTGGTCAAGGATGGCGTCAAGCTGTTTGCCGACGCCGCCGACAAGCTTTACGGCGCGGTCGCGTACAAGCGTGCAGCGGTGCTCGGCGGCGGGATTGACCGACAAGCGCTGGCGCTCGGAAGTCACATCGGCAAAGCCGTTGAGGAGGCTACCGAAGACTGGCGCGCGTCAGGCAAAATCCGCCGCCTGTGGCAGCACGATAAAGCGCTATGGACCGGGACCGACGAGGACAAGTGGCTGGGCTGGCTGAACAGCGCGGCCGCCGCCGATATCGCGGACTACGAAGACTTTGCGCAACGGGTGAAGGGACAGAATCTCACCGACGCCGTGGTTCTCGGGATGGGCGGATCGAGTTTGGGACCGGAAGTGCTGGCGGAGGCGTTTGCCCCAAAACCCGGATTCCCGAAGCTGCATGTGCTCGACTCGACCGACCCCGGGCAGGTCCGCCATCTTCGGGCTTCGATCAACATCGCCAAAACCCTGTTCATCGTTTCCAGCAAATCCGGCAGCACCACCGAGCCGAACGTGATGAAGGATTATTTCTTCGCGCAGGTTTCCAAGGCGATCGGCGCCGACAAGGCCGGTCACCGCTTCATCGCGGTGACCGATCCCGGCTCGTCGTTGGAGAAGGTCGCAACCAGACAAGGTTTTGCACGCATCTTCCACGGCGATCCAACGATCGGTGGACGTTACTCCGTGCTGTCGCCATTCGGGCTGGTGCCCGCCGCGACCGCGGGCATCGACCTCCGCTCCCTCTTGAAGCATGCGCTCGCGATGGCGCGCTCCTGCGGACCGGACGTGCCGCCGCACGAGAATCCCGGCGTGCAGCTCGGCCTCGCCATGGGTCACGCCGGTCTCGAAGGACGCGACAAGGTGACGATCCTGTCGTCGAAGAAGGTATCCGATTTCGGCGCCTGGGCCGAACAGCTGATCGCGGAATCCACCGGCAAGGAAGGCAAGGGCCTGATCCCGATCGACGGCGAACCGCTTGGCGAGGCGGCGCTGTATGGACAGGACCGGTTCTTCATCGACATCAGGACCGAAGGCGAAAACGATAGCGCGCACGATGAAAAACTGACCGCACTCGAGAAGGCCGGGCATCCCGTGGTCCGTATCATCATGAAATCGGTCGACCACATCGGTCAGGAATTTTTCCGCTTTGAGATCGCGACCGCGGTCGCAGGGTCCGTGCTCGGTATCAATCCCTTCAACCAGCCCGACGTCGAGGACGCCAAGATCAAGACCCGCGAGCTGATAGCTGCATTCGAAAAGACCGGCGCCCTGCCCCCGGAGAAGCCGGTGATGGCCTCGGCGCGGGCCGATATCTACACCGACGACAAAAATGCCGCGGCATTGCGGAGGGCGGGCGCCGATGGCGATCTCGGCTCCTGGCTGAAAGCGCATCTCTCGCGCTCGGGCGCGGGCGACTATGTGGCGCTGCTCGCCTATATCGAACGCAATCACGCGCATATCGACGTGTTGCAGGACATGCGGCTGGAGCTGCGCGACAAGCGCCACGTCGCGACCTGCGCCGAATTTGGGCCGCGCTTCCTGCATTCCACCGGCCAGGCCTATAAGGGCGGCCCGAACAGCGGCGTATTTCTGCAGATCACCGCCGATGACGCCCAAGATCTTGCGATACCCGGTCAAAAGGCCAGCTTCGGCGTGATCAAGGCCGCACAGGCGCGCGGCGATTTCGACGTTCTGACCGAGCGCGGCCGCCGTGCGCTGCGGGTGCATCTCAAGGGCGATCTCGAAGCGGGACTGAAGCAGCTCGACAGCGCGATTCACAACTCGTTGAATTAAAGGACACCGATGCAGCTCGGCATGATCGGCTTGGGCCGGATGGGCGGCAATATCGTCCGCCGGCTGATGAAGCACGGACACTCCACCGTCGTTTACGACAAGGATCCGAAGGCGGTCGCGGCGCTCGCGGCCGATGGTGCGGTCGGCGCCGGCACGCTGGAGGATTTCGTCGATAAGCTCGAGAGGCCGCGGACCGCCTGGGTGATGTTGCCGGCGGGCAAGATCACCGAGGCGACGATCGATACGTTGTCGAAGCTGATGCAGGCCGGCGACGTTATCATCGATGGCGGCAATACGTTCTGGCAGGACGACGTACGCCGCGGCAAGGCGCTGAAGGAACGCGCTATCCACTATGTCGACGTCGGCACCAGCGGCGGGGTTTGGGGAATCGACCGCGGCTATTGCATGATGATCGGCGGCGACAAGGCGGTGGTCGATCGTCTCGATCCGATCTTCGCAGGCCTGGCGCCGGGTACCGGCGATATCCCGCGCACCGGCGGGCGCGAGGGACGCGACCCCCGCATCGAGCAGGGTTATATCCACGCCGGCCCGGTCGGCGCCGGGCATTTCGTCAAAATGGTTCATAACGGCATCGAATACGGCCTGATGCAGGCCTATGCCGAAGGTTTTGACATTTTGAAGAACGCCAATATCGACGCCCTGCCACCGGAGCATCGTTTCGCTCTCGATATTGCCGATATTGCCGAGGTCTGGCGGCGGGGCAGTGTGATCCCGTCATGGCTGCTCGATCTCACCGCTGCCGCACTCGCCAAAAACCCGACACTTGAAAGCTATTCGGGATTTGTGGAGGATTCCGGCGAAGGCCGCTGGACCGTCAACGCCGCGATCGATGAGGCAGTCCCGGCCGAGGTTCTGACCGCGGCCTTGTTCGCGCGCTTTCGCTCGCGCAAGCAGCACACCTTCGCCGAAAAGATTCTTTCAGCGATGCGCGAGGGTTTCGGCGGTCACAAGGAGCCGCAGCAACATGCTGATCCGGCGCGGCAGAATGCGCCCGACATCGTCAAGCCAAAGGCCGGCCGCTCGTGACAGACGTTGCTCCACATCCGGACAGGCTCACAAATCAGCGGAAGCCCGATCCCTGCTCTTTCGTCATCTTCGGCGTCACCGGCGACCTGACCCACCGGCTGGTCATCCCTGCCCTTTATAATCTTGCCGCGACCGACCTGCTGCCCGACAAATTCTGCGTGGTCGGCGTCGCCCGCAAGGGCACGTCGAACGACGCGCTTCGCGACAGCCTGATGAAGGGCCTGCGCCAATTCGCAACCCGTCCGGTGGACGATGCCGTCGCCAAACGCTTGCTCGAATGCGTCACCAGCATAGAAGCCAATCCGAGGGATCCGGCCTCGTTCGATAGACTGCGGGAACGAACCGAAAAACTCGAAGCGAACCGGTCGACCGGCGGCAATCGGCTGTTCTATCTGGCGACGCCGCCGGATGCGTTTTTGCCGATCAGCCGCGAACTCGGCCGCACCGGTTTGCTGAAGGAGGACGGCGGCCGGTGGCGGCGGCTGGTGATTGAAAAACCGTTCGGGACCGAGCTTGCTTCGGCAAAGGCCCTGAATGCCGAACTGCTGAAAATCGTCGATGAGCACCAGATCTATCGGATCGATCATTACCTCGGCAAAGAAACGGTTCAGAACATCCTGGTGCTGCGCTTCGCCAATGGCATGTTCGAGCCGATCTGGAATCGCAATCATATCGATCATATCCAGATCACCGTCGACGAGAAGCTCGGCGTCGGCCATCGCGGCAGTTTCTATGACTCAACCGGCGCGTTGCGCGACATGGTGCCCAACCATCTGTTCCAACTGCTGTCACTGGTCGCCATGGAGCCTCCGGCTCGATTTGACGCGCATGCGGTGCGCTCGGAAAAAGCCGAGGTGCTGGCGGCGATCCAGACCCAGAGCGAGGAGGATGCCCTGCGGAATTCCATCCGCGGCCAGTATCTGGGCGGCAAGATAGGCGACACCGTGATCGAGGATTATTGGAAGACCGAGGACGTCAAGCCTGACAGCATTACTGAAACTTATGTCGCGCTAAAACTCAATATCGACAACTGGCGCTGGGCCGGGGTTCCCTTTTATCTTCGCACCGGCAAGGCGCTCGGCACCAAGCGCACCGAAGTCGCGATCAAATTTAAGCAGGCGCCGTTCGCCATGTTCAGGTGCACCCCGGTAGATCGTTTATCGCAGAACTATCTCGTCATCGGTGTAGAGCCCACCGAGGGCATCATGCTGCAGTTCAACACCAAGGTGCCGGGACCGACGATCACCATCGACGGCGTCGAGATGAAATTCCGCTACAAGGACTACTTCAAGGCGGAGCCGAGCACCGGCTATGAGACGCTGATTTACGACTGCATGATCGGAGATAATATTTTGTTCCAGCGGGCCGACAGCGTCGAAGCCGGCTGGCAGGCGGTGCAGCCATTTCTCGATGCATGGAAGAAGGCGGGCGCCAAGGGCCGCGAATTTTACAAGGCCGGCAGCGAAGGTCCGGCCGGCGCCGACGAGCTCTTGAAGCGCGATGGCCGCAGCTGGCGAAAGCTCGGTTAGATCGGATGGCTCCGAGCGACAATCGCCATGTGATTACAGTTTTGGACGCCAAGGCGCTGGCGCAGGCCGCCGCGGACCGTATGCTGGCAAGGATTGCGGCGAACCGAGGTCGCGTGGCGATTTGCCTGACCGGCGGGTCGAGCCCGAAGCAACTCTATCAATTGCTCGCGACGAAGGCCTATCGAAGCCGGATACCGTGGGACCGGGTGCACTGGTTCATCGGCGACGAACGCTTTGTTGCGGCGGATGACCCCCTCAACAACATGGGGACGGCGCGGCGGATCTTTCTGGACAGCTATGCGCCGGCTTCCAACATCCGTCCGATTCCGACCGACACTGCCAATCCCCAGGAGGCCGCGCGCCGCTACGAAAGCGAGTTGAAATCGTTCTACGGCGCGGATCGTCTGGATTATACCGGGCCATTGTTCGATGTCGTGTTAATGGGTGTCGGGCCCGATGGCCATACCGCCTCGCTGTTTCCCAATTTTCCAGCCCTCGAAGAGACCGACCGCTGGGTGGTGGGCGTCCCCGAGGCGCATGTCGAGCCATTTGTCCCGCGGGTGACATTGACCTTGCCGGCGCTCGGCTCCTGCCGCGAAATGCTGTTCGAGGTTTCCGGCTCGGACAAGCGCGCCATCCTGACGCGCGTGCTTGATCGCGAGGACCTGCCCGCGAACCGCGTGCATTCCACAGGCGAGACGATTTGGCTGGTGGACAAGGCTGCACTGCCGGAGAATTTCCGTGCCCAATGACAGCGGCACAATACCGTGCGCGCTGATCGTGATGGGCGTGTCCGGCTCGGGCAAGAGCACCATCGGGGAAAAGCTGGCCGAACGATTGGGCTGGAGCTACGAGGATGGCGACAAGTTTCACCCCGCCAGCAATGTCGCCAAGATGAGCGCGGGCCAACCCTTAACCGATGAAGATCGCTGGCCCTGGCTGCGAGCGATCGCCGATGAGATCGAGAGCGTCTGCGAGGCCGGCGAGCATGTCGTGATTGCCAGCTCCGCGTTGAAGCGCGCCTATCGCGACATTCTTGTCCATGGACGGCCCGATGTCCGCATCATCTTTCTCGACGGCCCGCAGGAATTGATCGCAAGCCGTCTCGCCCTGCGAAAAAACCATTTCATGCCGCCGGGCCTGTTGCAGAGCCAGTTCAGAACCCTCGAGCCGCCGGACGCGAGCGAAAATCCTGTAGCAGTGTCGATTGACGGTTCGGTCGAAACCATCGTCAATGACATCCTTCGCCAACTTGGCCTTGGTGCCGCTGGTACCGACGCAGGGAACCGCTCATGACTCGCATTGCGCTCGTCGTGTCCGATGTCGACGGCACGCTCTTGACCAAGGACAAGACCTTGACCGATCGCGCCAAGGCCGCGGTACGGCGGCTGCACGATGCCGGCATCGGCTTTACCATTACCTCCAGCCGTCCGACCATCGGCATGCGGTTTCTGATCGAGCCGCTTGCGATCACGCTGCCGGTCGGGGCCTTCAACGGCAGCTGCATCGTCGATCCGCAACTAAACGTGATCGAACAGCATCTGATTCCGGCCTCGGCAGCTCAACAGAGCCTCGATGTGCTCAACGAATTCGGTGTCGACATCTGGCTGTTTGCCAGCGATCTCTGGCTCACCCGCCGCGGCGATGGCGAATACGTCCCGCACGAAAAGCGCGCCATCCGTGCCGATCCGACCATCGTTGGGGATTTCGCACCATATCTGTCGGCGGCCTGCAAGATCGTCGGCTCGAGCGCCGATGCGGGATTGCTGCAGCGTTGCGAAGTCGCGATGCAGCGGGCATTGGGAGCAGAGGCCACGGCCGTCCGATCGCAAACCTATTATCTCGATATCACCCCGCCCGGCTGCGACAAAGGCACCTTCGTGCAGGCGGTCGCCAAACATCAGGGCATTTCGACCGATGCGGTCGCCACCATCGGCGACATGCAGAACGATCTCGCGATGTTCAAACGGAGTGGCATCTCGATCGCGATGGGCAACGCCACCGACGACGTCAAGAAACTAGCGACGTATGTGACGGC
>Ga0137376_10002579_pt1 | contig 10907 bp, 9 predicted proteins | sample SagtaG_23_FD_104814 | JGI IMG/M metagenome (GOLD analysis project Ga0137376, IMG submission 104814) | Vadose zone soil microbial communities from Sagehorn Ranch, Mendocino, California, USA - Sage2_L_20_16 metaG | ecosystem: Environmental > Terrestrial > Soil > Vadose zone | place: USA... | reverse complement strand
TGTCCCGGTGCCTTCGATTTATGGCCCCAGTGCGGATGAAAATCCGTTTGTCTAGGTCCACCGTTTCTATACAACCGAAACCTCCTTCGCACCGGGACATCATCGGGCCATCGACCTATTTTCGGCGGTCTGGAATCTTTTCGACCTGCTCCCCGAAGCCGCGAGAACTGGATGCCGAAGCACTCTTATTGATTTCGGCGCATATCGCTGGAGGGCGGGGTTCAGCCCGGCCGTATCAAGCCGCTCTGGAAAGGGCTTGACAGCTTGCGGAAAAATACCCTTTCGGACCTTCAGGGGTTAAAACCCCTGAAGGAAACGCTGATTTTATGTCGTGCCTGAAGGCACGACCCACAAAACACGAGTCTTTTTCTGCAATCTGTTTAGCCGCTGAAGTTGAGTTTGGTTGCGGCTCCCCCCGCGCTGTGTGTACCATACGTAGCCAGCAGGTTTCCTCAACACGATCGACGACCGCCGGCGGGGTCCATGGATTGGATTCCATGGTTGGGAGGTATCGCATGAAAGGTAGACTGATTACGTTTTTTGCCTTGGCTGCGGGCCTTCTGATTTTTTCCGGCCCTGTCGTCGCACACCACGGGTCTCAGGGGTACGACTTTTCGAAACGGATCACCTTGAAGGGAACTGTTGCGCGATTCGTCTGGGCCAATCCCCATTGCCAAATCTATCTTGACGCGAAGAACGACAAGGGCAACGTTGTAAATTGGGCCGTCGAACTGAATAATCCCGGTAATTTGGTCCGGTTGGGTTGGACTCACGTGGCACTGAAGGGCGGGGACGAGGTTACTCTTGTCTTCAATCCCGGCAGGGAAGGCAAGCCCGTCGGGATTTGCGCAGACGTATTACTCTCTGACGGCCGAAAGTTGCATTCGACGCAAGGTTGCGGTGCACCAGAAGAACCAGAAGGATGAGCCGACTTGACGACCGGATCAGGGAGCTTCAACGTGCAGCATCACCCAATTCGTTTGGTTATCGGAATGGTGGCGCTGCTGACGTTGTCGTCCGTCACGTTCGCTCAGACCTCTCAGCCATCGGGCCCGCCCAAGGCCCAGGCCTTCGACCCACATGACCTGACTGGAATTTGGGTTCGCGGCAAGGCCCCGCGCGGGAATGCCCCTCTCAGTGGCGATCGCCCTCCTATGACGCCTTGGGGACAAGCGAAGTTTAGTACGGTGAAAGGCTCGTTCGCGTATAGCAGGGCGCCGGGAATTGCGCCCCCAATCGCTCCCGAAAAAGAGTGGAATGACCCAATGTTGCAATGTGAGCCGGCGGGTTACCCGCGCGTCATGCTTCAAATTTTTGCGCCGTTGATGAGATTCCTTCAGACCTCGAACGAAGTGGTGGAATTTTTCGAGTGGGGTCATACCTGGCGCGACATTTGGACCGATGGCCGGCAGCCCATCGATAATCCCGAACCGACGTATTACGGATATTCGGTAGGCCGTTGGGACGGCGACACCTTTGTCGTGGACTCAAATGGTTTTACCGATAGAACCTGGACGGATCCACTAGGTTCTCCGCATAGCGACGAAATGACATTGCATGAGGTCTTCCATCGCGTGGATCATGACCACTTGGAGTTGATCATTACACTTACCGACCCCAAGACTTACACCAAGCCTTGGGTGAGCGACAAGATGCTCTTCGACTGGGCCCCGAAATCACCCCGGTCTGAGAACGAGGAACTTCGCGAAGACTTCTGCATCTATTCGGATCAGACGTACTTTTTCAAGAATGTCGATCCCGTCGGCGCGAGCGATGCCCCTGTGAAAAATAAAGGTCAATAGACGGGTCCTCTCACGTCGGGTGCTCGCCAGAAAGTCCCAGGCCGCAATGATACTTGCCCCGGCGGGAGGAACGCCTTACAACACCGGGTACACAAGCAAATTGCGCTTCCCCGGCTCCACCACGCCCAGAAATCTGCCATCCGGCGAAATATCAAATTGGCGAAACTCCAGATCATGCAAAATTGATCGCGGCGCAATTTCCGCCGTAGCAGGCGCCGCCCCCGCCGCCACAGCCGCCAGAGGAGGCAGCGCAATCCAAACCAATCCACCCGAGCGCAGCGCCGATCCGCGCTTCACCAGAACGCGATCCTCGTCACCGGACCACGCCAACGTCCCCACCGCAACGCGCACGCGCGCCATCCGGCTCGGACCATTGACTTCGCGCACTTCGAGCAGCTCGTTGTCGATCCAATACGCCACCCTCTTTCCCGAAGGCGAAATGCTCAGCCCTCCCGCGTAGCCCTCCAGCGTCCCCAACTCGCGCGAACTCTCACGCGCAGGTTCGAGCGCTACCAGGCGCGGAGCTCCGCCCGGCCCCGCATCGCGTTCAATGGCCGCACACCCATCTTGCTTTACATTCCACGACACGACGGAATACAAGCGCCCCGGAAACAGCGCACTCGCTCCTTCTGCAAAAGGCTTTAGGCGATTCATCGTAAAAAGTTTGCTCGCCGGCGGGCTCCCTGGCGGTTTTGAAGGAGATCGATTCGCGCCTGCCGCCGGCGCTGCGGTCGCCTGCGCGTTCGCCTGTGCCTGCTCAGTCAAATAAACCACGCTGACTCCATCCGCCATCCACGCGGCATTTGTCGCGCCCGCAATTACGCTATCGGCTCCGGGAATCGCGATTTCGCGCCCCTCGTCGTCCAGCAGCAGAGTCATCACTCCTTCGCGCGTATCGCCATCGTCATTTATCATTTCACTGGTGCCAAGTTCAGCGGCGATCTTGCTCCCGTCCGGCGACCACCGCAGCCCGCGCACGATATAGCTGAACGGCCCCGTGCCACGCACAAACTTCTCTCCTAGCAGTATGCGGCGCTTCTTCCCATCCGTCTTGGCAATCCAGATGTCATCCCGCTGGAGCTGAATCTTCTTCACCGAAAAAAGATGGCGTGTCGCGAACGCAATCCGCCCGCCCCCTGAAAAAGCAAACCGCGAAATGTCCTCATCAATTTTAAAAGCCGGATTCTCTTGTGCGCGGCAATCGACGAAAAAGAAGAAGGTCACCAGGAGAAAGGGAATTGCGAAAAGAGGAAAGCGATAAACCGAAACGTCAAGCCCAAGAAGTCCATCGAAGCACGATACTTCAATTCGACCCCCTCTGTGTTCTCTGTGCCCACTGTGTTGAAGTCTTTCCTCCGAACCCATGCGCCGTCCAATCATGATCGGCGTTTCTCTTTGATGCGCCGAATCTCTTCCAACCGTTGCCGCAAACGCGCCTCAAATCCCTGATCGGTGGGGTGATAGTAAATCTTGCCCGCGAGCGATTCCGGCAGGCAAGCCATGTCCGTCACCTTTTCTTCCCGATCGTGCGCGTACTGATATCCTTTCCCGTAGCCGATATTTTTCATCAAGCCAGTCGGAGCATTGCGCAGATGTAATGGCACCGGCTCCGTCCGCGTGCTCTCCAGGTCCGCGGTCACTGCCCCATACCCCGTATACACTGCGTTCGATTTCGGCGCGAGCGACAAGTACACGGCCGCCTGCGCCAGCGCCAGGTTTCCCTCCGGCGGCCCGACAAAATCCGCCGCCTGCATAGCCGCGATGGTGACGGCCAGCGCCCCCGGCTCGGCCAGTCCGATATCTTCGCTGGCCATCCGCACCAGTCTGCGCGCGATGTACAGCGGGTCTTCCCCGGACTCGAGCATTCGCACCAGCCAGTACAGCGAAGCGTCCGGGTCGGAATTTCGCACGGACTTATGCAGGGCCGAAATCAGGTTGTAGTGTTCTTCCCCGGATTTGTCGTAGAGCAAGAATTTGCGTTGCAGCAGTTCGGCAAGCAGCTCACGGGTAATCAACCGCCTGCCGTTCGAGTCTGGTTGCACTGCCCGCACAGCGGCTTCGAGCGTGTTGTACGCAGCCCGCGCATCGCCGCCGGAAAATACAGCGATGTGTTGGATCGCCTCCGCGCTCATCTCGATCGCTTCGTTGCCGAGCCCGCGCTCCTTATCCGCAAGGGCCCGCCGCAACAACCCTTCGATTTGTTCTGTCGAGAGCGCCTGCAACACGTACACGCGCGTCCGCGAAAGCAGTGGCGCAATCACTTCAAATGAAGGATTCTCCGTCGTCGCGCCTATCAAAATAATGTTGCCGGCTTCGACGTGCGGCAGGAACGCGTCCTGCTGCGCCTTGTTGAATCGATGCACCTCATCGACGAACACGATCGTTCGCCGCCCGGCCCGCCGCGTATGTTCCGCCGCGGCCATCACGTCCTTGATTTCCTTGATCCCCGTCAGCACCGCGCTGAACGCTATAAATTCCGAGTGCGTCATGCGCGCAATCAATCGCGCCAGCGTCGTCTTCCCGCAACCCGGCGGTCCCCACAAAATCATCGAGCCGATATCGTCCCGCTCGATCTGCGTGCGCAAGGCCTTTCCAGGCCCAAGCAGCGCCTCCTGTCCGGTAAACTCATCCAGCGTTTTTGGACGCATCCTCTCCGCCAGCGGCTGCGATGCCGCACCCCGCTCATCTTCCGGCTCGAGTTTCGCGAAAAGACTCATCCCGGCAGCAACTCCATGAACAGCAAAGCCACCTCTTCAATCACAAATTTCAAATCCCAACCGCTCAATTTCAAATGCCAAATTTCAAATCTTCGATTTCCCCAGTTGCGATTCCAAGATTTGTCTTTGTGGGTCGAGGCTCTTGTGATGAGCGCAGCCGAAACATCAGGCGCGACATAAGACTGCCCACAAACATGGGTTTTAACTCCCGAACATACCACTGTTACCCAACAGCTCCCCGCTGCCGCATCGCCTCATACAGCAGCACGCTTCCCGCCATGGCCGCATTCAACGATTCCACCCCGCCCGTCTTCCTCGATTCCCGTTGCGGAATACTCACCCGCGCATCGCAAGATTCAACGATTTCTTCGGGTAGCCCCGCTCCTTCGTTTCCAATCAACACCGCCACCGGCGATTTCCAGTCCGCCTCCCAAGGCCGAATCAAGCGCGGAACACCACCGGTTTGCCGGCCCAGGGGCGCATCGCTATCCCGCACAGCCGCATACAACTTCACCCCTGAGACGCGCAACTGTGCCAAAAGGATGGCGCATGATATCCCGCGCAGAATTGGCAACCGCAGCGCCGATCCCGCGGAGGCGCGCATCGCCTTCGGCGCCAGAGGATTCGCAGTGCCCATGCCAGTTGCGGAGCAGGTCGCCACTCCCGTCGCGCCAAATGCTTCCGCCGCGCGCAAAATTGTCCCCACGTTTCCCGGGTCCTGCACACCCACCAGCACGGCAACGAGCGCGACCCCTTTCAACACATCTTCAACTGTCGCAATTTTCGGTCGAACCAGCGCCGCCACTCCCTGCGGCGTTTGCGTGTCCGCAATGCCGGCAAACAGCCGGTCGGTCGTGCGAAGAATTTGCAGTTCGGCCGGGATCGACTCGGAAAGCCGCGCCAAGTGCCGCTCGCCAGACTCGCTCACCAGCAGCGCCTCGACGGCCAACTCGGATCCTAACGCCGCCTCCACCAGCCGCACACCTTCGACGCCGACAATTCCGTCGCCGCCTTCCTCCCCGCCCAGGCAAGCGCGGAATCGCTTCAACCATCGATTGTCGCGGCTAGTAATCCGCGAACTTTCTTCTGCTTTTTCTTTTTTCTGCGCTTTTGCTTTCGCAAAGGAGACCATATCCATCAGCCTAGCAAACCGCTCCCTCCCGGTAAAGCAATGCCGCCCCACGGAGGAGCTCTGGGCTTAGATTCCCCCTCGCAATGCCGCACCGACACTGAAAGCGGACTATTGGTGGACCAATCCTGTTGCCGGAAGTCCCGGCGGTGGGGAAATGGATCGAGCATGGCCATAAAACCACGGCAGGGCATAACAGATGGAAATCATCCACATGAAATTATCCCCACCACTCATACACTTCGCACCCTTGAACGCCACTAACGACTATGGTAGTTTCACACCAACATTTTCTTGTCACTGGTTGCCGTGCGTTGTCGGAAGAATGGGTGCGGGCTCTACTTGTTTGCCTTAAATCCAGAAGGGGAGCCCGCCGAAAAGAGGTCCACCAATTTGTCTGCTGAGTTGTTGAAGGTTTCTCCAGAAACACCGGATCCCGCCGCCCTTCGTTACGCAGCCGCATTCATCCGGCGCGGCGAATTGGTCGCTGTCCCCACGGACACATTTTACGGAATCGCAGCGGACCCCTTCAATCTCGCCGCCGTCGGCCATATCTACCAGGTCAAGGGACGTCCGGAAACTCGCGCCTTGCCAATCCTGGTGAATTCAATGGCGCAAGCCGTTTCGCTCGCCCGCGACGTTCCTTACACCTTTCACAAGCTGGCCCAAAAATTCTGGCCGGGCCCGTTGACCCTTCTGGTTGACGCCTCAAACCATATTCCCCTCAAAGTCACCGCGCACACAGGCCAGGTCGCCCTGCGCTGGCCCAAATCTCCCATCATCTGCGCCCTCATCAATCTGGTAAACGGCCCGATCACGGGCACCAGCGGAAATATCTCCGGACAACCCGCATGTTCCACCGCGGTGGAACTGCTCGAACAACTGGGCGATCGTCTCCCCCTCATCCTCGACGCGGGAGAAACCAACGGCACCCTCGCATCCACAATCGTAAAACTTGAAGACGACGAGTGGACCGTCATGCGCGAAGGCGTGATCTCAAAAGAACAAATCCGCGCAGCCCTGGAAGAGGAAGGTGAAGAAGAATAACAACTCGCTGTCCTCAGAAATTTCAAATTCCTCAACGGTGTCTCGCCGACACTTCCCGGAATGCTCCACTACTGCCACCTGTCACCTAACACATGTTACCTGCCTCACCGCGCCTGAATGTTTCGCAAAAAATCGTAATCTCCGGAAGGTGAAAGCAGCACGTTGCTGATCCTCCTTCGGTGCACACAGATGCTATCCCGGAACCACAGGCTCACATAGGGTGAGTCCTCCGCGACGATCTTCTGCACTTCGCCAAATAGTTGCCGCTGCTTTCCCTGGTCGCTCTCCACGCGCGCCTGATCAAGCAGCGCGTCGAGTGCCGCATTGTGATAGTGGCCGCGATTGGCCCCGAGGGGTGGCATCCTTTTCGAGCTAAAAATATATTGAAAAATGTCGGGATCGTTGTTGGCTCCTATCCAGCGCAGCGTGTAGAGTTCAAAGCTCCCGCGCGTGACGTCTGAAAACAATGTCGCAAACTCAATGGGCCGCAGTTCTAGATCCACGCCGACCTTGCGCCATTGTTCTCGCAAAACAGCTCCCAACAGCCGTGCGGCGTCCTCGGTCGAAGTCTTGAGTGTCAGCTTCATGCGAATTCCGCCAGCGGCATCCCTCCGCGGAAATCCGGCTGCATCCAGCAATTGTTCCGCAAGTCGCGGATCATACCCGTAACGCGTGATGTCAGCCTCGTATGCCCAGCTCGTTGTTGGCAGCGGTCCGTCCGCCGGACGCGCCTGCCCTCGCAGCAGGTAGCGGATGATCTCTTCGCGGTCAGTTGCCAGCGCCAGCGCCTGCCGCACTTCGCGTTTGGCTAAGAGAGGATCATCCAGATTGAAAGCGATGTACTCGTAGTTTGTTCCGGGTTGCTCGGTCACCTCGATCGCCGGCTGTTCGCGAAGAATCGGAATCATGTCGGGCGATAGAGAACCCATTTCCAGGTCCGCTGTGCCTTTGCGCAACTCCAGCGCGCGCACAACGGCCTCGGGCACCACTCGAAATCGCACGCGGGAAATCTTCGGCGCGGCCCCGAAATATGCCTCATTCCGTTCGAGCACAACGTTGTCGTCCTGCTCCGCGCTGACAAACCGGAACGGGCCGCTCCCGATGAGTTGATTGGCGAAGTCCGCACCGGAGCCGGCAGGGACGATCCCAATGGCCGCCCGATTGAGGCTCCACAGGAATTGTCCGTACGGTTCCTTCAAATGAAATATGACTGTCAGCGGATTCGGTGTCTCGATCGACTCTATGAGGGTGAAAGCCCCGCGTTTAGGCGATGTCACGGTCCCGTTCGATATCGAGTCAAACGTGTATTTCACGTCCGTTGAAGTAAGCGCTCGCCCGTCGTGAAACTTCACGCCGCTGCGCAGGTGAAACACATACGTCCGCGGATCGGGCATCTCCCATTTCTCGGCCAGATCCCCGTGCAAGTTCCGCTGGGCGTCTAGTTCGACCAGGCCGCTGAAGATCAGGCTGTCAATTTTTTCTGACTTGTCGTCGGTGCCAATCCTTGGGTCAAGATTGACAGGCATCGATTCGATCAGAAAATTAACAACCCCAGGTTCAGTAGAAACGGAGCGCGTGCAGGAAGAAAGTGCAAGGGCAAACAGAAGGGAAGCAAAGGAAATTGAGGAAGCAAAGGAAGTAAAGGAAAAAACATTCCGTACCACATCGCTCCGTGGACGTAGTTCCGGTCCTCCATTTCCTTCACTTCCTCTACTTCCTGAACCTCCTTTGCTTCCTCTCTCACCCTGCATAACACACCTTGCCCAACACAACCGCCTTTCTCGCTCCCGTCGCTCGGGGCACATTCGCAGTCCTGCCGTGCAGCGTCTCCCAACCGAGCACGGCAAACGCAAACGCTTCCTTCGCGTCACCGGGTACGCCAAACTCGTCTGACAATCGGAGACGAATCCCCGGCAACGCACCTTCGATCTGCGCCATCAGCAACGGATTGTGCGCCCCGCCGCCCGAAACAATCAGTTCCGAAACGCCAGCCCGCCGCGGGACAAATCGGTGAATCGCATCCACAATCGAAAGCGCCGTTAGAATCGTAGCAGTCCGAATCACGTCCCGTGCCCGTGCCCCTCTTGTTTCCGGATGCGCCAGCGCCGCTCGCACGTATTTCTCACCATATTGTTCGCGCCCCGCCGTCTTTGGAGGCGCCTTTAGAAAATATTTGTCGCGTAGCAACACATCAAGCAGCCCCGGCAATACCTTGCCGCGCCCCGCCATCTCCGCATTCCGATCAAACGCCTTCCGTGCGCGCGTAAAATGCCGCACCAGCGCGTCAATCACCATGTTCCCCGGCCCAATATCGAAAGCGAACACATCACCGATATTCGCAGCCGGAGGAATCACTGTCACATTCGCAATCCCGCCGATATTGAGCGCCGCGCGCCCAACGCGCGCATCGCGATATAGCAAATAATCGACAAACGGCACCAGCGGCGCACCCTGGCCGCCTGCAGCCATATCCGCAGGCCGAAAATCCCCCACGGTAGTAATCCCCGTGCGCCCCGCGATCACCGAAGGCTCGCCAATCTGCAGCGTCGAAGCCACAGCCCGCCCGCAAAACGAAGTGGGCGCACCCTGATGAAACACCGTCTGCCCATGCGAGCCGATCAAAGCGATCTGCGACGGCCGCACCCGAAATTTCCGGCAAGCCGCCAGCGCCGCATCCGCAAAAACCTCACCCAGCAAAAAATTGAGCTGGCTGATCTCACTGGTAGTCGTCGCCCGCCCTTCCCCCAGCCGCAAGATGGCCTCGCGAATTCGAGCAGGGAAGGGAATCGCCGCAAAATTCTCGAGCCGCGCTTTTCGCCCAGAGACGCGAACCAACGCTACATCAATCCCGTCCCCGGACGTCCCCGACATTATTCCCAACGCGAGTGAGCTTTCCGAGCGCCGTGTTTTGGACAGTGAGCCTTCGGAGGGCCGGGCCTCAGCCCGGCCGAACAGAAGCTCACTTAAAGGCGACTTTAGCCGATGAAGCCGATTCAGCCCGGTATTCCGTCGCGCCATTGCCGGACGTTTCATAAAATCTGCTTCTTCAGTTCCGCCAGCAGATTAAGCGCCTCAATCGGTTTCAAATTATCAAGATCAGCGTCGCGCAGCGCATGCAGCACTCCGCGGTCAAGCGGCGTGAACAACGCTTGCTGCTCCGGCGGAGTCTCGCCATCACTGGACACTCCCGGAGTGAGCTTCTCGCTCAACTGATGCTCCGCCTGCTCGTGTCGTGACAGCACTTCGCGAGCCCGCGCAACCACCGCCGGCGGCAATCCAGCCATTCGCGCCACTTCAATTCCGTAACTTTTGTCCGCACTGCCGGTTTCCACGCGTTTCAGGAACACAATTCCCGTCGCGGTCTCCCGCGCCGAAACATGCACGTTCTTCACGCCCGGCAGCAGGTCCGCAAGTTCCGTCAATTCGAGATAGTGCGTGGCAAACAGCGTCCGCGATTTCGTTTCACTCGAGAGATGTTCCACCACGGCCCACGCGATTGAGAGCCCGTCGAAAGTCGCCGTCCCCCGGCCCACTTCATCCAGCAGCACCAGGCTTGACGCAGTCGCTGTATTCAAAATCGCCGCGACTTCCGTCATTTCCACCAGAAATGTCGACCGCCCTCGCGCCAAATTATCCGCCGCGCCAATGCGCGTAAAAATTCGATCGGTGAGCGGCAGCCGCGCCTGGCTTGCCGGCACGAATGATCCCATCTGCGCCATCAACACGATCAGCGCCGCCTGCCGCAGATACGTGGACTTCCCGCCCATGTTCGGCCCGGTGATCAGCAGGATTTGCTGCGTCGTATCGTCCAGGTAGAGGTCGTTGGGGACAAACCGCTCGCCCTTTTGCTGCAGCAGTTGTTCGATCACGGGATGCCGTCCCGCGACGATCATAATCTGCCCATCGTCTCCAAACTCGGGTCGCACATAGTTGCGTGACGCGGCCAGGCGCGCGAAATTCCCCAACACGTCGAGTTGCGCCACCGCGGACGCCGTCCGTCGAAGCCGCGCCGCTTGCTCCGCGATCCATAAACGCATTTCCGCGAACAACTGCCGTTCGATCTGCGCAATTCGTTCGTCGGCATCCAGCACGTTCCGTTCGTACTCTTTCAATTCCGTGGTTGTAAAGCGCTCCGCGTTCACCAGCGTCTGCTTGCGCTCCCAATCTTTGGGCGCCAGGTGCAGGTTGGCCTTCGAAATTTCGATGTAGTAC
>Ga0137376_10002577_pt1 | contig 10908 bp, 7 predicted proteins | sample SagtaG_23_FD_104814 | JGI IMG/M metagenome (GOLD analysis project Ga0137376, IMG submission 104814) | Vadose zone soil microbial communities from Sagehorn Ranch, Mendocino, California, USA - Sage2_L_20_16 metaG | ecosystem: Environmental > Terrestrial > Soil > Vadose zone | place: USA... | reverse complement strand
GTTGTACTTGAACCGCTCGCCCCACGAGGCTGATCTTGGCGATGCCCGTGGTTTCGTCCTGCTTGTCCTCCTGCAGGATGAGCCGCATCGAACGGCCCCCTCCCCCGCCCCATGTCGACAACGGCTTTGATGATGTGAGGTGCCTGGAAGTCGAACATGGCGACGGTGAGGGTGCGCTCCGTCCCGTCGAGGAACGGCTCAAGAGTGCTCCACCCGCAGTCGGGACCGACGTGGCACAGCACGTTGTGCACGTCGCACGCGCCAGCGTCACGTCGGCCGGCGGCGTGTAGTTTCGTCGCGGGGGCGGCCTGAGTCGCGGGCGTCTCGATCAGCAGCCGCTGCCACATCGCGAGCACCCCGGAGCCTTGCAATTGTTCGTCTGGACTCGCAGGCTGGACATCACGACGACGTCCCCGATTGTCGCGGGGAGGTTCAACGCCGCCGCATCGACGCCGGGCTTCGTCAGGGCTACGAGCGCGGGGACGGCCTGCGCCCCGTCGATCCGGTACCCGGGGCCGCAGCGCGACAATGCGGTCGCGCACGGGGGCCATGGCGGCTCGCAGCATGGCGGGAGGATTCTCGGCCAATCGCAGCAGCTCGACGAGCTCAGGGTCGGCACCCGGTTCTTCCGCTGATTCCGCGACAATCGGCAATTGCGCGTGCAGAATCCGTGAGCCCTCCTGCACGCCGTTGAGTGTGATCATCGCGCCCGCTAAGTCGCGCACGACGGCCGCGCTTTGGCGGTCCGCCGGAATGACGTCGACGCGAACGCCGCCGGCATCGAGCACGAGCCTCTGGCCTTCAGCGGCCAGCTTCCCTCGAAACGTGTGCGAACTGGGCGCAGGCATCGGGGGCCTCTTGATGAAGGGGACCTTCTGGTCCGGTGCCAATATAGACGGACGTGGTCGATAATTTTCGCAGCGGGTGTGCCTAACGAAAAACCAGCAGGCGTCTGCGCCTTCAGCCAAAGTCCGGATAACTATCAACGTGATCTTGGCTCATGCGGGGATGCCGTTTTCGCTTCGTCGCGTGGGCGTTCGTCTGTCGATGACGCGAGAGCGAAGTCGCTGTTCCGCGGCAGGTACGAGCGCCAGTGTCTGTTACGTTGATTGACGCCGACGCATTTGGCGAAGGTGAAGAACAATGCGCAGCGCCTCGGTTGACGCGGGCGGATTTCATCGGCCCGCTCGCTGAGAAACACGCGGACACGGTCAAGCTCTGACGGTTGCACGCCACTGCATCGGAAACCGTGCCTCGCCTATCTTCTGCCCAGCGCGCAGGGCGTCTCCCGGATGCTGATCCGCCGCGGGAACAACTTCGCCATCGCCTACACCACGCATATCGACAGCCTGGATTTCGGAATTTCAGCATCGCGCACGAGCTCGGACACTATGTTTCTCGAGGGCCATGTCGACGCGTCATCGGCGCCGACGGGGTGCACGAATCACACGCCGGATTTTCCTCGAATGATCGCTACGAGCTGGAGGCGGATCACTTCGTCGCCGCGCTCCTGATGCCGGACGTGCTGTTCACCGCCGCCGCCGGGCGCGCCGGCGAGGGGGTCGCGGCGGTTGAGCATCTGTCGGCGTTGTGCGTGACGCCGCTCATGGCGACGGCCATCCGGTACGCGCTGTGCGCCGAGGAAGCCGTCGCGGTCGTGGTGAGCACGGGCAAGAGGGTCAACTACTTGTCCTTTGCCAAAAATGATTCGGCGCCGTCTTGGGTGACGTGAACGGATCTCCCCAGAACTGCGATGTCAGGAACCCGACTGCCAGCCTGATGCGCTGCGGCAATTCCTTTCTGCTGGCAACCGCAACGACACCACCGGGTCGCGCGTGGGGCGGCACTCGCCTGCCAGAGCCGGTCGCCGCGATGACCCGCATCACGTCCTCACGTTGAGCTTGCTGCCCGACGGCGTTCACTATAGTACCCAGGTCCGCCGACTCGGATATTTCGATGCAGTCGTCGACCGCGTGCGCTCTATACCCGGCGTCCAAGACGCCGGGTATGCGAGCACGTTGCCGCTCAGCCACTCTGATACGAACGCCCTGTACATTCGTGAGCACTCGCTTGTGAGAGACGCCGATGCGCCGAACCTCGACACATATCTGTTGTCGACGAATTACCTCGACATCATGAAGATTCGGATCGTAAAAGGGCGGGGCTTTACGGCAGGCGACAGTCAAACCGCCCAACCGGTGGCGATCATCAGCGAGTCGGCCGCGCACACGCAATTCCTCGGCGAAGACCCGATCGGGCGCCACATTCAAATCGAGACCCGCGACGACAAGCGACCATGGGCGGTTATTGTCGGCATCGTCGGAGACGTGCATCAATACGGGCTAGATCGCCAGCCTGACTCAGCCGTCTACATCCCGTTCGCTCAAGCCGGTCCCGATTCGCAGGGTTGGGCAAGTCTGATCGTGAGATCGACACCGCCCCCGGAGTTGATCGAGCCGGCGGTGCGCGCCGCCATGGTCGCCGTGGACCCCCTCCAGCCGATTTTCCATCTCCAGCCGATGACCACGTACATCGCCTTGTCCGTCTCGCAACGCACGTTCGCACTTGCTCTCGTCGCGGCATTCGGGCTCCTCGGATTTGTGCTCGCGACAGGCGGGGTGTACGGCGTCGTTTCCTATGTCGTTGAGCAACGCACGCGGGAAATCGGCCTTCGGCTTGCGCTGGGTGCGACGCCGAGCGCCGTGCGGTGGATGATTGTTCGCGAAGTGCTCCTCGTCACTCTGGCAGGTCTCTCCTGTGGCTTCATTGCGGCGGCGGCGTTGACCAACGGTCTTTCAACCCTCCTGTTCGGGGTAACTCGGTTCGATCTTCAAACGACCACCGGAGTCGCCTTCGCGCTCATCGCTGCCGCGCTCGTCGCGAGCGCGGTGCCCGCGGCCCGCGCGGCCTGCATTGATCCAATGGTGGCCCTCCGCTCCGAATAATGCGCGACTCAGCGGTCGCGCCACCCTCCGACGCGACTGGCCGACCTGCTCTGTCACACATTACGTTAGGATTGGTCATGGCCGACGAGAAGCCGTGGTTTGCCCCTGGACACGTCGACAGCCTGCCGGGAAAACGCATGCACCCCGCGACCGCCCGAACCGCTGTGGACGCTCGTGAAGGCGGTAAACCGGTCGATGCCGAGTTGCTCTTTCAGGGGGAACTGGGCGTCGAGGTGCAGTGTCTCTACGACGGCGTGATGGCATACGGCCAGCGCTTCGTCCTGCGCGAGCAGGCGATCGCGGAAGGCGAGGTCCACCGACGGCGGTCAATGCGCGAGAGCTGGACCGTGCCGGCGACATGAGTTACCGCGGCGACCGCGCCGAACGCAGGAGAATCCGGGAACGTATTCGCGAACTCCGGGAAGCCCGGACCGAGCGCAAGCAGCAGTTCGTCGGCTGGGGTCTGGGCGCCGGCCTTGCTGTGCTAGTGGCCGTGCTGCAGCATTTTGGCTGCGGCTTACCGGCGTTGTGATCCCCCGTTCCGTGGCGGAGGAAGTCCATTGGCGAGGCGTCGGAAATGGCGGGCCGCGGCTCGCGGGAGGCGCGCCGAGGCCAGTTTCGTCGCCGCGTTTAGTTGCAGCGGTACCTTGCTTCCGCCGATTCCACCAGATTCTGGAGGTACGTTTTTAGCGGCCCGTCTGCGAGCTTGGCAACGGCCACTTCCGCAGCGTCGATCACGCTGCAGATGGACGGTCGCACGAAACCACTATCGCCCGCCGCGTAGACCCGCGCGCTGAAAACCGACGTACCGGACGCCATCAGACCAGCCAGAACGAGAGCTGCACAGAATTTCCGCATGCTGTCCTCCTCAAAGGTGAATGGAACACTTGATGCGTGACAACGACGCTCGCCACGGAAGCGGCGTCGAACGATTCGGGTTCGGAAGGTTATCGGTCGTTGTTGCCCGGCCCGTCACTGCGACCAATGGCCAGTCCTTCGACGCATGGGACGTACTCGTGCAGGAGACGCGGGCGCTGTTCAGTGATTAACGGAGTCTGGCGCGTTTTCCGTGACCGCGCCGAATTGTGACGCCTTGCTGCTTACGGAAGGTGTCGATGATCCGCTTCTCGCGACTCGCGGGACAGTTGAGGGCCTTGGCGATGTCTGGGACGGTCATGTTCTGGTCCCACCGGGTCAGAACCTGCAGATTCAGCCCGTCCTGAATGCGTGCGCGCTCACGCGCGATTTGGTCGCGCACTCCAGTAGAACTGCGCCATGACGCCGTATTCTTCGCCGTCGTCGCAGAGCCAGCGCGAGTGATCCCGCTCGCGGTAGAACTCGAACAGCAGCTCGCCCGGCTTTGCCTGCCGTGGTGGCACAGATGATTGGTGGGGCTTGTGACCAATGTTCACGGCACGTACTGGCGAAGTCTGAGGCTGGGCGGACCAATGTCGGCCCGTGCGACGCGGGAGGGGTGCGACCGATCGGCCTACCGAGCTGACCGTTCCCCGCCCGTCACCATGCGGCCGCGAAGGCCACGACAGCCGCGAACGCGCAACGGCACCGCCCGCCAACACCTGGAGCTTGACCGGGACCATCACATCGTCGGCCGGCGGGCTCATTAACGGCGATGGCGAGTCGCCGGCCCTTGCTCACGATCGAGCATCGCTTCCCTCGGTCGCGACGCCGTCCTGGCCGCCGCGCGCGGACCGCCCGCGGCGTTTCGCTCAATCCCGTACAGCCGGCGCGGTGAACAGGCGATCGCCGCCTTCCAGAAAGCGGACAGCCTCGACGCGATCCCGCGGCTGTCCCCTTGGCGATGAAGTCGTCTTATGGCCTCGAGGCGCAAAAGATGCGCGCCCGGGGCGAGATTCTCAACAAGCCGTTGCGCGCGGTCGCGCCGACGTAGACGTCATTCCCCTTGTCGTCCCAGGTAAGCGCTTCCCCGGCACTCACCGTGAAAGATCAAGGCTGGAGAGCGAGATGTCGGTCTCACCCTCCACCTTAACCTTAATTCACAATTTGTTCATCTTGCGCAGTCAACCAGTCTTCACACATTGACTCGCCTTCTAGAGAAGCCCACCGATCAAATACACGTTTTATGTGATCGAATTCGTTACCGCGTCGGGCGGCGTCCACGACCGACTTCGAGAGGAGCAGGCTTCACTGGAATGTGGATCAGATATGGAGAGTTGCGTCACGTATTCAAGCGGTGAGCGAAATAGATCGTCGAGCGCGGAACGCGGCCCTCGTGCCATCCAACCTCACAAGTGAATCAACTCACTCGTCGACCGCGCCCCTTCTCCCGTCGTCTTGCACGCTATGTCGTTATCCTTCTCTAGGGCGCACCGCGCGCGCTCTTGTCTGTTCGATTCTCACGTTCAGTAAGCGAATAACTTCGTCCTGGAGCCTCGTTGTAAAGTCGACCGCGAGAGCCGAGGTCGTCGGGATGTCTTCGATGTACACAGATAGCGTGAGTCCGACAGACTGTGGCCCTAATGCCGACGCGAGGGGCAGTTGCCTGGCCTCGTCCTGAATAGAAGCCGGCAAACACGACACGACCGGTCCACCATTCGCGGGGTTGTCCGGTGAGATGATCACCGAAAGAAGGAATACGCCGCCCTTGGATGCTACCGCCGATCGCGCGGCATCGTTGAAACGCAACGTCTCTCCAACGAAATAGAGTGGTCCGTTCTTGTGCTGCTCGTCTGACTCGATCCGATAATCATCTGGATTCGCATTGATGTTCGAAATCAAGCCCTCAACTTCTTCGCGAAATGCGATAGGCCGATTCACGAGATCGCGTCCAGTCGGCGTCAGCGACAACACATGCCTGAAGGGGTCGTACGAAATTCCACCTTGACGGTAGAGCCGACCCACAAACTGAACGAACGCCGGAGGCAACAAAAGGTCGACCGCTGGTGTTCCAGTCTTCCCGAACACGTAGGCGTGATAGCCGGGAAACGCCGCGGCGAGACGTTGCGGAAGGTCCCGTAGTCGTGCGCCAGTGCCGTCCCGATCTGTGATCACGCGCTGCATTCCTGCCAAGACGGGCCGCCGCGCGCGCTCATCGAATCCGTCCAGGAAGTGCGGACGAGCGGCTGCGCTGACGTTTGATCCGAACCGGGAGACCAGCCGCGCACGTAAGTCGCGACCCGTAACCAGGCGACTGACCGCTTCTGCGAGCTGCACGTTGTTCCACACTGAGGAGTCACCTCCAAGGAGCATATTCACCCATCGGCTCCTAAAGCCGTTCAGAGTATTTATCGCGAGATTGACCGCTTCCGGGGCAATTGCCGCGAACTGCGCCTGAATGAGGCGATGACCTTCGGGTCGCCGGCTACGGTTGTCGAGCGGCGTAATGACATCGAGCCATGGAACGGCATGGAACCGGGCCGTCTGGTACATCCGCCTGAAATCACGATCGCTCGGTTGTTGGCTGGCTGCGAGCGCCTTCTCTGGTGCGAGATCCTCATGGATCCGAACGCCAGCGATGTTCGCCATCTGGGCGAAGATCGGGTTCTGATCCATGAACGTGAGCGTCTCCGCACCCCGCAGGTGCCGGTCCAAAACTGGGATCTTGTTGGCTACCTGTCCACAGATTGAGAATTGATCCCCAGTCGGCATGGCTGCGGCGGAGAGTCCGATTGCATCCCCCACCCGTGCGACGCGATCCTGCCCACCCCAGCCGGGATCGATCGCGAGGGCCGTTGTGGCGAGGTCAATCATGAACTTGTTGCACGAGACGGCCAGTGCGCGATCGATGCCGATACGATTGCCGAGGTGGGCGTGTTCTTCGTACCCGGAGGTCAGCGGATAGCCGATAACTGTTTTGTAGCTATCCGTTCGGGCATGCGGCTGAACGGTAAAGCTTGCGAGAAATGGATACTGATTGAGAATGGCCGCCATCCACAATGGCTTCCCCGCTGAACCAATCGGGTGGCGCGCGAAATTCTGGTTCGCGAGCAATCGCCGTCGCTCTCCCTCGGAGAGATACGCGAACCTCGCGATTTGTTCCGGCCGGTTCGGATAGCTTGCCAGGGCCAGGACGTCACCAGAGAAAGCGTCGAGGACGGTCACGCTGGCTCGCCGTGGGCGATCGTGCGGTAACTCCCGTGATGTCTCGATGAAACGGGTCAGCGCCGTGGTGACCATGCGCTGAGCGTCGCTCCGAAGCGTGAGCTCGAGATGCGATGCCGGACCCTGCCGCGCATCGGCCTGAACGCCCTCTTCACTCAACTCGCTGTAGATCGCGTTCAACCCGGCGAGGAGATCTTCAGTAAAACCAAGTGAGTTGGGCTCAGTCACACGGACGATTGACGTGTTGCGGAGCCCTGCCGCCGAAATGATCGCAGTCAGGTCTTTTCCGGCGTAGAGATATGTCTCGCGCCGTGTTGTCTCATTCTGCCGCTGTGCAAACTGCACCCAATCGCCCTCCGCCAAACGGACGACGCGTCCGTTGGGAACGGGACGACCCATTCCCAGAAGCTCGCGATCGCGTACGTCCCCCGCCGCGCGCTCATCTTTCAGCACGCCGTTGGCTCCGACACCGTAGACCTGAGCCGCAGCGCGGCCGATCGAGGGCGGGAAGTATAAGCCCGCGACGATTGGCGAGTAGAGACGGCGGTCATTAGCCGATGCCGTCGTCGAGCCCCACACCGGAATAGATTCGGCGTCGCGAGCCCGCAGCGTGCGCGTTGGGACTTTAAGCGCGATGGTCTGCCGGTCGCCGCGCAGCGTGCCAATGGCATCACCGCGGGCGTATGCCAAATCGCCCCCCCATTCGCGAATCTCGCCGGCCGTCCGCGGCAGCGTAATCGTGTGCGCGTATCGATTGACCTCGATCAGATTGCAGCCTTCGATGATGAAGCGGTCTGCCCGAGGCGTCCACCGGATCTGTCCGCCTTGTTCCTCGTTGAACCGCTCTATGTCTTCTCGGAGATAACTATCCTGATACCATTCCCACTCGGGAGAGCCTTCCTTCAGATCGGTAGTGATCCGACTTGACGCGCACGAGTAGCGAACGTGTCCGTCGTTGATGAGCACGTTCGCCATCTCGACGTACCCCTTCGGCGTGTAGTGGTAGAAGGCGCGCCCGATGTCTTGTCCACGCGGTGCTCGGCATCCGGACATCGCAGAGACCGCGATGCCAAATACAACGCATGGAAGACAGCGGCTAGACATATTCGTGTGCTGGATGATGAGGCGTTGGGGCGAGCGGTTTCGGTTGTCCCGAAGGCACCGCGCGTTCGGCCCGGCAGCTGCTCCACACACCGAGCGCGAGCAGTACAGAACTCTCCATCACGTCGCCGCCGGAGTCGAGTCCGAATAAGTACACGTTCTTCCCGGTGAACGGCACCATATTCAGATTCGCGAGTAGCATCCAGATACTCGAGAGCGCGAATGTAGTCAAACACAGCTCACCGAATGCACCGTAGAAATAGCGCTCACGTGACACATTCCGGACCGCACGCCGGCCATGCCAGCATGACGCGCCCACCGCCAAATAGAGAAAACCGAGGAATACGCCTCCGGCGATCCCGAAGTCGGATTCGACGAATACTGCGGGCACGTGCTCACGTAGAATCGTTGGGCCGAGCACTGCCGTCACGTCGCCGCGCTGATAGCCGGCGCCACTCCATCCAGCCTGCGCGTACTTTGCCAAGACGTCGTGCATGATCGCGAGATTGTCGCTGTCGCGAAGGCCGATCTTGTCCATCCCACTCGGATAGGCGTAACCGTAGAGACGCAGCCAATTCCTGTCCCAGTGCGTCAACTGCACGTCACGGCGGCCGTCCGGTCTCGGGTTAAACGCATCTGGATTGACAACCCGCGGCACTCCGAGTTCGAGCACCAAGGCGGCAGCCGTCCCGAGAAGCAGCCATGCGGTCCATGGCCGCCAGAGGCGGTGATGCACGGCCCGTAAGCCGTCGAGCGCAAGCGGCCAGACGAGCAGAAGGGGAATGCCGAGATCGGACGTGGCCAAGCCGACACCTGCGCAGGCGAACGCAACAAACAGTACCCAGGCTGCGAGAATCTGCAGCCACGCCGCACGGCCTTTCCAACCGAACCACTTCGTGCTCAGGGCGGCATACGCGCACAGCATCAACGGCGTGTAGATGATACTGATGGCGATCGGAACCCCCGGTAGTGCTAACCGTTCCCTGAATCCTAGCCAAACGGTGAGGATTCGAAACGCAAGCAGCGTGAAACCCGCTCCCGAAGCGAACAACCAGCCGCGGCCGGGCCGCGCAATCTTGCGTAGTATTTGACGTAACTGCAGAGACGGCTTCAGCGCCCTCGCAACCTCAGGCGAAGCGATCGTCATCAGCCACACGATGATCACGAGGCCGGCGAACAGTGGCTCGCCAAGCCCGGCGCTCAGCACGACCACAATGGCAGCTGTCATCAAATGCATCCAGGCGACTGCGCCAGTTGTCCGTCGCTCATTCACGGTCGCGAGCCGGACCGTGGCCATCAGCCACGGCACGAACGCAAGCGAGACGAGCGCCAGAGCCAAGCTCTTGTAATTCGCGGGGTACTTGTTGAACGCGCGAAAACCGAGCAGCAACTTCATCGAGAGCAACAGCAGCACCGGCGACCACAGTCTCGTAAACCAGTGGTGCTCAACATTGACGGCCGCGAGCAGCGTGGCCGAAGCCACCGCGAGGCACGCAATGAGCACGAGAAGGCCGACGCTAGGCGAGACACGATCAAATTGGATGAGGGCCTGCGCGGTGTCCCCGAGCCAGACGCCTTCGCCCAGCCGCACGTCCAGCTGGCCGCCAGGTGTCAGCAGGGCCATAGTGCCATCCTTTCGCTCCTGCAGGATGGCCTGACCTCCGACCGCGAATCGTTTCGGGAGGGCAGAAAATACAATGCTCCGCGGCAAGAACGGCTCGGCGACTAGTCCGAGATGAATCCGCGAGTCGCGTTGAGAAGTTGCGCCATCTGCACTGCCGAGATTTAATCGCTGCAAGGCGCTCGGAGTGAAACTGATCACTTCTGGCGAGTCGGCGTCCGAATCGAAGCGGAAGATCAAGCTCGGGTGCTCCCCGATTGGCGCCTCCAGCGAACCGCTCCGCAAATCGCGCACGCCGGATCGTTCAAACCTCTCGCTGAACTGACGATTCGGTACCCCGAGTCCATAAAATCGCACTCGCACTCCAGCCGTTCCGCCAGCCAGCACGTGGTCGCGTTCAAAGGCGATCGTCCGGCTCCCGCGGATAACGGTCACAGTCGGATCTAGCAGAGCGAGATTCAGGGTGCCGCCAAAGCCGGCTCGATCTGGCTTGAAGAAGAAGAACGATGACAGCGCCTTGTCCGCGTCGTCGGAACTGCCCAGTGCGGACGCGGCATCAGTCGAAACTGATTTGATCAGTCCTTCGAGTGAATAGGTTCGCGTGAGCGCGCCAGGCACCTTCCACGTGTTGATCGTGTACCCCAGGACGGGTACCTTGGTCCGTAACAGCGGTAGAACGCGTTCCTTACTATTGACGATCAGGCGGCCGCTTCCCACGACTTTGATGTCGGCGCGAAAGTCGGCGCGCTCGGAATGGATCACATCGCCTGACTGCAGCGCTGTTTCTCCTAAGAGCCGCCAGCCGCCATCAGTAAGTAGCGCAGCGACACCCCGAATCCCGGCGGGTTCACCGCTTGAATTCTCCGGAACGCCGTACCGCACTGCGAGATTCCACTGTTGCGCCTGCTTCGCGCGATCAGCTGTCAGCGCTGAAGGCGCGGGAAGGAGCCGTACCTCGGCGAATTGTGCCGGCAGTCGCGCGATGAAGAAATCATCATCCGTGCGATCGCCGCCGAACCGAACATTGAGGGGTGCCGGCGCAGCACCCACGGCGGATTCATCGAGGTACCGGACCGCTGCCAGCCTGATTCGCATGACCGCCGCGTCAGGCGTCGACGACCACAGAAACCAGACGGCCACCCCGCCCGGCACTGTGGCAAG
>Ga0137376_10002575_pt1 | contig 10909 bp, 7 predicted proteins | sample SagtaG_23_FD_104814 | JGI IMG/M metagenome (GOLD analysis project Ga0137376, IMG submission 104814) | Vadose zone soil microbial communities from Sagehorn Ranch, Mendocino, California, USA - Sage2_L_20_16 metaG | ecosystem: Environmental > Terrestrial > Soil > Vadose zone | place: USA... | reverse complement strand
GCTGTTGTAGAAGTCCGGCTCGGCGGCCGTCGTCGCCCCGTTGCGCTGGCTGGCACGCGGCGCGGCGATCGAGTCGGGCAGCGACATGCCGAAGTCGACGTGGTTGAGCAGGATCTGCAGCACTGTCGTGATGATCGTGGCACCGCCCGGGGAGCCGATCGTGAACGCGGGCGACCCGTCGCGCAGCACGATCGTCGGGCTCATGCTCGAACGCGGCCGCTTGCCAGGCGCCGGCAGGTTCGGGTCGTGCGTCGTTGGTGTGGCCGGTGCGAAGTTGAAGTCGGTCATCTCGTTGTTGAGCAGGAATCCTCGCCCGGGCACGGTGATCCCGCTGCCGGCGAGCTGCTCGATCGTGTTGGTGTAGCTGACGACGTTGCCCCACTTGTCAGCGACGACGAGGTGGTTGGTCTGGGTGCCCTCCTGCGCCGGGTTGGCAGCCGTCGCTGTGGAACCGCACGGCGCGTATGGCGGGAACGGGTTGCCCGGCGCGACCGGCGACGTCAACGCCGTGCTGCCGATCAGGCAGCGGCGCGTCGCGGCGAAGGCCGGGTCGAGCAGTCCCTGCTGGGGCACCGGCTCGTAGTCGGCGTCGCCGATGTAAGCGCCGCGGTCGGCGAAGGCCAGCCGCGTCGACTCGAGGTACTGGAACAGCGCCTGCGCCCGCGGCTCGGCTGACAGGTCCCATCCGGACAAGATGTTCATCGCCTCGCCGGTGGTCAGCCCGCCGCTGGACGGCGGGGCCATGCCGTAGACGTCCAGCCCGCGGTAGGTCACGTGCGTCGGCGCGCGTTGCGGAGCCGTGTAGTTCGCGACGTCGGCGGCGGTCATGATGCCGGGACGGACCGTGAAGGACGTCCCGGGCCAGACCGGCGGGTGCTGCACGGTGTCGGCAATCTGCGCGCCGAGCGGTCCGTCGTACAGGTAGTCCGCGCCGTGTGTGGCGAGGTCGGTGTAGGTGCGCGCCAGGTCCGGATTCCGCAGCGTCGAGCCGACCGGCAGCGGGTCGCCATTCGGCGTGAGGAACAGGTCGCGGCTGCTGGTGAACGCCTGCAGGTCGAGCAGCGCGACCCGCTCCTGCTGGACGAAGTCGGGCGTGATCGTGAACCCGCGCCGCGCGACGGTGATCGCCGGCTGCAGGTCGGTGGCGAAGTCGCGCACGCCGTAGTCGTGCACCGCCTTCGCCCAGGTCGCGACCATGCCCGGGACGCCCACCGACAGGCCGGAGTGGCGGGCCTCCTCGAACGCGAACGGCTTGCCCGTCGACGGGTCGATGAACAGCTGCGTCGAGCAGGCGGCCGGGCACTTCTCCCGTCCGTCGATCGTCACGACCTGGTGTGTCTTGGCCAGGTAGATGACCATGAACCCGCCGCCACCCGGACCGGCGACGAACGGCTCGGTGACGCCCAGCGTGCTCGCGACCGCAACCGCGGCGTCGACTGCGTTGCCTCCCGCCTTCAGCGTCGCGATGCCTGCCTTGCTGGCGTTGAACTCCGCGGATGCGACGGCGCCGCCCGTCCCGGTCGCGACGGGTTGCTTGACGTAGCGCGGCTCCGCGCTCGCGGACGGCACGCCGAGTGCGGCGATGAGTACACAGGCAGCGGCGGTAGAAGTGAGCGGACGAACGCGCATGGGACACCCCAAAATGTGAGTACGCCTGGCTTTCAGCACTACTCGGCTGATGTCGGGCTGTCAATGAACCGAACGAACTGGCTCCGCGTGGCAACCTCACGGGCCGCTCGGGCGACTACCTGATGTGACTTCAGCGTTGAAGGGGGCTGGCGGACGGGTGACACGCAGCGGTCCGGCGCCCGCACAGATGTCCGCAGTCGATTTCGACGCGCTGTACGTGGCCCAGTGGCGTCCGATGGTGCGACTGGCGGTGCTGCTCGTCGACGACCTGCACACTGCCGAGGACGTGGTGCAGGACGCGTTCGTCGCGTTGCATCGCCGTAGTGGCGCGCTCCGCGACGCGCATGCCGCAACCGCGTACGTCCGCGCCTCGGTGGTGAACCTGTCGCGGTCGGTGATCCGGCACCGGCAGGTCGTGCGCAAGCACCTGAAGGTCGCCGAGCCGGAGCACGTCGACGGCCCCGACTTCCACGCCATGCTCTCCGCCGAGCATCGCGAGGCGCTTGCCGCACTGCGCCAGTTGCCGCCACGGCAGCAGGAGGTGCTGATCCTCCGGTACTGGTCCGGCCTGTCCGAGCTGGAGATCGCGGCCACGTTGGGCATCTCGGCCGGCTCGGTCAAGTCGTCGGCCAGCCGCGGCATGGCGACCCTGCACAAGACCCTGGGAGGTATGCGATGAACCGCGACGTCGACAAGCTGCTCGCCGAGGCGCTCCACACCGCCGCCTCCACGGCCGTCCGCGACGACCGCCGCCCGCCGGTGTTCGAGCCGGATCGCGGTCGGACCACCGGGCCGCTCCGCCGGCGCCACGCGTGGTTGGCTCTGCTGCTGACGGCCGCCGCGGTCACGGCAGTCGTCGCCACCAGCCTGACGGTCGCGAGCCGGCTGAGCGGGCACAGTGCGAAGCCCGGCGCACTGCTGCCCACGAAGCCGCCGACTGCTACGCACGCGACGCAGCCCGCCACGCACGCCCCGCAGTCATCGGCCGGCAGCTCAGCACCCGCCGGGCCGACCAAGGCGGTGCATGTGAGCCTGTTCCAGGGCGACGGGCAGACCTACGGCGTCGGGATGCCGCTGATCGCGCAGTTCTCGAAGAAGGTCACCGACGCGCATGCGTTCGACCGGGCCGTCACGGTGCGGGTGAACGGCAAGCCGGCCAACGGCGCGTGGTTCTGGGTGAACTCGAACTCGGGGTACGCGATGGAGGCCCACTACCGGATGCAGGACTACTGGCCGGCGCATTCGAAGATCGAGATGGACATGCCGCTCAAGGGGATCAGCGCGGGTCCCGGGCTGGCGTTCGACGACAGCCTGACGCTGGAGCTGAACATCGGGGCGTCACACATATCGACGGTGAACGGCACGAAGGAAGAAATGTTCGTGACCACCGACGGCAAGCCGGTCAAGACGCTGCCGGTGTCGCTGGGCAAGGCGGCAACGCCGACCTACCTGGGCACGAAGGTGGTCATGGAGAAGAAGAACCCGCAGTTGATGGTGAGCGCGCCGGGCGAGGCCAATCCGTACTCGCTGAAAGTGCCGTGGTCGGTGCGGATCACCAACTCCGGCGAGTTCGTGCACGCGGCCGCGTGGAACACCGGCAACATCGGGTCGCGCAGCACGTCGCACGGCTGCACCAACCTCAAGGTCGCCGACGCGGAGTGGTTCTACAAATTCTCCAACGTCGGCGACGTGGTCACCTACACCAATACCGGGACGGCCAAGACGGTGCCGTCATGGGACGGGTTCGCCGACTGGAACGTGTCATGGGTTGATTGGCAGGCCGGCAACCTGCTCAAGAACCAATGAGGCCGAGGATCGTGCTCACCTCAGCGCGCAAGCGGCCCAGGCGGCGCTCCGCTTCGTCCCGGGAGCCGTCGGCGACGACGACCTCAAGGTAGGCCTTGAGCTTCGGCTCGGTGCCCGACGGCCGGACGACGACGCGTCCGGCCGGCCAGCTCAGGGTGAGTACGTCGGCGTCGGGCAGCCGGTCGGTGACGGTGACCGGCTCGTCCAGCAGCGTGGCCGGCGGCTTTGCCCGCAGCCGGGCCATGAGCTCGGTGATGATCGACAGGTCGTCAACCCGCACGGATACCTGGTCCGTGGCGTACCGGCCGTAGTCGGCGGCCAGCTCGTCAAGGCGCCGTGGCAGCGACGAGCCGGTCGCCTTGAGTGCGGCGGCAAGCTCGGCCACGAGCAGGGCGGCCGAGATCCCGTCCTTGTCGCGGACGAGGTCCGGTGCGACGGCATAGCCCAGCGCCTCCTCGTACCCGTAGACGAGATCCGGGGCAGCGCGCGAGATCCACTTGAAACCGGTGAGCGTCTCGGCGTAGCCGACCCCGTGGCGTCGCGCCATCGCCTCGAGCATGGTCGACGAGACGACCGTGGTCGCATACGTGCCGCGAATCCCCTTACGCAGCAAGGCGTCTGCGAGCAAGACGCCGACCTCGTCGCCGCGCAGCATCCGCCACGTGGGGCCGTCGGGCACCGCGACGGCGCACCGGTCGGCGTCCGGATCGTTGGCCAGGATGACGTCGGCGTCCTGGTCACGGGCGAGCGCGAGCGCGAGGTCGAGGGCGCCTGGCTCCTCCGGGTTGGGGAAGGACACCGTCGGGAAGTCCGGGTCGGGCGCGGCCTGCTGCGGCACCTGGACGAGCGGCGCGAACCCCGCAGCGGCGAACGCGCGGGTGACTACCTCGGTGCCCACGCCGTGCATGGCCGTGTGCACGATGCGCAGCTCGCGCGGGCCGTCGCCGAGCAGTGCCGTGACCGCCGCGACGTACGCCTCGACGATCGACTCGTCGAGCCTCTGGTAGCCGTCCGACAGCGCGATCTCGCGGCTGGGCCCGGCCGCGCGGATCGCGTCCTCGATCTGGGTGTCGGCCGGCGGGATGATCTGCGCCCCGTCCGCGGCGTACACCTTGTAGCCGTTGTCGCGCGGTGGGTTGTGCGACGCGGTGACCATGATGCCGGCGGCGGCGTCCAGGCGCTGCACGGCGAAAGCCAGTACCGGGGTCGGCAACGGCCGGGGGAGCACGCTGGCCTCGAACCCGGCCGCAGCGAGGATCGCCGCCGTGTCGTGCGCGAAGTCCCGTGAACCGTGCCGGGCGTCGTATCCGACGACCACGCGCGCGCCGGGTGTGTGCCCTGCGAGCCAGGAGGCGACGCCTGCCGCCGCCCGGCGCACGACGGTCCGGTTCATGCCGTTGGGGCCCGCCCGCATCGGGCCGCGCAGTCCCGCGGTGCCGAACGTCAGCGAGCCTGCGAACCGGTCGGCCAGCTTGCCGGTGTCCGCGTCCTCGAGCAGCTTGCGAAGTTCGGCGGCGGCCTGATCGTCGACGTCGTCCGCGATCCAGGCCTCGATCTGTGCGCGCAATTCCGGCGCGATCACAGCCGCTCGATGACCTTGCCGAGCAGCTGGCCCATCCGGGTGGCCGCGGCGCGTCCCGCCACGAGGACCTCTTCGTGGTCGAGCGGATCGCCCAGTCCGGCGGCCAGGTTGGTCACGAGGGAGATGCCGAGCACCTCGCAGCCCTCGGCGTGCGCCGCGATCGCCTCCAGCGCGGTCGACATGCCGACCAGGTCGGCGCCGAGCGTGGCGAGCATCCGGATCTCGGCCGGCGTCTCGTACTGCGGGCCCGGCATCGCGGCGTACACGCCTTCGCCGATCGACGGGTCGATCTCGCGCACGAGCGCCCGCAGTCTGGCCGAGTACAGGTCGGTCAGATCCACGAACCGGGCGCCGACCAGGGGCGTCCGGAACGTCATGTTCAGGTGGTCGCTGATCAGCACCGCGTCGCCTACCGACAGCCCGGCACGCAGCCCGCCGCAGGCGTTGGTCAGCACGATCGTGCGGCAGCCCGCGGCCGCGGCCACTCGCACCGCATGCACGACGGCCTCGACGCCGCGTCCCTCGTAGAGGTGCGTCCGGCCGAGATAGGCGAGCACGCGCTTGCCCGCGACGTCCAGCGACCGGACGCGCCCGGCATGCCCCTCGACGGACGGGGGCAGGAAGCCTGGCAGGTCGGTCACAGCGAACTCGCGAGCGGCCGCACCGAGGACGTCGACGGCAGGCACCCAGCCCGAGCCGAGCACGATCGCGACGTCGTGCCGGTCGGCCCCGCTCAGCTCGGCGAGTGCGGTGGCCGCGGTCCGTGCGGCGTCCATCGGGTCGGTCGTCACGTCCGGGCACCCTACCCGGCGGGTCACCCGCGAGAGGTCACCCGCCGGGCAGGGTCAGCGGCGGGCGTCCTCGCGGCGCTGGCAGGGCATGCAGTGCGCAGCCTGCGGCAGGATCTCCAGCCGCTCGACCGGCAGCCTGGAGCCGCACTGCGTGCACCGGCCGTATGCGCCTCGCGACATCCGATCGAGCGCCGACTCGATCTCGGTCAGCGCGAGGCGTGCGCCGTGCAGGATCGTCTCCTGCACCTCGAGGTCGGCCTCGCTCATCGCGCGCTGGGTCTCGGCCGTGCCGGTGAGTTGCTCGATGCGGAAGCGACGCTGCTCCTCGAGCATGTCGTGCAGCATGGCGAACTGGGAGTCGCTGAGTGTCTGTGTGGTGCATTGACGGATCGATGGGGTGACCATGACGGTCTCCTGCCTGCGAGGTTCGGGCCGCGTCTTTGCGCGGCGGGACGGAGAGTTAGGCGAGCTCTCCGGCAGGGGGACTTCGGCCACCCCGGGCGTGCTGGGCAATGCCCTCGGCGGTGGAATGCCACGCCGGCGCGGTTGCGTCTACGACACGGTCCGCCGACTCGACGTGTTCCACCGCGGCGACGTCGAAGCCGGCAAGATGCAGGGCGCCGCGCGTCAGGTAGTGCGTGGTGGGTGCTACTGCCAGGTGCGTCCGTACCGATTGAGCGGGGGAGGCCGTGTGACCGTGCCCCGGCGTACGGACGAGTCCGGCAAAACCGCCGAGCGAGGCTGCGAGCACCAGCGCCGTTACCGCGCAGAGGCCGCCTCGCGCACGACGCTGGAGCGCGGCAGTCATGTCGGGCCAACGCCCGGGAACGGCCGGTAGTTCGGCCGCCTCGGCGTTCTCTCAGCGTTCACAGCGCACGCATAGGTCGAGACCCTCTGCGGGACTTGCTCACAACCGGTACGCGGTCGCCGCCACGGCCTGGCACCCTGGCGATATCGGAAGGAGCCGACCGTGACGCGCAAGTCCGAGTCCGGGTTCGAGATCCCACCTGTGTACGGCCCGGGGGACGTCGCCGACGGGCTGGCCGAGCGGCTGGGAGAACCGGGCGAGTTCCCGTACACCCGCGGCGTCTACTCGACGATGTACACCGAGCGTCCGTGGACGATGCGCCAGTACGCCGGGTTCGGCACGGCCGCCGAGTCGAACGCGCGCTACCACCAGCTGTTGACGGCCGGGACGATGGGACTGTCCGTCGCGTTCGACCTGCCGACGCAGATGGGCATGGACTCCGACGCGCCGCTCGCCCACGGCGAGGTCGGCAAGGTGGGCGTCGCGATCGACTCGGTCGACGACATGCGCGTGCTGCTCGACGGAATCCCGCTCGACACGGTGTCGACGTCGATGACGATCAACGCGCCGGCGTCCTTGTTGCTGCTCCTGTATCAGCTTGTCGCCGCTGAAAGGGGAGTGCAGGGCTTCGAGTTGAACGGGACCATCCAGAACGACGTGCTGAAGGAGTACATCGCGCGCGGCACCTACATCTTCCCGCCGAGCCAGTCGCTGCGTCTGATCACCGACACGTTCGCGTACTGCAAGAAGGAGATCCCGCGGTGGAACACCATCTCGATCTCCGGGTACCACATGGCCGAGGCGGGGGCGACGCCCGCGCAGGAGGTCGCGTTCACCCTCGCCGACGGCGTCGCGTACGTCGAGGCGGCCATGCGTGCAGGACTCGCGGTGGACGACTTCGCCCCGAGGCTGGCGTTCTTCTTCGTCTCGCGCACGACGTTCCTGGAGGAGGTCGCCAAGTTCCGGGCGGCTCGGCGCATCTGGGCCCGGATCATGCGCGACCGGTTCGGGGCGGTGAGTCCGCGCTCGCAGATGCTGCGCTTCCACACCCAGACGGCAGGCGTGCAGCTCACCGCGCAGCAGCCCGAGGTGAACCTGGTGCGCGTGTCCGTCCAGGCGCTCGCGGCTGTCCTCGGTGGCACGCAGTCGCTGCACACGAACTCCTTCGACGAGGCGATCGCGCTGCCGACCGAGAAGGCCGCCCGCCTTGCCCTGCGAACGCAGCAGGTCATTGCCTACGAGACGGACGTGACGGCGACGGTCGACCCGTTCGCCGGCTCGTACGTCGTTGAAGCCATGACCGACGCTGTCGAGTCGTCCGTCGAGGCGCTCATGCGCCAGGTCGACGAGCTCGGCGGCGCGGTTGCTGCGATCGAGCAGGGCTTCCAGAAGCGCGAGATAGAGCGCTCGGCATACTCGATCGCCCAGGAGATCGACAGCGGTTCGCGCGTCGTGGTGGGCCTGAACCGCTTCGCGCTCGACGAGGAGGACGCGTACGAGCCCCTCCGTCCCGATCCGGAAATCGAGGCCGAGCAGCGCGAGCGGCTGGCCGTCCTGCGCGCTTCGCGGGATGCGGCCGAGGTCGACAAGGCACTGGCCGCGCTTCGATCCGCTGCGTCCGGTACGACCGAGAACGTCCTGTACCCGATGAAGGACGCGCTGCGCGCCCGGGCGACGGTGGGCGAGGTCTGCGACGCGCTGCGGGAGATCTGGGGGACCTACCGCCCCCCCGACACGTTCTGAACGACGCCGCGGACCGATCGCGCAACGTCTGGCAGGCTGACGCTGCCAAATGTTGCGCGATCCGGGAGACTCTGCCAGGTGCACATCGACTTCACCTCGTCCCGCCGCGCCAGCCTGGGCGTCGAGTGGGAGCTCGAGCTCGTCGATCTCGAGACGCGCCAGCTCGCCAGCGCGTCCGACGACGTCCTGGCCGCGATCTCGCCGGGCGGCGAGCATCCGAAGGCCAAGCACGAACTGCTCCAGTCGTGCGTCGAGGTGATCACCGGCATCTGCCAGACCGTCGCGCAGGCTCGCGAAGACCTCTCCGGCACCGTCGCCGAGGTGACCAAGGCGGCCGAGGAGCGCAACTTGGGCGTGATGTGCTCGGGCACCCACCCGATCACCGACTGGGCAACCCAGCGAATCACCGACAACGCCCGTTATGCACTGCTCGTCGAGCGCAACCAGTGGATGGCCCGGCAGTTGCAGATCTTCGGCGTGCACGTGCACGTCGGCGTGCGGGCGCCGGAGAAGGCGATGCCGATCGTCAACGGGCTGCTCAGCTACCTGCCGCACTTCCTTGCCCTGTCGGCGTCCAGCCCGTACTGGATCGGCTCGGACACCGGCCTCGCCTCCTACCGCAGCAAGGTCTTCGAGGCCCTGCCGACCGCGGGCCTGCCCTACCAGCTGTCCGGCTGGCCGGCCTTCGAGAAGTACATGGAGGCGCTGATCTCCTCGCACGCCATCGAGTCGGTGCGCGAGGTGTGGTGGGACATCCGCCCGCACCCGGGGTTCGGCACCGTCGAGCTGCGCATCTGCGACGGCCTGCCGACGCTGGACGAGATCGTGTGCGTCGCGGCGCTGGCACAGTGCCTGGTCGAACGCTTCGACCGCCAGCTCGACCACGGCTACACGCTGCCCGAGCCGCGGCCGTGGCTCGTTCGCGAGAACAAGTGGCGCGCGGCCCGATACGGCCTGGACGCCGAGATCGTGATCGACAACTCGGGCAGCGTTCAGCCGGTGACCGAGGCGATCACCGACCTGGTCGACGATCTGCTGCCCATCGCGCGGCGCCTGGACTGCGAACGCGAACTCGAGTCGATCCCGCGGCTGATCCAGCTCGGCGCGAGCTACCAGCGCCAACGAGCGGTAGCGGCCGCCAACAACGGCGACCTCGCGGCCGTCGTCGATTCGCTGATCGCCGAGATGCGCGACGGTTTGGCCCTGTGAGGATCCTCGACGACTGGCTCGCCGCGCACGAGGCCGAACTGATCGCGATCCGCCGTGACCTGCACGCGCATCCCGAGCTCGCCTTCGCCGAGAAGCGCACGTCCGACTTGATCGCCGAGCGGCTGCGGACGCTCGGACTGGCGCCGACCGTACTGCCCGGCGGCACCGGCGTGATCTGCGACATCGGCGAGGGGGAGCGGGTCATCGCGCTGCGTGCCGACATCGACGCGCTGCCGCTGCCCGACCTCAAGGACGTCCTGTACCGGTCGCGCACCCCTGGCGTGTGTCACGCCTGCGGGCACGACGCGCACACCGCGATCCTGCTGGGGGCGGCCGCCGTCCTTGCGGCGATGGACCTGCCCGGACGCGTGCGGCTGATCTTCCAGCCGGCCGAGGAGGCGATCCCGGGCGGCGCCGTGGGCACGGTCGCCGCCGGGGCCATGGCCGGCGTCGTCTCGATCTACGCGTTGCACTGCGACCCGCGCGTCGACGTCGGCTACGTCGGCGTGCGCAGCGGGCCGATCACGGCGGCCTGCGATCGCCTCGACGTGCACCTGTCCGGCACCGGCGGCCACACAGGACGTCCGCACCTGACCGCCGACGTCGTGTACGCGCTGGGCCGGCTGATCACCGACCTGCCGGGGCTGCTGAGCCGCCGGGTCGACCCACGCGCGGCGCTGTCGCTGGTGTGGGGTGCCGTCGACGCCGGCAATGCGGCCAATGCGATCCCGGCGTCCGGCTCGGCACGCGGCACGTTGCGGATGCTCGATCACGACGTGTGGGACGCCGCGGAGTCGCTCGTGCGCGAGCTGGTGGCCCAGATCGTCGCTCCGACCGGGGCGCACGCCGAGATCAACTACGAGCGGGGCGTGCCGCCGGTCGTCAACGATCTGGCCTGCGTCGAGGTGCAGCGCTCAGCGGTGCTCGCCGCCCTGGGACCGCCGGCGCTCGTCGACACCCGGCAGAGCATGGGCGGCGAGGACTTCGCGTGGTACCTCGATCACGCGCCCGGCGCGCTGGCCCGGCTCGGCGTGCGGCGCCCCGGGTCAACGGTGTCGCTCGACCTGCACCAGTCGCGGTTCGACATCGACGAGTCCGCGCTGGCCATCGGCGTCCGGTTCATGGTCCACACGGCGCTCATCGCTCTGGGTTAGCGTCGCGCCCGTCCTCACGCACGATGATCATGTCGCGTTTGACCACGCCTCGCGGATTTACTGCGCAGGCAAACGCGACATGATCACCCGGGCCAGCCCGCGCGACCAGCGAGCGCGTCGCGATTGGCAAGCGGGGCCGCGAGCCAAAGCACGGATCCGCGATTGGCAACTACGCGCCGACTGAGCG
>Ga0137376_10002573_pt1 | contig 10911 bp, 5 predicted proteins | sample SagtaG_23_FD_104814 | JGI IMG/M metagenome (GOLD analysis project Ga0137376, IMG submission 104814) | Vadose zone soil microbial communities from Sagehorn Ranch, Mendocino, California, USA - Sage2_L_20_16 metaG | ecosystem: Environmental > Terrestrial > Soil > Vadose zone | place: USA... | reverse complement strand
TCCGGCGCCCGGTACCCGGGGACCGGTACCAGAGGCCCGAGAAAACAATTTCGAACGATCGACTCGGGCCTCGGGTACCCGGCGATCGGGTACCGGGCGCCGGTGACCGGTTTTTGGTAGTTTGTGCGAATGAGATCGAGTCTCGACTCTTCGATGCTCGCCGAGGCGACACTCGCGCTTCTCGAAGCGAACATCGCGTTCGCAAAAGCGCACCCCGGCGAAAGTCCCGGACGTCAACCGGTGCACACAGTCTACGGCGGTGCGCAACTTTTTTCCGCCGACTCGGCTGCCAAACTTGGCGCGGTCGCTCTTCGCGCGATGGATCAGCACGCCGACGACGCAGCCGCGCTCGGCGCTGTGCTCGGCCTTCACGAGCATCCCGAGCTCGAGACCATCTACATGCGAGTGCGTGACAAGCTCGAGGCCGAGCCTGTGGAGGATTTTCGCATTGATTTCGAAGACGGGTACGGCAATCGGTCCGACACCGAGGAAGACGACCACGCCACAGTTGTCGCGCGCGAAGTTGCGAATGGGATGCGCGAGGGAACGCTTCCGCCGTTTATCGGAGTGCGCATCAAGCCGTTGAACGAGGAGCTGCGCGACCGCGCGATTCGCACTCTCGATCTCGTTACGACTGCACTCGTCGAAGCTGAGGGAATTCCCGAGCGCTGGGTTGTCACTATCCCGAAGATCACCGTCATCGAGCAAGTCGAATTCACAGTCGCGGTTCTTCGACAGCTCGAGCGATCGCTCGGACTCGGCGATGGAACGTTGAAATTCGAGGTGATGATCGAGACGCCGCAGATCATTCTCGATTCGACCGGACGTTCAGTGCTTCCGAGAATTCTCGACGCGTCTGACGGGCGGTGTCGCGGCGCGCATTTCGGAACGTACGACTACACTGCGTACTGCAACATCACGGCGGCGTACCAGCACATGCAGCATCCCGCGTGCGAATTTGCGAAGCACTTCATGCTCGTCGCGTTTGCGGGTACCGATGTCTGGCTTTCTGACGGATCGACAGCAGTGTTGCCTGTTCCAATTCATCGTCAGGAAAAAGGCGGGGCGCCTCTCAGTCTCGACGAACAAGTCGAAAATTCCGCGACGGTACACGCCGCGTGGCGAATGCATTTCGACGATGTGCGCCATTCTCTCGAGGGCGGATTTTATCAGGGATGGGATCTCCATCCCGCGCAGCTCGTCACGCGGTACAGCGCGCTCTACAGTTTCTTCCTCGACGGAATCGAAGCTGCCGCGGCGCGATTGAGCAATTTCATCAACAAAGGCGCGCAAGCGAGTCTGGTCGGCGACGTGTTCGACGACGCAGCAACCGGACAGGGATTGCTCAATTTCTTCTTGAGAGGAATCAACTCGGGCGCGATAACCGAAGATGAAGCGCTCGAAATGACTGGACTCACCGCCGACGAATTCCGCACGAGATCGTTCGTGAAAATTCTTCGCGCGCGTGGTGAAGTCGGCGCAGGCGGGCCAGCGGGCGGAGACGAAGCCTGAGCGCGTCGAGTTACGAGCTACTCGATCTGATTGCCCGCTGGATTCACGTGGTCGCCGGGATCATGTGGATCGGCAATTCCCTTCTCTTCAATTGGCTCGACCGGAGTTTGCAATCGCCGAGTGGCGCGGGACAAACGCGGTCACCGCTCGGTTCGATCTGGTTGTTGCACAGCGGCGGTTTCTATTACGTCGAGAAGACTCTTCTCGCAGGCGAGCAGCTTCCGCGCCGGGTGCACTGGTTCAAGTGGCAGGCGTACACGACGTGGCTGAGTGGAATGGCGTTGCTTGTCGTCGTGTACTACCTGAGCGACCGAGCGGTTCTTGCCGACCCGAGTGTGGCGAATTTGACGCACGCGCAGGCAACCGCGATTGGAATCGGCGCGATTCTTCTCGGATGGGGATTGTACGAGGCTATGCAGCGAGTCGTCGCGCCGCGTGTGCCCGCGATTGCCACGGTGATTTGGCTCACGGGACTCATAGCCATCGCGATTGCGTTGACGCAATTGCTCAGTGGTCGCGCCGCATTTCTTCACGTCGGGGCAATGCTCGGCACCATCATGGCGGGCAATGTCGCTATGACAATCGTGCCGTCCCAGCGCGAGCTCGAGAAATCAGTAATCGAAGGCCGCGGTGCGGCGAGTGCGGCTCTCTCCGCTCGCGCAAAACGCGTTTCGATTCACAACAACTATTTCACGTTCCCGGTGATCGTGCTGATGGTGAGCAATCATTTTCCATCGGTGTACGGTCACACCTTGAATTGGTTGTTGCTTCTCGTGTTGTGCGTGTCCGGCGCGGCGCTGCGTCACGTTCTCAATCTGCGATGGACATATCCGCACTGGAAAACAGTACTCGCAGGCGTGATCGCAGCGAGTGTCGTCGTGTTGTATGTGCTTTTGCATATGACAGTAGTATCGACGCAGCCCGCCGCGGCCGCCTTGACTGGTCCTGTGACATTTGCCGACGCGCGACACGTGATCGATCGAAGATGTGGAGCGTGTCACTCGGCGCATCCCAGTGATCTGACTTATGGCGGCGCACCAGTCGGAGTGATGTTCGACACCCCGGAGCAGATAATCGCGCGAGCGGCGAGAATCAGAGAGCGCGCAATCGTAACGCGCACGATGCCACCGGCGAATAAGACGAAAATCACCGACGACGAGCGGGCGCTGCTTAGCCGGTGGATCGATCAGGGACCGTCGCGCAATTAATCGCGCGTCAAAAGCAAAGCATTGCGGTCATCCGGCCCAAAATTCGAGCAATCCACCGGCCGGCTACGGCCCTTCGCCCTTCGCCAAGGGGAACTCCTGGCTCGTTGCTTGATTCTTGCCTCTCACTCCGCAGTTGGCTGAACAACGGGCGAGGCCTGAATGCCGGAGTCAACAAAACTCACTCGACGAGCTTTTTCATTCGCATCGTTGCTCCTCGTTTCGGCCTGCGGCGGCGCCGCGCGATATCCGGTGATCGCGGGCATCGGACCCCGCCCGCTGATTCCGCCGCCCAACATTTCGCCGATCCCGACGATCAACGTCGTCACGGCCAAAGGCTGGGCTCCGAACCAAACTCCAATTCCCGCACGGGGAACTCGAGTGAACGCATTCGCCCGCGGACTCGATCATCCGCGCTGGCTCTACGTTCTTCCAAACGGTGACGTCCTCGTCGCCGAAACCAACGCACCGAAACGACCGGAAGACGGAAAAGGAATCAAAGGCTGGTTCTTCAGATACTTCCAATCAAAAGCGGGTGGCGCAGTACCCACACCAAATCGAATTATCCTGTTGCGCGACGCCGACGGCGACGGCGCCGCCGAGACGCGCACGGTTTTTCTTTCGGGACTGAATTCACCATTCGGCATGGCGCTCGTCGGTGGAACATTCTTCGTCGCAAACACCGACGGTGTCGTGCGCTTTCCATATCACGTCGGTGAAACACACATCTCCGCCGCGCCCGTAAAAGTTTCCGATCTGCCCGGCGGCAAAATCAATCATCACTGGACAAAAAGTCTCATCGCTTCACCAGATGGTGGAAAGCTCTACGTCGGCGTCGGATCCAACAGCAACGCCGCCGAAAACGGAATCGGTGCGGAAGAAGGTCGCGCTGCGATTTGGGAGATCGATCCCGCAACTGGCGCACATCGAGTGTTCGCTTCAGGAACGCGAAACCCCGTCGGTCTCGCGTGGGAACCCGACACGGGAAAACTCTGGGTCTCAGTCAACGAGCGCGACGAGCTCGGAAGCGATCTCGTTCCGGATTACATGACAGCCGTTCGCGACGGAGGATTTTACGGCTGGCCGTACAGCTACTACGGGCAACACATCGACTCGCGAATCAAAACTCAGCGACCCGACCTCGTCGCAAAAGCGATCGTACCCGATTACGCCCTCGGCGCACACACGTCATCACTCGGTCTTACATGGGGAGGCCAGACTGCGCTGCCGGCTCCGTTCGACCACGGAATGTTCGTCGGACAACACGGATCATGGAATCGAAAACCGTTTAGCGGTTACAAGGTGATTTTCGTTCCCTTCGCGAAAGGCGTTCCCATAGGGAAGCCGATCGACGTCCTCACTGGATTCATAAAACAGAACGGCGACGCAATGGGAAGACCTATCGGCGTTGCCATCGATCATCGCGGCGCATTACTCGTGGCCGATGACGTCGGCAACAGCGTGTGGAGAGTCACCGCCGCTTCTCGGTGATTCTTACATCAGCTGCTCGACGCTCTCAACAGCAATGCTTTTGCTTTTTTTCGCCTTTCCATTCTGCGAAGCATTCGACTCCGCGAGCTTTGTCTCGGTCAGCTTGCGCAGCTCCGCGCCTCCAAGCTCCTGCTTCTCAACGAGGAGGCGCGCGACTTCGTCGAGCAACGCGCGATGAGACCGCAAGCGACCGACAATGCTCTTGTAGCTGCTTCGCAACAGCTGATCGATCTGCTTTTCCTGTGCAGGGGTAGCCTGTCGCGTCCAGTGCAAAGCTCTGTTGGCTCCCAGCCCCGACATGCAAACAAGCATGGTCGCCAACCCGGTCGCTACTGCGAGATCACTGCTCTCGCTCGCGCCGCCGGCGCCAAGCCCAACATCCGCCGCACCATACACAATCTCTTCCGCAGCTCGCCCGGCGAGTATGGTCTCCAGCTCCTCGATCATCTCTCGTCGCGTCGCCGACGAACCCTCTCTCGGCAACGACGCAACGAACCCGAGTGATCCATCCATCCTCGGCACAATCGTAATGAAGCTCAGGTCGGCGCCTTTACGCGCGCCCAGCAGTCGTGAAGTCGTATGCCCCGCTTCATGCACCGCCACCCTGCGCATTTCTTCAGGACCCAGTCGCGGTGCGGAATCCGGACGTCTTGGCCGTCGCGTCACTTCAGCGAGCAAATCGGCCTGGTTGATCTTGCGCCTTTCGCGCCGCGCACGTCGATCGGCGCCGCGGACAAAAAATTCGACGTCCGCGCCGGTTAATCCAAACGCGAGCTCCGCAAGTTGTCGCGGTGCAACGTCCACTGCGAGCTCGTTGCCCTTTTTATGCGGCTCGAGATAATACTCGAAGATCTTTTCCAATCCATCGATGTTCGGGAGAGGAATGGGAACCACTTGATCGAGTCGTCCCGCGCGCTTCAACGCAGGGTCGACGTTGTCGGCGTAGTTGGTGGCTCCAATGACAATCACTGGAGCGTTGACGTCCAGTCCTTGTATCTGCTCGAGCAATCCGTTGATGACGTCGGTCTGATAAACGGCATTACTTCCGCTAAGTCGCTCACGATTCCCGATGCTGTCAATCTCATCGATGAAAAGAATCGCGGGCGCGAAACGACGTGCCTCGGTGAAATCGGCCCGCATGGCGCGAAGATGCGCGTCAAGTGCTCCGGCCCCCTGCCAGCCCATAGCGCTTGCCGAGATGAATTTGATTCCGCACTCCTTGGCGATTGCGCGAGCGAGTGTTGTTTTCCCCGTGCCCGGGCGGCCGACCAGCAGCAATCCTCTGTCGACTGCGGACCATGGAATCTGACCAGCCACCGCAGCGCGAATGTCGGAGATCAGATCTTCGGCGATCTGGCGTGCCTCACCCATTCCATTGAGCTCACTCAATTTTGGTCCGGATTCGGCAGACACGAGCTTGAGACGATTGGTGACGCGATCCTTGAGGAGCGCAAGCGCTTCATCGGGGGGAAGTCCGAGTCTTCGTGGCGCGTGAAAGTCGGCCGGCACGAGATATCGCGTCCAATCGGAATCGGCTCCTTCCCATCCGGTCGCAGGCGCAACTCCAAACACACGCTCGAAGATTCGGGCGAAAAGCTTTCGATCGATTCGCGGGAATTTAAGAATGAGATCGGTCAGTCTTCGTAGCGGCTCGGGGACGTCACTGAATCGATCGGCTCCGATCAGAACCGCCGCGTCTTCAATGCCAAGCTCGTGTGCGGTTCTTTCAGAATCCCATACCGACCGATAAGCGTGGAAAGACACGAGGTATAGCCGAGTTCCCGGGTGCCAGACCTTTACGTAACATTTGGCGTCATCGCTTTCGAGTGCCGTCAAACGGTTGCGGCTGCCTTTGGCGATGTCCTGGCTTGCACTGGCAAGCAACCCCGCGACGAAATCTTCGACGAACGGAATGTCCGATTCGATGACAATGGTCGGCGCGGAATCGACGATCATCTTCGCTAGGCGCTCTATTGGCTTGTCCGCCGCGGTTTCTGAATTGAAGTGCTGGAGAAGCAGACTTCCATCTCGCTCGCGGACTGCTTCCTCGAGAAGTGTGGCGACGGCGGCTTCGGTAACTTCCTTGTCGCTTCCGGATCGCGGATACGACGAATAGCGCGAGGCCTCTTCTCCCAAAGCGTCGTCGTCATCGTCGTCTTCACCCGCGATTTCCTCGACTGGCGGCGGCACGACCGCATGTTCGTCAGTGCGCGCCGTCGCGTCGTATTCCTGTTTCGGCTCGAGCATAAGGTTTGGATGGGATGGAGCAACCAGGCCATCCATCGTCATGAACGAAACGTCGTCGACCATTTCGACTTCACCGGTCGGCGTAACTCCGAACACAGCTGCGGCCCTCGTCTTTCCGTATGCGATCGCGGCGTCGAGGAGGAATCGACCGTTCTCCTCGGTTTCCTTCACCACGAGTGGCTTGCACCCTTCTCTCGCCTGCTGAAGTCGCGGATCATCAGGCGCGAGTGCGGTCAGCTCGTCCGGCGATTCGAGAAGTGCGAAAGCGCCTTCATCGGCGCGAAGGAAATAACAGAAGAAACGGAGATAGTCGGCAGCCTGTTCCTCGGCGAGCTGCAGCTCTTCCTCGTCGTTGACGAAATGGAGTGGACCGGTGACTCCGGGCAACCACCACGTTTTTCCATTGCCGTCCATGAGGAACGCGCGCTCGACCGTTGCGTTGTGGCCAATCGTTACTTCGATCAGGCGATAAATGTTGTAAAAAGACAGCGCCGTCCATCGCGCGCCCTTGAGAGTCGTGTCCGCAAAAAACATCGGGACTTCATCGGTGATTCGCTTGAGAGCAGCGTTCGCAACATCGGGCGGACAAAGCTCCCACTGAGCCCAGGGACTGGTTGACTTCTCTACCATAGAAACGCCCGTCGTGACGTTGAGGTTTTTGTCAGGGAACTGAAGCTATGCGCCGAAATCGCAGGCGGCAATCTGGCGAGGCAGACGCGCGTTGCGTAGCGTTTTGCTCCAATGTTAAATGCGCGATTCCACCTGTTGGTATTAGTAATGGCGCTTGCGGCGCCGGCGCGGGCGCAGACTCCATCGCCGCGCCTGCCCGCTGATACCCACAGCCGAGCTGCGGTCGAGAAGTCGAGTGCACCGCTGGATTCTCCGGTCGCGCCCGCACGGCCCGTCGAAACGTTGGGCTCGCGCCTGCGCAGTTTCTTCAGCTTCTTCAATGCGGGAGTGCCCGGCAATCTCACCACGGCCGCCATACTCGGTCTCATCGGATTATGGTGGGGCTTCCATTATCGGCGATTCTCCGAGCGGCGTCGCGCGAGAGATCCGGAGAACAACCACCTGTGGAGCGTTATCGGTGAGAACGCCGCGAAAGGCCAAATCGCGACAAAACTCCTCACCGCGATCAATCGCGCGGCGGCTGCTCGGTCGGAAATGCCCCCGGGAATCACGGAGCCGCCCGCCGGCCCGCGCCGATTCGCATGGCTGTTTGAAGTAAAGCCTTCGCCGGTTAGCAGTCGGAGAATCTGGGATCAACCGTCGAAATATCTCTGGGTTGCCCAACGCAATTTTGTAGCGCCCACCGCCAAGATCAACGACAACGGCGCGCGCAGCACAGGGGATGCGATGAGCGCCGTGAAGACCTGGGTCGGCGAGTGTGAGGATCCTGCGACTGACGAAGCGTTGGGCCGGATCTCGGTGCGCTGTGCGGCCGGCGCAGGCAAGTCTGTTTTCATGCACCGGCTTCTCCTCGAGCTCACGTCTTCCGGGCTCTCACCAATTCCGATGCTCGCAAGCGCGGAGACCCTTCAATTCAATCCTGAAAGGAAAGCGCGGCTGCGCGCAACGCCGGACGCGCTCGATCACTTCGTTGCCGGGTGGCTCAAAAATCGAAAGATCACGCTGCCAAAAAAAAACCGTCTGCCAGTCATCAGGGAATTCAGGAACGCTCTGGCCGCCGGGCAGATAGTTCTGCTCCTCGATGGCGACGACGAGTTGAAGGATCAGGGGCTCGGCCCATTCGCCGGCCAACTCCTGCACGACGTTCGACACTGGGTGGTCGCTCATCGCATCGACCCCAAGCTCGGGACGACCGAGAGATCGGTATCGCTCGAAGACTCGTGGACCGAAGCGACGATATTGTCGCACATCGACGATCGATTCCCATCGGCTTCGGCCATCACGATCAAGAAAGTCATCACGGAGGTTTTGCGCCGCCACAACGCGGCTATACAACGGGCGGCGGCTCAGGCGTTGGCTGATGGCAAACCGATTTCTGCCGGCGGTGCCCACACAGAGCCGCACTGGCTCTCCATGCCGCGCAACCTCGATCTGTTTCTCGATGCGATCGCCAAGGAAAAGCTGATCGACGAATCCGATATCAGAAAACGAGCTGAAAGTCAGTCGTACCTTTTTGGAAAAATCGTGGAAGCGGCAGCATACAAGATCGGGGCAACCGAAAATCTTGCTTCAATTCAGGATGCGCTTTGTGAAATCGCCGTTACTGATCCGACCAACACGAGACGGGACGCATCCGAGCGAACGCTCAGCGCCAGCAAGGAAACCTTGGCACAGCTGAGGAAGCTCACTGAGCTCGTTGGGTTTTCAGAGAAGCAAGGCCGCTTCTACTTCATGCAGACAGCGCTTCGCGCGTATTACGTCGCGGGGCAAATCGCTCGTGAGCTGCTCGATCCATTCCACGCGGTGCGTGCCGGTGATGAGCTTGCCCGCAACGAAACGTGGGATCAAAAAAAGAGAGATGCGATCGAGAGCTGGCTTCATAAATCGGGCACCGATCCCGCCCCGTCGATTGCGGCGCGGCTTCAGCGGGGGCAGCGACACGAGGTGCCACTGCCGGCCCTCATGAAGCGAAATCTTCTCGAGCTTCTGATTCCTCTGAGGCTTCCGCAGAACAAGAAGCGGGCGAATGCGGAGCCGTTTTGCGATCTCGATTTGTCGGAGATCGCCGGCCACCAGCTGGATATTCACCTGCTGAAATTTGAACGTTGCGATTTTTCACACGCATTGCTGAAGGACGCACATCTGACGTACGCGACGTTCAACCTGTGCGAATTCAAGAAAGCGAATCTCTCAGATGCAGATGCAATTGCTGCTGTCTTCAATGATTGTACTTTCGGCGCCGACGGCGCCGACCCTGCGAATGTCAAAGGACTGGCGCTCGATCGCGCTGTGTTCAACCTCGGCGGAAAACCAGCGCTTTTGCAGCGCCGGCTCCTCCTCAAGGATTGGCATGCCTCCCTCGAGCGGTCGAGGTACCGTGGAGAGTTCGGCAAGAAATTCTTCGCGGCACAAAAAGCGTTTCTCGGGCCAGGTGTCGAACGGCTCGAGCGAGACCATTATCTTCGCGCAATCGAGGAGGCCATCGGCAGCTGGATGAAAAAAGATTCCTCCTCTCCGATCTATCTCGTTGATCTGATGGCCGGCGGGAGCTACGGCCGGATCACCGACCTTCGGAACAAATTCGATCGGCTTCACATACTCGGAATCGATCGCGATCCAAGCTCAACACCGGTCGACAGCCGATTCCAGTGGGCGAAATTCGAGATCGGAAAGGACTCGACCTCCGACCAGGTTGCACTTGGTTTCGATATCTCGTCGTCACTCGAAGAATATTTCGGAAAGGGCGCCGCGCCGGCTCACATTATCGTCGCCAAGAAAGCGTTTCACGAAATCGACCGCGCCAAACAGCAGCTCTTGATCCAGGAGTGCGCGCGTGCGCTTCGCCCCGGTGGCCGGTTGATTCTGTTCGAGGACACGCCCGGAATTGTTGAGGGCAATGTGCCGCCGGATCTCTCACAAACTCTTGCCGAGCTGGACACGCTGCGACACATACTCGGCAAGGATGTCGACAATGTGCAGCGCGATCTGGCGCCAGAGCCAGACGACGTTGTCCGCGCGCTTGCAGACTTGGACTACGACACATCCGCCGCCGAGCTGATCGGCTTTGCCAATACGTGGATCATGGTGAAGGACTGGGCCAACCTGAACCGCCACGAGGTGCGCAACCGCTACTTCGCGAGCGTGCCCGAGATCAAGGAATGGGCGAGCGGAGTTTTCGGCGCACCGCGAGAAACCAAATCAGATCATTATCGACTGAATCCCCTGATCTTCAACGAGCTTGGTATTCAGCGGGCGCTCGACCACCTGACGCGCGAAGGCGGGAACGGCGTTCAAGTTGTCGACCGTGACGAAGCTCATTTGTCGGAATGGATCTGGGATAGTGAAAGACTAAAAGTGCTCTTCGATTTCACCAGGAAGTATCTCGCACCGGGTGCGCCGCTCACCAAGGCGCTCGACGCCAAGGATGAATCGATCGATCTTACTCCCATCGATCCCGCTCTCGCGTTATTGAATCGATCGGACATTACTGCGCCGACATTCAACTTGCCTTGTACTGTGCTGGTGTTCGAAAAGAATTAAACTGCTCAAGCTCGTAGCCTGAGCTTTACAGCCAGAGCAGCTAGCGAGCTCGAGCTAAAAAGCTCCCGCTACTAGCTTGAGCTTTTTAGTCTCGATCCTTCAGCTTGAAGTGTGTAACAGGAATTCTCTCGGGGAGTCCCTCTTCCATTGCAACATCGTACATCCGGTCGATCTCGCCCTTGAGCTTATCCATGATCTCTTCCATCATCGACACGTTCTCCGACGTCATGCCCGCGGTTTCGGCAGCTGCCAGCGCTTTCTCGAGCTCGGCAACGCTCGCGCGGAG
>Ga0137376_10002568_pt1 | contig 10916 bp, 6 predicted proteins | sample SagtaG_23_FD_104814 | JGI IMG/M metagenome (GOLD analysis project Ga0137376, IMG submission 104814) | Vadose zone soil microbial communities from Sagehorn Ranch, Mendocino, California, USA - Sage2_L_20_16 metaG | ecosystem: Environmental > Terrestrial > Soil > Vadose zone | place: USA... | reverse complement strand
CCGCGGCCTTGCTCCATATGTGCTTCTATCACTAGGCCTTCAGCTGGGACATCGGTTTCGGCACGCAGTTCCTCTAAATCAGATACTAGCAACACTAGCTCAAGCAATTTGTCGATGTTCTGGCGGTTTTTGGCTGAGACCTCGACCATCACCGTATCGCCGCCCCATTCTTCGGGAACCAGCTGGTGGTCAGTGGCTAGCTGTTGCTTGACTCGGTTAACGTCGGCATCGGGCTTATCGATTTTGTTGATAGCCACCACAATTTTGGCATTGGCTTGCTGGGCAAACCTGATGGCTTCGACGGTTTGTGGCTTCACGCCGTCGTCGGCCGCCACTACAATCACTACAACGTCGGTCAAGGCCGCACCGTGCTGCCTGAGCGCGCTAAACGCTTCATGGCCTGGCGTATCCAAAAGTGTAATCGGCCGGCCTTTGTAGACCGTCTGATAAGCTGAAATGTACTGAGTTATGCCGCCAGCCTCGCCAGCTACCACTTTCATGTCCAGCACGGCATCGAGCAACGAGGTTTTGCCATGGTCAACGTGGCCCATCACCGCCACAATGGGCGGGCGTTCGGTGGCTTTATCGGTCAGAACGCGGTCTTTGCGGCTAGCGGGGGTTGCTTCGGTGCTAGCTTTTTTCTCCAGCTCTACCTCAAGGCCAAGTTCATCGACGATAATTTGTGCTGTTTCAAGATCGATCCGCTGGTTGACTGTGGCCATAATGCCATTCTTAAACAGCTCACCAATCAGCTTAGTAACAGGCAAATCTAATTGAACCGCCAGTTCGCCCACGGTTATCCGCTCAGCAATAACAAGCTTCTTAGAACCCATACACCTTTCCCCTTTCGAGTGCGAAAGCCAAGTCTGGCGAGTATGATTTGGTTGTTCTCGCGAGGAAGCGTATTTGAATAATACGCTGACGAACGAAACAACCAAAGCATGCCGCCAGATTGGCTTGTAGCAGAATGGGGAAATGTGTATGGGTTATGGGCATACCCGCGCGCTCCTTTCTGGCAGCCAGAAACGGCGCACTTCAGGCGCCGTTTCCAACTAGTTAGTTACTTCTTTAGGCTCAGGGAAATCTTGCGATTCTCTTTGTCAATCTCGAGGATTACGAAGTTTTTCTTCTCGTTCAGCTTAAATAGCTTTTCGGGATCGGCGCCTTCTGCGCCTCCGCCAGAAAGGGCTGATGACTGATCGCCCAGTTCGGTAATGTGCACCAGGGCTTCCACGGCCGGGCTAATCTGTATAAACGCACCGAATGGTGTGATGCGAGTAACCATGCCCTCCACCTGTTCGCCCTTCTTGAACTGTTCAACTTCCTTAATCCACGGGTCCTCTTGCAGTTGCTTTAGGCTTAAGCTTAGGCGGTCTTTGTCGATAGCGATGATTTTGGCCTCGACAACGTCGCCCACGTTTACGTAGTCGGCCGGATTATTAACCCGTTCCCAGGAAATTTCCGAGATATGGATCAGACCTTCAATGCCGTCAACGTTTACAAAAGCGCCAAAGTCTACCACACCAGTAATCACGCCTTTCACTACGTCGCCAACTTTCAGCTGTTCAAAGCGCTGCTGCATGTTTTCGCGTACGGCTTCTTTTTCCGAGAAGATCAGCTTGTTCTGCTTGCGGTCGGCATCCAAAATACGCACAGTCAGCGGTTTACCAGTGATACCGTTTAGGCGCTGCAGAATTTCATCCTTGTCAGCACCGGATACGCGAGGGTAGTGCTCGGCCGAAAGCTGACTGACTGGCAAGAAACCCCGAATACCTTCCAGCTCGATAAGCAAACCGCCCCGGTTAGCGTCGTAGGCGGTCACCTCGACCGTTTCACCGGCGTCAAAAATTCGCTTTATTTCGTCCCAACCTCGATCTTTTGCTGCTTTGCGTAGGCTCAAAAGCGCGTAGCCTTCGTCCATTTCTGGGTCGACAATACTTGCGGTAACCGTTTCACCCTCGACGATATTACGGGCAAAGCCAATCTCGCGGCGTGGCACCAAACCAATGCCGTGCGCACCCAGATCAAGCCAGATCTCGTGCTTGCGTACCGAAAGTACCTTCCCTTCAACAACTTCAGTGGGGGCTAGCTGCGTAGCGGACTCCTCCTTTAAAAGGTCGTCCATTGTTATTGCGGTGGATTTCACCATGTGTTTTTAAAACACTCCTTCCAAAAAGTATTTTCTAAGGGCGCTTTAAAGGCACCCAAAAGATTACACTTATTATAAGCCTAAGGGGTGGTCAAAGTAAAGATAAAGTCAAAGAGGAGTCAAGAGGTGCCACAAGGTTTACTCTAGATGGCGGCGATAACTAAGCCGAATACCGCGCAGCCGCATACCCAAAAAGGCAGCTAGCATCATCAGCACCACGGTAGTTCCCATCTCGACGGCCGATGGTCCAGTGGCTGGCACGCTGTGTGGAGCGGCGGGTGGATTATTCGGTGCCGGGGTTGGAGCGGGGGCCGGTTGGGGCGCTGGAGCTGGAGCAGGCGCCGGGGCAGGATTAGTACTTGGCGGGTTAGCGGGGGCCGACGGTGGCTGTTGCTCTGCCGGCGGATTGCTCGGCTTATTAGTCTGGCCAGCCGGGGCAGTTTGAGCTGGCTGCGTGGCATAGTGAGCGTTACGGTTCTTTATAAATCGAATGCCGCCAAATGCAAGGCCGCCCAAAATCAGGGCGATAACAATGAAAATAGCCATGGCTCGGGCTGTACTAGTATTCACACGCAGTCTCTCCCCTTTCCGTTAGTCGCCTCAAAGGCACTTCAATACTCTTGTAATTATTATGATATAACCTTTTGCCGAATGCGACAATAGGTATAAACACAATTTGGCTTAGTCGTCACGCTCACAAAGCAGATATGAAATGAGTTCATGGTTTTATGTTACACTTTAGGCATATGATTGTGGCGGTAGACGTTGGAGGGACCAAGACTTTGGTGGCGAGCTTTGCCACGACGCGCCATATTGCCAACGAAGAGCGCTTTCCTACCCCTGCTGACTCATCCGATTTTCTAAGTCAACTTGCCCAATACCTTGATCGCTTTGACGCTAGCAACGCCGAGGCTATCTGTGTTGCTGTTCCAGGCCTGATTAGCCCCGACGGTACCGTGCTGCGCTGCGGCAACTTACCATGGGTGAATTTTCCACTTCGGAAGCTGCTGGCCAAAAAATATAGCTGCCCGATATTTATTAACAACGATGCCAAGCTGGCTGGCTTAGCCGAAACGCATAACCTGCCTGAAGTGCCACCGCTTAGTTTATACATAACCCTTAGCACTGGCATTGGCACCGGCATTATCGTTAACGGACGGCTCGAGCCAGCACTGGCCAATAGTGAGGGCGGTCATATGGTGCTCCAAACGCCCCAAGGCCCACAGATATGGGAAAATTTTGCCTCGGGCCACGCCATTCACCAGCACTTTAAGCGCAACGCGGCCGATATTCACACGGCAAGCGACTGGCACGAAATTGCCGACAAGCTGGCGCTCGGTTTTCAGGCGATTATTCCACTCTTGCAGCCTCAGGTTATTATTATCGGCGGCAGCGTAGGTAGTTATTTTGACCGCTACGGGCACTTGCTAAAGGAAGTGTTGCGCCACCGCCTACCCGCTTACATTAATCTGCCTATTATCAAACAGGCCGCTCATCCGCAAGAGGCCGTATTATATGGTTGTTACTATTATGCCGTCCATCAAAGAATTACTTCGCCAGCTTCGTAAGCAGTATCCCGACTACGATTTTGTAGCGGGTGATGAGTTTCGATGGTCCGGTGCGTCGAGCACGATCGTTGTTGCTGCCAACGCCGCGACGGCCGATGCCGCCTATATTTTGCACGAACTGGCCCATGCTATTTTGCAGCACAACGACTATCACCTGGACGTTGAACTTTTGCGCTGTGAGTCACAAGCTTGGAATTATGCCCATGAAACGCTTGCTCCACGCCACAAGGTGCCTGTTAGCATCAACCTTATAGAGGACGCACTGGATTCATATCGCGAATGGCTGCATGCTCGCTCCGCCTGTCCTAACTGCGGCCAAACCGGCTTACAAAACAAAACGAGCACCTACACGTGTTTAAACTGTAGATGCTCGTGGCATCCTAACGATGCCCGTCAATGCGCGCTGAGGCGCTACAAACTGCCCTTAAGCAGCTAGTTCAACGTCGTTCTTGGTAACTATAGCTGTAGGAGCTGCAGTCTCTGACTTGCGGCGGCGGCTAATGCGGCCACCTTTTGCACCGGCAATGCGAGCGCGTTCACGGCCTGTAAGACCGTCTTCTCCTGTAACGTGTGAGGCAAAACCTCCGGTGTCACTCTTTCCACCACCGATTTTGCCAATACGGGCATAAAAGTCTTTGCCATACTTTTTCTTATTAGTATTAGCGGCCTGCTGGCCGCCCTTAATAGTACCTGGCATGTATATATCTCCTCTTAACTCACATCTGATATAGTGATTATGACTAAAATAGCAGCTTTTGATACGCATGTCAATATTTACATGAGCATTTTACATTATAGACGTTCCTTATAATCAGATAAGGAACAATTATAGGGTTCGCTTGCCACTCTTAATTAGTCTGCATAAAAGAAAAACCCCGCTATTCGCGAGGTCCTTCTATAAAACGGCACCGTGCTAGTTTCCCGCCAAAGCAGTATAATCGCCGCTGCTGGGCTTAACTTCCGTGTTCGGAATGAGAACGGGTGTTTCCCCAGCGCCATGGGCACCGAAGGTTGTTTTTTGCTATTGATTAGTTCTGCATGTTGTTACCCCCAGAAAAAGTATAGAAAAAACAATCTTCAATGTCCATCCAATGCCGATAAATTCTTGATAAAGTACGACGTCGTGCATTGATATGCACCAACTACTAGTCAACCTACCTTATCCGTTTTCTTTATGCAAGCATAAATCTGACGGATAAGGGCATAAAAAGTCAATGCCTCTATTAGTACGCTTCGGCTCCATACATTACTGCACTTCCACCTTGCGCCTATCAACCTGATCGTCTTTCAGGGAGGTCATAGGGAAATCTAATCTTGAGGTCAGTTTCGCGCTTAATATGCTTTCAGCGCTTATCTGGTCCGCACTTAGCTACTCGGCAATGCCCTTGGTAGAACAACCGATACACCAGAGGTGCGTCCACCCCGGTCCTCTCGTACTAGGGGCAGATCCTCTCAAATTTCCTATCGTCCGTACCGGATATAAACCGAACTGTCTCACGACGTTCTGAACCCAGCTCACGTACCTCTTTAACGGGCGAACAGCCCGACCCTTGGAAGGTGCTCCCCCTCCAGGATGAGATGAGCCGACATCGAGGTGCCAAACAGCGCCGTCTATGTGAACTATTGGGCGCTATAAGCCTGTTATCCCCGGGGTAACTTTTATCCGTTTACGCTGGCAATCCCACATTCATGTACTCGAAAGTACGTAACCAGCGGTTCACTAACTCCCACTTTCGTGCCTGATTGGGATGTATCCCTCACAGTCAAGCTGGCTTATGCGTTTGCACTATCACTTCGATTTCCATCCGAAGCTAGCCAACCTTTGAACGCCTCCGCTACTCTTTAGGAGGCAACCGCCCCAGTTAAACTACCCACCATACACGGTCCGGGACCCTGGAGCTGCAGACAATCATCATGAAGCATGTCACATGTATCAGAGATGTACCATGTGACAGATGGCAAACATCTGAAACATGATACTTGCTACATCTTTGTTACATGAAAATTGATACATGGAACATATTAAATTGCTTGCAATTCAAGGGCCCCGTAAGAATAAAGTTACAACAAGGGTGGTATTTCACCGATGACTCCACAAATGCTAGCGCATCCGCTTCATAGTCTCCCACCTATGCTACACATGTTGTAACCCGATTCAATGTAAAGCTGTAGTAAAGCTCCACGGGGTCTTTTCGTCCTGGTACGGACAGACGGCATCTTTACCGCCAATGCACTTTCACCGAGTCCTTCGTTGAGACAGTACCCATATCATTACACCATTCGTGCGGGTCGGAACTTACCCGACAAGGAATTTCGCTACCTTAGGACGGTTATAGTTACCGCCGCCGTTCACCGGGGCTTCAGTTCGCACCGTGAAGCGCTCTCCTTAACCTTCCGGCACCGGGCAGGTGTCAGCCCCTATACATCCACTTTCGTGTTAGCAGAGACCTGTGTTTTTGGTAAACAGTTGCATGGGTTCTTTAGCTGCGGCCCAGACTTCTCGCTGAAGCGAGAAACTAAGTTAACAATAATCATTTTGCAATTTACAATGTTGGAAATTACTCCGCAATTGATCGTTTAAAATGTGAATTGCTAATTGCTTCTCACTTTGGCGAGAAGCCCAGGCAGACCTTATCCCTAAGTTACGGTCGCTGTATTGCCGAGTTCCTTAACGAAGGTTCTCTCGTAAGCCTTGGTCTACTCGACCTGAGCACCTGTGTTGGTTTGCGGTACGGGCGGCTATATTCACACGTACACATGCTTTTCTAGCCAGCTTGGCTCACCTGACTCGCGCCCACGAAGGACACTCGCATTCGCGCTTCACCCCGCTCATCGCTACGCGCTGAGCAATTATCAATCTTCATTGAGCAATTTACCGATATGGAAATTGCTCCGCAATTGAAAATTGAACATTGTTACATGTTAATTGCCCTTCACGCAATGAAGAGCGGGACTAGACGCTTAGACGGACATAACCATGAGTCCGCTCAAGCTACCATGCCGTGCACAGTGTACAAAATATAACCGGTACGGAAATATTAATCCGTTGTCCATCGCCTACGCTATGCGCCTCGGCTTAGGCCCGACTAACCCCGGGATGATTACCATGGCCCGGGAAACCTTGCTCTTTCGGCCGACAGGATTCTCACCTGTCTTGAAGTTACTCATTCCAGCATTCTCACTTCCTCACGCTCCACCAAACCTTACGGTTCAGCTTCAATGCAGAGAGGAACGCTCCTCTACCAGACTCGCGCTCTGCGCGAGAATTTACAATTCACAATTTGCAATTCACAATTAAGGAACTTAAGTTTAATTAAAAATTCCGTCATTGAAAACTGATCATTGACCATTGAAAATTCTTGTGCAAAGCACAAGCCTCCATATCTTCGGTAGTACGCTTAAGCCCCGTTACATTTTCCACGCAGGATCTCTTGACGAGTGAGCTGTTACGCACTCTTTAAATGAATGGCTGCTTCTAAGCCAACATCCTCGCTGTCGAAGAAATCCCACCTTGTTTCCCACTGAGCGTACATTTAGGGACCTTAGATGATGGTCTGGGCTGTTTCCCTTTCGAGCGCCGAGCTTAGACCCGACGTTCTAACTGCCGCGGTACGGCACACGGTATTCGTAGTTTGTTAAGGGTGGGTATCCTTGCGGACCCCAGTCCTTTACAGAGCTCTACCCCCGCGTACTATTTTCGCGACGCTAGCCCTAAAGCTATTTCGAGGAGAACCAGCTATCTCCGGGTTCGATTGGCATTTCACCGCTAACCACAGCTCATCCGGGAGCTTTACAACGCTCTACGGTGCGGCCCTCCACGTAGTTTTACCTACGCTTCAGCCTGGCCATGGTTAGGTCACCCGGTTTCGGGTCTATTCCTGCCGACTTATGAGACCTACTTTATGATAACTTTACGGCTGCAATCACTTTATTTTGGCTGCGGCTTTATAAAAATTTATCGACATATTCACCAATATGCCTCAAAATTTTTCCTTTGCCTCGCTCAAAATAAAGCGATTTCGCTTCGCAAATTACCATAAAGTAGGTCTCTGGCGCCCTATTCAGGCTCGCTTTCACTATGGCTCCGCCAAATGGCTTAACCTTGCCGACAAAAATAACTCGCTGGATCGTTCTACAAAAAGCACGCCGTCACAGGCTTCTCGCAAAAGCGAGAAGAATTATCATGTAGCAATTATCAATGATCAATTGCGGAGCAATTTCCATACATGAAAATTGCGAATTGAAAATTGAAAATTGCTTCTCACTTCAGTGAGAAGCCCGCTCCGACTCCTTGTAAGCACACAATTTCAGGATCTATTTCACTCCCCTCCCGGGGTTCTTTTCACCTTTCCCTCGCGGTACTTGTTCACTATCGATCATAAGATATGTTTAGCCTTGGGAGGTGGTCCTCCCGGATTCAGACAGGATTTCTCGTGTCCCGTCCTACTTGAGAAAACAAATTTAAGGTCAGCTTCGCTTTCACGTACCTGGCTATCACAGTCTTTGGCTAATCTTTCCAAATTATTCTGCTAGCAAAGCCGATTTCTTACCTTACGGGCTGCTGACAGGCAATCCCTCGCAAGAAAGAGGACTCGATAACTCGAGGACTCTTTCATGGTCATTTGTTAACTCGCAACCCTTTTTAGATATTCGTCTGTCAACTTATTTGCCGGCAATAAATTACCAGGCAAAAATCTAAAAAGTTTGGGCTCTTCCCATTTCGCTCGCCACTACTTTGGGAATCGTTATTTACTTTCTTTTCCTCGCCCTACTAAGATGTTTCAGTTCAGGCGGTTCCCGTCTATTACCCTATGTGTTCAGGTAATGATGCTACGACATGACTCGTAGCGGGTTTCCCCATTCGGAAATCTCCGGATCACAGCTTGTGTGACAGCTCCCCGAAGCTTATCGCAGTCTTCCACGTCCTTCATCGGTATCTTATGTCTAGGCATTCGTTGTGTGCTCTTGAGTAACTTTTTATGCATTGGTCGACTAGTAGTTGGTAAACACCAAAATGGCGCATCATACGTTTGTGTATGACACTTTATATGACAAGCATATAAAGTCCAACTGCCGTCGTCCTTTATCAAAACCTAATTGTTAATTTACAGAACTCTCCCTCAGTTAAGTTCACACAACAGTATAGCCCACGTAGCTATACTTTTGTCTGGCCTTAAGTGTCATCATCTTAACAAGGTTACGACGATGCTGTAAAGGATATTTTCGCTGTAATATCTGCAACAAAAAATACCCCTGTTACTCCATAGACGCTTTGCGCTGAAGTGCCAGAGGTTTTCCCTCGATAACTCAAGAAAACGTTCGCTTTTATATTATTATACCTGCTTGGCGGTGTATTTGCAACAGATAAAAATGGCAAACTTACTACTTCTTAACTTGTAGAATTGGTGGGCGATCCAGGACTTGAACCTGGGACCTCGTCATTATCAGTGACGCGCTCTAACCAGCTGAGCTAATCGCCCATTTTATTTATATGAAACCAGATCTTGCCACCAACTACGTTCGTGGCACAACCTGGTGGAGCATCAGGGACTCGAACCCTGGACCCCCTGCTTGCAAAGCAAGTGCTCTAGCCAACTGAGCTAATGCCCCACGAACCGCCGCGGCGGCAGTTCGTGTTTTCCTAGCTTGGCCGAGTCTGGAGTGACTTGTCGCGAAGACGAGCAAAAGTGGATGAACTGCCACACAATGACAATCAGTATTTTACCCAAAACTACCCTTTTGAGCAAGTAATCATCACAACCTTTAGCCTAAATTCAATCTATTAAACACGCAAAACGCCCCCAAATAGGAGGCGTTTTATTCTTAACAATTTGGTAGTGCAGTCAACGTTCAGTCAAAAAGGTGAACCTAAGTCTCGTCTCTTCGTAGAGAAGAGATACAATCGTTTTGTAGATCCGGCAAAACAACTCGAGACCGACCTAGCTTAACAAGTGATTGCTCGACTCGTTAGCATAGTACTCCCTAGAAAGGAGGTAATCCATCCGCAGCTTCCGCTACGGATACCTTGTTACGACTTAACCCCAATCATCCCCCCCACCTTAGGCCTAAACAAGTTAGGACTTCGGGTGTTGGTGACTTTCATGGTTTGACGGGCGGTGTGTACAAGACCGGGGAACGTATTCACCGCAGTGTGCTGACCTGCGATTACTAGCGATTCCGGCTTCATGCAGGCGAGTTTCAGCCTGCAATCCGAACTGGGACCGGCTTTGATGGGATTTGCTCCGTCTCGCGACTTAGCTGCCCTTTGTACCGGCCATTGTAGCGCGTTTGTAGCCCAGGATGTAAGAGTAATACAGACCTGACCTCATCCCCTCCTTCCTCCCCGTAGCCGGGGCAGTCTAAATAGAAAAATCCAACTAATCATAAGGGTTGCGCTCGTTAATGGACTTAACCAAACATCTCACGACACGAGCTGACGACGGCCATGCAACACCTGTCACTGAGTTCCGGCTTTCAACACACAATAAAATATTCTGTGCTCAAAGCCGGCACTCACTGCTTTCACAGTAATTCTCAGGATGTCAAACCCTGGTAAGGTTCTTCGCTTAGCCTCGAATTAAACAACACGCTCCACCGCTTGTGCGGGTCCCCGTCAATTCCTTTGAGTTTTAATCTTGCGACCGTACTCCCCAGGCGGGATGCTTAACGCGTTAGCTTCGCTACATACCGGGTCGATACGGCATACAGCTAGCATCCATAGTTTACGGCGTGGACTACCCGGGTATCTAATCCGGTTCGCTCCCCACGCTTTCGTGCCTCAGTGTCAGAAACATGCCAGTAGACTGCCTACGCCATTGGTGTTCCTCCCTATATCTACGGATTTCACTCCTACACAGGGAATTCCATCTACCTCTCATGTTCTCAAGTAATTCAGTTCAAATAATAGCCGCATGGTTGAGCCACACGATTTCACTATTTGCTTAAACCACCACCTACGCAACTCTTTACGCCCAGTCACTCCGGATAACGCTCGGATCCTCCGTATGACCGCGGCTGCTGGCACGGAGTTAGCCGATCCTTATTCATAAGTTACCGTCATAATCTTCACTTATAAAAGCAGTTTACGACCCGAAGGCCTTCATCCTGCACGCGGCGTTGCTCCATCAGGGTTGCCCCCATTGTGGAAGATTCCTAACTGCTGCCTCCCGTAGGAGTCTGGACCGTATCTCAGTTCCAGT
>Ga0137376_10002567_pt1 | contig 10919 bp, 11 predicted proteins | sample SagtaG_23_FD_104814 | JGI IMG/M metagenome (GOLD analysis project Ga0137376, IMG submission 104814) | Vadose zone soil microbial communities from Sagehorn Ranch, Mendocino, California, USA - Sage2_L_20_16 metaG | ecosystem: Environmental > Terrestrial > Soil > Vadose zone | place: USA... | reverse complement strand
TCGCTGGTCGAGGCGAGGCTGATCGAAGGGCTCGACGACGAGCAGGTGAAGGAGATGTTCCGCGCCGCCCGCCGATGCCGACTACCAGGCGATCGCGAATGACGCGCGCGCGCTGGCCCGACAGCTTCCGCGAAAAGGGGCGATCGACGAAGACAAGCGCAGCGAGCTCGTGGCGGTCCTCGCCCGCCTGCAGAAGCGGGTAGGCGAGGTTGCGGCCCTCGATTTCTTCCACGCGCGCGGCCGCGAGACGGTCGAGGGATTGCTCCAGGAGCTGGACGAGAAGGTCGCCGCCCGCGTGCCCAGGATGGAGAGCGCTGCTGCTCGCGCCGTCGAAAAGCCACACGGCGCAACCTGGGTCACGCGCACGGGCATCCATGTGGATCGCATGGCGAGCGCTTGGCTCATCCGCCGCTTCATCGATCCCCGGGCGACGTTCAAGTTCGTCTCATCCCGGGAGCACCGCCACCATCCGGGCGATCTGCGCTTCGACATGTTCGACGGCGAGTTCACGCACCAGGGCGAGCTTTGCTCCTTCGAGGTGCTGCTCGCGCGCTTCGCGATGACCGATGTGGCGCTGCGGGCGATCGCGGAGATCGTCCACGACATCGATCTGAAAGACGAGAAGTACGGCAGGCCCGACAACGCCGGCTTCGAGCACCTGATCAACGGGATCGCAATGGCGCACCCCGAGGACGAAGTCCGCCTGCAGCGCGCCAGCGCGGTCCTCGACGACCTTTACGAGTACTTCAAGCGCAGGCGCCGCGGAGGAGAGACATGAGGAAGGTCGCACTCGCCGCAATGGTCGCCGCGGCTGCGTTCGCGGAGGAGAAGATGACCAGATTCAATTTCGATTCGGACACGGCCGGGCAAACTCCGAAGGGATTCGAATTCGCGCTTACCGGCAAGGGCAGGCCGGGCATATGGATCGTGCAGGCGGTGAACGACGCGCCGAGCGGCAAGAACGTCCTTGCGCAGACGGACGGAGACGATACCGACTATCGATTCCCGATCGCGTTCACTGGCCCGGAGCTGAAGGACTTGCGCCTGTCGGTGAAGTGCAAGCCGGTGGCCGGGAAAGGCGACCGGGGTTGCGGGATCATCTGGCGGCTGATGGACAAGGACAACTACTACGTCACGCGCGCCAACGCGCTCGAGGACAACGTGCACCTCTACCACGTCGTCAACGGTCGCCGGGTCCGATTCGCGGGATGGGACGGCAAGGTCGCGTCGGGCGTCTGGCACGAGCTCTCGATGGACATGGTCGGCAATCACATCCAGGTCTTCTTCAACGGCAGCAAGGTCATCGACGACCGCGACGACACCTTCAAGGACGCCGGCAAGTTCGGCGTCTGGACCAAGGCCGATTCCATCGTCCAGTTCGACGACCTCGTCGCCACGCCGAAGTAAGCCTTTCGAAGGAGAAGCGCATGATCGCCACCGCCCTGATGCTGGTTGCAACGTTGAACACCGCGAAGATCGAGGAGCTCACCGGTCTCAAAGGCAAGCTCGACGAGAAGGAAGGCGCGTTCAAGGTCTCATATCCCCGGTCCGACATCGCTCCCACGGTCGCCGGCGTGAAGCTGACGCCGCCGCTTGGCCTTACCGCCTGGGCTTCCTTCATCGGCGGGGGAGCGCACACGATGGTCATGGGCGACATGGTGCTCACCGAGGACCAGGTGAACCCCGCGATGAGCGCGGCGCTGGACAACGGCCTGGAAGTGACCGCGCTGCACAACCACTTCTTCTGGGATTCGCCGAAGGTGATGTTCATGCACATCGGCGGCATGGGCGACGAGGAGAAGCTCGCGTCGGCCACGGGCAAGGTATTTGCCGCGCTGAAGGAGAGGGGCGAAGTGCCGACGGCGGAGATCGATCCCGCGAAAAGCTCGATCGATCCGGCCAGGCTCGACGCGGCCTTTGGCAAGAAGGGCGAGTTCAAGGACGGCGTCTACAAGGCGACCTGGGGCCGGACGACGAAAGAGCATGGGATGACGGTCGGCAACACCATGGGCGTGAACACCTGGGCGGCGCTGACCGGCTCCCCCGAGAAAGCCGTCGTCGACGGCGACTTCGCCATGCTCGAGTCGGAGATGCAGGAGATCCTCAAGACGCTCCGCCACGCGAACATCAACGTCGTCGCCATCCACTCCCACATGTCGGGCGAACAGCCGCGCATCCTGTTCCTGCACTACTGGGGGGTCGGGCCAGCCGAGCAGCTTGCCAAGGCGGTCATGTCGGCCGTGGCCAAGACGAAGGCGAAGTGATGATCGACGGTCCAGACCACTGCGCTCGATGGTAGTGAAAGAGATCGCCCAGGCTCTCGCCGATGGAATGCGACGGGGCGAATCCGAGCCCCTGAAGACGGGACACGTCGGCGACATGCCGCCGGACGCCGGCGGGGCGATCGTTCCTCCGGGCGATCTCGACCTGGCCGTTCAACCCGGAAACGCGAAGCAGCTCGGAAAGGATGGCGTGAATCGGCGTCTCGCGTCCGCTCGCGAGGTTGTACACGCTGCCGCGTTCGCCCCTTCGCGCAAGGAGGAGGAGGGCAGCCGCGACGTCGCGAACGTCGATGAAATCGCGAGTCGTATCGAGCGCCCCGACTTCGAGTGCCGCGCGACCCGAGCCCGGAACCGACGCGAGCTGGGCGGCAAGACGCGCGCAGACATGACTCTCGCTTTGCCCCGGCCCGACCACGTTGAAGATGCGCGCCGTCACGAAGGCAAAGCCGCGGCGCGCGGCATGGATGCGAACGACGTGCTCGGCTGCCAGCTTCGTCAGTCCGTACATGTCCGCCGGATTGCAGGGATCGGACTCGCGAACGGGTAGCGATGCCGGCCCTCCGTAAACGCTGCCGCTGGACCCGAGGATCACTACCGCCTCGGACCCGGGAGCATCGCCGACCGCGTTCATCAAGGAAGCGGTGCCCTCGATGTTCGTTTGGAACAGCTCGCCCTCCGCGGCCGTGTGCAGGGCGGATGCGAGATGAAAGACGCAATCCGGCCGGAACTCGCGGAGAAGGCCACACAGTCTGGGCGTGTCGAGCAGTGAGATGGACTGATATCGATGGCGTGCGGAAATGCTGGCGAGCAGCTCCGCCGGAAGTGGAGCCCGCCCTCGTCCGCCGCGCTTCGAGATCGCATGCGTGAAGAAGCCATCGACGCTGCCCGATCGGCCGATGCCCAGCACCTCGGAATCGGCCTGCGTATCGAGGATGCGCGCGGTGAGATAACGCCCGACGAGTCCCTGCGCGCCGGTGATGAGGTATCGACGGGTCACCGTTCGACGCCCGCCACGGTCAGGCGCAACCCTTCTTCGAGCGCAATGGCGGGTTCCCATCGGAGGATCTCGCGCGCCCGACGGTTGTCGGCGATCAGCTCGTGGATCTCGCTCTTGCCTGGCCGGTCGCGCTCCCCGACTTCCCGGATGGGGCAGGTCAGCGCGAGCGCCTCGAGGACGAGTTTCGCGACCCGCTCGACGCTCGTTCCGCGCATGGTGCCGATGTTGAAGATCTCCAGCTCGCGGCTTTCGAGGGAACAGGCGCTGGCAATCGCTTCGGCGACGTCGGTGACGAAGCAGTAATCGCGGATCGGCCGCAGGTCTCGCAGTACCACCGGCAGGCCACGGCGCGCCATGCCGATGATGGTCGGGATCAACGACTCCGGGGACGCCGTGGGACCATAGATCGAGAAGGGCCGGAGAATGACGGCGCGCAGTTCGAAAGCATGGACGTACGACTCGATGAGCTTCTCGGCCCCGATCTTCGCCGCGGCGTAAGGAGATCGGGCGCTGATTGGGTGGTCTTCGCCGACGGGTGAGCGAAGCGGCCGGCCATAGACTTCGGCCGACGAGACGTACACCAGCTTCCGCACGCCCTCCGCGCGGCAAGCCTGCAACAGCGCAGCGGTTCCTTCGCCGTGGGCCCGCACGTACTTCGACGGGTCCTGGAACGAACCGCCCACCGATGCAGGTCCGGCGAGGTGGACGACGGAGTCGGCGCCCGCAACGAGCTTCCGCATCGCCGTCGAGTCACAGATGTCGGCTTGGGCGACGTACGCAGCCCCGGGCGGGATTCGTGCCGCCTCGTTTGGAGGCCCGATGACGGCTTGAACGCGGGCTCCCTTGCGCGCCAGCGCATCGACGGCTGCGGGTCCCAGGAATCCTCCTGCGCCCGTGACCGTGATGCACCTGCCCTGCAGCGGGTTCTCCATCGTCTCGCCCGGTCAATGCACCGTCGCACGGTGCTTGCGGTTCGCCTCGATCATGCTCTCGAAGCAGCCTTCCATCTGGCGGCTGATGACCTCCGGAGTGAAGCGTTCGAGATAGCGTTCGTAAGCGCCCCGCCCCAGCCGCTCGGCGAGGCGGGCATCTCCCAGCACTTGCATCACAGCGTGCGCCAGTGCGCCTGGGTCGTCCGGTGGAACGATCAGGCCCGTCCGGCCGTGCTCGACGTGATCCGGGATTGCTCCGACGGAAGAGACCACCGCCGGCTTTCCCAGCGACATCCCTTCGATGATCGCGTTTGGGAGAGAATCGATCGACGAAGGGTGGACGTGAACGTCGATCACGCTCCACACGTCGGAGATGCTCCCCGGATAGCCCTGGATTCGAACGCGGTGCGCGATTCCCAGTTCCTGCGCCTGCCGCCGCAACTGGTGCGGATAGGTCGGACCCTGGCGCTCGTAGCCGACGCAGAGAACGTAGACGTCGTGCCCGTTGTCGATGATGCGCCTGGCGGCTTCGAGGAGCACCGCCTGCCCTTTGAAGGGAACGAGGCCCGCGACCTGCCCGAGGATGGTCGCGCGGCTATCCTCGGGGATGCCGAATTCCCTCAACACCTCGCTTCGCGAGCGGGTTGGCTTGTCGAGGCGCACGCCGTTCGCAATCACGTGGAGCGGCGGCGGCGACCCGCCGATGTAACGCGCGAGCTCGGTAGCCCGAATCTTCGCATCGGTGATGATCGCGCTGCACCGGCGAAGATTGAGCCGGCGAATCGTGGGGAAGAGAAACTGGCGAATGGAACGGCTGTCGAGGATCTTCCAGAGGTCCAGCTCGCTGTAGAGGGTGATGGCCACAGGAGTGCCAGCGCTCACGGCCGCGGGCACCGCTGTGTAGAGCGCGGTCTCGAGGTGCGCGTCGACGACGTCGGCGCGACTGGAGATGATGAGGCGCCGCAGTCTCTGGATGGCCACCGCGAGCGTGGTGGCGGTGTTCGTAAGCCTGACGATGCGCGGGCCTCGCGCGTCGGCCGGATGCGGCACGCCGAGGTCGTGCACCGTCACGCCCGCGTCGGCGAACTGGCGCCGCATGGAGCCGCACTGGCTGCGAAGCGAGTGGTGCGGCGGGTACAGGGTCACCACCGTGTGGTCGAACCGGTTCGTATCGATCGTGCGGGCAAGATGGAAGAGGCGGTTCTCGCCTCCACCAAAGTTCAGGTCGGAGATGACGGAGAGGACCCTGATCACGGCTGCACCCGCCCGCGCTCCGCAATCGTGCCCGGCCAGCCGTCCACATGTTCGAGGAGCAGCCGTTCCGCACGAACCAATGCCGCCTCGTCGTTCACGTCGATCCAGGGCTCGCGGTGGGGGTAGGCCACGACCGTGTCATCCGCGTCGAGCAGGGCATCGATCAGCGCGGGCACGTCGAATCGGCGGCCGGCAGGAACGCGATCGATGGCCCGGCGGTTGAAGACGTACGTCCCGCTCGAGACGGGCACGGACAGTTTCGGCTTCTCGCGGTACGCGACGACGCGCTGCCCCTCCAGGTCGAGCATCCCAAACGGGATCGGAAACGGCTGATTGTGAGTGGCGATCGTCGCCGCGGCCTCGCGTTCCCGGTGGTACCGGGCGAGCTGTTCCAGATCCAGGCTCGTCAGGTTGTCGACGTTGACGATCAGGACGTCGTCGATCCCAGGCGGCAGGGACGCCACCGCACCGATGGTCCCGAGTTGTTCGGTCTCGACCAGTGCCTCCAGCGTCGCAGACTGCGATTTGGCCAGCGGCCGGCCGTGCGCGTCGATCCACGCGGCGAGGGCCCGCTCCTGCGCGTTGATGGCGACGTAGAGCTGCTTGAAGCCGAACCACAGCAATGCCCTGAGATTGCGCTCGATCAGGGGCATCCCGAGCACCGTGCGCAGGCCTTTGTGTCGACCAGAGCCTCCTGCCCTCATCCGTTCCGATCGACCGCCGGCCATGATCAGCGCGGCGACTGGAAAGAAAGCCATGAGAATCCCGCCCGTGAATCGGGAAACGAATCTGCGGCAAGGTGATGCTCCTGCCGCATGAAGGCCAGTGCCGGCCGTCTCGACGGTGTGAAATCCAGCGCCGTGCGCCAAGCAATCCCGATAAGAAATGAACTCAAAATACAGGCGCGGATGTCAGCGTGAACTGGATGCGCTCGTCGCCGCTTGCGCGGCCTGGGCATCCTGCTCACATTCGCGCGGGGCGTGACGGGCGGCGGGGCGGATGGCGACTCTCGTTTTCGATATCGGTGGAACGACCACGCGAGTCGGCCTCTACGATTCCTGTCATGCGAAGATCGTCCGGTCTGCCGCTGCCGCGACACCGAATCATCTCGACTTGCCGGGCCTCCCGTTCGAACGGCTGCGCGACGGGCTTCTCTCGCTGATGGGCAGGTTGGGCGACGAGCTCGTCGCCCAGCAGGTGGTGCGCGAAGTGGACGTCGCCTTCGCAGGCCCGATCGATCCCGCCGGAAACATTCTCGCTGCTCCTACGCTCTGGGGTTCCCGGTTGACCTCCCCGTATCCGCTGGGTCAGGACATCGCGCGCCGCTGGCCTGACGCGCGCGTCCGAATCCTGAACGACGTCACGGCGGCGGGGTATCGCTATCTGCGATCGAGCGAGGACGACTTCTGCATCGTCACGGTCAGTTCCGGAATCGGCAACAAGGTGTTTGCCAACGGCCGGCCGCTGGTCGGGAAGAATGGATTGGGCGGAGAGCTGGGACATCTGCGCGTCGACGACTCCGAAGGAGCGCCGATCTGCGAATGCGGCGGCCGCGGACATCTTGGCGCGGTCTCTTCGGGCCGGGCGGTCCTCGCGTACGCGCGAAAACACGCGCCGCAGGGCTCTTGCATCGAAGGTTTGACGAGCGGCGATCTCGTCGCCGCCTTCCGCCGTGAAGAGCCCTGGGCCATGAGGATCGTCGAGCGCGGCGCCGGCCCGCTCGGCTGGGCGCTGGCCGCGATGCATCTCGGCCTCGGGATCGAGCGATTCGTGCTCGTGGGTGGCTTCGCCCTGGCGCTCGGCGACGTCTACCGGCAGCTCGTGGCCCGGGCTGCAAATGCCCGCTGCTGGGACGCGCCCGGGGGTTGGGAGTCGCGGGTGGAGTTGGGCGTGAACGACGACTTGTCGGGACTGATTGGCGCCGGAATCGCAGGAATGGTGCGGGAGGAGTCCGTATGAAGGTCGGCCGCTACAACTATGCGCATCAGCTCGGAACGGACATCGAGCCCCTGATCGCCGACCTGCGGGCAATGCTCGTCGGCGGTCGGTACGAGCTGACACCCGAGGTGAAGCAGTTCGAAGCGCAGCTCGCGGAGTTTCTCGGAGCGAGATACATCCGGGGCGTCAACACCGGCACCGACGCCTTGGTGGTGGCCCTGCGGGCCCTGGGCATCGGTCCGGGCGATCAAGTCGTCACGCAGGCGAACACGTTCCACGCGACCGTCGGCGCGATCGACCTCGTCGGCGCCGAACCGGTCCTGGTGGACGTGGATCCGGACACGTTCCTCATCGACAAGCGGCAGCTCCGCGACGCGATCGGTTCGAAGACGCGCGCGCTGATGCCGGTGCACCTGTACGGCAAACCGACGCCGATGGCCGAGATCGTCGCGCTGGCCGAAGCGCGTGGACTTTTCGTGATCGAGGACGCTGCACAGGCGATCGGTGCCCGCATCGAGGGGCAGTCGGTGGGCACGTTCGGCCACTTCGGATGCTTCAGCTTCCACCCGAGCAAGAACCTCGCCGCGGCAGGCGACGGTGGAGCAGTCGTAGCGCGAAATGCGGAGCTCGACGAGGCGCTCCGACGGCAGCGCGAGCTCGGACAGGTGGGACAGAACAATCACGTCGTCGTCGGCTTCAATACCAAGCTCGACGCGCTGCAGGCGAAGATCCTCTCCTGGAAGCTGCCGCGCCTGGAAGAGTGGAACGAGTATCGGCGCAAGGTCGCCGGATGGTATCGCGAACGGCTCGCCGGGCTCCCCCTCGGATTCCAGGCGCGCACCGAGGGCGAAACCCACGTCTACCATCTCTTCCAGGTGCGGACGCGCGAACGGGATTCGCTTCTGGCGCATTTGCGCGCGCGCGACGTCGACGTGGTCGTCCGCTATCCAACGCCGATTCACCTGCAGCCGGCATTCGCCGCGAAAGGCTGGAAGGCGGGACAGTTTCCGGTCGCGGAACGCCTGGCAAGAGAGCTGCTTTGCCTGCCGATCCGGCCGGACATCGGCATCGACGAGATTGATTACGTCACCGATTGCATCCACGAGTTCTTCCAGAACGTGGCGGTCGGGTGAAGCCGGTCGTCACCATTCTCGGCGGGAGTACGCCCTTCACCGCGGCGTTGGTGGAGGCGCTTCGCGCCGCGTCGGCCGGCATTCCCGCTTGCGAGCTGCGGCTCTTCGGCCAGGACGTCGATGCGCTGGAGAGAATGGCACGATACGGGGATCGCAGGCTGGCCGCGTTCGGCTGGAGCGTGTCGTCGAGCCGCCGGCTCGAGCAGGCCGTCGACGGCGCGGCCGTCGTCGTGAACCAGATCCGCTTCGGCGGCCTTGCGGGCAGGGCGCGGGACGAGGACCTCGCCTGCCGGTTCCAGCTTCCGGCGGATGAAACCCTGGGCCCGTGCGGACTGACGAGCGCGCTGCGGGTCGTTCCCCGAATCCGCGAGCTCGCTACCGAGCTTGGACGTCGATGTGCCGACGCCTGGGTGCTCAATCTCTCGAATCCGTTGAGCATCACCACGCGCATGATGATCCGAGCGGGGGCGCCCGCCAGGTGCGTCGGGCTCTGCGAGCTACCGGCGGCTACCGTGGTCGAGACCTGCCGGCTTCTTCAGATGCCGTTCACGGACGTCGAATGGGATTACGCCGGGCTCAATCACCGTGGCTTCGTCTTTTCGCTGAAGCATCGGGGAGAGGACCTGCTGCCGTCGCTGCCCGGGTTGCTTGAGGGCCGAACCATCTTCGGCGTCAGCGGAGAGGAGATCCGGCGGGTCGGCGCGGTCCCGCTGAAGTACTTCCGGCTGTCGACCTGCGCCGGCACGCCGGCCGCGAAAGGTCGGGCTGACTTCCTGCGCGACCTCAAGGAGACGATTGCGCGCGAGCTCGAGCAGTGGACCGCTCCACCGCCCAGCCTGGGGATGCGCGATCTGTCCTGGTACGACGGCGCGGTCGTTCCGATGATCGCCGCGATCTTCGCGGATGGCGGTTGCCGCATGATCGTCAACTGCCTGCGCGACGACGGCCTCGTCCGGGAAGTCCCGGTCCGCGTCTGGCGCAAGCGCGTGGACGTCATCGAAACCGAACCGCCCGCCCATCTGGCGCCGTGGCTCGAGCGGTGGGCCGCTCACGAGCGGGCGCTGCTCGAGGCTGTCGAATCTCCGACCCCCGAACGCATCGAGCGCGCGCTCGCGCTCGACCCCGCGGTGCCCGGCGCAAAGGTGCGCGAGATCGGGCAGGCGATATGGGCGGGATATGAGAACTGACAAGCGACCGGATTCATTGCGCATCGCAATCGTCGGCTGCGGCCGGATGGGATTGCAGCACGCCCGCAGTGCGTCGCAGTTGGGCCACCGCATCCGCGTGGCCTGCGACGTCGACGTCGCGCGAGCCTCGGCGCTTGCGAGCGAGCATCCAGGGTCCGAGGTAGTCACCGACGCCGCGACCATCGCCTGGGACGAGGTGGACGCCGCTTTTGTCTGCACACCGCCGTTTGCGCGGGGCCCGGTGGAACTGTTCGCCGCGCAGGCGGGAGTGCCGCTCTTCCTCGAGAAGCCGATCGGCCTCTCGGCGACGCAGTGCCTCTCGGCGCTGACGGCGGTTCGCCTCACGGGCACCATCACGTCGGTGGGGTACATGAACCGATATCGCGCCTCCGTCCGGCGCGCCAGGAGCCTGCTCGAGGGGGAAAGCCTCCTCGGCTTCACCGCTCATTGGGTGTGCGCCGCCTACCGGGTCCCGTGGTGGGGAGATGCGACGCTGTCCGGCGGACAGCTCAACGAGCAATGCACTCATTTGATCGACCTCGCGCGCCACCTCGTCGGGGAAGTCAGCGAAGTGAATGCTTTCGCGCAGCCCAGCCCGGACGGCGGCGGCGGCACCGCGGCGGTCTCCATCCTGCTGCGCTTCCGCAACGGCGCCCTGGGGACCGTGATCTGTGGCTGCCTTGCGAAGGAGAAGCAGATCGGATGCCGCGTGTTTACGCCGCGCGGACAGGTCGTCCTGGACGGCTGGGACTTCAAGTGGTCGCCATCCGCCGCGTTCGGCGACGGGAACGATCTCGAGCCTGTCGAGGACGTCTTCCTCGCGGAGTGCAGGTCATTCCTCGATGCCGTCCGCTCCGGAGACGCGAGCGCGATCCGCTGCGACCTGGCGGAGGCGATGAGGACGCAGCGGGTGGTGGATGCGGTGCGAGCGGCGTTGGGCGGGAATGGGCCCCAACCTCTCGTGCCGGAACGGACAGTGGGGGAGGCGGGTCATGCGATCGACTACATTTGACGGTGCGCTGAAGGTCGACGAAGGCGTTTCCAACAGCAACCTGACGTCGATCGCGACAGCGCGGATCGGCCCGCGGCTTCCGCCTTCGGATTGGGCATCGGTCTCGATGGATTGCGTGGCGCGTACCCGGTACGAGGTCGTGTTCTGCGAGTCGCTGCTCCAGGCCCACAGCGCGCTGATCGAC